>Ga0209469_1000481_pt1 | contig 24218 bp, 23 predicted proteins | sample GraSoiAngelo_123_FD_185880 | JGI IMG/M metagenome (GOLD analysis project Ga0209469, IMG submission 185880) | Grasslands soil microbial communities from the Angelo Coastal Reserve, California, USA - 14_0927_02_40cm (SPAdes) (version 2) | ecosystem: Environmental > Terrestrial > Soil > Grasslands ... | reverse complement strand
GAAGCTCGCGGCGGGCGCGAGCGAGCGGGAGGTGGCCCAGCTGCTGTCGGGTGAGATGCGGCAGCGCGGCGCCGAGGGAGGCGGCCTGGTCCAGTTCGGGCCCTCCAGCGCGCTGCCGCACGGCGGACCCGGCGGCCCGACGCTGGCGCGGGAGATGGTGGTGCTGATCGACTGCGGATGTCGCGTCGCCGGCTACACGTCCGACATCACGCGCACGACGTGGTTCGGGGACTCCCCGGTGCCGGAGTTCACGCAGGTGTTCAACCTGGTGCACGACGCGCAGACGGCCGCCATGCAGCAGCCCCCGCTCACGCCATGCCAGGAGATGGACCGGGTGGCGCGCCGCGTGATCGCGCAGGGCGGCTTCGGCCCCTTCTTCACCCACCGCCTTGGCCACGGCATGGGCCTGGACGGTCACGAGCCCCCCTACCTCGTGGAAGGCAACGCCACGCCGCTCGAGCCCGGCATGGTGTTCACCATCGAGCCGGGGATCTACCAGCTCGGCAAGTTCGGCGTGCGGATCGAGGACGACTGCGTGATGACCGAACGCAACATCGAGGTTCTATCTCACAGAGCGGCCAAGCTCTAACGGGGACGAGGGACGGGGGACGAGGGACGGGGTGACTCCCGACGACGCTGTAGGGTAAATACCAGTCCGATCAGCAATCCGACCTCTCGATTGGCAAGCTTCAACGAGTCTTGCACGTCGGTGGCCGCGGCAAGGTGCAAATCAGCGACCAACTCAAGATGAGTGCATAACTCCGTGGCCGAACCCAGCGCGATCCGGAGAAACCGGACGAACTGTGGGGTCGTTCCGAGCGCGTATCCCTCAGCGATGTTGGCAGGAACCGCCGCGGAAGCGCGGCGAATCTGATCCGACAGTCCAAAGTGCCGGCTGAGAGGCGCGTGCAGCGTCAAACGATAGGCCCGGCGAGACAGCTCCCGCCCGCAGTTCCATGCCTCGAGGGAATTGAGCTTGTTCACCCGGGAAATCTGGGGAACCGATCGTCAGACTGAGAACCCTTTACCCGCAGTCAGGGCCGATCTCGTGCAGGACCCGTCTCCCGTCCCACGTCCCCCGTCCCATCAATCCCCCAGCTTCGTCGCGAACGTAACAAGGCGATCCAGGGCCTTAACGATGCCGTCCGTCGCGGCCGCATACGACAGCCGCACGTAGCGGTCGTCCCCGAACGCCGCGCCGGGGACCAGCGCCACGCCGGACTGCGTGATGAGCCGGGTGCAGAACTCGGTGCCGCTCGTCCCCCCGAGCGAGTCGACGCGGAAGAAGAAGTAGAAGGCGCCGAGCGGCTCGACGAACTCGATCCCGGGGAGCTCCTGGCGGAACCGGCCGACGACTAGGTCGCGCCGCCTCCGGAACTCGGCCACCATGCGGGTCACGTCGTGCTCCACCCGCTCGTCTCCCAGGGCCGCCGCCGCGGCGTACTGCGCGGGGTGGTTCGCGCCGGTGGTGGTGTGCGACTGCAGCGCCGCCATCGCCCTGGCGATCGTCCCCGGGGCGAGCGCCAGGCCGATCCGCCACCCGGTCATCGCGTACGCCTTGCTGACGCCGTAGACGACGACCACCCGCTCCAGCAGCTCGTCCGGCAGGTCCAAGAACGACGGCGCCGGACCGGTGCCGTAGTGGATGCGGCGGTAGATCTCGTCCGCGATGACCCACACGCCGCGCTTGCGGGCCCATTCGGCGATGGCCCTGATCTCCCCGTGCGTGTAGACGCCGCCCGTCGGGTTGCAGGGCGAGCAGAGCATGAGCCCCTGCGCGCCGGGCACGACCCGGTCCAGATCCTTGACGCTCAGCTTCAGGCTCCACTCGGGGTCCCCCGACACGAGCACCGGACGGGCGCGGGCGAGGTGCACGATCTGCGGGTACGAGACCCACGCGGGGGCGGGGATCGCCACGACCTCCCCGGGCCCGAACAGCGTGAAGCACGCGTTAAAGAGCGACTGTTTCGAGCCGCTGGACACCACGATGTGATCGGCGTTGACGGGCCGCCCGCCGGACAAGAGGGACAGGTGTTTCGCCGCCGCGGCGCGCAGCTCGAGGATCCCCTCCGTCGCCGGGTAGTGCGTCTTCCCCTCCTTGATGGCCCGGATGCCGGCGTCCGCCGGAATCGACGGCGTGGGGAAGTCCGGCTCGCCCGCGCCCAGGTCGATGACGTCCTCGCCTGCCGCCCGGCGCCGCTTCGCCTCCTGCGAAATCGCGATCGTGGCCGACGTCTCGAGGTGCTGGAGGTTGGGGGAGAGTCCCTGGGTCATGCGCCACGATACCCACGCACCGTCTCCGCGCGCAACGGTCTGCGGGCCGAGGTCATGGCACGCCGGTGCCGCGCGCCAGCGGATCCACGTACGTGCTCCGCTTCCATCTATAGGGCAGCTCGATCACCCCTCCCGGCCTGGTGATCACGGCGAACGCCCCGAGCGCGTCCCACAGCACGCGGCGTTGCTGCACCACCGCTCCCGGCTCCCCCAGCACCTGTCCCAGGCGGAACCGCACCACGACGTTGCGGGGCGCGGGCGTGTTCGCGGTCGCCGCGGGGAGCACCGACAGCGCCACCGTGGGAATGCCGTGTCGCTCCACCTCGCGCGCGATCAATCCCACGGACTGATGGCAGGTGGTTCAGCCGGGTGTGAACACCGCGTGGGTCGCGCCGTCTGCGACGAGCCGCCGCGCCACCTCGGGCGCCGTTTCCCGCGTCAGCCGCTCGCGCTCCGCATCCAGCACGTGGCCCATGAACCCGAAGTGCCGCGGCGCGACCCGGACCCCGAGCGGCGCCAGCTCACGCAGCCGCTCCAGCGGGAACACCGTGTTGACGTCCCGGTCCGCCGCGGCGTGGTCGTAATAGTCGTGCGTGATCATCAGCTGAGACGCCGCGACGTCGCCCGGAATCTCCCGAAAACTCGCGTCGCCTCGCGGGTTCTCCATGTCGAAGGGCGGAGCGGAGCGAGGGTGGACGCCGGCCGCCGTGACGAGCGCGATCCGACCGTGGTGAAAGGGCACCCGCGGGGCGGCCCAGGGGAGGACGGCGGCCCCGACCGGCGCCAGGCCCCAGCGCGCGTACAGCGCCGCCCACCAAGGTGCTCGCGTGTACCAGGAGGAGAGGAGCTGGTGCCAGGCGCGCCGCAGGCTCGTCACGTGGTCGTTGCCTTTTCGCCCGCCTCAAACTAGCATCCCGGCGACGGCGCAGCACCTCTTTGACAATCGAGGCCGTGTGACGCTGGATGAGGCGAAGGCCGCGCTCGGGCGCGGCCGCCCCGTGGTGTTGGTGGCGCCCCCCGAGCCGGAGCAGGCAGGGGCCGCGTGGGAGCTCGTGGGACCCTTGACGCCCGGGCGCCGCCCCGGGGCCGACCCACCCGTGGTGGTCATGTGCGCCGATGACGTCGCCGCGACGGCGTGGGCGTCCGCGCCTCCCCCTCACGTCCGCGTCCACGCCGTCACCGCCCTAGGCCGCGCCGCCCGCACCCTCACCGACAGCGGCGTGGACGTGCTCGCCGGCGCGGTCCAGGACCTCGCTGCACTCGTCAGCCGTTCCACCCTCAAGCTCGAGACCGCGCACGCCGTTGTCGTCGCCTGGCCCGAAACGCTCCTCGCCGGCGAGCACGCGGCCGCCCTCGACGCGTTGCTGGGCGAGGCGAAACAGGCCCGCCGCATCATCCTGAGCTGGAATCCGGCCGCGCTGCGGGATTTCCTCGAGCGCCACGCGCACCGGGCGCACGTCGAGGGCTCGCCCTCGGTGGACGAGAGCGGGCGGCCCCTGCCGGCCCTGGGGCCGGCGCGTTACGTGGTCGTCTCGCCCTCGCGCCGTCCGGCTGCGTTGCGCGACGCGCTCGACGCGCTCGACCCGAGGCGCCCCTACATCTGGCGCGGCGGTCCCGTCGCGGCGCAAGGTGACCCGCCGGACGCCGTGCTGTGTGTGCTGCTCCCCACGCGCGCGGAGTTCGCGGCGCTCTCGCGTTTGGGGGCGCCGGTCCTGTTTCCCACGGCGGCGCAGCTACCCTATGTCCAGTCCCTGGCCCGTCCGCTGACGCCGTTGCGGCTCCCCACCTCGGCGGACCGCGCACAGGACCGCGCCGCCGACCTGCGGGAGCGCGTGGCGCAGATCCTCACTGATAGGAGCGTGGACGCCGAGCTCGCGCTGCTCGATCCACTGTTCGAGCGTCATGATCCGGCAGAGGTCGCGGCGGCCCTGCTCGCGATCCTGGGCGGAGGGGGAAGGGGGAAGCGCGAAGGCGTAGCGATCGAACCCGCTCCCGCCGCGTGGGTGAAGGTGTTCGTCAATGTAGGGAAGAAGGACCGGGCGGCACCCAAGGACCTCGTGGGAGCGTTGCTTCGCGAAGTCGGAATCGAGAAGGAAGCGATCGGTCGCATCGAGCTGCGGGAGACGTTCTGCCTGATCGACGTGGCGCCAGCGGTCGCGGAGCGGGTCGTTCGGGATCTCACGGGAGTGTCGATCAAGGGGCGCTGTGCCGTGGCGCGGCTCGAGCGGCAGACCTGAGAACGCCGACGGGCCGCCCAGCGGGGCGGCCCGTATACCGCGTCCTCGAGACTGCGACCTCCGGTGTGTGACGCCTACCGCTTGTTGTTCAGTGCCATCTTCAGCTGCTTGCCGGCGCGGAACGCGGGAGCGATCGACGCCTTGATCTGAATCGTCCCACCCGTCTTCGGGTTCCGCCCCATGCGCGCGGCGCGCTTGCGGGCCTCGAAGTTGCCGAATCCGGTGATCTGCACCTTCGCACCCTTCTTCAATTCTCCCGCGATGATGCCCTTGTCGTCGAACAGGGCGTCGATCGTGCGAGTGGCGTCGGCCTTCGACATCTTGGTGCGCATGGCCAGGGCCGCGGTCAGCTCAGCTTTGTTCACGCTATCTCCTTGTGGAGGACTAGGGCCGGAGAAAGCCTTGATGTTTCGCCCCTTTTCTCGGGGGGGGCGCCCGAAAAGCCCGGAATCCCGGCACAATATGGGGGTATGCCGAGAAAATCCGCAAGATACCGGCACTTCCTTGACCCATCCCCCCGGAGAAACTACCCTTCCACCCCGTTGCCAGCCGCAAGCCGTAAGCCGCAAGCACGCCGTGCTCGGCCTGGGAACCGCGTGCAACCTTACGCCTTGCGGCTTACGAGTTACGACCTGCGATCAGGGGTGGCGGATGTTTCACGGGACGCAGCCGGGCTGGATCGAAGTCATTTCAGGCGTGATGTTTGCGGGGAAGAGCGAAGAACTGATCCGCCGCGTGCGGCGGGCTGTGATCGCGCGCAAGCAGGTCCAGGTTTTCAAGTCCCACCTCGACGCCCGCTACGCGGGACTGTACTCCGTGACCAGCCACGATGGCCTGACGGTCGACGCGGCGCCCGTGGACTCGGCCGACCAGATCATGCGGCAGGTGCGGCCCGACACCGAGGTCGTCGCCATCGACGAGGCGCAGTTCCTGGACGGCGGCATCGTGACCGTCGCCAACGCGCTGGCCGATCGGGGAGTGCGGGTGATTGTCGCCGGCACCGACAGCGACTTCCGGGGCGAGCCGTTCGGCGCCATGCCCATCTTGATGGCGGCGGCCGAGATTGTCGACAAGCTCCAGGCGATCTGCGTCGTGTGCGGGGGACCGGCGACGCGGAACCAGCGTCTCGTCAACGGCAAGCCCGCCCCCTGGGACAGCCCGACGATCATGGTGGGCGGGCGGGAGTCGTACGAGGCGAGATGCCGACACTGCCACAGAGTCCCGAAGCGCGATGAAGACCAGACGGCCCTGCTGTAGAGACATCAGACATCAGACGTCAGACATCAGCGTGCTGAGATCTGATGTCTGATGTCTGACGTCTCATGCTGAACGTCGGTCTCACCGGCAACATCGCCTCCGGCAAGTCCACCGTGGTCGACCTGTTCCGTCGCTGGGGGGCGACGATCATCGACGCCGACGCGCTGGCCCGCGAAGCGCAGGCGCCCGGGGGCGAGGTGCTGGCCGCGATCGCCCGGCGCTTCGGCGCGGACGTGCTGGCTGGGGACGGCTCGCTCGATCGCGCCGCGTTGCGAGCGAAGGTGATGGGTGACGACGCCGCCCTTGCGGCGCTGAACGCGATCGTCCACCCCGCGGTGCGGCAGCGCCGCGCGCAGTTGATCCGCGCCGCCCGCTCGCGCGGCGACCTGCTCGTCGTGAACGACATCCCGCTCCTGTTCGAGGTGCTCGACCCGGCCGAGTTCGACGTGGTCGTTCTCGTGGACGCGCCGGTTGCCCTGCGGCGCACCCGGTTGCGGGCGATGCGCGGCCTGGGGAACGAGGAGGCGGACCGGATGATCGCGGCCCAGATGCCCGCGGAGCGCAAGCGCGGCCGCAGCCACTACGTCATCGACAACAAAGGCACGTTGGAGGAGCTGGAGGCCGACGCGCGCCGCCTGTACGACGTGCTGGCGGCGCGGGCCAAGCAGTTGCCTTGACACGCCTTGGCGGCGTCCGTAACCTTCGCCCCGACCCTCCCCGAGCCTGAAACGAGCGCGCCGGCGCATGGCCCGAATCCCCGACGACCTGCTCTACTCCGAGGAACACGAATACGTCAGGCGTAGCGACGCGGAAAACGTCGTCGTGGTCGGCATCACGGACTACGCGCAGGGGGAGTTGGGCGACGTCGTGTACGTGGACCTGCCCAAGGTGGGAACCGCGTACGGCCGCATGGACGTGTTCGGGACGATCGAGGCGGTGAAGGCCGTGTCGGAGCTGTTCGCGCCGATCAGCGGCGCGGTGATCGAGGTGAACACGGCGCTCGACAAGGATCCGGCCCTCGTGAATCGCGACCCGTACGGCGAGGGATGGATGATCAAGCTGCGGATCAAGAATCCCGGTGAATTCGATCAGCTGCTCGGCAGCGAGGAATACGAGAAGCACATCGGAGCGTAGCGTCATCCGCCGACCATGAAGACCACCCGAGAGATCGCGCGCGCCTTCCTCGTCACCGACCGCTTCGTGACGCGCCACATCGGCCCGAGCCCGGACGAGACGGAGGCCATGCTCGCGACACTGGGCTACTCCTCGCTCGACGAGTTCATCGACGAGGTCGTCCCGGCCGACATCCGGCTGTCCCGGCCGCTCAACCTTCCCCCCGGCCGGAGCGAGCGCGAGGTCCTGCAGGCGCTGCGAGGCTTCGCGGCCCAGAATCAGCTGTTCCGCTCCTACATCGGGATGGGATACTACCCCTGCTTCACGCCGCAGGTGATCCAGCGCAACATCGTGGAGAATCCCGGCTGGTACACGGCGTACACGCCCTACCAGCCGGAGATCGCGCAGGGCCGGCTCGAGGCGCTGCTCAACTATCAGACCGTGATCGCGGACCTCACGGGCCTGCCGATCGCCAACGCCTCGCTGCTCGATGAGGCGACCGCGGCGGCCGAAGCGGTCCACCTCACGCAGAGCGTGACCACGGTGCCCGTGGGCGCGACGCCGGTCTACCTCGTCGCGGAGAACTGCCATCCCCAGACGATCGCCGTGCTACAGACCCGCGCCGGGGCGCGCGGGCTCAAGGTGCAGGTGGCCGACCCCGCCCGGTTCCGCTTCACGCCCGGGGTGATCGGCGCGCTGGTGCAGTACCCCACCACCGACGGCGCGATCGCGGAGTACGCCGGCGTGTGCGCGGCGGCCCACGCCGCGGGGGCGCTCGTCACGGCCGCGACCGACCTGCTCGCCCTCACCCTGCTGCAGCCGCCCGGCGAGTGGGGCGCCGACATCGCCATCGGGTCGAGCCAGCGGTTCGGCGTGCCGATGGGCTACGGCGGCCCGCACGCGGCGTTCTTCGCCACGCGGGACGAGTACAAGCGCCACCTCCCGGGACGCATCATCGGCGTGTCCCAGGACGCGGCCGGCCGCCCCGCGCTGCGGATGGCGCTGCAGACGCGCGAGCAGCACATCCGGCGCGAGAAGGCCACGAGCAACGTGTGCACCGCGCAGGTGCTCCTCGCCGTGATGGCGAGCATGTACGCCGTGTATCACGGCCCCGAGGGCCTGCGCCGCATCGCGCAACGGGTGCACACCCTCACCGTGCTGCTCGCGGCCGCGCTCAGCCGGCTGGGCTACCGCATCGTCCATCCGTCGTACTTCGACACCCTGTGCGTCGAGGTCGAGTCGTGGGCGCTGTCGCGGCTGATCGACGCCGCCCGCGCCCGCCGCACCAACCTCCGCACCGTCTCCCCCACCCGCATCGGCATCTCCCTCGACGAAACGACGACCCTCGGCGATCTCGCTGACCTCGTCGCGGTGTTCTCGCTCAACGAGGTGCTGCCGTTCATGGTCGAGGATCTCGGCGCCAGAGCGGACACCGCGATACCGGAGGGGCTGCGGCGCACGTCCCCGTACCTCACGCACCCCGTGTTTCACAAGTACCGGTCCGAGACGGAAATGCTGCGCTACATCAAGAGGCTCGAGGCGCGCGACCTCTCGCTCACCTCCGCCATGATCCCGCTCGGCTCGTGCACGATGAAGCTCAACGCGACGACCGAGATGGCGCCCCTCTCCTGGCGCGAGTTCAACCGGCTCCACCCCTTCGCCCCGCGCGAGCAGGCGCAGGGCTACCGCACCCTGTTCCGCCAGCTGGAGCAGCAACTGGCGGAGATCACGGGGTTCCCCGCCGTGTCGCTGCAGCCCAATTCCGGAGCCCAAGGCGAGCTCACCGGCCTGCTGGTCGTGCGCGCCTACCACACCTCCCGCGGCGAAGGGCACCGCGACGTGTGCCTCATCCCCACGTCGGCCCACGGCACCAATCCGGCCAGCGCCGTCATGGCGGGCTTCCGGGTGGTCCCCGTGCGGGTGGACGCGCGGGGCAACATCGACCTCCAGGACCTGAGGGAGCGGGCGGCGGCGCACCGGGACCGGCTCGCCGCCATCATGATCACCTATCCGTCCACGCACGGGGTGTTCGAGACGTCGATTCGCGATATCTGCCGCATCGTGCACGAGCAGGGCGGCCAGGTGTACATGGACGGGGCGAACATGAACGCGCAGGTGGGCCTGTGCCGACCTGCCGACTTCGGCGCCGACCTCTGCCACCTGAACCTGCACAAGACGTTTTGCATCCCCCACGGCGGCGGCGGCCCGGGGATGGGCCCGGTGTGCGCGGCCGAGCACCTCGCCCCGTTCCTCCCCGACCACCCCGTGGTGCACCTCGGGCGCACGAGCCCCTGCGGCACCGTGTCGGCGGCGCCATGGGGCAGCGCGTGGATCCTGCCGATCTCCTGGGCCTACGTCGCCCTCATGGGCCGCGAGGGGCTGGTCGAGGCAACGAGGCTCGCGATCCTCAACGCCAATTACATCGTCAAGCGCCTCTCACCTCATTACAGCGTGCTGTACACCGGGCCCAACGGGCTCGTCGCGCACGAGTGCATCATCGACACGCGCCCCTTCAAGCAGTCGGCGGGCATCGAGGTGGACGACATCGCCAAGCGGATCATCGATTATGGCTTCCATCCCCCGACGGTGTCTTTCCCCGTGCCGGGCACGCTGATGATCGAGCCGACCGAGAGCGAATCGAAGGAGGAGCTGGACCGCTTCTGTGACGCGCTGATCGCGATCCGGGAGGAGATCCGGGAGATCGAGGAGGGCCGCCAAGCGCCCGGCAACAACCTGCTGACCAACGCCCCCCACACGCTCGAGGACGTCATCGCCGACCAGTGGGAGCGCCCCTACCCGCGGGAGCGGGCGGCGTTCCCCGCTCCCGCGACCCGCCAGCACAAGGTGTGGCCGTCGGTCGGGCGCGTGGACGGGGCGTACGGGGACCGCAATCTCGTGTGCGTGTGTCCCCCGGTGGAAGCGTATGCCGTCGCTGCTGACTAAGGCGGATGGTCGGAAGGTTGGAAGGTTGGAAGGTGTACCCGACCTTCCAACTTTCCAACTTTCCATCGACTCAATCGGCCGCTCCGGCGCCGAGAACATGGCGCTGGACCAATGGCTGTTGGAGCAAGCCGACCAGAGCGGCCGCGCGTTCTTGCGGCTGTACCGCTGGGACCCACCCTGCCTCTCGCTCGGCCGCAACGAGCCCGCCACCCGCCGCTACGATCGGGCCGCGATCGCGCGGCTGGGGCTCGACGTGGTGCGCCGGCCGACGGGCGGGCGCGCGGTGTGGCACCAGCACGAAGTGACCTACGCCGTGGCCGCGCCCGTCGGCGCCCTCGGCTCGCCGCGTGAGAGCTACCGCCGGATCCACGAGTGGCTGGCGCGTGCGCTGCGGGCTCTCGGCGTCGAGGCCACGCTGGCCCCCAACGGTCCGACCGTCCCACTGCGACCGTCAGGGAGTCCTTTAGGGTCCGACGGATCCGGGGCCTGCTTCGAGAGGCCCGCGGCTGGCGAGGTCGTCGTTGGCGGACGGAAGCTCGTCGGGTCGGCCCAGGTGCGTCAGCGCACGGCGTTGCTGCAGCACGGCTCGATCTTGCTCGAGGGGTCGCAGGAGATCATCGGCGCCATCAGCCGTCAGCCATCGGCTATCAGCGGAGGAACGACGTTGGCCGCGGTGCTGGGCCGGCCCGTCTCATTCGACGAAGTCGCCGGAGCGGTCGTGCAGTCCTGGGGCAACGCCGTGACTGCTGCCGCCCCTTACCGCCCCTTACCGCCCTTGACCTCATTCTTTTCCGACCCTGCCTGGACCTGGCGCCGCTAGCGCGCCGGTAGAATCTTAGGCACCATGCGAGCGCCGCACGCCGTCCGAGCGTCCCCGTCCGCGACCGTCCGTCTCACCGCACTCAGTGTCCTGCTGTTCGTCGCCTGCGCGCACCGCGAGGGGTGCACGGGCGACTACTGCGGGACGCTCGTCATCGCCACGGCGGGGGAGCCCGAGTCCCTGCTCCCTCCGGTCATCACCTCGGCCGTCGGCCTGGCCGTCGCCGATCAGCTGTTTCTGAAGCTCGCCGACATCGGGCTCTCCACCAACACCGTCGGCGACGAGGACTTCCAGCCGCAGCTCGCCGAGCGGTGGGAGTGGGCCGATTCGGTCACGCTGGTGTTCCATCTCGACCCGCGGGCCCGGTGGCAGGACGGCCGCGCCGTGACCGCTCTCGACGTCGCCTTCACGTTCGACGCCTACAACGATCCGGCCGTGAACTCGCCCTTCCGCTCGGGCGTGCGCGCGATCAGCGCCGTCACGGCGCGGGACTCGCTCACCGCGGTGTTCCGCTTCCGGAAGCGCTATCCCGAGATGTTCTATGACGCCGTGTACCATCTGCGGATCTTGCCCGCTCACCTGCTGCGGGCGATCCCCAGGGACCAGTGGCGCAGCGCCCTCTTCGGACGCCGGCCGGTGGGCGACGGCCCCTACCGGTTCGTGTCGTGGAAAGCGGGGGAGCAGCTCGAGCTCGCGGCGGACTCGGCGTTCTTCCTCGGACGGCCGCACCTGCGGCGGGTGATTTGGCGGCTCACGCCGGACCTGCAGGTCGCCGTCACCCAGCTCGTCGCCGACCAGGCGGACGCCATCGAGGTGCTCGGCCCGCCCGACAACCTCAAGCGGGCGCAGGGCGCCCCGCAGCTCACCCTCTACCCTTACCGCGGCGCGACGTACGCCTACCTCGGGTTCAACCTGGCGGCGAACGGCGATTCGAGCAGGCCGCATCCGCTGTTCGGCGAGCGGGAGCTGCGGCGCGCCCTCGTGATGGCGGTCGACCGGGAGCGACTGCTGCAGAACGTATGGGGCGACGCCGCCAGGGTCCCACCGGGGCCGATGCCGCAGCTCTGGTGGATCTGGGATCCTGAGACGCGGATGCTGCCCTCCGACACGGCCCAGGCGTCGCGGCTGCTCACTCGGCTCGGCTGGCGGGACTCCGATCACGACGGCGTGCGGAAGCGGCAGGGCAACCGGCTCGCATTTCGCATCATGGTGCCGACGACGAGCGCGGTGCGTCGCCAGTACGCCCGACTGCTGCAGGAGCAGTACCGGTCGCTCGGGGCCGAGGTCGAGCTCGATGAAGTGGAGCCCAGCGTCTTCGCCCAGCGGGCCGCCGCGGGGCGCTTCGACGCCCTGCTCATCTCCTGGAACGCCGATCCGACGCCGACCTCGTCCATCGCGCAGACCTGGACCCGGGAGGGGATCGGGCGCTCCAACTATTTGCGCTACGTGAGCCCGGCGTTCGACGGGCTGGTGGAGCGGGCGAGCGCCGGCGCGGGCCGGCGCGCGGCGACGCAACGCACCTGGCGGCAGGCCATCGAGCTACTCAACCAGGACGCACCGGCCGTCTTTCTGTTCGCCCCGCAGAGCGTGGCGGCCGTGCACCGGCGGGTGGCCGACGTCACGATCCGGCCGGACTCGTGGCTGGCGCTGCTCCGCACCTGGCGCATCCCCGCCGATCGCCTGATCGATCGCGACCGCGTGGAGCGTTAGGTGACGGCGTGGCTGGTGCGGCGCGTCGCCGCCGCGATCGCCATCGTCTGGGCGGTCGTCACCGTCACCTTCGTCCTGGTCCATGTCGCTCCGGGAACGCCGTTTCTGCCGCCCGCCGAGACGCCCGTCGATCCCGCCGTGCTCGAGCGGCTGCGGAGCCAGTTCGGGCTCGATCGCCCCTTGTCGGAGCAGTATGTCCGCTATCTGCGCGAGATCGCCCGTGGCAATCTGGGCGAGTCGTTCGCGCTCCACCGCCCCGTCGCCGACGCGCTGGCCGAGGCGCTGCCCAACACGCTGACGCTGGCCGGCGCCGCCTTGTGCATCGAGTTCGTGCTGGGTCTGGCGCTGGGTGTCTACCAGGCGGCGCGAGCCCGCCGGTTCGGCGATGTCGCCCTGGGCAACGCCACGTTGTTCCTCTATTCGGTGCCCACCTTCTGGCTGGGGCTGCTGCTGCTGGTCGTCTTCGGGCAATGGCTGCGCTGGTTCCCGGTCGGGGGCGTGGTGGACGTGGTGACGCACGAGTCGCTGCCGTGGGCGGGCCGTGTGGCCGACCGGCTGTGGCACCTCGCGCTCCCCGCGGGCACGCTGGGCCTGGTGGGCGCGGCGGCCACCGCCCGCTTCGAGCGGGCCGCGATGCTCGAGGTCCTGGGCCAGGACTACGTCCGCACTGCCCGAGCGAAAGGACTCCCGGAGCGCCGCGTGGTGCTGGGACACGCGCTCCGCAACGCGCTGCTTCCCTTCGTCACGCTGTTCGGCTTGGCGTTTCCGTTTCTCCTCACCGGCGCCGTGCTCGTGGAGACGGTGTTCGCGTGGCCGGGCATGGGCCGCCTGGCGGCAGAGGCGATTTTCCGACGGGACTACCCTGTGGTGACCGCCGCGGCGATGCTGGCGAGCGGGATGGTCGTGCTCGGAAGCCTGCTCGCCGACCTCTTGTACGCGGCGGCCGACCCGCGCATCCGGACGAGCGCCGCGTGAACGTGCGGGCCTGGCTGGCCCTGCTCGGCGCGATCGCCGTGGCCCTCGCGGCGGTGGGCGAGGCGCGGCGGCTGGCCGCCCGCGGCAGTCGCGGGCGCCGCTTCTTCCGTCACGCCACGGCGTCCGGCGGCCTCTTCGTGCTCGCCTTCTTCACGACCGTGGCCGTGGCGGCGCCGCTCGTCGCGCCCTATCCGCCCTCCAGCATGCCCGAGATCGTCGCGCTGCGCGACGCGCCGCCGTCGCTCGCCCACCCGCTCGGCACGGATCTCTACAGTCGCGATGTGTGGAGCCGCCTCGTGTACGGCGCGCGGGTGTCGCTCGGCATCGGGGCGCTCGCGATGCTCGTCGCCCTGACCGTGGGCGCGGCCGCCGGCGCCGTGGCGGGCTACGCCCGGCGCTGGGTCGACCCCGTCCTCATGCGGCTCGTGGACGTGGGGCTGTCGATCCCACGCATCTTCGTATTGCTGATGGCCGTCGCGCTGTGGGAGCGCTTGCCGGTCAGCGCCCTGGTGCTCGTGATCGGACTGACCGGGTGGTTCGGGACGAGCCGCCTCGTCCGCGCGGAAGTCCTGTCGCTGCGCGAGCGCGAGTTCGTCGCCGCCGCGCGCGCGCTCGGCGCCCGGCCGGCACGCATCATCCTGCGCCACGTCCTCCCCAACGTCGCCGCCCCGCTGATCGTGTCCGCCGCGCTCGGCATCGGCAGCGTCATGCTGCTCGAGGCCAGCCTGTCGTTCCTCGGCATCGGCGTGCCGTCCCCGGTCCCGAGCTGGGGGAACATGATCGCCGACGGCAAGGATCAGCTCGCGACTGCCCCGTGGACCTCGCTGTTTCCGGGACTCGCCATCGCGGTCGTCGTGATGGCGCTCACCGCGGTCGGCGACGCGCTGCGGGATGCCCTCGATCCCGGCCGGGAGACGGCGTGACGGAGCCCTTGCTGCGGGTGCGCGATCTCAAGACGTATTTCGTCACCGAGCGCGGCGGCGGCACGGCGCGCGCCGTCGACGGCGTGTCCTTCGACGTCCATCCCGGCGAGACCCTCGGCATCGTCGGGGAGTCGGGGTGCGGCAAGACCGTGACGTCGCTCTCGATCCTGCGCCTCATCCCGGAGCCGCCGGGGCACATCCTCTCGGGCAGCCTGATCGAATTCGAGGGGCGGAACCTGCTGACGCTCCGCCCCCCCGAGCTGCGCGCCATCCGCGGCAACGAGGTCGCGATGATCTTCCAGGAGCCGATGACGTCGCTCAACCCCGTGTTCACGGTGGGCGACCAGATCGCCGAGGCCGCGATCGTGCACCAGCGGCTGCCCCGCAAGCGGGCGCGCGCCCGCGCCATCGAGATGCTGCGCCTCGTCGGCATCCCCGATCCCGAGGAGCGCGTGGATCACTACCCGCACCAACTGTCGGGCGGCATGAGCCAGCGGGTGATGATCGCGATGGCACTCGTGTGCCACCCCAAGCTCCTCATCGCCGACGAGCCGACGACGGCGCTCGACGTGACGATTCAGGCCCAGATCCTCGAGCTGCTCGACCGCCTCCAAGCCGAGCTCGGCATGGCGGTCCTGCTGATCACGCACGACCTCGGAATCGTGGCCGGGACGTCGGATCGCGTGGTCGTGATGTATGCGGGCCAGGTGGTGGAGACCGCGGCGACGCCCGAGCTGTTCGCGCACCCGCTCCACCCCTACACGGAGGGGCTGATGGCCGCGGTGCCCCGGATTGACACGCGGGTGAGCCAGGTGCGGGGGCGTTTGCACACCATCCCCGGCCAGGTCCCCGCGGCGAGCGCGTGGCCCGCGGGCTGCCGGTTCCACCCGCGCTGCCCGTACGCGTGGGACCGCTGCACCGTCGAGGAGCCGCCGCTGCTTGACGCGGGGCGGGGCGAGCCCGGCAGCCACGCGGTGCGGTGCTGGCTCCTCACCGAGCCCCGGCGCCGGACCCGCCAGGCGTGACGACCGTCGCGCCGCTCGTCGAGGTGGACGGGCTCGTGAAGCATTTTCCCGGCGATCGCGGGCCGTGGCCGCTCGCGCGCCGGCGGCGGCCGGTGCGCGCGGTGGACGGCGTCTCGCTACGCATCGCGGCCGGCCGCACCCTGGGCCTGGTGGGGGAGTCGGGTTGCGGCAAGTCCACGGTGGGACGCTCGATTCTCCGACTGATCGAGCCCGACGCCGGCCGCGTCGTACTCGACGGCGTCGACGTGCTCGCCTGCCGCCCGCGGGAGCTGCGAGCGCTGCGCCGTCGCATGCAGATCGTGTTCCAGGATCCGTACGGCTCGCTCAACCCGCGGATGACCGTGCGCCAGGCGTTGCGTGAGCCGCTCGTGATTCATCACCTGGCCCGCGGCCCGGAGATCGACCGCCGAATCGCGGGACTCCTCGAGGAAGTGGGGCTCGACGCCGCCTTCGCCGACAGCTACCCCCACGAGCTGTCGGGCGGGCAGCGCCAGCGGGTGGGCATCGCCCGGGCCCTGTCGGTCGAGCCGAGCTTCCTCGTGCTGGACGAGCCGGTGAGCGCGCTCGACGTGTCCGTGCAGGCCCAGGTCCTGAACCTGCTGAACGAGCTGCAGCAGCGGCGGAAGCTCACCTATCTCTTCATCGCCCACGACCTCGCCGTCGTGCGGCACAGCGCCGACGAAGTGGCCGTGATGTACCTGGGGAAGATCGTGGAACAGGGGCCAGCGGAGACGCTGTATCGCGCACCCCGGCATCCCTACACCGCGTCGCTCCTCTCCGCCGTACCCGTGCCCGACCCACGGGTCTCGCGGCAGCGCATCGTGCTGCAGGGTGACGTACCGTCGCCCGCCAACCCGCCTCCGGGCTGCCCGTTCCACCCGCGCTGCCCCCACCCCAGCAAGAACGACCGCTGCCGCACCGAGCCGCCCGCGCTGCGCGTCGTCGGTCCCGACCAGCTCGCCGCCTGCCACTTCGCGGAGGAGCCGATGTGATGACCGCACTGCTCGCGCTGCAGGTCCTGACCAACCTTGCCGGCGCGCCGCCCGGGCCCGGCCTCCCCACCGGGTGGCGGCTCGATCGCCCGAAGGGAACCGAGGCAGCGGCGTTTCGGGTGACGGCCGAGCGCGCGCTGCGGGCCGAGACGAACGGCAGCGCGGGTTTCGCAACCTACCGGCTACACCGCGCGCTGCGGCCCGAGGCGGGCGTCGTGATGTGGCGGTGGCGCACCGCGACGCCGCTCCCCGGCGCGGCGCTGCACGAGCGCGAGCACGACGACAGCCCGGCGCGCGTGCTCGTCGCGTTCGACGACGGGCGGATGATCTATTACAGCTGGGGCAATCGGGAGCCGGTGGGCGACACGTTCCGCAGCTGGACGAGCGGTGCCCGCCTGGTCGTCGTGTGTCGGCGTGCCGCGGACGCCGACGGGTCGTGGCACCTCGAGCGCCGCGACCCGTTCGCCGACTACCGCCGTGCGTTCAACCGTGCGCCTCACCCCATCGTGGCCGTGGGCGTCGCCGCGGACACAGACATGCTGCACGCCCGCACCGTCGCCGAGGTGGCGGACCTGGTGTGGGAGGCGGGCGGGAGGCCCTGACTCAACCGCCGTGCGCGATCTTGGGCGCCGCGCGGAGCCCCTGGACTTCGCCCGCCGCCGCCACGAAGTAGCCAGCCGTGAACACCCAGCCGCCGTACATCAGCTCACCCGCGTGCACCGCGTCGAGGAAATACGCGATCGTGGGGACGCCCGCGCAGATGAGCAGCAGCAACGGCAGCCGCTCGGCCTTGGTGCCGCGCCCTTGCGACCAGTAGAGCAGCCCTCCCGTGACGACGAGCGCGACGATCACGTGCAGGTGCGCCGGCCAGCCCGCGTGCTCTTTCGCGAGCGACATCGCGAGGTAGGCGCCGGCGAGCACGAAGAACACAACCCGGAACAGGCCATGCAGGCCCTGGCCCTGCCGCTGGTGGAATTGCGCGAGCGGCGGCACGAAATTGTGGAGGACGTAGGCGATCGTGATCAGGACAGGCACGCCCTGAAACAGGATCGTGGGAATGTCCTGGAACAACCCCGTGACGATGCGATTGCCGGGCGTGTAGGGGAGAAACAGCCCCACGGCGAGCAGGACGGCGCCGATCTTCTTGAGCATCGTGTCCCTCCTCAAGAGTCAGGGTTTCGGTTCGCCCACGAGCTTCGCCAGCTCGGCGCGCACGCGGTCCACTTCGGGCTGCAGTGATGGTTCCGGATCCGAGCGCAGGGCGAGGTAGTGCTCGTAGGCGCGGATCGCGCCCTGGTGATCGCCTGTCAAGGCGGCGAGGCGGCCTTCTTCGCGCAGGTAGGTCGACAGGTACAGCGCAGGCCCCAGGAAATACACGCGGCGCCGCACGGCGGCCAGCGCTCCCTTCAGGTCTCCCTGCGTCTCGCGCAGTCGTGCGACCACCAGGTTCTTTTCTTCGTGGGCTGGAAAGAACGCAGCAGGCCCGGTCTGCATGATCGAGTCGAGGTGCTCGATGGATGCGGACGCGTCGGCCCGGTGCTGGGCGGCGGCAAGCATGGCGTCGAGGGTCGCGGCTCGCACCACGTTGAGGGCCACCGTTGACGCGGAGTCCCTTGGCGAGGCCGAGTTGCGCAGCTCGCTGATGGCGCGAGCGGTCGTCCCTATTTGACCGTGCGCCAGGCGCCATTGTTCGAGCACGAACATGTCGTTGTACTGGTTGCTGCGCTCGGCCACGTCGTGCGCGAGCGGGCGATCGGCGGATCTGGCGAGCTCGCGTGCAGCCCGGACCGCTGCGGCTGTGTCGCCATCCCAGTACAATGCGTCCAGGATCGTGCGCCAGAGGTGGCCGTGCGGGTTCAGCTCAACGTCGCGAAGCACCTCGGTGGCCGTGAGAGCTACGCTGGGACGGCCCCGGTTGAGGGCCAAGAATTCCCGCGTGAGCGTGGCCACCTGCCTCTCCAGGCGAGTGCTGGCCTGGTTTCCCATGACGGTTACCGCGCGCTCGGCGTCCGGGAGGGCCACCCCGTCCAACTGAGCAATGGTGGAGAAGTTGAATAAGAAGCTCTTCATCCGATCCATCTCTGAGCGGACCGCCGCGACCGTGCCGCTGTCACCAGCGGTGACGGCCACGCGCCAGGAGAGATATTTCGCAAGATCTCCGGTGGAGTCCGCGGCCCACGCCACGGCCTGCAAACGGCGGCCGGCAGCCGTGTCTCCTTCCCCAGCAGCGAGCTCCGCCAGGTGCTCCAGCGGTCCGGCGAATGTCGAGTCGAGCTCGAGTGCGCGCTGGAACGCTGCGGCCGCTCGCTGGCGTCCGTCGCTCAGGCCGAGCACGCTCCCCCAATGGAAGTACTGATCACCGAACCAGTACCATGCGTCTGCCCCGTCGGGGATCGCGGCGACAGCGCGCTCGCGGGCGGCGAGACGCTCTAGCTCCGAAGAGGGATCTGGATAATGAGGCCCGGCGATTGCGGCCAGGATCGTCCGGTCCCGTTCGCTCAACCGGTCGCGAGCGGCCCACGCGAGAGCAATGCCACGCGAGTAGGCAGTGGCCCCGATCCAGCCCGACGCGGACGTCAGCCCTATTGCCGCGAGGGCGAACGCCGAATCGAGCCGCAGCGCCTCTTCAAAATGCCGGACCGCTTCCGCGTAGCGACCGCGGCGGTACTCCCCCTGGCCGTCGAGGTAGACGCGCAGTGCTGGAAGCGAGGTTGTGGTGAGCGACGGCAAGCGCTGCTCCGTCTCCCCCGCCCCGCGGGCGAGGAGTTGCGCGGTCAAGCGGTCGATCAGCGCGGCGAGGCTGTCGGGCGAGCCCTCCACGCTCGCCTGCGCGCGAGTGACGCCGCCCGGCACGCTACGCAGCAGCGCGGTCAGCGTGATGTGAGTGGGCGTGCCCACGATCCCCCCATCGATCAGACGCCCGGCACCGAGCGAGCGCGCGGCTCGCAGCGCCGCCTCCTCGGCCAGGTCGTCCGCCGCGGATCCGCCCGCCCGGCGCCAGGCGCTCAATACCGCTCGGGGATCGACCGCCCGCGGTCCGCCTTCCCCGGTGAGCTTCGCCGCGAGGAGATCCACCATCCCCTCGCGCAGGTAGCTCAGCGCGGCCTCGGCGCCGGCCACTCGAAACGGAAATACTGCCACGACCTTGGGGTCGACGCGCACCACCGCGCCGCGAGACCGCGACATCAAGGCCCCGCCGAGCGCGACGGCGACGATCGCTGCTCCCGCTGCCACGAGCCAGCCGGTTCTCCGGAGCGCCTGGTCGCGCGGGTGGGCGAGCCCGGCGCCGAGGGCGTCCCGGAACTCGGCGGCGGTGCGGAGCCGGGCGTTGGGATCCTTCGCCAAGGCCCGGGCGATCGCGTTCGCCACCGCGGGCGGCGCCTCGGGCCGCGTGTCGGTCAACGGCTTCGGCGTCGCTGTGAGATGCGCCGCGATGAGCGCCTGCGCCGTCGGCCCCGCAAAGGGCGGAAACCCCGCCAGCATCTCGTAGCCCACGACTGCCAGCGCGTACACGTCCGCCCGCGCATCCACGTGCCGCTCCCCCGCCGCCTGCTCGGGACTCATATAGCCCGGTGTCCCGAGCGCGAGCCCCGTGTCCGTCAACCGGCCCCCGCTGCGCGACTCGACCAGCGCCCGCGCCACCCCGAAGTCGGTGAGCACGGCGTGCCCGCCCTGCAGCAGGATGTTCTCGGGCTTCACGTCTCGATGGATCACGCCCTCGGCGTGGGCATAGGCGAGTGCGTCCGCCATCTCGTGCAGGATGCGCACCGCGTCCGCCACCGGGAGCTTGCCTTCGCGCGTCAGTCGGTGGCGCAAGGACTCCCCGGAAACGAAGGGCATCACGTAGAAGAGCAGATCGCCCTTCGCCCCGGCGCTGAGCACCGGGAGGATGTTGGGGTGCTGCAGGTGGGCGGCGAGCTCGATCTCCTGCTTGAAGCGCGCCTCGCTCACCTCGCTCGCGAACTCGGGCGGCAGCAGCTTGATCACCACGGCGCGGTGTAGCGACGCCTCGGTGGCGAGGAACACCCGGCTCATGCCCCCGCCGCCGAGCTCGCGCTCGACCTGATAGGCGTCGCCGAGCGCCGCCCGGAGGCGGGCCTGGAGGTCAGTCATGAGCCGCTAAGATAGGACGGCCCGACGTCGGGCGCGAGAATTCGACGGGGGCCCTACGCTCCTAGTGCACTCCCCCCATCAGCCGGCGGACCGGCTGCAGCAGCAAGAACAGCACGAGCGCCGCCACAAGCGTCACTGCCGCCAGCGCTCCGAACAGCGTGGTGAGAGGCACTGAGGCGGACAACCCCGCGACCCAGCCCGCGAGCTTGTTGCCGGCGCCGATCGAGAGGAACCAAACACCCATCATCATGCCCACGATCCGCGGGGGCGCGAGCTTCGTGACCGCGCTGTTGCCGACCGGGCTCAGACACAGCTCGCCGACCACCTGGAGGAAGTAAGCGCCGACCAGCCAGAGCGAGCTCACGAGCACGCCCCCGCCGCGCTGGGCGATCGCCCCGGCGGGCAGCAGCAATACGAACGACAGCCCCACGAATAGGAGCCCGAGCGAGAACTTCGCCGGCGTCGAGGGCTCGCGGGGCCCCAGCCAGACCCACAGCCACGCGAACACCCCGGAGAGCAGGATCACGAACAGCGGCTGGATGGCGACGAACCAGCTGGATGGCACCGTCCAGCCGAGCACCGTCCGGTCCGCATACCGGTCCACGAACAGATTCAAGGTGGACGCCGCCTGCTCGTAGGCGGCCCAGAACAGCGCCGCGAACACGAAGAACACGACCACGGCGGCGATGCGTCCCCATTCGATGGCCGTGAAGCCCAGAATCGCGCCCCCGCCCGCGCGGGCCGGCGCGCCCGCAACCGGCGCAGCACGGCGGACGCGACTCGCTACGCGCTCCATCGCCGGGCGCAGGCGGTCGCGCCCCAGCACATACTGGATGAGGCCGAGCGTCATCCCCACGCCGGCGCAGGCGAACCCCAGGTGCCAGTCGACTTTCTGGGCGAGGCCGCCGGCGAGGAGGGGCCCGATGAACGCACCCAGGTTGATCCCCATGTAGAAGATCGAGAAGCCGGCGTCGCGCCGCGCGTCCTGCTCGTCGTAGAGCGAGCCCACCAGCGTCGTCGCGTTGGGCTTCAGCAGCCCGGTCCCGATGACGATGAGGGCGAGCCCCGTGTAGAAGAACGGCAGCGCCCGGAGGGCAAGCGTGAAGTGCCCCAGCGCGATGACGATCCCGCCCAGGAGCACGCTCCGGTACGCTCCCAGGATGCGATCGGCCACGAGGCCGCCGAGGATCGGGGTGACCCAGACGCTGCCCGTGTACGTGCCGTAGACGGAGCTGGCCCGGGGGACGTCGAACCCCAGCCCGCCGGCAGCCACGGGCGCGGTCATGTACAGGATGAGGAAGGCTCGCATCCCGTAGTAGCTGAACCGCTCCCACATCTCGGTGAAGAAGAGGGTCGAGAGGCCGCGCGGGTGGCCGAACCAGCCGGCGGTTTCGGAGGGGACGGTCGTCACGCCGTCAGTCGAAGAGCTCGTTCTGCTGTACCGGCTCGGGCGCGCTCGGCGCGCGCAGAATCTCGCCCAGCCGCTGCTCCCACTTCTCCACGTCGAAGTGATGCTCGGCCAGTAGCGCGCGGCGCAGCACCGGGGAGAATTCGTGGAACGCGGTAAGCAGCTCGCGCACCGCTTCGCGCAGCGCCTGGATCTGGAAGGCTTCGTCCGTGGCGCCCATGTCCTCGAGGATGCTCTCCTCGGTGCGCGAGGCGACGATCGGCTCGGCCCGACCCGCCACGAAGACGTTGGTCCGGCGGCCGGGGCCGCGCTCGTCCTCGATGGGCATGAGCCCGACAATGGCGTCCGAGCGCCAGTATTTGCCGTAACCGAGGAACACCATCCGATCGCGCTTGATTTCCATCGGGGCCTCTAGTCCTTCTTCATCTTTTTCTTGAGTTCCCGCAGCTGCTGGTCGGCCGCGGCCTCGCGTGCCGTGCGATCCAGCTGCGACTTGAGCAGCTCGTCTCGGAGGTCGGTCCCGGGGCGCACGCCCCCGGCGGCCTCGAGGTCGCGCCAGGCCCGCTCGGCCGAGCGCTCGGCCTCGGTCAGCGGCCGGTCCCGCTCCGCGCGCGCGAGCTGTGCCTGCATCTCCGTGAGCTCGCGCTGCGTGAGCCCCAGTTCGTCACGCTGGGCCGCGAGCTTGCGCTCCAGGACGCCGAGCCGCTCGCGGTGCTTCGCCGCGAAGCGCGCGGCGACTTCCACCGTCTCGCGATCCTGGATCTCGGCGGCGAGCCGGCCCCGGCGTTCGGCGTCGGCCAGCCGCTGGCGCTCCGCCGCGAGCTCCGCCTCGGTCCGCACCACGCCCTCGCCCAGTTCGCGCACGGCCACCTTCGCCTCCACCACTGCTTCCCGCATCTGCCGCGCAAGATCGCGCAGGTCCCCGGGCGGCGTGGCGGCGTCGAGGGCGGCGCGCAGGGCGTCCCGCAGGCGCTCGAACAAGAGGCGCTAGCTTTTCCGAACCGTCTTCGCGAAGAACGGCGAATACACCTGCTCCACGGAGCGCGACTTGCACTTGGGGCAGGCAGGCCGCTTGCGGCCGTGCTCGGCGATCCCCTCTTGCTGGCTGAAGCGCTTGCGGCACTTGGTGCAGCGGTATTCGTAGATCGGCATAGCGGGACAAACGTTATTCCCCGTGGAAACCGGGGTCAAGTTGACGCATCGCCCGCGGTGACCAGATTGCTGACCATGCACCGGACCGCGCGCCGGCTCCTGCCGCTCGCCCTCGTGGCCGGGGTCGCCTGCGACAAGGGCCTCGCTCCGATCCCGGGGCTCGTCGGCATCCGCGGCACGGTGACGTTCGCCGGTGCCGAGCCCGCCAACACGGACGGCGTCTTCATCATCGCCTACCACACGTTCCCCCAGAGCACCGCCGATCTGTACTCTTTCGTCCCTGCTCCCCCGCTGCAATCCCTCCCCCGACCGTTCACGGGGTCGTACTCCTACACGATCGGGGTGCCTAATGGTCGCTATGAGTGGGTGGTGGCCGTGTGGAAACGGGTGGGACTGCTGATCCCAGATAACCTCGAGGAGGCGGGGTTCTACCGGGACCAGGCGGTCCCCACGCAGCCTGGGATCGTCGTGGTGAACGGCACCGTGACAGACGCGATCGACTTCGTGATCGATTTCGACAACATGCACCCGGTCTGTTTCTACATCCCGCCGTGCCCGCCGTGACGCGACGGCTCGCCCTCCCCCTCTCCCTGCTCGCGGCGCTCGTCGCCGTGCCGCGGGTCGCCGCGCAGCGCACCGCGGTCGTGTACGGCTCGGTCCGCGACAGCGGCGGACAGCCGCTGCGCGCGACCGTGACCGACGTCGCCACCGGCCTGCGGAGCTTCGCGGACAATCAGGGTCGCTACCGGCTGAGCGTCGCGCCCGGGCGGACGGTCGTGCGCGTCGCCCACATCGGGTACGCGTCGGTGTTCGACACGCTGACCCTGGGCAGCGCGGACTCCGTCGAGCGCAACTACTTCCTGCGGCCGGCCGCGGTGGAGCTGCAACCGCACGTCGTCGTCACCGCCGCCAAGCGCTCTCAGCTGCTCGACCAGGCCGTGACCAGCGTCGCCGTGCTGGAGCAGCCCGACATCGCCCGTCGAGCCGTCACCACGGTTGATGAAGCCGTGGACAAAGCCCCTGGGGTTCAGTTCCTGAACGGCCAGGTGAACATCCGCGGCTCCACGGGCTACGTGCAGGGGCTGGGCAGCCGCGTGCTGCTGCTCGTGGACGGCGTCCCCGCCAATCAGGGCGACCGCGGCGGCATCAACTGGGACCTCGTGCCGCTCGACCGCGTGGAGCGGGTCGAGGTGGTCAAGGGAGCGGGCTCCTCGCTGTACGGCTCGGCGGCGCTGGGCGGCGTTGTGAACCTGATCACCCGCGAGATCCCGCTGGG
>Ga0209469_1000475_pt1 | contig 24450 bp, 19 predicted proteins | sample GraSoiAngelo_123_FD_185880 | JGI IMG/M metagenome (GOLD analysis project Ga0209469, IMG submission 185880) | Grasslands soil microbial communities from the Angelo Coastal Reserve, California, USA - 14_0927_02_40cm (SPAdes) (version 2) | ecosystem: Environmental > Terrestrial > Soil > Grasslands ... | reverse complement strand
CGCCGACTCGTCCCGCACCAGCACCGCGTGCAGCCACTCCCCGAGCAGCCGCTCGGCGAGCTCGGCGTCGCGGCGGCTGGAGCGCACGAAGTCGGCGAGCGGGCCCACGACCGCGTCGCCGAAACGTGCCTTCGCCTTGAGTAGGGCCTGCGCCGCCGGCGCCAGTCCCACCCGCTCGCGGGCGAGCTCCGCCAGCGCGTCGCGCCGCGCCGTCAGCTGGGCGAGCGCCTCTTCCGTGCGGTGTCGCGCGCTGCGGCCGTGCGCCTCCTGCTCCTTGAGCTCGGCCACTCGGCGCCGGACGTCCTCCAGGGCCTGCGCCGCCTGAGCCGCCGTGCGGGCCTCGCGCGCCGCCCGCTCCGCCAGCGTCCGCGCCTGGGCTGCGGTGGCCAGCGCGCCCGACTGACGCGCCGCGCGCTCGCCCGCCGCCTGACCGAGTTGCTGCCGCAGATCCGCCCGCTCGCGCTCCAAAGCGGCGCGCTCGCCTTCCAGCGCGCGCAGCGCCTCGGCGCGCCGCTGCAGGTCCTCCTCCAGCTCGCGGACCGCGGTGCGTTGCACCAGCAGCCGCTCGCGCACCTGCTCCTCCAGCGCCGTCCGACCTCCGAGCTCGGCCTGCACCGCTGCGAGATCCCGCTCGGCGGCCGTGCGCTCAGCGTCGGCGGCCGCGTGCTCCCGCTCCGACTGCACGGCCCGCACCTCCGCATGCGAGCGATCCTGCGACGCCTTGGCGCGCCGCTGACCCGCGTTGTGCAGGCGCTCGGCCGCCAGGGCCAGATCCCCTTCGAGCCGGTTCACTTCGAGCTTCCCGTCCGCCAGACGGCGCTCTACCTCGGTGCGCCGGGCCTCGGCCGTGTGCCGTCCCTGCACCCGCGCCTCCCGATCCCGCTCGGCCTCGGCCAGGCGCTCGCGCGCCGCCGGCCCCGCGCTCGCCAGCTCGGCCGACTTCACGCCCAGCGCGCCCAGCGCGAGGTCCAGATCCTCGAGCTCGCGCCGGACCAGCGTGATCGCGATCCCGAACCGCTCCTCGATCATCTTCGAGTAGCGCTCCGCCTTGCCGCGCTGCCGCGCCAGGCTGCGCACCTGGGTCTGCACTTCGGCGATCAGGTCCTCGAGCCGGGCGAGGTCGGCCGCCGTCTCCTCGAGCCGCCGCTCGGTGCTCCGCTTGCGGTCGCGATAGATGCCGATGCCCGCCGCCTCCTCGAACAGCGACCGCCGCTCCTCCGCCTTCTCCGACAGCAGGGCGTCGATCATCCTGGCTTCCATGACGACCGCGGCGTCCGCGCCCAGCCCTGTTCCTCGCAACAGGTCCTGGATGTCGCGCAGCCGCACCGGCTGGCGGTTGAGGAGATACTCGCTCTGGCCCGAGCGCGAGAGCCGGCGCGTGACCACCACTTCCTGGAAGGCCAGGGGCAGCGAGCCGTCCGCATTGTCGAACACGAGCGAGACCTCCGCCACGTTGACCGGGCGGCGGCCCGTCGAGCCCTGGAAGATCACGTCCTCCATCTTCCCGCCGCGCAACAGGCGCGGCGACTGCTCCCCCAGCACCCACCGCACGGCGTCGGAGATGTTCGACTTGCCGCAGCCGTTGGGTCCCACGATGGCCGTGACGCCCGCGTCGAAGGGCAGCTCCGCCAGGCCCGCGAAGGACTTGAAGCCCGACAGCTCCAACCGGCTCAATTTCATGGCCTGCTCCCCACCCGGGTGACGAGGGTCGCCTGGAGGCCAGCGCGCTTGAGCTGCGTCTGGGCGAGCGCTGCCTGCTCAGGCGTCTCGAAGGCGCCGACGAGCAAGCCGCCGGTCCGCCACCGCACGGGCGCGATGCCGTGGGCGCGGAGGCTGTCCGGCAGGGCGGGCCCGGCGAGCGCCAGGGAATACGGCGCGCGCAACAGCTTCCCCTGGCCGTGCGGCACCCCGCCACGCCGCCACAGGGCGGTGCGGCCCGCGGCCGCCGAATCGCGACTCTGGTAGGCGCCGACGAGGACGCGGTACCACACGGTGCCGCGGGCACGGCCGGCGAGCGCGATCGGGGCGATGAACGCCGGACGGCGCGCGTCGGACAGGCGATCGGCCAACGCGAGCGCCTTCTCGAACGTGCCGTACGCCGCGAGCTGTATGGTCCAGGGGAGCGAGTCGACGTGCAGGGTCGCGGGAGGGGGAGGGGGAGCGGGGCGGACCGGCGCGACCGTGGCAGGGTGCGGTCGCGGTGACGCTGGCGCGACGTGCGTCAGGTCGCCCAGCCGCGCCCGGAACGACTCTCCCGCGGTCGCGAGCAGGACCCAACCGCCCGCGGCGCCCGCCGCGAGCGTGATCGCCACCACGGCCGGCCGCGCGCGCCGCTTCGGGGCCTCTCCGCCGGGCGCCGGCGGAGGATGGACGGCCCGCGATGCGCGCGGCGGCGGCTCGACCGCCGGAGCCGCCGCGGGCGACGGGGTCCACCGCTCCCGCACCACGCCGAGCAGCGGTATGCCGCGCTCCATCGCTGCGGCGATCCCCTGGCCGATGGAGGACTCGGGCTCGTACCCGTCCGGCGACAGAGCGAGCAGGCCATCGGGCACCGCCGAGAGCCGCGCCAGCCCGCCGGCGGAGACGTAGATCAGTAGCAGCGCCCCCTCGACGCGAAAGCCGCCCTGCAGCTTCCGCCATCGCGGATTCGCGAACACGTCGCCCGTGTGGGCGGGGTTGGAGCCCGCGGCGATGAAGAACACACCGTCCACCTGATGCGCCGTCTTGTTGAGCGAGACCCCGAACTCGAACGCGTCCACGATCCCGTCGGTGGGCGTGACCCCGATGACGTCGTGCAGCGTGGGCGTCTCGAGCAGCAGGTCCACGAGCGCCACGCGCCTACTGCCGCGGGTCGCCGCGCGCGCCACGTCCCACGCGGCCGCGGCCGCCCACGGCAGGTCGCCCGTAGCCGGCACGAGGGCGATGAGCGCCTGCGCCTCGACCAGCGAGGGGATCAGGTTGTCGAGCCGCGAGCGCGGAAGGGCGCGACCGCTCACTGACCCGGCTGGTAGATCCAGAAGGGACGGCCCAGCTTGCGGCCGATCTCTTCGGCCTGAGCGCGCGTGGAGTAGGGGCCGAGCACGACGCGATAGCCGTCGTCCGGCGTCTGCGGCGGCAGCACCTTGGCCGCGAGACCCGCGCGGCTCAGCTGCTGCGCCAGCCCGCTCGACCAGGACTCGTTCTGCGACGTGGACACCTGGACGTAGAGCGGGCCCTCGGGGCCCACGCTGTCCACGGCCGGCGTAGCGGCCTGAGCCTCGGCGACGAGCGTCGGGCGGTACCCCCCCCGCGGCCGCCAGGTGGTCAGCGTCCACAGGTCGCCGCCGCCGCTCGTAACCCGCCCGATCTCCGTGAGCGAGTCCGGCCGGTAGGCCACGAGGTCGTTGCGCTGGCGCACGAGCAGCGAGCCGTCGGGGCCGATCGCCGGCAGCTCGACGCTCCAGCTCGTGGCGACCGCCCCGACCAGGGTGCGGGTTGGCAAGTCCACCACCCAGGCGGAGTCGCCCACCGACGGCCGCGCCAGTAGCCAGCGCCCCGCGGGATCCATGCGGATCGTCGCCGCGGGCGTGGGCAGCGCCACGCCGTCGATCTCCCGACGCTCGTAACGATCGACCACCGCGAGCCCCGGCCCGGTGCGCCGTGCTACGTAGATGCGGTGGCCGGAGGGCGAGAACACGACCGCGCGGGGATGGTCCTCCAGCGGCACGAAGGCGGGCTCGCGCCGGTCGATGGGATCCATCAGCAGGACGCCGCTGTCCGTCGCCACGGCTACCAGGTCGCCCCACCGCGTCGCTGCCAGATCGCCGCCCGGCGGGAGCGTGCGGGTGGCCGGCGGCTGGTCCGGAGCGGCAGCGATCATCTTGGGCGGATCCTGAGCGAGGACGGCTACCAGCCGCTGGTCGGCGCCGAACAGCTCCCGCGGCACGCCGACGAGCGGTTGGGGCCAGGCGAGCCGCACCCGCCGTGCGACCGTGACCACGCGTCGCTTGTCGTCCACGGCGTAGAGGGTCCCGTCCGGTCCCAGCGCGGCTTGCTCGACGGCGGTGGCCACCGTGTCGAGGCGTCCTCCGGCGACGTCGAGCGCCACCACCTCGCGCTTCTCGGTGACCGCGAACAGGAGGTCCGTTTCGGGGTCGAGCCCCACCACGCGCCTCACCGGGGGCAGCTTTCCCCGCACGGCGCCCGGTACTTCAACGAGACCGGGCAGCCGGTAGGCCCGGAGAGGCCCCCCCTTGGCGGCAATGCGAATCGCCAACCCCGGGGAGCGCGCGCCGGCGACGACCGGCTTGCTAACTACTTGTTTAACTTGTGGTTGCGATGATACTGCGGGCTCCGCTCGGGACCGACAGGCCCCGAGCGTCAAGCCAGCAAGCAGGAAGAGCCATGAGCGGATAGCCAATGGGCCTCGCCGCACAAAATAGACGACCGGCGAGGCCAGCACAAGTGTTTTAGCAGCGCGGAGTTAGAACGTCGGGCCGATGCTGACGGTCCAGTACGGGTTGCCGTGCGTGCGGTCGAGCGGCTTGGTGTAGTCCAAGCGCAGGATCAGGAGGCCCAGCACGTTGGCCCGAATCGACCCGCCCCAGCTCTTCAACGGCTGCCGCACGTGCTCGACGTCGTCCCCGGGGGCGCGCTGCCACTCGATCTGGTCCCCCGCGTTCCAGGCGAGACCCAAGTCGTAGAACAGCGCGGCCTCGATCGGGGGCAGGCCGACCGGCAGGAAGCCGAGCACGAGGTTGCGGGTCAGCGGGAAGCGTAGCTCGACGTTGGCCACGGCGATCTTCGACCCGAGCAGCCGGTCGAGATCCGGGCACCCGGTGACCCCGCCGGACGTGGGTGCGGCCTGGGCGCACTCGTTGTTGATGAGGGATCCCGCGGTGTAGCCGCGGAGCAGGTCCGTGCTTCCCAGGAAGCTCTGAAATTGGTTCGCGTCGCGGCCGGAGCGCCCGAAAAACAGGCCGCGGACGGCCAGCGTGAAGGGCCGCGCGAAGAAATAGCGCCGCCAGTCGGCGAGGCCGCTGATGAACCGCCAGTCACCGAGGCTGGGCGAGACCTCGAGGCGGGAGCGCGAGCCCGCGAAGGGGCCGGTGTAGCCGAACAGCGAGTTGTCGTGCACGAGCCCGAGGGACGGGCTCACGTAATTGATGCCCGGCAGATGTTGCGTCACGGCGTCCCCGACGGCGAGGACGTTCCCGAACTGGTCCACGAGATAGGGCTGCTGCAGGATCGCCTGGCCGATGTTGGTGGCGTGCACTCCGAACTCCACGCGCGTGAAGCGGCTGAGCGGGTAGTAAGCGTCGGCGAACGCGTCGCGGATGACGAAGCGCTGGATCTGCGGCGTGAGAATGAAGGTGTTGCTGCCGTCCGGGTTCGGCTCGACCACGGTCGGCAGGTAGTAGTAATACGGCTCTTGCGAGAACCCGGTCAGCCAGTTGAGCCGGTGCGTCTGGTTGACGTACGCGGCCAGCACTTGGGCCTCGACCAGGCGGCCGTTCACCGCCGCGGCGAACACCAGCGTGTGGTTGCCGAGGATGTCCGACAGCGAGATCGCGGACCCGCCGAAAAACCCGTTGCCGAAGTTGTCGCGGGCGTAACCGACGGTGGGCCGCGCGATGTAGTCGGCCGAGAAGCGCGTGCGGTACGGCCGGATCGTGAACTCGGTCGTGTCGGGGAGAGCGAGCGTCGCCGAGTCGAGCAGGGAGCGCACCGAGAGCGGCGCGCCCGCGCCCGTGTCTCCCGCCTGAGGGGCCACGGCGGAGGCGCGGAAGCCCGTGGGCGAGCGGTACACCGACGCCGCCTCGCGCGGCTGCAGGGCCGGTGACACGGCCGGTGCCGCGACCCGGGCGGTGTCCCGCCGCGTGACGGCGAGCAGCGAAGCGACGGGCGGCGTCGCCGGCTCCTGATAGGGCTGCCGCTTGAGCGAGCGTGGGTTGTCCACCGCGTAGACGTTGTACTCGCCGTCCTCGTAGTAGGCGAACGCGAGCCGGTCCGCCTCGCGCGCCCACGAGAGCACGGGCGAGAGCGGCGTGATTCCCGACGCGCCCGTGAACAGGTCGGTCAACTGGTAGACCTTCCCGTCCGCGAAGTCGTAGAGGAAGACGTTACTGATGGTCGTACGGTCGGACACGAAGGCGAGCGACTTGCCGTCGGGCGCCCACACCGGGTCGATGTTCTTGCCCCGCTCCATGTGCGGCAGCAGCTCGATCTTCCCGTCCGCAAGATGGTACAAGGCGATCCGCATGTTGCCGAACCGCAGCTCCCCGAAGTCCGTCTCGGGGCCGCGGTCGGTGGTGAAGGCGATCGTCTTGCCGTCCGGCGACCAGGCGGGCTGGAGATCGGCGTACTTGTCCCGCGTGAGGCGGCGCAGGTCGCTGCCGTCCGCGTGGACGACGAAGAGGTCGGAGAGGCCGCCGTCGTAGCCCGTGAACACGAGCTCCTGGCCGTCGGGCGACCAGGAGGGCGTCGTGAGCCCGTTGAGGGGCACCTTGATGCGCCGCACCTCCTTGCCCCCCTTGGCGTCGAGGATGACCAGGTCATCCTTGTCCTTGTGCTTCGCCGCGATCGCGAAGTAGCGGCCGTCGGGGGAGTAGGTGCCCGCCGAGTTGATGAAGCGCAGGCTCTCGTAGTTGTTGTTGAGCGTCGACTTCACCAGACGGCGCAGCACCCTCCCCGTCTCCGCGTCGGCGAGGTAGAGATCGACGAAGAAGGAATTCCGCTCCCCGAAGAAGGCGATCTGGCGTCCGTCCGGGGTGAGGGCTGGCGCGAGATGCAGCGTCCCGTCGGAGCGCTTCTCCGTGAGCAGGGCCTGCGCGATGCGGCGGGCGCGGTAGTGCTCGCCCAGCTCGGGGAGGTAGGTCGTCTGCACGGCGTCCCGCCACTCGTTCGAGAGCTCATCGAGCGAGAGCCCGAGGGCGCGCTTGAACGCCCCCGCCACGCCGCCCGACGTCGAGGACTGGAGGATTTCGCCGATCACCTCGTCGCCCCACTTCTCGCCGATGTAGGCCCACAGGGCGTGCCCGAAGCGATAGGGGAAGATCCGCGGATCGTAGGTGAGCTGCTCGATCGTGGGGAGGTGCCCCTCGAGCGACGCGTCCCGCAGCCACATGGCCGTGTGGGGGTCGATGGGGCCGATCGAGAGGTACTCCGCCATCCCCTCCATGAACCAGAGCGGCGGGTTGACGCTGATGATCGTCCCGACGCCGGCGCCGGCGCGGCCGTGACTGAACACGTCGTATTGGAACTGGTGCACCATCTCGTGCTGCATCACGTGCTCGAGCTCGGCGTAGGAGCCCGTGAATGGCAGCACCATGCGGTGCTTGAAGAACTCCGTGACGCCGCCCGTCGCTTCGCTGATCTCGCCTCCGATGGCGTTGGTCTGCTGGAAGTCGGACTGGGAGGCGTAGAGGATGATGGGCTTGCGGCTCTGGAACTGGTGGTGCAGCACGCGCGACAGCCGGGCGTAGGCCCGCTCCGCTATGCGCGCGGCGTCGAGCGCGGCGGCGCGCTCCTGGTCGTAGAAATACACCTCGAAGTGTTCGGTTTGGATGACCTTGAAGTCGAAGGTCCGGTACTGGACCTTGTTCTGCCCGAAGTACTGCGCCGCGAGCGGCGTCGCGCCGCCCAGCGCAAGCGCCGCTAGCGCGGCCACGAACGTCCGTCGCATGAGGGTCATCCTTCCCGTCGAGGATCCCCGGGGGCGACCACCGGGGCGTCTCCCCAGAGACGCTCGAGCTGGTAGAACTCGCGCAACTCGGGGTGGAACACGTGCACCACGAAATCCACGTAATCGAGCAGCACCCACCGGCCCTGCGGCAACCCTTCGACGTGATGCGGCTCGATCCCCTTGGGCGCCAGGACCGTCATCAGGTGCTCCGCCATGCCCCGCACATGCGCGTCCGACGTCCCGGACGCAATGACGAAGTAATCCGTCGCAGTGGTGAGCCCCCGCAGGTCCAGCACCACGGGCTCCTGGGCTTTGCGATCCACCAGGGCCTCGGTCACGAGCCGCAGCGCGTCCGCAGCGCCCTGCGGGCCGGGGCTCGGGGCCTTCCGCCGTGGCCCGTGCCTGCTAGTCATAGCGGGACGGGCACCCGTTTGTTCCGTTCCCCACCCCCGACGTCATTCCTTTACCACGTGCACCACGATCTCGGGTCGGACGTCCGGGTGGATCTTGATGCCGACCTGGAAGTCGCCCAGCGCGCGGATCGGCTCGGGCAGGTCGATCTGCCGCTTGTCCCGGCGCTGGATATCGCCCGCCGTGACCGAGCCGTAGAGCTTGTCCTCTTCCCCGACCTTCACGGAGAAACTGAGCTCGATGCCGGTGAGCCGCTGGGCCTCCGAGACGGCCGCCTCCTTCTCGGCGAGGCGCTGCTTGGCCAACCGCTCCGCTTCGTAGGTGATCCGCTTCTTGTTGGCCTCGGTGGCCGGGTAGGCGAGCCCCTTGGGCAGGAGATAGTTGCGCGCGTAGCCGTCCTTTACCTTCACGATCTCGCCCGCGCGGCCGAGGTGCTGCACGTCCTCTCGCAGGATGATCTCCATCGCGATCCTTTCGATCGTTACGCCGCGGCCTTGAGGCGGCGGCGGAATTCCAGCCAGGTATCGGTCACGCCCAGGGTCGCGAGCCCCGGCACCAGGAACAGCAGCGGCACGGCGAGCACCGCGGAGATGGCGCCGCACACGACGAGCGCCGCCGGCGAGATCCCGAACGCGGCGGCGAAGGCGATCACTATGGCGAGCCCCCGCAGGAGATACAGCGCGCCCAGCACGACCCCGAGGTTGAGCGCCACGGCCTTGAGGCCCGCGAGCAGCGGCGTGATCCAGACCGTCAACGCCGCCACCAGCGCCCACACCCAGTGGTCGCCGAAGCGAAACTCGCGGAACGGCCCCAGGCCGGGTCCGAACGGACGCCGGGCGACGCGCCGGTGCCACTGCCACGCGAGGGCCAGGCCCGCGATGCTCTGGAGCGTGAGCGTCGCCGGGATCGTGTCGCTCACGAAGCGCACCACCGGCTCGAAGGCGACGAATAGCTGCGGCTCCAGCTCCACCAGGAAGCGCATCGTCCCGCTGGCCTGGCGGGTCGCCTCCCAGTGCAGGGCCTGCCACGCCGTCGCGCCGCCCAGCACGCGCGCCAGCGCCAGCGCGGCGATACCCGCCGCCAGGCTCGACCAGAGCGCGCGCCCGAAAACGCCGTTGGCCCGGACGGCGAGGGTGACGGCGAGGAACGCCGCGGTCGCGAGCACAATGTAGGCGCGCACGAGGCCCGTCAGCAGGTCGCCCGCGGGGGCGACGAGCAGCGCGATGCTCGTGACCCCCACCGCGAGCGCCGGCAGCCATTCGGCGCGCGCGCGGGGCCGGGTCGCGAGCATCAGCGCGGCGAAGGGCAGCCCAACCAGACTGGGCGGCGCCCACGCCGCGAACGCGACCGTGCCGGCGACGAGGCGCCAGGGCCGGGGGGTGGGAGTAGTCAACCGCCGTATCCCTTGATGTAGGGCAGCAACGCGAGCTGCCGCGCCCGCTTGATCGCGGTCGCGAGCTGGCGCTGGTGCCGCGCGCACATCCCCGACAAGCGGCTCGGCAGGATCTTGCCGCGCTCGGTCAGGAAGCGCCCGAGCGTGCGCTCGTCCTTGTAATCGAGCACGCGCACGCCCGACTCGCATACGGGACAGGTCTTGGACGGCCGTCTCATGCTTCCTCCTCCTCGATCTCGTCCACCTCGGCTGGGACCACGGCAGGCGCGGCTTCGGGTTTGGCCGGCAAACCCTCCGAAACGACGACCAGAAACCGCAACACCCCCTCGTCGAGCTTCACGACGCGCTCGTACTCGGGGAGGAGCTCCGCCGCGGCCTCGAACTGCGCCACGACGTAGTAGCCCGTGTCCTTGGTCTTGATTGCGTAGGCGAGAGTGCGCTTGCCCCAGTGGGCGACGTTCGTGATCGAGCCCTTGCCGTCCTTGGTCAGGAGGGCGTGGAATTTCTCGAGCTTTTCGTTGACCGCGGAATCTTCCAGCGCGCTGTCGAAGATGTAGACCGTCTCGTAGCGACGAGGCATGACACCTCCCTTTGGTCGTCGACGACCCGGCGCTGGTGCGGCACCGAGTAGGGGATTTGTGGGGCGAAAAGATAGACAGGGGCCGGCGGGGGGTAAAGGGCCGGCCTGAGGCTCCAGAAAAGTGCATGCGCGTGATCCAGATCACACTCCGATGCCGCGAAATTCACGAGGTTGACCTCTGATTGCACTGGGTGATAGCCGTCACCCGGGGAAATCACCGCCTCCAAACGTATCGGCGCGCAACGACTTGGCTGTGGCCACAGCAATTGGTCCCCCGTGGCACTCGACTTGCGAAAAATGGTGCGAGCAGGACCCCGGAGCTGGTTCCGAGGCCGAGGGCTGGAACGAGGTGAGCCGCATGATCGCTGGTTCGATGGGGACGCTGCTGCGCGTGTTGCGCCCGCTGGGTGCGACCTTGGGGATCGTGTCGCTGCTCGCCCTGCAGCCCGAGCCCGCGCGCCTGGCGCGGTCGGCCGCGGCGCACGAGCTGAGCGCCGCGAACGCCCCCCGCGCGCTCGTCCTGTCGGCCCAGGCGCGGCGCTTCCTGCTGCTCCAGTACCGCTCGTTCTCGACCGAGTTCATGGGCTGCATGATCGGCGAGGTGTTGGCCGGGGTGGTCGTCGTGACACGGATCGCGCCCGCCGACGTCGAACCCGAGGAGTCCACGCCCACACGCGTCATCCCCAAGCAAACCTGTGAGCGTGCCGGCTGGAGTGGCACGGTCGGGATGATCCATAGCCATCCGACGGGCGAGCGGTGCTGGTACTACTTCCCGGGCACCCAGGTACCGAGCTCGGACGGCCAATCGTTCCGCTTGAACGACTATCCGGTCGACGCGATCATGTGCGGCGACCACGTCGTATGGATCGGCCGCGGCCTGGTTGAGCGCTCGACGCCGCTCGGCGACCCGCGCGTGGCTCGACCTGCCCCAGGGCGGCCCCAGCGCGGGAACAGCACCCAGCACGCCGGGTCGAGTGATCCGGTCGGGGGCGAGTAGCCGAATCAGCCCGGCGGGTGTAGCGTAGGGCGATGCCCTACGTCCGACCGACCCGCTGCTCGTTGCACACCTCAATCCTCATCGCCGCCGCGCTGCGCGCGGCACTCGCAGACGCGCCCGCGGCCGCCCAGGCCGCGGGCTCGCGTCGGGCGCGGCCGCCGACCGTCGCGGACGCCGCGGCGTTCATGGCGCGCGCCGAATCCGTTCTCAACGACCTGGGCGTCAAGGCGGCCCGCGCCGATTGGGTGGCGAACACCTACATCACCTTCGACTCCGAAGAGCTGACGGCGCAAGCGCAGGAAGCCAACGGCGTCGCCACGCGCGATCTGGCCACGCAGGCGCGGCGCTACGAGCGACTGCGGCTGCCGCCCGACCTCAGGCGCAAGCTCCTGCTGCTCAAGCTCTCGCTCCCGGCGCCGCCGCCCCCCGACGCGCGCGAGGCCGCCGAGCTCACGCGCCTCACGAGCAGCATGCAGGCCGACTACGGGAAGGGCACCTACTGCCGGACCCCGGAGGAGTGCCTCCAGATCACGGACATCGAGCGCATCATGGCGTCAAGCCGCGATCCGGCGGAGCTGGCCGCCGCGTGGCAGGGGTGGCACCGCATCTCGGTGGGCATGCGCGATCGCTACGCCCGCTTCGTCACGCTGGCGAATGCGGGCGCCCGCGGCTTGGGCTTCGCCGACGTGGGCGTGATGTGGCGCACCGGGTACGACATGCCCGCCGACGCGTTCGTCCGCGAGATCGACCGGCTGTGGGGCCAGCTCAAGCCGCTCTACCTCCAGCTGCACGCCTACGCGCGCGCTCGGCTCGTGGAGAAATACGGCCCGGGCGTGGTCCCGCCGAAGGGCATGATCCCGGCGCATCTGCTCGGCAACCTGTGGGCGCAGGACTGGGAGAACATCTACGACCTCCTCGCGCCGTCCGGCGTGCCGCCGAGCGTCGACCTTACCGGACTGCTCGTGGCGCACCGCGTGGACGAGCGCGGCATGGTGCGCTACGGCGAGCGGTTCTACACGTCGCTCGGCTTCGATTCGTTGCCGGCGACGTTCTGGGAGCGCTCGATGATCACGAAGCCGCGCGACCGCGACGTCGTGTGTCACGCGAGCGCCTGGGACATCGATGGGAAAGACGACCTCCGGGTGAAGATGTGCATGCAGGTGACGGGCGAGGACTTCGTGACGATCCATCACGAGCTGGGGCACAACTTCTACCAGCGCGCCTACAAGAGCCAGCCCTACCTGTTCCAAGGCGGGGCGAACGACGGCTTCCACGAGGCGATCGGGGACGCGATCGCGCTGTCGGTGACGCCCGAGTACCTCCGGCGGATCGGGCTCCTGGACAGCTTGCCGAGCGCCGCGAGCGACACGGCGATGCTGTTGCGCATCGCGCTCGACAAGATCGCGTTTCTGCCGTTCGCGCTCGCGGTGGACGGCTGGCGCTGGGGCGTGTTCGCGGGCGAGATCACGCCCGATCATTACAACGCCTCGTGGTGGGACCTGAAGCACCGCTACCAGGGCGTCGCCGAGCCGGCGGCGCGCTCGGAGCGGGACTTCGACCCTGCGGCGAAATACCACGTTGCGGCGAACGTGCCGTACATCCGTTACTTCATCGCGCGGATCCTGCAGTTCCAGTTTCACCGGTCCTGGTGTCGGGCGGCGGGCTGGACGGGGCCGCTGTACCGGTGCTCCGTGTACGGCAATGCTGCGGCGGGGCGGCAGCTCGCCCGCATGCTCGCCGCGGGGCAGAGCAAGCCGTGGCAGGACATCCTCGCCGACGCGACTGGGGAGCGCCAGATGGACGCGACGGCGATGGTGGACTACTTCCAGCCGCTCGTGGCCTGGCTCGAGCGGCAGAACCAGACGAAGCCGGTGGGGTGGTGAGGCGGCGCGGGGGCGCTCCTGAAAGGACACGGTAGGATTTTCCCCCAAACATGCGTCGATTTATCTCAGTAGTCCTTCTCCTAGCGTCGTTGGTGATGGGCCTCTCTTGTCGCCAGCAGGAGCCCCGCTTCCCCCAGCTTGGCGTGCGCCCTGCAGCTCCCCGCCAGCAGCAACCCTACGAGTCGGTGCCGCTCGCCGCGTTTGGGCCGGCAGTCAAGGCCCTTCCCGAGTCCATGGGCCGGTGCACTGAGGCTCCGGAGTACGCCGCAGGAGGCCTGCGGGCAGTTCGTCTCCGAATCGTGGGAGTGCCCATCGGAATCCGGCAGATCGCCGTCGCGATCGACAGCAGTCGAGCGGTCCGGTGGTACTTCGAAATCCGCAACGATGGTGAGGGAAGCGCGACTCTTATCCGTATCGATTCACGGCCTGGCTCGGAGGAGCTCACCCAGCGGGGAGTCTCCACGGCGGATGCGGAGAACCGCGGCCCGCACGGCTCGGAAGGCACAAGGGGCACTCCAGAGGCTCTGCTGAGCGCTCAGCGCCTCGGCCCCCCGGCGGCGGTCGCCGCTCGGATCCTAGAACAGTGCGCGGCGTGGGTCGATCCGTGGGGCATGCTGGGTTGGTTGCCCGACAGCCTCGCCCCGCCGCCGGTCCCGCGTCCTGAGCCGCGTGATCCCGAAGGCGACCGCGCGTGGCGGGGCGACACGACACTGGGCGACGGATACTTGACCGGCCCCAGCCCTCTGACTGGCGTTTCTTGGATGCGGCAGCTGCTGCTGCCGATCTACCGGGAGCCCGGGGGTCGGCTCTACGGGTGGCTCGCGCGGGGCTGGCTCTACGTCGTCGGATCGCCGGGGCGCTGGCGGAAGCTGGTTGTGGCCGGTTTGCTGAATACGGCGTACGATGGGCCGGCCTCGTTACGAGTGTTTGCGATCCACAGCGACGGATGGTTCCGGTTTCGCTACGCTGCGCCTTCGCCTGGGGATGACGGCACGGCGTGGGCTCACACGTCGCATCTCCTCCTCAGCCCTAGCGATGTGAGGCTCGTTCCCTGGGAGTACCACTACTTCCACAGCACGCCGACCTACATCGCTGAGCCCGGCCCACACCCGCTTTACGCGTCCCCCGACAGCATAGGCTCGGTGGTCGCCGAGCTTCGGGAGCGCGAGTACGGCTTGTATCCGTTGGAGGTCAAGGATGACTGGATGAAGGTGCGAGTACAGTGGCCCGGGCCGTGGTGCGCGGAGCGAGCAGTAAGAACTGCGGAGGGATGGATTCGCTGGAGAACGCCGGAGCGCGGGCCGCGCCTCGCGATCTACTTGATCTGCTAGACGTTGAACCGAAACAGCAGGATGTCCCCGTCCTTGACCACGTAGTCCCGCCCCTCCGAGCGCACCAGACCCAGCTCGCGCGCCGCCTTGTAGGACCCGGCCCGCACGAACTCCTCGAACGCGACGGTTTCGGCCCGGATGAAGCCGCGCTGGAAGTCGGAGTGGATCTCGCCCGCCGCTTCGAAGGCGGTCTGGCCGCGGTGCATCGTCCAGGCGCGCACTTCGTTGTCGCCCACGGTGAAGAACGTCTGCAGCCCGAGCAGGTGATAGCCCGCGTGGATCAAGCGGTCGAGCCCGGGCTCGGTGACCCCCGCCTGCGCCAGGAACTCGCGCCGCTCCTCGCCTGAGAGCTCGGCGAGCTCCGCCTCGAACCGCGCGGAGAAGAGGACGATCTCGGCCTCCTCGTGGTGCGCCTGCACCGCCGTGCGGAGCGCGTCGAGCCACCTGCCGCCGCCCCGCGCGAGGTCGTCCTCGTTCACGTTCGCGGCGTACAGGATCGGCTTCGCCGTGAGCAGGCCCAGCCGGCGCAGGAACCGCACGGCCTCCTCGCCCTCGCCGGCCTCGCGCGCGCCGCGCCCCGCGTTCAGCTCCTCCACCACCCGCTCGAGCAGGACCAGCTCCGCCTGCGCCTCCTTGTCGCCGGCGCGGGCGGTCTTGCGGGCCTTCTCGAGGCGCCGCTCCACGACCGCGAGGTCCGCGAGCGCGAGCTCGCTCGTGACGACGTCGTGGTCGCGCACGGGATCCACCGGGCCCATGACGTGCACGACGTCCGGGTCCTCGAAGCAGCGGATCACGTGCACGGCCGCGTCCACTTCGCGGATGTGGGAGAGGAACTGGTTCCCGAGCCCTTCGCCCTGGGAGGCGCCCTTCACGAGGCCGGCGATGTCCACGAACTCGACCACCGCCGGCACTTTCGTCTTGGGCCGGACGAGCTCGAACAGCCGGTCGAGCCGCGGATCCGGCACCGCGACCACGCCCACGTTCGGCTCGACGGTGCAGAAGGGGTAGTTCTCGGCGGCCGCGGCCTTTGAGGACGTGAGCGCGTTGAAGAGCGTGGACTTCCCGACGTTGGGAAGGCCGACGATGCCGAGGCGCAGCACTTAGCGAGTCAGCCAGGGGGCGAGAACGAGGCTCACGACCGACATCAACTTGATCAGAATATTCATCGACGGCCCGGCCGTGTCCTTGAACGGGTCGCCCACCGTGTCCCCGACCACCGCGGCCCGGTGCGGGTCCGATCCCTTGCCGCCATGCGCCCCTGCCTCGATGTGCTTCTTCGCGTTGTCCCAGGCGCCGCCCGCGTTCGCCATGAAGAGGGCGAGCAGCACGCCGGTGAGCGTCGCCCCCGCGAGCATCCCGCCCAACGCGTAGATGCCGAGCCACCGCCCGACGACGACCGGGGCGAGCACGGCCGTGAGGCCGGGCACGATCATCTCCCGCAGCGCGGCGCGGGTCGAGATGTCGACGCAGCGCGCCGAGTCGGGCTGCGCTCGCCCTTCCATGAGCCCGGGGATCTCGCGGAACTGGCGGCGCACCTCCGCGACCATGCCTTCGGCCGCGCGGCCGACGGCGGTCATCGTGACGGCGGCGATGAAGAAGGGAATGCAGCCGCCGATGAAGAAGCCGATGACGACCATGGGGTCGATGAGGTCGAGGCCGCCGGCGGGGATCGCGGTGGCGGTGGCGTAGGCGCTGAACAGGCCGAGCGCGGTGAGGGCGGCCGAGCCGATGGCGAAGCCCTTGCCCATGGCGGCGGTCGTGTTGCCGAGCGCGTCCAGGCCGTCCGTGATCCGCCGGACCGCGGGGCCCAGCCGGCTCATCTCGCTGATGCCGCCCGCGTTGTCGGCGATGGGGCCGTAGGCGTCCACGGACATGGTGATGCCCACGGTGGCGAGCATGCCCACCGCCGAGACGGCGATGCCGTACAGCCCGGCGGAGCGGTAGGCGACGAAGATGGCCGCGCAGATCATCAGGACCGACGGCACGGCGCTCTTCATCCCGACCGCGAGCCCGGCGATGATGTTCGTCGCGGGGCCCGTGCGCGACGCCTCGGCGATGACCCGGATGGGCGCGGCCGACGTGTAATACTCGGTCAGGAGGCCGATGACGATTCCGGCGAGGGTGCCCGACACCACGGCATAGAACGGGCCCAATGTGGGCAGAGCGGAGTGGTCCGGTGCGGTGATCCGCGGATCGACGGCTTGCGTGATCGTGTAGGCGGCGACGAGGAACAGGCCGGCGGCGATGAACGTGCTCCAGCGCAGCGCGCCCTGCGGCGACGCGCGCTCGAGCAGGCGCATCGCCGCGATCCCGACGAGGCTCGCGGCGAGCCCGGCGGTGGTATACAGCACTGGCAGCGCGACGGCGCTCAGCCGGTCGCCCACGAGCCCGCTGGTCGCGCCGATCGCCACGGTGGCGATCACCGCGCCCACGTAGGACTCGAAGATGTCGGCGCCCATCCCCGCCACGTCGCCCACGTTGTCACCGACGTTGTCGGCGATGGTGGCGGGGTTGCGGGGGTCGTCCTCGGGGATGCCGGCCTCGAGCTTGCCCACGAGGTCGGCGCCGACGTCGGCGGCCTTGGTGTAGATGCCGCCGCCAACGCGGGCGAACAGCGCGATGGACGACGCCCCCATCGCGAAGCCCGAGATGATCTGGCTGAAGGCGCGCCACCCGGCGTCGTCCCTCGCGAGCCCGAGCCAGGTTTGCAGCACCAGCCCGATGCCGAGCAACCCGAGGCTCGCCACGGCGAGGCCCATCACGGCGCCGCCCGAGAATGCGACGCGCAGCGCCGCAGCCTGACCGCGCGCGCGGGCCGCCTCGGCGGTGCGCACGTTGGCGTGGGTCGCGGCGCTCATCCCGAAGAAGCCGGCGAGGATGGAGCAGAGCGCGCCGCCCACGTAGGCCGCCCCCGTGCGCCACCCGATGGCGAGGGTCAGGAGTCCGGCGACCACCACGATGAAGGGCACGAGCACCGAGTACTCGCGCCGCAGGAACGCCAGGGCCCCGGTGCGGATGAGCCCGGCGAGCTCGGCCATCGCGGCCGATCCCTCGGGGTATCGGCGGATGGCGGCGGCGACGAGCCAAGCGACGCCGAGCCCCGCGAACCCGGCGACGATGGGCAGGAGACGCAGCAGCCCGGTGCTCACGGCGCGCCCTCCCGCAGCCACCGTTCCACGGCGGCCACGAGCTCCGGCATCAACGCCTCGATCTGCTCGATCTGCTCCGAGGTGAAGGGGGCGAGCACGTAGTCGGACCAGTCCGCCCCCTCGGGCAGCGGGCCCACGCCGATGCGCAGCCGGGCGTACTGCCGCGACTGCAACGCTCCCTCGATGCTCTTCAAGCCGTTATGGCCGCCCGCGGAGCCCTCACCCCGCAGCCGGAACGTGCCGCACGGGATCTGAAAGTCGTCCACGAGCACCAGCAGGTCGGTGGCGGGATTGAACCCCGGATCGGCGCGCAGCGACGCGAGCGCAGCACCGCTGCGGTTCATGTAGGTGATGGGCTTGAGGACGCGGACGGGGACCCCGTCCACCTCACCCGCGGTCGCGCGCGCCCGCTCGGCGCGGCGAAACGGGGGGAACCCCCAGCGCGCGACCAGCGCGTCGGCCAGCCAGAAGCCGGCATTGTGGCGCGTCGCCGCGTACTCCGGACCGGGATTCCCGAGGCCGACGACGGCGCGCAGGGATCAGCTCTCTTTGCCGCCCTTGGGCTTCTCGGTCTTCTCGGGCTTTTCGCCCTTCTCGCCCTTCGCCGGTGGAGCAGCGCCTTTGGCCGGTGCGGCCGCGCCCTTCGTCTCGGCCTTCGGGCCACCCTCGGCGGCCTCGCCCTCGGCCTCCTCCTCGCCCTCGCGCACCTTGCGGATCAGCTCCGGCTCGGCCACCTCGGCCACCGCCTCCGGCGTGGGCGCCGCGACCTCCTCGGCCCGCGGCGGCACGACCGTCGCGATCGTCAGGTCGCTATGGGTGAGAATCGTGACGTTCGGGATCTGCAGGTGCCGCACGTGCAGCGAATCGCCGATCTTGAGGGCGGTCACGTCCAGCTCGACACGGTCCGGGATCTGCTCGGGCAACACCTCGATCTCGACCTCGCGCGTCACCTGGTCGAGCACGCCGCCGGCGTTGCGGACGCCGTCCGGCGCGCCCACGAGGTGCACGGGCACCTTGAGCTTCACCTTCTCGGCGGCGTGGATCTCGTAGAAGTCCACGTGGATGATGTCGGGCCGCACGGGGTGCCGCTGGATCTCGCGGATCAGGGTCCGCACCGTCTTCCCGTCCACGGCGAGCTCGATGATGGTGCTCGCGGGCTCCACTCCCGTGAGCGCCTTCTCGAGGGCCTTCGCCTCCACGGCGAGCGACTGGGTCTCGCGGCCGCGACCGTAGATCACCGCGGGGATCTCGCCGCGGAACCGCGCCTGGCGCGCGGCGCCCTTGCCCGTACCCCGGCGGGCGGTTGCTGTCAGGGAGACGATCTGGGCCATTGCACTAGTTCCTCAGGCGTAAGTCGTAAGTCATAAGTCGTAAGCCTTAAGTCTCATGGCTTGCGGCTTACGACTGTCAGTCAAACAGCGAGCTCACCGACTGGTTCGAGTGCTCGTACCCGATCGCCTTCGCCATCAGGTCCGCGATCGACAGCACCTGGAGCTTCTCGAAGCGCCGCTCGTCGGGGATGTGGATCGTGTTGGTCACCGCGACCTCGTCGACCGGCGCCGCGCGCAACCGCTCCGCGGCGGGTCCCGACAGGAGCGCGTGGGACGCGAACGCGTAGATCTTGCGCGCCCCGAGGCGCTTCAACGCCGCTGCCGCCTCGGTGACCGTCCCCGCCGTGTCGATCATGTCGTCGGGGACGAGGCAATCCTTGTCCGCCACCTCGCCCACGACGTTCACGACTTCGGCGACGTTTGCCGAGGGGCGCCGCTTGTCGATGATCGCGAGGGACGCGTTCAGCCGCTTCGCGAACCCGCGCGCCATCTTCGCCGACCCCACGTCCGGCGCCACTACCACCGGGTCGTGCAGCCGCTTCTGCCGGAAGTGGGCGACGAACACGGGCGCCGCGTACAGGTGGTCCACCGGAATGTCGAAGAACCCCTGCACCTGGTGGGAATGGAAGTCCATTCCCAGCACGCGATCGGCGCCGGCGTGCGTGATCAGGTTCGCCATCAGCTTCGCGCTGATCGCCACGCGCGGCTGGTCCTTGCGGTCCTGCCGCGCGTAGCCGAAGTAGGGCAGCACCGCCGTGATCCGCGCCGCGCTCGCCCGCCGCGCCGCATCGATCATCAGGAGCAGCTCGACGAGATTCTCCGCCGGAGGATTCGTCGGCTGGATGATGAACACGTCCCGCCCGCGGACGTTCTCGTCGATCTTCACGAAGATCTCGCCGTCGGCGAAGCGGCGGATCGTCAGCGCGCACAGCGGCTGCCCCAAATGCCCGGCCATCTCCTCGGCGAGCGGCCGATTGGCCGTCCCGGCGAGCAGCAACAGCTGGCTCCGCGACAGCGAGAGCTCCGCCATTTCGGGCGGCTAAAAATAGACGGTAAGTCTCAGAAAATGAAGGGATTCACTTCTTCGGCGCGAGCGTCTGCCCGGCCGGCGTCAGCTGGTCCGCGCTCCAGGGCTCGATGCGGTACACGGTCCCGGTGGGCCCGTCGGCGCGGTACACCCAGATGCCGGCGGCCGTGGAATCGAACGCGAGGGCGAGGAGCAGGCGCCCGGCGGGGCCACGCAGCGTCGCCCGACGCCAGGGCGGCCGTCGCGCCCGGAGCGAGTCCGCCTGCCGCGGCGTGGCGAAGCCCGCCGCCGCCACGTTGCGATAGTGCTCCAGCAGCCGCGTCACCGCGGCCGAGTCCGCTGGGCCCCGACGGGCGCTGGTCCAGCGGCGGTCCCGGCGCTCCAGGGCGTAGCGCTCCTTGCCCCGCGCGATCTCGAGCGCGCGCACGCTGTCCGGCTCGACGCCGGCGATCCGCCGGTCGCGCCACTCGTCCACCCCGCGGGTCGGACCGGGGAGCGGTCGCCCGCGCCACAGGAACACGCGGGTGTCGCCGGGCTTGCGGACGTACAGCGTGCCGAAGGCGGGCCCGTTCTGGCCCGTGATCAGCTCGACGAGGGTGCGGCCGCCGCCCGCGACGCGGATCCAGCGGCCGCCGGTGCTGTCCACGCCGAGCCGGGCGAACGAGCCGGGGCTCTCGGCCGCGAGCTCCGCCGGGGTCGAGTCGCGTAACGCGGCGAACAGCTCGGTCACGGCCTGGCGCGACGCGGCGTATCCGTTGACGGTCCAGGCCGTGTCGGCGGCTTTCGCGAGGACCGCGGTGTCCGCGCCGCGCGTGATCGTTACGCGGTCGGCGGCGGCGTCGGAGACGGGGGGGAGCCCGAGCGACGCGGTGATCCGGTCGCTGCGCTTCGAGAGCAGCTCGCTGGCGAGCCACAGCAGCAGCACGGCGGCCAGCCCGATCGCGACGGCGCGGAGCTGCCGCGGGCTCATGCGACCTGCGCCGCGCCCAGCGGCCGATACGTACCCCGGGTGATCAGGCGCCGCCGCCACAGCCGCGCCGCGCCCACCGCCACGAGCAGCACCGGGATCCCGATCAGGTTGCCGTACTTGACCGCGTCGCGCTTGGTCCCGCTCGTGAACGCGAGCGGGGCCGGCGCGCGGTTCTTCGAGCGGATCGCGATCAGCGCGTCGTCCTGGGCGAGCCAGTCCACCGCGTTGAGGGCGAACACGACATTCTCGGGCGAGTTGCCGGCGTAGCGGTCGCTCGCGAAGTCGGCGCTGCCCACGACGACGAGCCGGCCGCGCAGCGGCGGGGCCGTGTCGCGGGCCAGGGGATTGACCTGCACCGCCATGAGGCGTCGGGCCAGGCTGTCCCGCGGGAACTCGCGGGCCGGCGTGAGGAACGCCGTCACCTGCTGCAGGCCCCCGGCACGGCTCGTGGCGAGGAGCGGCGTGACGCTGCCGGGGGCGGCGCCCGTCGTGTCGATGGTGCTCGCCCACGGCAGCAGCACTGCGTTGAGCTGCGCATTGACCGGCGAGGCCTTGGTGCTCAGGGCGCGCAGCCACAGCGGGTAGGAGACGAGCACCTGGCCGAACTGCGCCGGCACGGCAATGCGCTCGTTGGACGCGAGGTCGAACGCCATGTCGGAGTGGATCTGCACGCCGTAAGGCTTGAGGACACGGTTCCACGCGACCGGGCGCGCGTACGCGACCGGCGTGCCGGGGTTCAAGGCCATCCCGCTCGCCATGACGAGCGCGCCGCCACCGCGGCGGAGGAACTGCTCGAGGCGCTCCTGCTGACGCCCTCGCAGGGAGTCGGGCGCCCCGATGAGCACCAGCACCTTCACGTCCTCCGCGATGGCGCTGTCGCCCAGCGTGAGCGGGCGCGCCGTGTAGGTGCGGCCGAGCTGCTCCTGCAGCGCGTCGAAGCTGCGGCGCGCCCGCACCGAGGTCGCGTCCGACGTCTCGCTCACGCCGACCACCGGTCGCTCGCGGTGGGTGAGGGCGCGGATCTCGGACGTGAGCCGGTACTCCAGATCGCCTCCCTCCTGGACGAAGGGAATCGTCTTCACGCCCTCGGCGTACTGGACCGCGACGCCGAGATAGCCCTCCTTCACCTGCAGCTCCGACCGTCCCAGCACGTTGAACTGCACGGCCGGGATGCCGAGCTGGCGGGCCTCGCGCAGCGCCGCGGTGTCGGCCGAGGGGTCGCGCACCGCGACGCGCACCTTGCCGTGGCCGGCGCCACGGTAGTCGCCCAGCAGGTCGTCGACGTCGCGCTTCAGAAACGCCACCTCCGAAGGGAGCGAGGCCGAGGCGAACAGCTTGATCGTGACGAGGTCGGGGAGGGAGCCGAGCATTTGCTTGGTGGCCCGCGAGAGCGTGAACGCCCGGCCGGGGGTCAGATCGAGCCGGCCGCCGATGTGACGCCCCAACAGGTTGACCACGACCACGCCGAGGGCGACCAGCGCCGTGCCGAGCCGGAGCCGCTGCAGTGTCGCGCCCCGGCGCGTGAGCTTGCGGCGCATCAGCGCGAAGTAGGCGAGCAAGAGGAACAGCGCGGCGAGGCTCAGGAAGTACGTGGCGTCGCGCAGGTCGATCACGCCGCGCGTGATGCCCGTGAAGTGCGGCAGCACGCCGAGCGACCCCGCGATTTGGCCGAGCCGCGGCGGCAGGCCGACGAGCAGCGGGTCGAGGCCCACCAGGACGAGCAGGAACGTCACGCCGACGGCGAGGATGAAGGCCGTGACCTGATTCTTGCTCACGCTCGAGGCCCACAGCCCGACCCCGGCGCTGCCCGCGGCGAGCAGCGCCGAGCCCACGTACTGCGCCACCACGACCCCCGCCGGCAACGGCGCGCCCAGGGCGAGCCCGAGCGGGATGGGGAGGGTCAGCCCGAGCGCGATGACCAGGAAGAGCACCGCCCCGACGTACTTGCCGACCACGAGCTCCAGCTCGGTGACCGGCTGCGCCAGCACGACCTCGAGGGTGCCCGAGCGCGCGTCCTCGGCGAGCGCGCGCATCGTCACGGCGGGGACGAGGAACAGGAGCAGCCAGGGGAGGAAGTCGAGCATCGGCCGCAGCGTCGCCAAGCCGTACAGCTCGATCTGGCGGAAGCACAGGAAGTCGTTCACGGCGACGAACACGACGAGCAGGATGTAGCCCGTGGGCTGGTCGAACAGCGCGCGCAGCTCGCGCCGCGCTACCGTCCACGCCGTCCGCAGGCCGCGCTTCACGTCTCGGCCTCCCCGCCGGCCGTGAGCTGGCGGAACAGCTCCTCGAGGCTCCCGGTCTCCTGGTGCAGCTCGTACAGCGTCCAGCCGCGTGCTTTCGCGAGGGCGAAGATCTCGGGCCGCAGGTCGGCGGTGCGGTCGGCGGTGAGGGTCAGGGCGACGCGCCCGTCGCCGCCCGTGCGCGACACCGCTACGTTGCGCGCGCCGGGAAGGCCGTGCAGCGCCTGCGCGATCCCGTCGCCTGCGGCCTCGACCGCGATCTCGACGGCACCCGACGCGCGCTCGATCAGGCGATCCACGGGACCGTCGGCCACGATCTTGCCGCGGCTGATGATCAGGAGGCGCGAGCAGCTCTGCTGCACCTCCGAGAGCACGTGGGTCGAGAGCAGCACCGTGCGGTCGCGCCCCAGGGTGCCGATGAGCTGGCGGATCTCCACCCGCTGGTTCGGGTCGAGGCCCTCCGTCGGCTCGTCGAGGACCAACAGGTCGGGCCGGTGGAGGATCGCCTGCGCCAGCCCGACGCGCTGGCGGTAGCCCTTTGACAGCTCGCCGATCGGCCGGTAGAACACCCCGTCGATCCCCGTCGCGGTGACGGCCTCGTCGAGCGACCGGGCGCGACTCGCGCCGCCGAGCTCGCGCAGGTCGGCGATAAAGGCGAGGTAATCCGCGACCAGCATCTCTTCGTACAGCGGGTTGTTCTCGGCCAGGTAGCCGATGCGGCGCTTCGCCTCGCGCGCCGCCACGGCGAGCGGCGTGCCGTCCAGCGTGATGGCGCCCTCGTCGGGCTCGTAGAACTGCGTGATCAGGCGCATCGTCGTCGTCTTCCCCGCGCCGTTGGGCCCGAGAAAACCGACCACCTGACCGCGATCGACGGCGAACGACACCTGGTCGACCGCGGTCACACCAGCGAACCGCTTGGAGACCCCGTTTAGGGAGAGGAGAGGCATCAGCGTTGGGCGCGTCGGGTTATCGGCGGAGAGATGCTAATCACCCCCCGCCGGGGTGTTCAAGGCCCCGTTGCAAATGCTTACAGCGACTTGAGAAATGCGATCAAGGCCTGGCGCTCGGCGGGCGGCAGGGCCTGGAACCGGTCGCGCGCCCCCGCCGCCTCGCCCCCATGGTCCTGGATCGCCTGCTCGGGGGTCGCGGCGCGGCCGTCGTGCAGGAACGTCTTGACGGAGCGCAGCCCGATGAGCGGCTCCGTCCGGAACTCGGCCGGCGTGGCGAGGCCGAGGCAGATGTCGGCCAGGTCGGGGCCCATGTCGTGCAGCAGCAGGTCCGTGTAGGCCGCGACGTCCTTGGAGCGCAGCGCCGCGACCGGACTGGCGCCCGTCCGGAGCATCGGGACGTGGCAGGCGGCGCAGCCGATGCGGGAGAAGATCTCGCGGCCCCGGCGGCCCTCGCCTCCCAGCCGCTCGGGTGTCGGCGCGCCCAGGAAGCGGACAAAGTCGTTCGTGAGGTCGAGCTGGTCC
>Ga0209469_1000461_pt1 | contig 24984 bp, 22 predicted proteins | sample GraSoiAngelo_123_FD_185880 | JGI IMG/M metagenome (GOLD analysis project Ga0209469, IMG submission 185880) | Grasslands soil microbial communities from the Angelo Coastal Reserve, California, USA - 14_0927_02_40cm (SPAdes) (version 2) | ecosystem: Environmental > Terrestrial > Soil > Grasslands ... | reverse complement strand
CTGAGCAGTCTCACATCAATAACAGCCAATTCGAGATCATCTCAACTAGATTCTTGAGGGGCTATAAGTTATCCCGGATCGGAACGCGCTTTGCGAGGAGTGTCGACAAGTTATCAAGGTCTATTTGGCCACGTTCAACCAATATCAGCAGGAGAACGTGCCGCAAGTGAGACCGCTCTGGGTGCCTTCTGAGGATAGAAGCCGCGAGGCGAATCTCACCAAGTTCCTTGCGTTTGTTAATGGAAAGTACCTGCTCAAGATCAAATCCTATCCTGAGTTGCATCGATGGTCGGTTGACAGGGTCTCCGACTTCTGGTCAGCAATCTGGGACTACACTGGAGTCGTCTGCTCCCGTCGGTTTGAAACGGTCGTCGATGACCTTGCCAAGTTTCCTGGAGCCAAGTGGTTTCTTGGAGCTCGGCTGAATTTTGCCGAGAACCTACTTAGACAGAGGGATGAGAAAGTTGCCTTGGTCTCAAGAACGGAAGAGGGTCGCTTGTCACAGACAGCCTATTCTGACCTTTTCCAAAGAGTGGGAAGCCTAGGAAATGCCCTCCGAAAGATCGGCGTCCTTCCAGGAGACCGAGTGGCAGGTTACATGCCTAATATTCAGGAAACGGTTGTCGCGATGCTTGCCGCCACCAGCATCGGTGCGGTCTGGGCTTGTTGTGGCACAGAGCTGGGTTCCGGAGCGGTCTTGGATCGTCTCGTTCAGATCGGACCGAAGGTGCTGTTTGCCGCCGATGGGTACATCTACAAAGGTAACAGGTTTAACATTCTTCCCAACGTGGAGAAGGTTGTCGATGGAGTTCCTTCACTCAAGAAGGTCGTGCTCACATCACATATTGGACTTGAGCCGAAAGCTGGGAATCTCTCTAGCTCGGTTGCGTTTGACGACCTCATCAGGTCGGAACCAGGTGAAGCCCGGTTCGAGCAGTTGCCACCCGATCACCCCGTCTACATCATGTTCACATCAGGCACAACGGGGAAGCCAAAGTGCATGGTCCAGGGAGCGGCCGGGGTCTTAGTAAATCAGCTGAAGGAGACTATGTTACACGCGGATCTGAAGAAGACCGACTGCATCACTTACATCGCCTCGCCCAGCTGGATGATGTGGAACTGGTTGATGAGTTGCCTTGCGGCGGGAGCCAGGGTTGTCTTGCATGATGGAAATCCTCTCTCTCCCGATTGGGGAACCATGTGGAAGATTGTCCAAGAGGATAAGATATCCATCCTCGGTTGTAGCGCCAGCTACATCAACTATCTAAGAAGCATCGGTGCGAAGCCCGGAAGTACATACGATCTCTCATCCCTCCGAGAGATTTCTCAAACGGGTTCACCGCTCTCGGCAGATGGGTTCGAGTGGGTTTACCGGGAGGTCAAGGAAGATTTGCACTTAAATTCTATTTCAGGAGGCACCGACATAAACGGCTGCTTTGCCGGAGGAGTGCCGATCCTTCCAGTTTATCCGGGCGAGCTGCAGGCACCTGGACTTGGAATGAAGATCAATGTATACGATGAAGATGGTAGGCCAGTTGTCGACGTAATGGGCGAGCTGGTCTGTGAGGCCCCAGCTCCATCGATGCCCCTCCGCTTTTGGAACGATCCCGGAGACCAGAGATATCGAGAAGCCTACTTCGAATATTACAGGCTGAAAGGGAAGAACGTGTGGAGACATGGAGATTATGTGATAATGCACAGGAATACGGGGGGACTGACCTTCTATGGCAGATCTGACGCGGTGATCAAAGTCTCGGGAGTCCGGGTTGGCACCTCGGAGATCTACAACGTGGTCGAGAAGATGCCCGAGATCGCTGACAGTCTTGCGGTAGGCCAGAATTTGGGAGAAGACCAGAGAATTATCCTCTTCGTCAAAATGGCTGCCGGCCAGCGATTGTCAGAGGATCTGAAGGAGAAGATCAGGAAAGCATTGAGAGCAGAGGCTTCCCCAAAACATGTTCCCGCATTGATTCTTGAAGTTCCTGATATTCCTTACACTCTCAACATGAAGAAGGTGGAGACAGCTGTCGCGAATATCGTGAATAACAGGCCAGTGACGAACCGGGATGCTCTTGCAAACCCCGAATCCCTACATTTCTACACAGAAATCCTCACATTGATCCAAAGTCAATAAGAAGTCTCAGAGGGCCTTCATCCGGATTCATCGTCAGCTTACCAGGCATAGTTTGTCGCCAGCCTTTACGAGGTCCCCATGTTTGACATAGAGTTCTTTCACGGTTCCTGTCTTAGGTGAGGCGATCTCGTTTTGCATCTTCATCGCTTCTAAAACCATTAGGGACTGCCCCTCTTCGACCTTTGAATCCACGGAGGTTCTCACTGAGGCGATCTTGCCTGCCATGGGCGAGTTCACAAGAGCCGGTCCATCGAAAATCGTTGACTCGCTAGTACGGCCAGACGTTGAATCCTCTTGAAGATTGACGGTGAGTGGCCTCCCGTTAACCTCCACGAAATAGACGCGTTGACCCTCCTGTCTTTGCACGGACACGCCGATTACGCTGCTCCGGGCTCGTACGAACAGGGTTGCTGGTTGCGCTGAAGATTGCCCTAATACTTCGAGGCCTATCGTCTTTTCATCGACGAGTACACTCCAGAACGGATCCTCGTCTGTGATGTTTCCTATTCGATACTTCTTTCCTTCGACGATCAGGAGCGGCATCAGAGTCCTTCTACATACAGCGCCTGTCTACCCAGTTGCGGTTCTTCGAGTCTAGATCGCCAGGGGCTTCGTGGGCTTGTATTGGGATGGTTCAAGGTGGGGGCAGCAACTATCGCTCGTCGGATTGCTAGGAAGACCGCTGCTATCTCGTCAGCTGTTGTTTCCGCTTTCGGCCTCCAGCCAGAGAGCATTTTGTCCAAGAATTGAGCGTGATAATCGCCTTCGAGAAATCGCCTATCTTCCAGGATGGTTTGATGAATTGGAATAGTGGTCTTTATTCCGGCAACAACCGTCTCACCGAGAGCAACCTTCATCCTCTCTATGACTTCTCTCCTGTCGAGGCCTTGGGCTGCTACCTTGGCGACGAGTGAATCGTAGTATTCTGGTACGAATGCTCCGTCGTAGAGTGCGCTGTCAACTCTGACTCCTGGACCTCCTGGCGGAACAAATTTGTCGACTCTGCCGGGAGACGGTATGAATCCGCGGGCAGGGTCTTCAGCGTTTATTCTGCAGTTCATTGCGGCACCGGTGAACTCGATTTCCTCCTGTGAGAGATCCAAGCGGCGCTCGCTTGCCATCCTGAGCTGTTTTTCGACGATGTCTACTCCGGTTACCATCTCGCTTATGAGATGCTCAACTTGGATACGCTTGTTGGTTTCGAGATAGTAGAATTCTCCCCGCTCTGACATGACGAATTCAACCGTGCCCGCGTTCTCATAACGAGTGGCCCGGATCACCTTGAGCGCTAGCGAGATGAGTCGTTTTCTTTTCTTAGAATTGAGAGCCGGGGACGGAGTCTCCTCGAGAATTTTCTGATATCTGCGTTGGAGAGAACATTCTCGTTCGCCTAGATGCACTATCTTGCCTCGTGGTCCCGCAAGAATCTGGACTTCGATGTGCCGTGGTTTCTGGAGAAATTTCTCCACATAGAGTTCCGGGTGTCCAAATCCCGTGTTCGCTTCCGCGCGAGCCGTCTCGAAACCTTTCTCGAGTTCCTCTGCGGTTCTAGCGATCCTTATTCCTCTGCCACCTCCGCCAAAGGCGGCCTTCAGAAGAACGGGGAATCCAATCTTTCGAGCCTCGGTCACGGCTTCCTTGGCCGATTGAACTTCCCTGTTAGCCCCAGGGACAACCGGGACTCCTGTGGCCTTGGCCAACCTTTTGGATTCGAACTTGTTCGCGACGTTGCCAAGGACTTTGCTACTTGGACCTATGAACACAAATCCAGCCTCTTCGCAGGCCCCAGCGAAGTCAGCGTTCTCTGCGAGAAATCCGTATCCAGGATGGACGGCTTCGACGCTGGATTCTTTGGCTGTTCTTACGATCTTCTCTATGTTCAGATAGCTTTCAGTAGGCGGACCAGGACCTATCAGATAGGCTTCGTCTGAGCTCGTGACGTGTTTGGATTCTAAATCGAATTCAGAGTAAACAGCAACGGTCTTTACTCCGAGTCGCTTGCACGTGCGGATTATCCTGAGGGCGATCTCGCCGCGGTTCGCGATCAGGATTTTCCTGAACATAGACGAGCCGTCTATAGGGGAATGTTTCCGTGTTTCCGAGGCGGGCGTGCTTCTCTCTTGGTTTTGAGAGCTTCTAGATAGTTGATTAGAACCTCCCTAGTCCTGCTGGGTTCTATTACGTCGTCAATGTATCCTCGTTCTGCTGCGATGTAGGGGTTCGCGAATTTTTCTCTATAGGAGGTTACGAGTTCTTGTGTTTTAGCCTCGGGGTTACGGGCTTTTTCTAGTTCTTCGCGGAAGATGATGTTGATCGCTCCTTCAGGTCCCATCACGGCGATCTCTGCTGAAGGCCAGGCTAGGTTGAGGTCTGCTCGGATATGCTTACTGCCTAAAACATCATACGCTCCGCCGTACGCCTTTCGAATTATGATTGTGAGTTTCGGCACGGTGGCCTCGCAGTATGCGTAGAGGAGTTTGGAGCCATGTCGAATAATGCCTTCGTGTTCTTGGTCGATGCCTGGAAGAAATCCGGGAACATCGACGAGGGTTAGAATGGGTATGTTGAAGGCGTCGCAGAATCGGACAAACCGGGCACCTTTGACAGAGGAGTTGATGTCGATGACTCCGGCGTTGAATTTCGGCTGATTTGCTACAATTCCTATTGAGTGGCCGTTTATCCTGGCGAACGTTGTGATCATGTTTGCTGCCCAGAGGGGCTGAACTTCCAATAGCTCTCCTCCGTCGACTATCCTCGTGATAATGTCCCTCATGTCGTAGGGCTTGTTGTAGTCGTCCGGTAGGATTGTGTTAAGATCCTCCTTCTTCCCAGTTGGCGATCGAGCTGGAGCTTCTGGCGGGTCTTCCGTGTTGTTTGAGGGAATGTAGCTCAGAAGTCTTCGCATCTGCTGAAGGCACTCTTTCTCGTCTCGGGCGAAGAAGTGGGCGACTCCACTGGTCGAGTTGTGGACTTTGGCTCCTCCGAGCTCTTCGAAGCTGACAGTCTGGTTGAGGACTGCTTTGATCACATCTGGACCGGTGATGAACATGTAGCTGGTCTTGTCGACCATGAAAGTGAAGTCAGTCATCGCGGGAGAGTACACGGCTCCTCCGGCGCATGGACCCATTATCGCTGAGATCTGGGGAATCACGCCGGAGGCGAGAACGTTTCGAAAGAATATTTCCGCATAGCCTCCGAGGCTAACAACTCCCTCCTGTATCCTGGCGCCTCCCGAGTCGTTCAGTCCGATGACTGGGACCCCGGTTTTGAGTGCCATGTCCATTATCTTGGTGACTTTTCGCGCGAACATCTCACCCAATGAGCCGCCGAATGTTGTGAAGTCGTGGGAGAAGAGGTAGACGAGTCGTCCATCTATTCTGCCATGTCCAGTGACTACTCCATCGCCTAGAACCTTCTTTTCAGCCATTCCAAAGTCTGTGGTCTGATGGACCACAAAGCGGTCGATTTCGACGAATGTGCCGGGGTCAACAAGAGCGTCGATTCGTTCTCGGGCCGTCATCTTTCCCCGAGAGTGTTGCGACTCAATCTTCTCGGGTCCGCCGCCGAGCTTTGCCTGTTCTCCTTTCTTCTTCAGCTCATCGAGCCGCTGAGTCATACTCATTGGTTCGACGAGTGCGAGGTCGGTTCCTTGTATAAAAGCAGGGCAGGATCTAATCGTCGAGAATCCTTAGCGATCCTTCATTCACTTTGCGAATTCGGTGATCATCAGTCTCGATTATCAGACTACCATCTTCAGCAACTGCTCTGCTGATACCTGTTACGGTGTCCTCGGGGAGGGTGACTTGGACCCTGAGAGGTCTGTGGATGCAATTGCTCCACCACTCTTGCATTATTTTGGAAGGGTGGTCCAGCTCATCGAATGACGACCTGATTTGATCGAGAATTGCCCTCAGGAGGGCTCGAAGTTCATGTTGTTTTCCGGAGACGAGTCGCATGGAGATTGCTCCAGGGGGAAGCTGAGCTTTGCCCTGATTGACGTTCAGGCCGATTCCTAGAATCGCGAATGAGACCTTCTCACCCTGAGTTTTGGATTCTACGAGGATTCCGCCAAGTTTCGCATTCCCAAGAACGAGGTCATTGGGCCATTTCAGCATGACACTAAGGGCTGTCTCGTTTTCGACGGCTTTTCTTGTCGCAGTCGCGGCTAGAAACTGCAGTAAATGGAGTCTCGGGTTGGGCAGGTTCGGTCTAAGGAGTATCGAGAACCAGAGCCCTCCTTTTGGGGACTCCCACTTGTTTCCTCCTCGCCCCTTCCCTTTTGTCTGAACATCGGCTACGACTACCGTCCATTCGGGGGCCGATTGTTCCGCTAGTCGGTATGCTGTCGTGTTGGTCGATAGTAGTCTTTCGTAGCGAAGTATCTTCAGGGGTAGAAGCCGTGATTCTCTTTCTAGGAATTGCGGTTTAAGCGTTAGCCAGTCACTGATAGCGGTTGCAGCCAGTCGGAGAACGGCCTCCAAGCCGTGTATATGTTGTCAGCAAAATTGAGAGTCCGCATTTCAACTTTCAGGGCGCCATTGTCGTCCTGGTCGCGGAATTCCAAGACCAAGTCTGCAAACCTCTTGACTGTTTCGACGACTGATCGGTCGTGAATGTCTTCTTTTATGACAAGTATCGCCGTTCTCTTCTTCAGCTTGACTCTTGAGGATAACTGGCAGAAGAAGGAATAGAAGCTCTCAGGAGAGTTGATACTCCGAATGACATTGTCCAAGAAATCGCCGACAATAACCTTGCTCTCGTTCTCCTGAGCGCACTTCTCAATGAAGAGATTTACTTCCAAAAGATTGTCTGGAGAGATGATCTCGACATGAGCGGATGGGTGGGCCATTGAACTTCCACCAACAAAAGTGACCCATCCTATTCGGTTGGATTGCCCATTGGAGATTTCCTCTGGAGCGGTTGGTCCCAGAACCAGCAACGGGGGTGGGCCGTCGTGAGGTAGGGCGTCCCGGAGAATTGTCCGAATGGTTTCTCTAACGCTGACGTTTCCGCGTACGCAGGCTATGACAAGCCTGTGCCTCTCGAGTTGGCTGTCGTGCCATCCTGACTCGTTCTCATTGGTCGGCTCTTTCCCTCTTCGCGATTGAATTTCTTTTCGTGTAGCCATGTGAGTCTTCCCGTAGGAAGCTACCTTTTTTAGGTAAATGGATATAAGCTTTCCCGTTTTTCTACGGAAAAAGGTAGATTACGCCTAGAAGGCTAATCCGGAGAAGAGGGCCTGCCCATCATGCTGGGACCCTGAGGCCCCTGAGTGGTAGGTCTGGCGTCCAGCTGGCTCATTATCAAGAGCAAACTTCTGATTTCGTCAATGTTGCGCAGATTCTTCGTCAGCTGATTCCGATACTCTTCCCGAGTAGCCTTGTACTCCTGTTCAGGCATGTCTCCCGACATGAACCGACTCTCGAGAGCTAGAAGATTCTGAGGAGCATTAGTCACTTGATCCCTCAAGTCTCTGACCCTCTGAGTAAGAGTCTCTCCGAGCTGCGACATCTTGTCGGCCATCGCCCGATTTGCTCTGCCCAGTTCTTCTCTGAGCATTGTGAGTCTCTGACGGAAGCTGTTGATGTCCGTCATTACTTTGTCTATGCTGGCCTCGCTCATCTCATCTGCCCCTAAAGTTGAGCCTTAGGGCCCCGTAGGCCTCATTATGGGTGATGTAACTCTAAGGATTTGGAGACAGTTACCGTACTAAGACGGAGAATTGCTAATGCTTCTCGTCAGTTTTCGAGGAGGACGAGCCACTTGCAGAACTTGTGCTCGTTGTCCCGCTTGGCTGCGATCCCATCTCAGCTTCGAGTGGCGCCGGTGGTGGGGTTGTGAGCATAGTCCATCCTATCCATCCGGTTATTCCTAAGACTCCTAGAACAGCCAAGACCACTGGCGCTCCTAGGACCCATGGCCTCCAAGCGGAGTTTGTTAGTGCTACAATATACCCGATGAAAACTAGGACTGAGATAACGAAGATTAGTCCGCCGTAGGACTGGTCCTTGTTCACTTTCAGATCATCCTTTGCGTTTGTGCGCATAATGTCTGTATATAAATGCAATACCTTGAAAGATTCTTTCTAGTTCTTCTTGTAGCCTGGTCGTTGAGACAGCAGTTTAGGATAGGTGAGCGCTCTGGATGGATATCCTTGGGTCTCCGACTTTATTCTTGAGACAAGTTCCGGCATAGATGTCTTGATTTCCTTTCCGTCCTCCCTAGTTCGGACTGACAATTTTTCCGATTTGAGTTCTCTCTCGCCAAAGACAACGATGTACGGGACCCAGCTCAGTTCTGCATCTCTAATTCTGCTCTGAAGCGTGTCGTCTCGATCGTCCAAGTCGGCTCTGATCCCTGCCTCCTCAAGCTTCTCTAGGATCACCATCCCATCTTTCACCAATTGCTTCGAGAGAGGGATCACTCTAGCATGGACCGGGGATACCCAGACGGGGAGCATTGGTTTCTTGCCCTGTCTTTCCATCCGAACAGCAGAATCTAGAAGTGCGAATAGGTATCTTTCCAATCCGCCTATGACGGCAGTATGTATGATCACGGGGTATTCTCGTTCTCCTTTTTCGTTGGCGTAGTGGATGTCGAATCGTTGCGCGTTTCCTACGTCAATCTGGAATGTGCCGATCTCTCTTGGCCTGTCGAGATCGTCGATGATGTTGTACTCCACGTTCAAGACCCAGTAATAGTGACCTTCAGGGACGAAGTTCAGGAGGAGCGGTTTCTTCTCCACTCGCGCCATTTCGATGAAGAGGTCTTTGTTATGCTGGAAGAAAGAGCGTGTGGTGTTGTATATGGAGACGTATTCTCGGTGAATCTTACGAATCTCTTCGTATATTCTCTCATGGACTTTCCTCCCCACATCGATTGCCTCGCTCAGGTTCTTGAGATAGATGTGGAGATCTGGCATCAGGAATTTTCGGAGACGGAAGGACAGCAGCAGCTCTCCACTTTGTTCCAACCGGTAGCTGTCTGCGACTTCGAAGGTGCCGAAGGGGAGGGTCCGGTAGCTGAGGGTCCAGTCTTTCACCATGGAAAATTGCTGGAAGCAAGCCGCGTACCGTAGTACGAAGGTGCGTTCGTCTACGTCAAGCTCGTAGGCTCGCGAGCCGAACAGCTGTAGATGTTCCTTGATTGGCTTAACATCGACGTCGAACATATTGGTCCCCCTAACATTGAGGATTGGAATCCCGATTCTCCTGATGACCTGGTTCGCGTAATCGGAGAGTAGCTGAATTATCATGTCGGATTCAGGTCCGAAGCGCATCTGGCCGAGATCAGCATACGACTCCCACTCTAGTCCGAACCGTCGTGCGTATTCGAGATAGCGCGGCTCTCCTCCAGTCAGACCCTTCTTGAGCGCCTCTTTCTCCACGAGAGACTCGAACTCTTTCATTCCGGGACCGTACTGGAAGACCTCGGGAGAGTGAAGTTCCCCCTTCTCGTCCATGACCATGTACTCACTCTTGAGTTGTGCCGAGACATGACGAGTCTGCTGCCCGGAGGTTACAGTTCTCGACAGTTCAGACAGCGGGTGGCCCTTGGCCGATATTGTGAAGCTCTTGTACCATCCGAACGGTGCCCTGCTTACTTCGTATCCTTTCTCGGCGAGTTTGCCTTCGAGAATTTTCAGAGTCTCAATGGCAGGTTCTCGACCTGCCAAGTCGGTTGAGAGGTGGGCGTATGGATAGATCATGACGCGGTTGGTTTTGAGCCAGCCGAGAACTTCCTCGATTGAAGCAGCAGCGTTGGTTGCGGTGTTCTCGGGAGATGCCTCGTCTCCTTTCTCTACTGTAGTGAAGACTACAAGTCCGTCTTGCAACATGCCTTTCTTAGCATGGTCCGGGAGTAGCTCAGGTTCCTTGACGGCTTTCTCCTTTGACTCGTATTCGAACTTGTCAGCATGAATGAGAAGAAGTCTCAAGGTGCGAACCTCCATCTCTCGACCTGCTTATCCTTCTTCGTCTTCTTCTTCATCTCCTTGTAGTGATTCTTGCAAAGGTAGCCCCTGCCTGATGTAGAGACTTGAAGGCCGGCTCTCGAGATGTCGTCGGGCGAGACGGATCTAATGGCGTCTCCTGTGCAGCCGACGACCGAGCATTTTACTCCTTTACCGACCTTTCCCAAGACGTAACCCACACACGAAGCCTTTCAGCCCTAATAGAAAGTTTCGTAGAAAGGGGACAATCCTCTAAAGAGGCAGGTGCCGGGAAGATCGGGCAATAATGCTGTCACGAATCCAATACTTAGTTGAAGGAATCTTCCAATCTTCATCCAGACTCTTCCATAGAATTGGGCTTTCACCAAATTCTCTGACTGCGCTTGGTTTCTTGTTGTGGATTGTAGCCTCGATCTTGTATTGGGGAGGCTTGTCAGGTTGGGAATGGGGCGCCACCATCGTTGTATTGCTGGTTGCGGGATTCCTAGATGCTGTCGATGGTGCAATGGCGCGAAAATATGCCAAAGTCTCGAAGTTCGGAGGGGTCCTTGATAGCGTGCTTGACAGGTTGGGAGAAATCGCAGTCAATGTCGGGCTAGCTGCCGGAGCTCTCATATCGTTCTGGCTGGCGCTGTGGGCTATGTCGGCAGCTTTGATGGTCAGTTACGTCAGGGCACGAGTCGCGGCCGAGGGCGTGACGCTGAAGGGAATAGGGATCGCGGAACGACCCGAAAGACTTCTGATTCTTGCGTTCGCGACCTTGCTCTGGCCACTCTCTCATGGATTTCTTTTCTGGGGGGTCTTGCTGATCGCAGTACTGTCTTCGATTACTGTGGTCGATAGGGTCTATAGGGCTTCTAGGGCTTTATCGCGATGACTGGCTGAAGTGTTGAGGTCCGCGTCTTTCGTCTGCGGATCGGACTTTGGAGACTCCGAAGTGTACTGCACAGGAGACGCATAGGTTCTTCATGACTCGCTGGCGCGCAATGTACGCTCCTCTTGCCCGTAGCTCCTTAGCCAACGTGGGCTCAACAAGGGACACCCAAGAAGTAACTCGCTTCATCTTGTCTCTAGGACTCAACATCCCACAGTTTGAGCATTGGACTAGTTCGCTTCGGCCTTTTCCGCCCTTGCTGCGGCCTCGAGATCGTCTTTTCTTCGGCATCTCTCTATATTTCCAAGAATAGGAGAGGGGCCTTTACTATTAACCTCTTGCTGCGGGGTCAGGCTCAGGCGCCATAGCACCTTGGACATCGCAGTATGCGGTAACCCGACTATCGATGAACTAGTCAATAACGGTAGGGTCCGCACATCGCCGGGAGGAAGCGCACTTTTCGCGTCATGCGCAGCAGGCTACCTGGGGGCAAGAGTTGGTATTCTCGGGAATATTGGCGAAGACTATCCTCCAACTATCCTGCGACGCCTCATGACCCTGCACATCGATGTCCGATTTCTAAGAAAGACTGCAGGACATTCGACAAGGTTCCACATAACTGGAACTAATGGATCTCGAACGCTCCGCCTGCTTGAGCCGGGTGACAAAATAGTGGCACCGCGGAGTACCGGCCATTTTCGGGCTGTCCACTTGGGACCCGTCTTCAACGAAATACCGAGTTCTCTGATGACCGCGCTTCGAAAAAAGTGCGAGTTTCTATCCGCAGACCTTCAAGGATTCATACGTACCGTAACTGCTAAAGGAGCAGTTCAGACCGTTCCGCGGAGCTTAGGTCGATTAATTGGCCAGTGCAATATGGTCCAAGCCTCAATCGAGGAAGCACGCTCTCAGACACGATCCCGTGACCCGAGAGTCATCTTGAACCGATTTCTCACAATGCGAGCCGAGTATGCAATTGTCACTATGGGCGAAAAGGGATCCTGGCTAGGCTCGCAACGTGACGGAATTTGTTTCGTCCCTCCTTTTTCAGACCGCAGCATTCGAGATTCAACCGGTGCTGGAGATGTTTTTGCCGGGTCCTGGCTGAGTACCTATCTGAAGACGAAGGACCCAGTCTGGGCGTCCGCTGTGGGCTCAGCATTCGCTTCTCTGGCCTCTCGAAAAACCGGACTCGCTAAGTTCCGCATATCACGAACTGAGCTATTCCGGCGTGCTGTTTGGGTCTACAATCATATCGAGGCGTCGCCTGTCTACTAGTATCTGCGGGCCTCTTCGGCAAATTACCGACCTAGAGGTGAGCCATCGATTATATTCAAACTAGGACACTTGATCTATCGCAGCTGGTTCTATTTTCGAGTAGGCTACGGCGCATATGTCGCCTCGCGATTTGTACTATTCATTTAAGTCACTACCGACCTGCCTAGAATCCAATTACTGAAATCGATTGCTCCGGAGGGAAAGAAAGACGAATCAACGATGTCCTCAATGTGGGGAAGAACTCATTATTGACGTGCGCAACTTCTGGCTCTTGCCCAAAATTTGGACGGACTACGTCTGTCCGAGGTGTGGCAAACGATACAGCGTATCAGAGCTAGTGAAAGCCATTCGCGCAAAACAACCCACCTAAGCGACAAGTTCACGATAGGTGATGATACGCCAAGAACGGCGCAATCTGTAATCGGTAGCGAGATGAACTGAGGCGCGGCCTCAACTGGGTAATAGACCCAAACGCGCGGGCTCGCGCTTCTTCGTCGTTCTAATATGATCTTGCGAAGACTACTTCTCTAGAATTCGGATGGCCGCAGTACACACACTGTCCTCTCGCAGATTCCTCGAAGGGGACGATTCTGACGGTTGCCCCTGTCTCCAGTTTGATCCTTTCTTCGCAGTCGTTGTCTTCGGATAGGAAGGCTTTGACGAACCCGCCTGTGGTTTCTATGATGTGCGCGAATTCCTTCATGTTATTCGCAGTGGTCGTAAGCTTTGCCTGGCTTTCCTTAGCCTTATCGAGTAGCGATTGTTGAATCTCGTCCAACGTATTGACGATCTGTGTCACAGAGTTCCCTTGAGGCACCGCCGTCTTCTTTCCAGTATCGCGTCTTACTAGGGTGATCTGCTTCGACTCCATGTCGCGGGGTCCTATCTCAACCCTGAGCGGTACTCCTTTCATCTCCCACTCATGATATTTCCAGCCGGGAGTATACTGTTCCCGATCGTCAATGTAGGTTCGGACGGAGTGCTTCCCGAGACTCTCGGCGATATGATGAGCTGTCTGTAGGATCAGTTCCTTGTCAGATTCTTTGTAGTGTATCGGGACGAAAACGACCTGTGTCGGTGCTACGCGAGGGGGGAGGACTAGTCCTTTGTCGTCTCCATGGGCCATGATCATGGCTCCTATCAGTCGCCAGCTGATTCCCCAGGAGGTGGTCCAGGCGAAGTGTTCTTTCTCGTCCTTGCCCAGGTATTTGATCTCGAAGGGCTTGGAAAAGTTCTGTCCCAAGTGGTGGCTGGTTCCCATCTGGATCGCCTTCCCATCCGGCATCATAGCTTCTACAGTCGTGGTGTAGACTGCTCCCTTGAACTTCTCACGCTCAGTCTTCTTACCCACAAGCACAGGTATGGCGACTTGATCCTCTACAAGTCGTCTGTAGATCTCTAGGATTGTCATGACCTCCTTTTCGGCCTCCTCCTCAGTTCCATGCACGGTGTGGCCCTCCTGCCAAAGGAACTCTGTTGTACGGATGAAGGGCTTGGTCGAAGTGATCTCCGCACGTAATACCGAGTTCCAGACGTTGATGAGGACGGGTAGGTCTCGCCAGCTCTTCACCCACTTACTGTACGACTCGTTGATTATAGTCTCGGAAGTGGGCCTTATGGCGAGTCGCTCGCCGAGTTCATTGTTTCCGGAGTGGGTTACCCAGAAGACTTCAGGGATGAAGCCTTCGAAGTGTTCAGCCTCCTTCTTCAGTAGCCGTTCGGGTATAAGTAGAGGAAAGTAGGCGTTCTTGTGCCCGATCTCCTTGATCCTTCGGTCGAAGTGTTCTTTGATGCTCTCCCAAATGGAGAACCCGTAAGGCATTAACACCATGAATCCTTTCGCGCTGGAATAGTCAGCGAGCTGAGCCTTAGTAACGATCTGAGTGTACCATTCGGAAAGATCGTCAACCTTCTTTACAGTGATCCCCAAATCCTTGGTGCTCATTGGAACATCCGTCCGAGCTGTTGATTGGAAAAAGGTCTAGAACGATTCAGGTGAATCTGGAAGAAGTTCACCCAATCTAATCCGTCCTTAGGGGGGCGTCCACCCCTTCAGATTATTTATGTTTTCTTTTTCCGGAGAGTCTTTGTGATTTGGACTTGAAGATTGGATCATTCGGAGACCGGTTTTCCTTCTCGCTTGTGCTCGTAGAGGACTACGGATGAGACTGTGCTTCTGACTCCGCTGATCTTGAGAACTTTGTCTTTAAGGACGTTGCGGAAGGCGAGGATGCTCTCCACTTTTAGCATGCAAACAATGTCGTATTCGCCTGTTACCTCGTACACGTCCGTTACCTCGGGAAGCTTGACGAGGCTTTGAGTCACGTTTTCGAGTTCCTTGGATTCAACGAACAGGTTTAGGAAGACTCGGACCTCTTTGGGCATCGTTGGTTACCTGAGGCGACTCGTCGAAGATCAAGAGTCATGGCTTTTAAGAACGAACGGTCGTTCTGTCCTAAGACAACTTAGTCATCGGTTCTGACTGATCCTTCGTGCTCGTTTTCCTTGGGGCTCCTGCTCGTTCCCAGCCCCTGCAAAGACACGTTTCTAGGTTCAAAACAGCCCTAGAACGGGGAAAATCATTGGGAATTGGGATAATTCTGAAATGGGACGCCCCTCCCCCCGGGGGGGCCTTGGATGCATAGGAGACTATCCGAAAGCCTGACTCGTTGCTAGCAACGACCGTCGCTAGATGTTCTAGCTTAAGATTCGTTCGATTTGAGCTTCAGCTTCTTCGGCAAGTACTCGTCCACAATGTAGGTCAACCCGTACCTGCTGAATGCTTCTTGCTCCGACTTTTTGCGCACTTTTCTGAAAGTGTCGATCTCTCTCTGCCAGAGTCCCCCAGCATAACGGGGATCCTTCTCAAGCTCATTCAAACGCTTCAGATCCAGATCCGTCAATGGATCGCTCGGCAGCTTATAGTCGACAATATCCGTCGCCCAGACTCCGCCCCAGATGGCGTCCGGAGTATTCAGCTCTCTCAGGTGAGCAGCGTTCGCGGACCCGGAGATTATGACCATGGCAATGTGCATTCCCCAAGGATCACCATCTGTAAAGATGTAGACTGGGAGATCCAGTTCCTGGTTCAATCGTCTGAGCAGAAACCGTGTTGCTCGAGGTGCCTGGCCGGCGGTGTGAATTAGAACTGCTTTGAAGCGCTGGTGCACCCGTTCTTCAATAAATCTCGTGAAGAGCCCACCCTTCTCAATGGCTATGACCTTGTCCACTTTTTTCTTGTCCGGCCGGACAAACTCTGAGGTCGTAAGGGCGGGACCGATCATCACCCCATCCGGATGTGATGATAGATTGAGCGTCCGACCCTCATATCCCGGCACCGTATACTCGACCGTCAAATCCCCGAAGATAGCACTCCGCTCTTCAGGAAAAACATTGAAGTCCTCTCTCGAAAACCCAGTCACTGTCTCCAGATCAGTGATGAGATTGTCGCTCTCCTGCTGATCCTGAAAGTCCATCTCGTAAGCTTGAGCAGAATAGAACACGTCCCGTAAGGTACTGGTCTTGTTCTGCTCCGTCAGCTCATCCGTGAACATAGCAGTCCAGAGTAGCTGCGTAAACGGACGAACATGCCGAACATTACGCGCGCTCCTCTTCACATTCCTCTTCCCAAGAATATACTGCCGGGTCTTGTCATCGTAGATTATATTCGCAATAGACCGGCTCGGCATCTTGACAGTCGGAAACTCCTTTTTCGCCAATTGATCATACACCTGGCCCCCAAGCTGTTCTAGGGAGGAGAGGACGTGGTCCTTCCTCTCCTTGACGACCCCTTTACTCCGAGTCTTCTTCTCCTTCTTCGACACCATATTTTATCAGACCCTTGAGCAATGGTTTGATGTCAGGCTCCTTCTTAGCCCTAGACAATTTCGTCGAGAACTGCGCCATTTTCGGAAGGTACTTCTCGAAAACATCGACGCGCTTCTTCTCCTGAGCAAGATGCTCTCTTCGTGACAGATAGATCCTCAGATTCCTTGACGCTTCTCTGATTGCGTTGAGAATCTCATGCTCAACCTCGGGACGGTCAGCAATGAACTCTTTTCCAACAGTCTTGTATGGAATCTTCGTGCTGCACACGTGAATGAATATGGCGAGGGGTGTCTCGCCCGGGATGACTTTGTAGCCGCGCCAGTCTATCTGGTCAACCACCTTCCATGAAACATCACTAGCCTCGTCGAAGAGTAGAGGAATCTTGTTGGCAAACCGGAAGAGCAGAATCTTCCCCTGCGTCTCAATCTGCTTCCCACTAGCGATCCCGACCTCAATGATGAATGGGAAACCCGAGTATGTGGCAGGCTTTCTCTGAAGAGTTGCAACGAACGCAGATCCATTCTGGACATCTTCATCACTTATCCCCAGCTCCTTCTTGATCCCAGTGGCCAGCAAGTCCGCGCCTAGGGGGGAGAGGCTTGTTGGATCAGGGGAGACGAAATCCTCATAGTTCTTCATCGCACTGACCAACGTAACCATGTCGCTCGAAGACAGATTCCGCGGGTTTTTCTTGGATCCGAGCTTCGCGTAGAGAAGGAACTTCCGCGCTGTCGTTTCTCCGATTCGCTGGAAGTTCTTGCGCAAGAATTCTTGCAGAGTCTTTGCGTTAGTGAGCTTGAGCATCCGTTGGACGGTCTCGACATCAACTCCATGAGGGTGAGGCAATGTCTCGGTGGGTGCAGGCGGCACCACTGTGGTCCCTCTTGTGAAGTGGTATAGTCGTCCGCGAGGATCGACAAACGTGAGGTTAGCGTAGGGAACAATGATGGCGGTCTGCTTGAAGTATTCGAGGATCCTCGGCATCGCCCTGGAATAGTCCGCTTCGGTCTTGAACTCGATAATCGTACCTTTCCAGTGAGAACCGTTCGACCGAGTCTTCTTCTTCAGCACGATCGGCTTGTTGTTCTGGATGTCGGTTCGCAGCCCAATCTCGGTTATCCTCTGCTTGGGATTGGTGCTAGAGCTGATCTGGGCCTCCCCATGAGTCGTTATCTGTCCGTACAGCAAAGCCATCTTTCCCCCGAGCCCGAAGGTGCCCCGAGTCTGGCGAAGCTTATACTTCGAACCGTAAAGCACTTGGCCGAACGCTGACGGAATGACATCCCCCGGGACGCCTATTCCGTTATCCTCGACTCTGAGAACATAGATCCCGGGTCCATCGAGCGGCCCCGATTCATGCAACAGTCTAACATAGATGTCGGGAGGGATGCCTCCGGTCTCGCAGGCGTCAAGCGAATTCTCTACAAGTTCCCTGATAGTGGAGTAGATCGATCTGGATGGGCTGGTGAAGCCTGCGATGTCTCGGTTTCGGTAGAAGAAGTCGGCTGCGCTTATCTCTTGGAAGACTTCGGCGACTGTCATTTCTTCGGCCTTGAGATGGCCGCTATGCCTTCTTCTTGGCTGGCTCTGACCCTTCCCACAGTCCTAGAGCTTTCTCCTTCTTGACTTTCTTTCTCCGTTTCTTAAGAATCTTATACACGGTCCCATGTTGTCGTCCTTCGATCAGTTTCTCCAACGCGTCTTTAGCCATCGATACGGATTCGAAAGTTCCAATGATAGAGATCGTGTGTCCGCTAACTGAGATCAGGGTCCCGGTCAATTCCTCGATATTCCGTCTGGCCCTTCCCTCCTTGCCAATGATTCGACCGTCCACTCGTCTGATTTCAGCCTCGTTCTTTCCGAAGTAGTCGTGTAGATCGACGATATCGAACGTATAGTCCTCGTTGAAGAGAGAGAAGGCTCGAGGCGGGGAGAATCCCCGTCCTATAGCCACAACCATATCCTTCGCTCTCAAAGCGTAGGAAGGGTCGGGAGAATCGGGTCTTACTCCAATATCGACGGACCCTGACTCGCTGTCAACCTTCAGGTCAACAAACAGCTTCTGCTCGATCGTTGACTTCACTGATCCTTTCGGCCCAACAAGTACTCCGATCCTCTCTTTCGGGATCATAGCATTCATTCTTGTCTCTGCCATCACTCTGTCTCCGGGAACACCTTTTCGAACGGACGAGTCTTGACTCCTAGTCCGTTGAAGTAATGGTTCAAGTTTTCTACGTCTCTCTTCAAGAACAGCTTCGCTTCCGGATGCTCCATCGTGACTGCTTGGGCAAAGTCAATGAAAACAGGGTATCCGTCGGGGACCAGGATATTGTACTCACTTAGGTCTCCATGTACCAGCTTCACCTTATCGTGAAGGTCCTTCAGCATTTCAAGGGTCTTCTTGTACCAGCTAGCGGGCGCTTCGAGGGGTACCTCGCGGAGATGCGGGGCAGATTTTCCTTCCTTTCCAATGAATTGCAGGAGGATGACATTTTTCTCCACGTATATAGGTGCGGGCACCGTTATGGCCTGACCAGCTAGCTCCAGGTTCTTGTACTCTTTCAGAGCCCACATGTCAACAAGGGATCTCGTGTCGTGAGGGATGTCCTTGAATCTCGGATCCCCCTGAATGTACTTCAATCTGCCCTGTCTGAAAATATTGGAGGATGTCAGGAATATCTTGACTGCTACCTCCTTGCCTTGCGGGTCGAGTCCGTGATAGACCCGGCTCTCTTTGCCTGCTTTGAGGACCCCCGTTATTTCTTTCAGCTTTCCGATGTTGAGAATCTTTAGGATTGTCAGAAGTGTCCGCTTGTCAAAGACTTCTTCGAGAGTCTCCAAGTCCTCGCTTGACTTTATCCTGAAGCGTCGCTCACGATCGTACCTTTCTTCTCGCTTCCTTAGCTTCTCGTCGACTTTGTCAGACATGGACTCTACACTGGTGCGAGGTGACGAGCTTCTATCATGGTCAGTATCATCGGCATCATCATCTAGAAGAGGGCTGAGAGACTGCGAGACCCAAGTAGAGTCTGCCCAGTTCCTGATGTTCGAGTAACGATTTGGCCGTTCCTTGGAAAATAGTTGTTCCGTTAACCATCAGATATGCTGAGTGTCCTATCTGTAGAGCTCGGGTCGCGTTTTGTTCGACAAGCAAGATGGTGATACCAGAATCCTTGGCAAGGTAAGTTATGGTATTGAGTACCTCCGTAGCCAGGATTGGTGCCAGATTTGCTGTTGGTTCGTCGAACATAATTGTATTCGGCTTTCGCAATAATGCCATGCTCATGGCCACCATCTGCCTTTCTCCTCCACTAAGGTTAGAGACCCTCGTGTTCATGTATGAGGAAAGTTTTGGGAAGATTTCGAGTGCGCCTTTCAGTCTGTCTTCAAAATCTTCGTGCCCTACGGTATATCCGGCCATCTTGAAATTTTCAGCGACCGTGAGCTTAGTGAATGTGCTTTCTGTCTGCGGGAGATATGCGATTCCAAGTCGGGCTATTTCGTGTGGAGGAAGGTTCGACACGATCTTATCATCGAGTCTGACCTGGCCTTGGTAGATAGTGGTGAGCCCGGCAATGGTTTTCAGGAGCGTGCTTTTTCCAGAACCATTTGGCCCCACAATTACCGTTATCTGGTTTGGCGCAGCTCTGAGCGAAACATCATTCAGTATCTGGAGGCTTCCATAACCGGATGAGACACCCTCGACCGTTAGTAAGCTAACCACCCAGATAGGCTTCGATGACTGTCTTGTTACTCAATACATCATCTGGCGGCCCCGATGCAATGATGCGCCCGAGCGCGATTGCGAACATCTGATCCACATAGCTGAGGGCAATGTCTAGCCTATGTTCGACGATGAAGAATGTTAGACCTAGTTCGTCCCTTAGTTTCAATATGCGGGAGAATATTTCGTGAGCGAGGGTCGGGTTCACCCCCGACACTGGCTCATCAAGAAGGAGGAGTTTTGCGTCCGACATTAGCGCCCTACCAATTTCGACGAGTTTCATTTGCCCGCCGCTTAGCACAAATGCCGGTCGGTCCCAAACTTTCGACAGTCCTAAAAGATCGAGAATTCTCGATGCTTTTTCAACTGCTCTTTCCTCATTGTTTCGCCACATGGGGGTGATGAATTTCTTCAAGGATCTAATACCGCTAGGAAGAACCGCCTTCACGAAGCTCTCTCCCGGATTGTTTTTCTCTGCAACCAACAGGTTTTCCAGTACAGTCAGTTTCCAGAAAAGAGCAGGAATCTGGAATGTTCTCGCTAGCCCCATCCCGTAAAGTTTGTACGGCGGCACACCAGTTACGTCTTGGCCTCGGTAGAATACTTTTCCCGAGTCCGGGTTGTAATGGCCGCTTATCACGTTGATCAGAGTGGTCTTGCCAGACCCGTTAGGACCAATAAGAATGCTAATCTTGCGTTCAGCTACTTCCATCGACACGCGGTCAAGGGCGAGAAGGTTCTCGAAGGATTTCGTCACGTCTCTTATAGATAGGACGACTGACTGCATCGACGGTTTGAAGAAGAAAAGGGAGGGGGGTTTAGATGTGTTCTTCGGCTATGGAACGCTGGTCCAAGTTATAGTGTCCGTTGTGTAGTCCCAGGTGCCAGCGTTTACCCATTTTGGCGTGCCTGACTGTATGACGACTTTCTCGATCAGGTATGCTGTCGGCGTCCTGTCCCCGCTTGCCTGAAACGACATCGAACCCGTTACTCCGAAGAGGCTACCGTTGTAGGTTGAAATGTACTGTTGTAGGTAGGCCTGAATTGCCGTCCCATTGTTTGATCCCGCCTGTATTGTTGCCATTGCTCCGAGCCAGACATCGTCATAAGCACCTAGGCAGTAAGAGTCACATGTCTGAGTTGGATACTTGCTTGCAAATTCTGAGAATAGGGCTTGAGTCTTTGTGTTATTTGTCGCGGCAAACACGGTTGACGCGAGTTTGACTTGCGCAACCAAGTTTCCCGTGGAAGTTGGTGTGATTATCTTGGCGTCATCTGCCTGTCCGTCAGTTCCAAACCAGGGGAGGGTTGACCAGGGGTAGTTATATGTGGATCCGCTTGTGTAGCTGGAAGCTTTTATGATCATTTGGCTAAACTCCTCGAAAGCGATTACGTAAATCGCAACTTTGGCGACGCCGTAGGTGCCCGCGCCAGTGTTAAACTCGGTGTTCAATGCGTTGAGGGTTGCGGTAAAGTCTAAGGTACCCGCGTCGGCAGCTGTAGCGTCGTATCGAATTATCGGCTCCACATGTCCGCCCAGCGCTATGAACGAATCGCGAGTTGCGTTTGCCAGTCCGTCACCGTAGGTATCGTGTCTCTGGACGATGACGACATCCGTTGCTCCTCTGTTTACGAACATTCGGGCGTCTGCCTTTCCCTGATTGATGTCATTGGGCACTGTGCGGTAGAAATAGTCATTCGATATGGCAAGGGTCGTGGCCGTTGATGATGGACTTATCATAATTATGTGGTTCGAAATCGCATAGGACAGTATGTACTGAGCTGTCCCGCTGTTCAGCGGGCCGACGACGACCTGTGCGCCCGAGGACGCTAGAGATTGTAGACCGCTTAGCCCGTCGGCATTCCTTAGTCCATAGTCAACTACTGCAGTCGCGAATTTTAGACCGGTGCAACCGCCTGACGAGAGTAGGGAATTGATGTCGTTGATTGCTAGCACTGACGAGTCCTTAGCTCTAGTGCCTTGGTCGGCGAGAGATGATGAAAGGTCAAGAAGTTCCCCTATGGTAACTGTCTTGCCAGATGTACAGAGTGAAACGCATCCGGTAGGGTTTGTTACGAATAGCGAGTAGCACAGCGCGTTAGTTGACGTTGCAGTCGAAGGAAGGTGGGTTGCCAGATAGGTCCCGCCGGCTCCTGCTCCGATTCCGACTACTAGCAATATGATTGCAATTGCCAGCGACACCGTTCTGGGATTTGGTTTTGATCCTGCTGGTAGTGGTTGAGTTTGCATATTCGAGGTTGTCCTGACCCTAATTGAGATATAAGCTATATTCGTGCGGGGGACATGTTGGGCTGAAGACGGAGATATGGTCGAATTCACCTATGTTGTGAGCTCAATCATCTTCGGCTCTCTCTTCGGCATGATGGCGATTGGCCTCACTCTCACTTATATCACCACGAAAGTTCCAAATTTCGCGTACGGGTCTTTCGTAACCGTCGGGTTGTATACGTCCTACTCTCTATACCGATTCGAAGCTATAACGCCATACTTGTCTGCTCCCATCGCGTTCGGGATCGGGGGCCTAACTTCTATTCTGATGTATCTCGGGATTCTCCGGCCATTGGCGAGGAGAGGCTCACCCTTGGTATCATTGATGATCGCCACCTTGGCCATAGACATAGCATTCGTAGGAATATTCGGGACCTACGCGAACTATCTGCGTTACACTTACGTCTTCATCGATAGCTTGAACTTCACGGAGATACTCGGCGACTTCTCCATTTTCGGGTCTCAAGGTCTCATTCTTGCGGCTCCTCTTACACTTGCCTTGATAACCATCGGGCTCTACTTGTTACTTACTAGGACGAAGTTCGGCGTCGCGATGCGAGCCTCTGTCGAGAATCCTAGCCTTGCCCGGGTTCTGGGGATTGACGTAGAGAAGGTGTACGTGTTCGCATGGTTCCTCGCCGGCGGATTGGCGGCGATGTCAGGCTCATACTATACACTATACTCACAGGGTGGGATAGCAACAGGCTCCGGTCTGATCGTAGAGATCTTTGCGGCAAGCGTGCTCGGAGGACTATCCAGCCTCTATGGAGCAGCGATAGGTGGAGTGATTATCGGGGCCGGCGAAAACCTGCTAACTGGTGGAGGAATAAGCGTCTTTGGCAACGGGGTTCTAGATTACCAAAAGGGGATTCCACTAGTGCTGATGATTCTTACATTACTCGTGTTTCCTCAGGGTCTTGCCTCTCTTCCATGGATTAGGGTTGTGACGAGAATCCGGAGAATTTCAGGTCGACTGCTGGGGGGGATCCGAAGATTGTCTGCTAGGGGATTGCGACGATGCTGAACGTCCCTTCAGTAGTCTTCCTGGGAATCGACGTCGTAAAGTTTGCAGTTAACCTCGGAACTGCCTACATGTTGTTCCTGGCTGTCAGCCTCACTCTGAATCTTGAAGCTGGCTATACTGGCGTGCCTAACTTTGGAAAGGTAATGTTTCTCGCCGGGGGTGCGGCAGTAAGCGCATCCGTTTGCGGCCGACTGGCCGTTTTCATTCTGGGAATAAATGTGCACGGCGACTATAATGGGTACATTGTCACGGTCATTAATCAGGTCAATGCCTCGCTGTCACAGAACCCCGTTCTGTGTGTCGAGCTTATTCTTCTCGGTACACTTCTAGCCGCCGGGGTTGGCGCGATCATGGGGTTCCTAGCCTCCTATCCTGCGATTCGATTGCGGGAGGATTACCTTGGCATGTTGTTGCTTGCTTCGGCTCAGTTTTTTCAAATTTTCCTAGGTGCCTATGCTCCCCTCATCGGTGGAACCCAGGGCATCTCAGTGCCTAATTTCTTCGGGTGGGCCGGAAGTGGAATTGGGGTAAGGGATGTTGCTGTTCTGGGTTTTCTCTCTGTCTTCGCCATCTCAGTGTTTGTCTTCGTCGAGAGGGTCGCTCGATCGCCGCTCGGTAGGACACTGAGGGCGGTGCGAGACAACGAACTGGCGTCTAGGGCGTTGGGAAAGAACGATGTAGCGATAAGAAGGAATGTCATCGTTATCGCTGCTGCCATCAGCGCAATGGCAGGCGCGTTGCTCACGTTTCAAGTGGCATCGGTCGGACCTGGAACATGGGACCGCGTAACATGGACGTTCTGGATATGGGTCATGGTCATAATCGGTGGGTCAGGCAACAACCGTGGGGTGGCATTGGGCGCACTATCTTTTGCGTTCCTATTTGATATGATAGACCAAGTGCAATTCGTCTTCCAGCCCTATCTGCCTGATTTTGTCGATGTGAACTTCCTTAGATACATTCTATTTGCAGCGTTGCTGATTCTGATACTCGCTTTCAGGCCTGGAGGTATTCTACCAGAGAAGTCTTCACCTACTTTGCCGAAGAGAACCCTGCATGGAATCATGGGACGAGAAAATGCTAAAGGCGAAATGGACCAGAAAGAACCAGCTTGACTTCTCCCACTAGTGAGCAAGCTGTTCTGTAGTCATCCGATCCTTGGGGGGAGTTCGTGTATTATGGCCGAATGATAGAATTAGAGAAAGGTGCTGTGGAACCCATCCGGAATCATGATCAAAGACCGTTTGTATTATTGGATTATGACTTGAGTCGGAAAGGTTTGCCATCATTGAGAACCCTCACGGGCACCCGTTCCTTCCATTTCCCTAGCCATTCGAGGTCTTCTTTTGCCTCCCTCAGGTCGTCAGGTAGCATTTGCGGAATCTCATCAGAGATAGGATACCATCGGTTGCACTCTGTGCAAACCAGTAAACCTTCAGTGATTTCCTCTTTCTCTTCGAAAACGTGAAGTTCGAGGGGATAGTGCTTGTCTATTGGACAGGCAAGGATGTCTAGGAGGCGTCTCTTCAATCCTAATCTAGGATCCTGGACCCACGGGTTGCAAGATAAGGTTTGACCGTGTCTAGTTCGCATTCAACGTAACGAGGGTCTTGTATCTACCCGATCTCAGCGCGGCATCGCAGACACGGATTGCCTTGAGTGCGTCTTCGCCGGACGGGGCTTCTTTGGTGTCTCGAAGAATTGTTGTCAGGAAGCTTTCAAGTTCGACTTTGAGCGGCTCAGCCCATGGAGTGTAGGGCTTGACCAGTCGTTCGGAATTTTCAACTGTGATTTCTTGGGTGATGTAGTCTAAGTTTATCGTGGCATCGCTGCCAGTGATGATCAGGGTTCGGACCTTACGAGGGGTAAGCCAGTTCGCAT
>Ga0209469_1000453_pt1 | contig 25358 bp, 20 predicted proteins | sample GraSoiAngelo_123_FD_185880 | JGI IMG/M metagenome (GOLD analysis project Ga0209469, IMG submission 185880) | Grasslands soil microbial communities from the Angelo Coastal Reserve, California, USA - 14_0927_02_40cm (SPAdes) (version 2) | ecosystem: Environmental > Terrestrial > Soil > Grasslands ... | reverse complement strand
GCTGAGAGTGATGCCGTCGGGAATGCGCGAATCGTCGAACGCTTCGATGGCCTGCTTCGCGAGGCGGTCATCTCCGGCCGCGACGTAAGAAATCAGCGCTTGTATGCGCGCATCACCAACGTATTGCAACTGCTCCCAATAAGGAGTGTCCATGTAGGTCTCATGCGCGTCGAGGCGTGCTGTCCTCCAGCCAACCTCCCAGATAGAGGACAGTGCGGGATCATCGGAGACGAAACGAGCGCGCTGCTGAAAAGGAAACGCCGTGAACCACGATGACAGTCGAAGAAGCTGCAAGGGCTGATCGTGCGTTTGAATGTCGAGCTGGAGATACCGCCACGTTCTCCAAACGAGCGAAGTGAAAGTCCTGTTTTCCGCGCCATCCGCGATGTACTCGTCGTAAACACCGATGATTTCCTTTCCAGCGACAGCATTGCGGTTGCCCTTTTCCCCTTTGGCGTCTTTTAGCGCTTCGGCATATGTCACACGGATGCTGGCGTCTTTTCCGCTACTGACAACCAAATTTGTGAATGCGGTGGTCAACTCGGCGTTGTCAAGAAGCAGAGTCACTTTTTGGCTTGCGGGAATGGTCAGCGGCGCGTCGGGAAATCCTCGCGTTGTTGCTAGGCCGGAGGCTCTTACGACTCGCCCGCCCGGCCTCTCTCGCCATTCCATCGCAGGCAAAGGATCACGAACCAACTGCCAATTGTTGGGCGTGTCCCCGAGTCCGCGGTCTGCGGCGCGCCCCAATGACTGAGCTTTCTGCCAGCGAGTCGACGCGGCTGCCGGGGCGTCCCAGGCCCAGTCAAATAAGCGCCCATCGATCTTCTCGATCGGATCCGCAGCAAAATATCCGCGCAATTCATCCATGGAGACGGCGGCTGCATGAAAGCCGGGATCTTCTTCGGCCCACCAAGAGTCATTTGTGTCGGCCGTTTGTTCCAGGTGGCCTTCTCCGCGAACGAGGAATCCCGTCCGGTTGCTGATCTGCGCGATAGGTGCGAAAGTTCCAAGATTCCAAACGGTGGCCGCAAGCACATTCTTGCCCGCGTGAAGGTACGGGGCGAGGTCGTAAACTTCATATCTCCAATGAGCTAAATCACCGCGGGCAGGACCAGAGCCGACGCGTTGCTGGTTCACCTTGAACAGAAAGCGATTATCTGCAGACACGTCAACCAGGAAATGCTTGGGAACTTTTTCCAGCGCGATTTCCTTACGGAAATGAAGCATGGTCACGTCATTGGCGGACGCTCCGGGTGAGGTGATCCATTGCGCGGGAGCCGATCGCGCCGGCGTCTGCGGCAAAGAATCTTGCTTGGCTGAATCCGCTCGCAGCGAGAAGAAAAGCAACGTGGCAGCGAGGAAGCGCAGTAAGCGCATGCAAAGTCCGAATTGAAAGTAGCTTGCGAGTTGATTGGTCATGGCTTCGATAAGAACGGAGAGAGATTTTGTCGCAGATTCACGGCGAAAGTCTACAGCGGGGCCGTCGACGATGGAGGCTTGGTCGAGCCAAGTTTCCAAAAAATTTGGCGCAGGATGCCGAGCGTGAGCTCGGCGTCAGGAGCGGAAAGGTGGAGGCGGCGGACGAGCCGGCGGATTTTCTGTTCGGTGGGAGCGGCAGTGCGCCGCTTCTGGGAACTGTTGGGACTCGGTTTCAAATAGCCGCTGGCGCGGAGGGCGTCGAGCAAGAGTGCGGTGAGGCGCTCCAGATCGGCGGCCGTGGCGGGGACATGTTTTTCCAGCTTCACGGATGCTTGTGGATCGCGCGCAAGTTCGTACAGGCACACGGCAACCGCCTGACCAAGGTTCATCGAACGATGCTCTTCGCGAGTGGGAATGCGCAGGAGCCAATGGCAATGGCTGAAGTCTTCATTCGAAAGGCCACGCTTCTCCGAACCGAAGAGCAGGGCGACAGGGCTGCCGGTTAAGCTTTTGCGGAGTAGGCGGGCGCCTTGATCCAGGCGGCGGACCGGATGCTGTAATTGACGCTGGCCCACGGCAGTCGTTCCGACAATGAGTTTGCAATCTGCAACCGCTTCGGCGACAGTCTTGAATTCCGTGGCCTGTGCGAGCAGCCGCTCGGCGCCGACGGCCGAACGCGCTTCGCGAAAAGCCAACTCATATGGGTTCACCACGCGAAGATGGCAGAAGCCGAAGTTGCTCATGGCGCGGGCGGCGGCGCCAATGTTGAGAGGATTTCGTGGTGCGACTAGAACGACGCGAAGGCGGTCGGAATCGGCGTTGGGAAACACGGAGATGAGTTTACAGCAGGAAAGAAGCGCGGGGCGGAAGGCCGCTTGCGTGTTAAGCGACGGGTAACATAGACTGGGGCGGGTAGAAGAATAGCGCCTGCCAGCCTGGCCGGAATTTCCCGCCATTGCAGAGGCCTGTTGGCATGGCCGAGTTCAATCGCTCCACGACCCCGCCCTAGTTGGGGTCATCATCCAGCGTGTCACCGGCGCCTCAAGCGGCCGGGATGCCGTATTTTGGACCGTGCGGCGTTGAAACATTAGGCCAGCAGGGGGATCAGCGTGGCAACTCCACTAGAAACCTGGGTTGATCAGGCGGCTAAGCTGACGAAGCCGGACCGCGTGGTGTATTGCGATGGTTCCGAAGCGGAGTACCAGCAGATGATCGCAGAGATGCTGCGCCAGGGTGATTCGCTTACGCTCAACGAGAAGACCTTCCCGAATTGCCACTTGCATCGCAGCAGTCCGAACGATGTGGCGCGGACGGAACATCTGACCTTTATCTGCTCGGCCCAAAACGAAGAAGCCGGACCTACGAACAACTGGATGGACCCGAACGCGGCGAAACACAAAGTGGGCGCGCTGCTGGATGGAGCGATGCGCGGACGGGCAATGTATGTGGTGCCGTACATTATGGGCCCGGCGAGTTCGCCGATCAGCAAAGTTGGCGTGGAAGTGACGGACAGCCCGTACGTTGTGGCCAGCATGCGGATCATGTCGCGCATGGGCAAAGTAGCCATGGAACGGCTGGGAACTTCAAGCGAGTTTGTTCCAGGACTCCATTCGCTGGGCGATGTGGATCCCGAGCGGCGGTACATCGTCCACTTTCCGCAGGAGAAATTGATCTGGAGCGTGGGGTCCGGCTACGGCGGAAACGCACTCCTGGGGAAAAAATGTTTTGCATTGCGGATTGCCAGCGTGATGGCGCGCGAGCAGGGCTGGATGGCCGAGCACATGTTGATCCTGGGGCTGGAATCTCCGGGCGGCAAAGTGACTTACATGGGCGCGGCGTTTCCGAGTGCGTGCGGGAAAACGAATCTGGCCATGATGGTGTCGGCGCTCGAGGACCAGGGGTATCGCGTCTGGACCGTTGGAGACGACATCGCGTGGATGAAGATCGGCGAAGACGGATACTTGCGCGCCATCAATCCGGAAGCAGGGTTTTTTGGTGTTGCCCCGGGCACGGGAATGAAAACCAATCAAAATGTAATGGGCGCGCTGCACAAGAACACGTTATTTACGAACGTAGCGTTGACTCCGGAGCGGGAGCCGTGGTGGGAAGGAATTGGCAGCGAGGCACCGGCAGCGCTCATCAACTGGAAGGGCGAGTTGTGGGATCCATCCAAAGGCCCGGCGGCGCATCCGAATGCGCGGTACACAGTGCCGGCGCGGCAGTCGCCGAGCATTTCTCCCAAGTGGGAAGCTCCGGAAGGCGTGCCTATTTCAGCGTTCATATTCGGCGGGAGAAGAGCGCGAGTGGCCCCGCTGGTGTACGAATCATTTAACTGGCAGCATGGGGTGTTCGTGGGCGCGACGATGGCGAGCGAAACGACTGCCGCGGCGACGGGTAACGTGGGTATCACACGGCGAGACCCGATGGCCATGCTGCCCTTCTGCGGCTACAACATGGCCGATTATTTTGGGCACTGGCTGGAAATGGGAAAGAAAATACCGAAACCGCCTAAGATTTTTCATGTGAACTGGTTTCGCAAGGGCGCGGATGGAAAGTTCCTGTGGCCGGGGTACGGGGAGAATGTGCGCGTACTGAAGTGGATTCTGGAGCGCGTGGAAGGCCGCAGAGCAGCGCAGGAAACGCCGATAGGCTATGTTCCCGCAAAGAACGGGCTGACACTGGACGGCGTGAAGATTTCAAACGAAGCGTTGAGCGAACTACTGCGCGTGAACCCGGAAGACTGGGATGCGGAAATGGAAGATTCGAAGCAGTTTCTCGGCAAATTTGGCAATCGTTTGCCCCGTCAAATCGCCGAAGAGCACGAAAAATTGGCGCGGCGATTCCAGCGCGTTGTCACTGCCTAGGAAATCGCACGAAGCTTCAGTGGTGGCCTCCGGCGCGGCGCGCTGGCGAACTGACAGGCGGCATATCTTCAGTGTCAAAAGCTGCCGGTTCGCGCTCAAAATGAAAGTCGGGCCTGCTTTCCAGAAGCCGGACACAACGATTCCAGCGCAGAATGCTGTCGTCATTGCCTGCAGGCCGGATTTTTTCCGCTTCCGCGAAACAGCGCATGGCTTCTTCCACTAAGGGCAAAAGTGTGTGTGGCGCATAGCCGACAAGGAGCTGCGTCTTGGCGTGCCGCTCGTGCAGTAACCCGGTGTAGTAAAGCTGCTCGTAGGGATCGCGCAAGCCCTGAAAAATGGATTGAACCTCGAGATAGCGGTCGCTCGCGGCACCGATGAATTGGTCGGTGATGGCCAGGCCCAGCATACGGCGAGCGAGTTGGTGCTCGGGATCAACCGCAAGGATATCCAGGCAAATGGATTCAGCCTCCTCGGGTTCGTTGAGGTAGCGGTAGAGCTCGACTTTGGCAATGGCCTCCGGAATTCCGGCCTTGGAGATGGATTTTAGTTGGTAGCCCATGGGACCTCCTCTTTCATGGCCCGTCGCCGAATCGCAACCTGCACAGAATTTTTGCCCCAAGCATTCAGACGCCGCGCATCTTCCGGAACAGCTTGGTCAAGGGATCGTAAAACTCGTCCACTACGCGCTCCTTGAGCGGGATGATGGCGTTGTCCGTAATGTGGATCTCTTCGGGACAAACCTCCGTGCAGCACTTCGTGATATTACAATAGCCCAGGCCAAGCTGATCCTTGAGCAACCCCGCGCGGCTGAGTCCGTCCAAAGGATGCATTTCCAGTCCCGCGACGCGAACGAAGAAACGCGGGCCGGCGAACTGTTCCTTCTTGTCGTGTTCGCGAAGAACGTGACAAACGTTTTGGCACAGAAAGCATTCGATGCACTTGCGAAACTCCTGGACCCGGTCCACATCCAGTTGCGAGATTTTCCATTCCACTCCCTCACGCGGCTGGAAGGGAGGTATTTTGCGGTTGACACGATAGTTCCAGGAAACGTCGGTGACAAGGTCTTTAATGCGCGGGAAGGATTTCATGGGCAAGACGGTGATGGGCTGGTCCTGCGGGAGATCGTCCATGCGCGTTTTGCAGGTCAGGCGGGGACGGCCGTTGACTTCCGCGGAGCACGAGCCGCACTTCCCTGCTTTGCAATTCCATCGAACCGCGAGATCGGGAGCGAGGTGTCCCTGAATGTAATGGAGGGCGTCGAGAACCACCATGCCGGGAGCGACGGGGACGCGATAGTCAACGGTTTGCCCGCTGTTCGAATCGCCGCGAAAGACTCGCAGGGTGGCTTGCTTCATAATGGCTCCCCTTTTCTCGATCTCTCCATCGTTTCCTCCCACCGCAGGGGCAAAGCCGATCCCATTACCTTCCACTGGGTGAACTTCGTAGACCCCATGTGCGGCATCATGGCTTTCATGGCTTGCCCGTGAGGAATCTTCGCGACGAAATCCATCAGCGGTTTTTCCTCAGTCCACGCGGAAAGCGTCCAAAAATTCCGGCTGAATAGCTTTGCACGAAGGGAGTAACCCATAACCCCGGGAGTTGTGCGCAATTGCTTTTGGATCTGAAGTGAAAACTTTAGAAATGCAGGAATCGCACGGTATTTGTTCAGCGGCATGTAAGAAAGAAGAGCAAAGTACTCCCGGTTCGTGTCGGGCGTCGCGAATTTGATCCAGGGCGTATCCATAGTCGGCGATCATCCTGTCATTTCGTCGCGTAAACCGAAACCGTCTAATCGCTCTCCGCAGCAAGAATCTGCTTCAATTCTTCGGGCATGGGCTCGATTGGAAGTTCGCGTCGGCTCATGCCTCCGGATTCCCTGATGATAACGTTGTGTTTCTTCTCCCAAACAGGATCGACACTTGGGTGATCGATCCGGCTGTGCGCCCCGCGGCTTTCCGTGCGGGCCAGCGCGCTGTGCGTGACGGCTTCGGAAACGATGAGCATGGCTTTCAAATCATACGAAAGGTGCCAGCCCGGGTTGAAGAGACGGGAGCCTTCGACACTGAGCTTCGCGGCACGCGATTTTAGTTTCGCCAATTCGGCGAGCGCCTTCTTCAAATCTTCATCGGTCCGAAAGATACCCACGAGATTCTGCATCACTTCCTGCAAATCGCGATGCACGGCGTAAGGGCTTTCCGTCCCGGAGTTGGAAAACGGCGCAAGCAATTCCTTTTCCGCTTGCTCGATCTGCGCATTGTCAACGGATGGAGTCGAGGAGCGCTTCGCATGCTGCGCGGCTGCTAGTCCTGCACGTCGTCCAAACACCAAAAGATCGGACAGCGAATTGCCGCCGAGACGATTTGCGCCATGAAGTCCAGCGGCCGCTTCGCCCGCAGCGAAAAGCCCCGGCACAGTCGATTGCGCCGTTTCCGCGTCCACGCGGATGCCCCCCATCACGTAGTGGCATGTCGGGCCCACCTCCATGGGGCCCTTGGTGATGTCGACATCCGCAAGTTCCTTGAACTGGTGATACATGCTCGGAAGCTTTTTCTTCACGTACTCGGCCGGCTTGTGGGAAATATCCAAATAGGCCCCGCCGTGTTCGGTACCGCGGCCTTTCTTGACTTCGGTGTAAATGGATCGTGCAACGACGTCGCGCGTGGAAAGTTCCATGCGCTTGGGGTCGTACTTTTCCATGAAGCGTTCGCCCGCCTTGTTGCGCAGGATGCCGCCTTCTCCGCGAACTGCTTCCGTGACGAGAATGCCCTGCACGCCGGGCGGCCAGACCATTCCCGTGGGATGGAACTGAACGAATTCCATATCCATCAGCTCCGCCCCCGCTTCATAAGCAAGGGCCATCCCGTCGCCGGTGTATTCCCAAGAATTGGAAGTGACGCGCCACGCCTTCCCAATTCCGCCGGTGGCGATAACAATCGACTTCGCTTTGAAAACGATGAAGCGGCCGTTCTCGCGCCAATACGCAAAAGCGCCGGCGACACGGCCGTTATCCGTCAAGAGCCGGGTGCTCGTGCATTCCATGTAAACGTCGATGCCCTGCTGGACGCCGCGATCCTGCAGCGTGCGAATCATTTCGAGGCCGGTGCGGTCGCCCACATGGCAGAGGCGCTTGAAGGTGTGCCCGCCAAAAGCTCGCTGAAGGATGTCGCCACTTTCGGTGCGGTCGAAGAGCGCGCCCCACTGTTCGAGTTCACGAACGCGATCGGGAGATTCCTGCGCATGAAGTTGCGCCATGCGCCAGTTGTTCAACAATTTTCCGCCCCGCATGGTGTCGCGAAAATGAGTCTTCCAACTATCTGCGGCGTCCACGTTGGCCATGGCCGCGGCGATTCCGCCTTCGGCCATGACAGTGTGAGCCTTTCCAAGGAGCGATTTGCAGACCACGCCGACGGAAGCGCCTTGCGCCAGTGCTTCGATGGCGGCGCGCAACCCAGCGCCGCCGGCGCCAATGATGAGAACGTCATGCTCGCGGGTCTCGTAATTTGCCGTCACAGGAACCTCAGGTCCCGGAACGCGCCGCAGGCCACCATGCGCACGTAGAAATCCGCGAAACCGACGGAAACGAGACTGCACCAAGCGAAAAGCATGTGGTGCTCGTTCAAGAAGCTAAGAAAACTCCAGGCTTCAAACCGCGAGCGTCCGAAGGTCGCGCAGGAAAAACAGTCGACTTTCCCGCCGGCCAGATGACGGAGGGAGTGGCAGGAAAAGGTGTAAAGCGACAGCAGGGTGACATTGATCGTCAGAACCAACGTGCCTACTCCGATGCCGAAATGGCCATCGAAGAAAAACGAGCGTATTGCGTCGTGCCAGAGGAAAGCAATAAAAAGAACCGCCAGATAAAAAAAGTAGCGATGGACGTTTTGCAGGATGAAGGGGAAAGAGGTTTCGCCTCGGTAATTGCGTCGCGCCGGTTCACCAACGGAACAAGCGGGGGGATCCAGGAAGAATGCGCGGTAGTAGGCTTTGCGGTAGTAATAGCAGGTAGCACGAAAGCCGAGAGGCCCGGCGAGGATCAACAGCGCGGGAGAAAATTTCCACCAGCGGTGCTCGGGGTCGATGAGCGGTGAATAAAAGGGCGAGAGGTACGGTCCCCAATCGTAATACTTTCCTTCGAAAGCGCGCAGGGTGGCGTAGATGCCGAAACCGCCGAGGACAATGATGACGGGTAGGATCTCAGTCCACCAGGCATCGCGGCGCAGGGTGCTGCCGAGCCGGGATTCCGGCAAAAGTGTGGGAGAACCAGCCATTGATGACCTCAGGCGTGGCTGTAGGGTAGTCAAAACACAGATTATTTCAAGCGAAAACTATCGACAAGACGCTTGGTGGCGATTCAGAGAATCGTTTGGATTTCGGCGTCGATGGAGACATGCGTGGCTGGAACTCCATCGATGGTGAATTTCTCGCCTGCAACTTCCGAAAATTGGAAAAAGCGGCTGATGTGATAATCCTCATCGTAACCAGAGAACAGGCGTTCCGTTTCCGCCTTTGTCAAACCAAAGGCAGAAAGCGCAACCGGCTCTCCAAAATTGCCGGCCCGAGAACGGTATAAGCGGACGAGATCGCCGAGCGGCATCATGGCATTTGGCGACTGCGAAGCGGTCGACGAAGAGCGGCCAGTTCCTTCGGCGCTCATGGATTTCTCCTGGGCAAAGTGTACTGCCTGGCACAAGAAGAATGAAAGTATTTAGCGCAGGGGACGCCGGGATGGGACAGCATCCCGAGTGACCAATGATGGAAGCAAGCCGGCTGGCGGTGGAACGGAACTTGGTGTGCGACACAAGGATTGGGTAAGATGCTGCGTACGATGTTTTAAACGAGGAGGAAACAGTTATGAGTATCGCGGTGGGACAGGCGGCGCCAGATTTTACGCTTCATAATCAGGAAAAGAAAGAAGTGAAGCTTTCCGATTTTTCGGGAAAGAAGAATGTCGTGCTCGTATGGTATCCCCTGGACTGGAGCCCGACTTGCACGAACGAGCATGCGTGCTTTGTCAATGAAATGAAGGCCTTCGAAACGTTGGACGCAGAAGTGCTTGGCATCAGTGTTGACAGCGTGTGGTCGCACAAGGCGTATGCGGAGAAGATGGGGATCAAGTATTCGCTGCTGGCGGATTTTCATCCCCGAGGAGCAGCCAGCGAAAAGTACGGTGTGTACCTGGCGGACAAAGGGATTACGGGCCGGGCCATCGCCATCGTCAACAAATCGGGCAAAGTAGCGTGGTTCAAGAACTACGACATTCCGGTGGTGCCGGATTTGAAGGAAGTCGCCGCTGCGCTGAGTAAAGTGAAAGCGGCTAGCGCATAAAAAAAGCTGCGCCGCTTTGGGAATGACGTTCCTTCCTAGGGGGCAGTCAAGGGTGCCGGTGTCTTTTTAACAGCGTCCGGATTCTTCTCAACACTAGTCGCTGCGGCCGGAGCGGAGAAAGATCGCACCAGAAGCACCAGCTCCCAGCGCTGATTCTCAGTCAAGCGTTTCTTGAACGAAGGCATGGGCTTTCTGCCTTCACTGATTTGGTAAAAGATTTCGCCGTCAGTGACCACCTTCATGCGCTGAGTGTCGGTGAGGTCCGCCGGAGCCGGAAAGTGTAGCCTGGCCTCTGGCCCGTCGCCCTTGCCTTGCTCGCCGTGGCACTGGGCACATTCTTCGGTGTAAATCTCTTTGGCCGGTTTCAGCGTGGACTCAGTAGTTGCGATTGGATTCTTCAGCCTTTTGACTTCCTCAGGAACGACCCATGGCCTGTCTCTGAGGAGTGCCGCGTAAACAAGCACGATGCAAATCAGGGTAAGGAGCGAACCGAAAAGTATTTTGCGTCTCTTGAGATTACGCTGCGCGTCCGTGGGCATAGCGGCTACGAAAATTTTCGCACAACGAAGTAGGTAACGAAAGCAGACGCCCAGGACGTAATAGAGTTTCTCTCCCCTGTTAAGAACGGAGTATGAGCCAAACGAGCTCAGCGTTGAAGAACAAGATGGCGGCCGCGACGATCCAGGCCACGGCCGTGGTGACTCGCGAATTTGCAAATTCGCCCATCTTGGAACGGTCGCCGGTAAATCGGATCAGAGGAATCACCGCGAACGGCAGCTGAAAGCTGAGAATCACCTGACTGAGAATAAGCAATGAAGTGACTTTGTTCTCGCCCGCTATACCAATGACCAGTGCCGCGGGAAGAATGGCAATCGAGCGGGTAATCAGCCGGCGAAGCCAGGGCTTCAGCCGAATGTCGAGAAAGCCCTCCATCACGATCTGGCCGGCCAGCGTGCCGGTCAGCGTGGAGTTCTGGCCAGAGGCGAGCAGCGCGCACGCAAAGAGCGTGCTGGCAAGGCTTGCGCCCAAGACGGGGCTGAGAAGCTTGTAAGCGTCGGCGATTTCCGCAACGTTGTGAAGCCCCCGTGTGTGGAAAGCCGCGGCACCCAAAACGAGAATCGCGGCATTGATAAAAAGCGCAAACCCGAGCGCCAGAGTGGAATCGAAGATGGCATAACGGACCGCTTCACGCCGGTCGCGAGTGGAAGAACCAAAGGCGCGTGTTTGCACGATGCTGGAATGAAGATAAAGATTGTGCGGCATGACCGTTGCGCCAAGGATACCGATGGCAATGTATAGCATCTCGCGGTTTCTCAGAATTTCGGCGCGTGGGATGAAGCCGATAGCCGCTTCACGCCAAAGCGGGTGAGCGAAAAAGATCTCGTAAGCAAAACAAGCGGCAATCGAACCAATGAGCGTAACGACAAAAGCTTCGACCAGCCGGAACCCGCGTCCCTGCAGCGCCAGAACGATCAGGACATCGAACGCAGTGATCAAAACTCCCGCCAGAAGGGGCAGCCCGAAGAGAAGCTTGAGTGCGACAGCCGAGCCGAGCACCTCCGCGAGATCGCATGCAGCGATAGCGATTTCGCAGACTACCCATAGAAACTGCCCAGCCCGACGCGAATAGTGCTCTCGGCAGGCTTGGGCCAGATCACGCCCGGTAGCAATTCCAAGTTTTGCAGAGAGAGCCTGCAAAAACATCGCCATCAAGTTGCTGATGAGGATGACACTCAGGAGCGTGTAGCCAAATTTGGAACCGCCGCCTATGTCCGTGGCCCAATTGCCGGGGTCCATGTACCCGACGGCAACTAGATAGCCCGGCCCGGCAAACGCCAGGACTTTTCGGAACCAGGAAGCCCCTGACAAAAACGGTATGGTGCGGTGCGATTCCGGCAACGACGGTAGGGCCGCCCGAGTCGGCACCTCCGCAGCCTCGTAGAAGCCACCGGAAGCTCCACCAGTGATCGGCGGATCTGTCTCGAATTGTTGCGGGCCCGCGCGTCCCATATTGATAGTTAACTATGCTAAATAACATTCCTAAACTACACTTAATACGGTCGCATGTCAATAGGACTTGCATTGTTTTTTGCTAACCAGTCCAGCCCCAAGCGCAGCGGCGGCCCTTGTGATAACTTCGAGGCGTCATTCCGGGAGCGAAACGAAATGGATCAACAGCAGCCAGTACAGGGCCAGGTGCAGATCAAGGCGGACGAAAAAGAATTGCAGGGGCAATACAGCAACCTGGTGATGATTCACCATAACCTCGAAGAGTTCACCATGAACTTTATCTATATTTTCCCCAACGGCGCGCAAGGAAAGCTGCTGAACAGCATGATCCTCAGCCCTGGACACGCGAAACGCATCTGGCGCGCGCTGGGAGAAAATCTCGCGCGCTATGAAGCGCAATTTGGCACCATCAAGGAATCGCCAGAAGGAAGCACGCCGGCGCCAAACGTCGGTTTCGTGCAGTAGAAGCAGATTTGTTTCGCATCAAACATGCAGCGGGTAGGTTGCAGTTGTGCCGGCCTCATCTGCCTGCTAAAATTTCAAGGTTGTTGTTCCTCGACTTGGGCCTGTAGCTTAAGAGTCTGTTGTTGATTCTGCGTTGCTTAGGTCCATTTTTAGGCCCTTCAAATCCGCCTTCTTGTACACAAGTTGTACACAATCGCTCCCCGCGAGGAACGTGCCACATTACTTCTGGGTTGCCCGTCATCCGCCCAGAATCGGGGCAAGTTGGGAGGAGCTGCCTATCGGGCCTCGTATTGTAAAACGTCAGGTTTATTGAGATTTCATCCCAGGGTCTTTGATGATACGCGCCGCGCTTTCACTCTCGCTCAGCACGAAGCGCGCAAACTCAGGCTGCGTCATGCTCATTGGATCGGCCCCGTGCTTCGCAAACCAGTCGAGCAGATCCGGCGCTGCCATGGCACGTGCGATGTCCTTCCCTAGCTGATCGACCACTTGTTGCGGAGTGCCAGCAGGCGCCCACACCCCATACCAAATCGTGTAGTCGAAACCGGATACTCCGGCCTCTGCGATCGTAGGTACCTCCGGCAACAAGTGTGAACGCCTGTTCGTGCTAACGCCTAGCGCGCGGAGCTTGCCGCTGCGGATATCCGCCATCGCGAGCGGGATTGGCGCCAGCAGGTATGTTGTGTGCCCAGCAACCGTCTTGGCAATTGTCTCGGCGATGCCGTCGCCCGGTGGCGCGGGCACGTGTACCGCCTTGACTCCCGCGGCAAGATTGAATTTCTCGGCTCCCACGTGCGAACCGGTGCCTATGCCAGGGGAGCCAAACGATAGCTCTCCCGGCTTTGCCTTTGCGGCTGCTACGAGTTCAGTAACTGTGGTGATGCCAGACGAGTTGCCGGCGACCAGCACGTACGCCTGCCTAGTGAGAACTGCGAATTGATAAGAACGCAAAGACAAGCCGAAAAACACCCCGTATGGCGGAGCGCAGCGGAGTAATAGATAAGAAACGCGGGAAGCGACGACAATGAGAGCAACAAGAGCGCGAGACATTAAAAGCAATAAAAAGGACTTGTCACCAGAACAACGTAAAGAACTACTTGGAGCATTGAAAGCCCGTTTTGAGAAAAACATGAACCGCCATAAAGGTCTTGAGTGGGCTAAAGTACAAGCAAAGCTGGAAGCTAATACTGAAAAACTGTGGTCACTCAATGAAATGGAAAGAACTGGCGGTGAACCGGACGTTGTTGGTCATGATAAAAAGACGGGCGAATACATTTTTTATGATTGTTCAGCGGAAAGTCCTAAAGGCCGCAGAAGTGTTTGCTACGACCGCGAAGCGCTGGAGTCAAGGAGAGAACACAAACCAGAAGATAACGCTATTGATATGGCAGCTGCCATGGGCATTGAGCTCTTAACGGAAGAACAATATCGAGAGTTGCAGAATCTTGGAGATTTCGATACGAAAACGTCGAGCTGGGTGAAAACACCTTCTGCTATCAGAAAACTCGGCGGCGCCCTCTTTTGTGATCGCCGCTACGACACTGTTTTCGTGTATCACAACGGTGCGGAATCTTACTATGCCGCTAGGGCGTTCCGCGGCTCGCTAAGGGTCTAAATTTTGCATGCCGGCACACCAAACAGTCGATGCCAATCAAGGATGGCTTCCGCTCGCCGTCCGGAGAGCTCCCGGTTGCAAAACGCAGGGGTAAACAACCTGCAGAACGTATCGGAAGGTTTTGACATCACTCTGCGACGCGTGCCTAAGGTTTTGGTGGTGGAATGCGACAATTGCTCGTCAGCCTCGCACGGCTGATAGAGCCTTCACAATACACATCGCGAAACACAATAAGGTTGTCTGCACTTCCAATGACTTGCAGTGCCGTCCGTGCTCTTCCATGTCGTTGAAAGTACTTCAAACCCGCTAATTTTCACGGCGGTGGTCACCAGCAGGCGTAAAGACACCGCGGCGCAAGACTCAATGAGTGTTCTTCGATTCGCTCTTGCCATTTACATCGCCTACCAAGCCGCGTCTGACCTGATTGGCAGAAAAGCTCCTGAGCACAGCATTCCCGGAATCGTGCTCGCGTGCGTTTCCCTTCAGGGCCGCGATCAACGGCTTACTGCGTTAGGACGATATTGATCTGGCGGGAGGTCGCTTTGGGAGCCACCTCCCGCCAAAATCGAGCTGTTTACCCAGCTACGGCAATTCGAGCAAGACTATCGTATCCAGTAGCGTCGTCGGTGCCAGGCCGAAACCAGCAAAGTAAGCCTTATTCGTCAGCACCTCGCCGGATGCGGCACCCGGCGAAACCTGCACGGTGAAACTGACGCTGCCAATCGAGTTTGCTGGCAGGCTCGGCAGCTTCCAATCGATCCTGTGCGCTGCAGCAGTGAAAGTACCGCCACCGGTTGCAGCGACGAACGAGAGATCATCTGGAAGATCATTGGCAATCTGACATCCAGTGTCACCTGTGTCGGCGGTGTTGTACGTCACCACATAGGTCAGGGGGCTTCCCGGCGTAGCGATGCTCGGCCCGATGATTCGCAGGTCGTCATCTTGGCAGCCGGTTCCACCTCCGCCGCCGGTTCCACCTCCGCCGCCGGTTCCACCTCCGCCGCCGCTGGCTGAGCCTGTGCTAGAGAAAGCCTGCACTTCAGTAACCCGGATGCGATCCCCTTGAGTTGAATTGCCAGTCGTGCAGTCGCTGTTGTTCAGCGGGTCGCTATCCTGAGGACCTTGGAACCCGGGCCCGCCCTTGCACTGATTGGTAAGCGCAACCAGCCGTAGGTGGGTCGCCGTGATCGCGGCAGGCAGAGTGAACGAACGCAAGATCAAGTCCGGCGCCGCGGGCCGGGGGATTGCGCCTGGGAAAGCATCAGGCGCGCTGGTGAACACCGGCGTGAAACTGACGCCGTCCGTGGAAGTATAAAGACGGAACTGACGCAGGGCAGTGAAGCGGTTCTGCCCTGGCCGCAACATCGTTGAGACATTCACTTGCCGGATGGTCTTCGGCCCCACAAAGTGAATCGTGATCGACTGCGGGCTGGCGAGTTGTCCTGTGCCGCTCCAGTCTGTGTTCTCCGTATCGTCGATGGCGTTGGAGGGGGCATCGCTCGCGCTAGTCGAGAGCGTGCTCGATGCGGTAGCCGTGGCCCCCTTGGTGTTCGAGGCCAAATTCGTGGGCATCGAGATGATCATCGTGGCCACTTGGTTCGCGAGCAGACTACGCGTGAACCGGAACATCCCATACCCAGGGGCCTGAGCCACGAAATCGTATGTGCCAGGCACGAACATCGCTGTCCCCGATAGCGGCGTGGCCGGGTCGGTGTCGGCGATGGGGACCCCACGGGCCTCGTACTGCCCAACATAAATCTTCGCGTTCACGTGGGCGTTGCCTTCGTTGGAAGCCACCGCGTTGAAGGTAATCGTCGCGTTCGCTTCTTTGGGTGACTCAAAGCTCGGCGTTGGGTCCGAGTCCTGGTTGGTATTGCTGGAGGCGCTGGCGCCCATGCCACGGCGGGCAAAGATTCTCCACAACTCAGTCTGATTCGCACCGCCGAAGCGCGTCATGTCCGCCGCAAGGTAGGCGTCGCGGGCGTCCAGCATGCTCGCGGCGGCTGGCATAAGCAACCAAGCGTCATAGACGATCTGGATCCACCGGCGATTACCGGGGCACAGATTCGCCGGCAATTTGCCATCCGCGCAGTCGCGTTGCAACTGCGCGTTAGATGCCGGGAACGAAGCGTTGTACTTCGTGACTAAGGCCTGGCGGATGTCGAAGTTCACAAGGTTCCAAATCTCACCGTCAGAGTGTACCTCCGGTCCCGGTACGTCGTAACCGAGGTCGCTGTAGTTCAATGGGCCGCTGTTCAGTCCGTAATTGCGGATGCCCTTCAGTTTGTTGCCCGTGACGTAGGCGCCCACTGAGAAGGGATTCTCGCCATTCGTCGGCACAAACCCGTACTCGTTGAGGTACTCCACCGCATCCAGGTCGGACCACGCCTCACCCATCGACCCAGCTTGGTAGCCGGTCAAATTGGCGTCGGGGCCGGCCACCATACGGTTGGAGATTAGGTGAGTGTACTCGTGACCGATCACCGACATGTCGTGGTCGCCGTCCACGCACGGCGAATAGAAGGCCGCCGCGATCGGCTGCCACAGATACATGTTCGTAATCGGCGGGATGCCGTCGTTGAGCGTGATCTGGTTTGCGTTATCGCGCCCAAGTAAGCTCGGCTGACCACCCGTGGCCGCGCCGGCCTGAGCGTCTCCGAGCTCAGGGTCGTGCTCCCGGCTGGGGTCCGTGTTGCCGAAATTGCTGTCCTGCGCGTTCGAGTTCACTTCTGTGAAGCCGAGGAAGTAAGACCAGTCGTGCATGCGATTGTGCATGGCGAAGAGGTTTGCGGTGGCGGCAGAGATGTCATGGCTTACACCAGTAACAAACGGCTGGAAGCACTTGCTAGTCTGCCAGGTGTTGGTCCAGTCAAAAACATAGCGGCGATTGCCATCCGCTGGCTGGAATCCGGTTGGCCCAGGGGTCAGAGGGCTAAACCAGGCCTCAGCGGATTTCGCGTTGTTGCCCGTGGTCGTAAAGTTAGGAACGTTCGTGCGCAGATTGAAATCCCACGGCGCACGTGAGGCAAGATTTTTCAGTGCGAACTGGCATTCCTGATCGGCTGGCGTCAGCGAGGTCAGCGAATCTAGCCAGCAGCCGATGATCCGAGTATCGGTGCTCGAAAGATTGAGCGGCGGGTTGGCTGTGAAGAATTTCCATTTCGGTGTGTTCGACAGTGGGGGCTGGGTACTGACCGTATCGTTGATTGTAATCGCGCCAGCGTATGTGAGCGGGGGCGTCTGGTTGGCGTCGAACGGGCACACCTGGACGGAATAGTTGCCGACAGGAACCCCGCCGGTGGGCGCATAGTGAATGGCCTCGGGAGTGGTCAGCACATCGGAAGAAGCCACGACGGTCGACCCGAAGAGCAGATTCAGCACGATGTCATTCGTGGGTAACGACGAGGTGGCTACTACATCGATGGTCTTGGTGCCAGTTGGCGCGGCAAAAGGGCCATTAGGCATACCGCACGCGGTCGCCGTGTACGTCCCGCTAAAGGCACTCGTTGTAGCCAACTGCTGGACGCGGTTTTGGCGGAAGAGGACCATCCCTGTTTGTGCATCCACAAACGATGCGTAGGCCGTGGCCTGCCCGCCCCGCACATCGAGAACGATCGTCTCGTACGCTGGACGCACACCTTCCGTGGGGGTGGGAAAAGCGACCAGGCGTGACCGCTGTGGGTAGGAGAAGCCCGCCACGGTGAACATAGTCCAGGTGCCCTTCACCACTAGACCGGAGATAGAATCCGGCCCAACGGCGCGCCCTACATCCGCGGCAGCTTTCAGCCAGGCGTCAACCGCCGAAAGCGTCGCCACACCAGGGACATTGCCGTCGCCGGCCGCTGAAGATGAGACGTAGGTAATGTTCCCGTTCACGATGCCGACCGTGATCAGACCATCCTGCGCCGACGGCAGGTTTCCGAAATGCTGGCGGAAAATCACTGCGTGCCCTGCATTACCGGCTAGCAGCGAATCATTCAAAAGCTCCAGATTGTTCACGCCCTGATCGGAAAGTCGGAACAGAGATTTATTTGCGCGGATCCAGCCCAGGGCGGCACTCACCGGGTCGCCAGTCAATCCGGTGGTGAGAAAATCTCCGTACTTGATGAGGGACTGCGGGGTACCAAACTGGTTCCAGCTAGCCGAGGCTCCCATGCCGGCAACCAGGGAGAGCTGCGTGGAAGTTGGTGATACGGCCGTTCCCGCGCGGGAATCGAGATCGGGAAGGCCCTGGTTCACATCAAGGATTTGGGCTTGGCCTCGCGCTCCAATCGGAAACAGCAGGGCGACCACAGTCAGCGAGAGGGCGATCAGGTTCGTGACAGGCACCGGGTTCGTTCGGGTTCTAGTTGAGCTCATGAGTCTCTCTCCTCTTCCTATTCCGGTGGCAATTTCCATTGGGTAATTTCGCGCACCGGCAGCCACTCAGCAGCAGTACATCGTCTCGTGGGGTTCGCGTGCGCGCTCACACGCGTTCGTTTGCGTCGCAACTGTCTTCATATTTCATCGGGTCGTAAATCAGGTGAACTCAGCAACCAAACCTAGGGTAAAGACCCTGCTATAAAAATAGACTTAGCGGCGTTGAAAACAAAGATTTTAGAATGCGAACGTGGCCGAGGTCGATTTTCACGCTTGGTGGTGCGCCGAAGGCGCATGAGGTCTAACCGGAAATGTGATCGCCCGACTCACAGATTGCGCGGTTTTGCGAAAGCTGAGTTAGACGAGATTCGCAAGAAACATGAAAAGCGGGTCTCGCGGCCCCGCTTTTCAGACTAGAATGGCTGACGCCTACAGGTCAAAGGGCGTCTTGTGGGCTGCGTATTCCTAAACTACGAGGTCGCCAAAGAGATAATCCTGAAGTGGTGGCCTTCGCAAATCGACAGCGTCAGCGATTGTGCCTGAGTGACGCTCGGAAAAAACGGTCACTGTCTATTATGGCTTTCGGGCCTAACGGTTTTCAGCACCGTTGGGATAAAACAGGATAAAAGAGCGGCGTAATTGCTCGCTTTAAGCGAATGCAAAATCGCCGTAAGTCCAAAGCTGTTTTGTGGCGGAGGAGGAGGGATTGTACTCCCAGTTGGTGAGTGGGAGGTGAGGGGTCGGTGAGCGTTGGTATGTCTCTTGTTATCAGCAGCGGTTTCGGATTTGACCGAATCACCTGTGTTTATGCGGGTTCCGAGAGCCGCAAATCGATCGAAAATAGTAGCAAAACTAGTCGCAAGGGGAGACCATCTTTGGGCCGCTCTTATGGATTCAGTTTTATTTGACGCTTAAGACTGCGGAGAAACGACTGGTGGCCGCTTGCATGCAATCGGAGAGAGAACCGCGCCGCCGAGTGCACGAAATGGTTGCCGGCCCGGTGTACAGCTAAAGAAGAGTGGTGAACGGGCAACGGCTTCTGGCGATTATGGCGGCTTATTTGCGGTCGCCAGTGGTCCTGGAGAGCCGCGCGTGCCACGTTCGATTGATCTGATCAGTGGATGACATCGCGGCCGATGTGATATCATATCCGATGTGAGGGTGGTCGTAGATACCGATGTGATCGTGGCAGCGATGCGCAGCCCAAGCGGGGCGTCCGCGGCAATTCTACGCACGGCGCGGCAAGGCCGGATAACGCTGCTCGTCAGCGTCCCGCTGGCTATGGAGTATGAAGCAACTTGCTCAGAAGCCGAGCACCAGCTAGCGGCAGGTTTGACTGAACGAGAAGTACAAATATTCCTGGACGCCGTGATGGCGATGGCGGAGCCGGTGAAAATACACTTCCTGTGGAGGCCGCAATTGCGAGATCCTGGCGATGAGATGGTGCTGGAAACGGCGGTCAATGGGCGCGCCGACGCATTGGTCACATTCAACGTGCGGGACTTTGGGACCGTGCCTGCGCGGTTCGGGATCGAAGTGATGATCCCTCGTGAAGCGATAGGAAGGATGAGACGATGACGGAGACGATGACGTACCCTCTGCGGTTGCCACGTTCGCTAAAGAGAGCGGTGGAGCGACAGAGCAAGGAAGATAGGACGAGCATAAACCAATTCGTCGCCACAGCAGTGGCTGAAAAGCTTTCAGCTTTGCAAACGGCGGAGTTCTTTGCTGACCGTAAAGCGCGCGCAGATTTCAAGGCCTTTGACAAGCTCATGAAACGGCGCGGCGGAAAGCCGCCGCGTATAGGTGATGAAATGCCGGGCAGCAGAGCAAAAGCATCTCGTCACCTTCGTGACAATGCATAGCGGCTCTGCATTTGGCTATCTAGTGAGACGCCGAATCAGCGGTTGCTGGAGTCGCAGCACGGCAAGTTTGTGGGACGATCTCTCGTGAATCCTTACTGGATAAAAACTGAGGGAGTTCGCCTTGCGATAATACCGCGTCCAAGAGGGCAAGATTGGCTTCCAGATGACATTAGTTTGTTGCAGCGTGCAGGAATTGACGTATACCAACGATCCACCAGGAAAATAGCAGTATGGCGTAATAGAGCGTCCCAGCTGTTACTCATCTCTGAGCGCGACGTTCGGGTCTAGCCGCGATGCGCGCCACGCCGGCAGCCAACTGGCGACCACCGCCACGGCCGTAATCGTCGCGATCACAAAGGCGATCGTCACAATATCTGTCGGTTGCACACCAAACAGCAGCGACGCAATCAGCCGAGTTACGGCAAGTGCACCTGCAAGGCCAATGGTGACACCCAACGCCGTGACCTGAAGTCCTTGCTTCATGATCTGTGTGAGCACGTGGGAGCGAGTTGCACCGAGGGCGAGCCGAATGCCGATCTCGCGCCGCCGCTCGGTAACCATGTAGGAGAGCACACCGTAAGTGCCGATGGCTGCCAATAGAAGCCCCAGTCCTGCAAAAGCGCCCAATAGCTGCGCCAGAAGTCTCGGCCGGCGAATCGATTCGGCGAACACCGAATCCATGTCGCGAAGCCGCACGACGGGAACCGCGGCGTCCACTTCCCGAACCACTTGCTGGATCGTCCCTGACAGCGCCGCCGGTGGCAGCGTCGTCCGAATCACCACATTCATACTCGGCGGAGCGACGCCGTGCTGGTCAAGGGATACGTAAAATTCAGTTCCTGCCGGACGCTCCACCCCGCGTTGCCTGACGTCCTTGGCTACTCCGATCACCGCATGCCAGACATCATCGCTAGCGCCAAACGAACCACCCGGAGGCCGCAGACGATGGCCAATCGGGTTCTGCCCCTTCCAGATCCTTTTCGCCAAAGTCTCATTGACGATGGCTACCTTGCCTTGCGACGCGGTGTCGGTTCGCTCGAAGCCGCGGCCGGCGACGATCGGGATGCCCATCGTCCCGAAATAGTCGCCCATGACGAATTGGTAGTAGTCGATGATTGCAAAGGGCCTCCCATCGTCGGAGGTGTAGTTCTCGATAGGAGTAGCGATCACATCTGGAGTTCGATTCGGCGGCAGACCCGACATGGCAGCCGTTCCCAGTACGCCCGGTAAGGAGCGAAGCCTGTCGAGGACGCGTTGATATGCCTGCGCGCGTGCCTCGGGCTCTGAATTCGCCATTGGCAAGGTCATCGAGAACGTCGCCAGCCGCGACCGGTCAAATCCTGCATCGATCCTCGTGAGGTTGTAGACTGTCTGAACTAGCAAACCCGTTCCGATAACCAGCATCACGGCGAAAGCGACTTGGGCTATCACGAGTCCACGACGGGCGTAATGACGCCCGGCACCGCTGGAACCCCTTGCGCCCTCCTTGAGCGCAGCCGCCATGCTACTCGTTCTCCCGCGCCCGAGCGCCACGAATCCGAAAAGCAGGGCAGTCCCAGTCGAGAGGCCGAGCGCAACCAGCAGAACGGGCAAATTAATCGTAAGCTCACTCGGCCGTGGGATGCTAGTCGGGTAAGCACGGATTAGCGCCCGGACGCCAGCGCTGGCTAGCCAAAGACCCAGAATGCCACCGGCTACGGACATCACCGCACCTTCGGTTACCGACTGCCGGAGCAGCCGGCCGCGGCTGGCGCCGAGAGCAATACGCAGTACAAACTCACGTCTGCGTGACCCGGCGCGAGCCATCACCAAGTTCGCGAGATTCGCGCAGACGATGAGCAGCACGAATCCCACGGCGGCCTGCAGAACCCAGATCGGGCGGCTGGCATTCCCAACGATCGCATCCTGTAACGCCCGCAATTGGAGGGTGTGGTCTACTGAGCGCAGGGGACGGTTCGTGGGCACATGGTCTGTCGTGCCGACACGATCGCCCCAGTTTTCGAGGAATGCACTCAGCTCCGTCTGTGCCACCTCAGCGATGACGCCATCTTTCAGTCGCGCAATGACGTAGAGGACATGGGCCTCGCGTTGCCGGGCCATATTCGGATGAAGCCAGAGGGGCAACCAAACCTGGGTGTGGTTATCCATGACGTCGGCCCCGGGTGGCATAATGCCAACGATTTCGTGGGGGCGGCCCTCGATTTCCACCTTTTGTCCAACGAGCGGTCGTTGTCCAAATGCTGTTCGCCACAATTCGTGGGAGAGAATTGCGATCGGTGGCGGTAGCGTCCCAGTCCAACGCGCAGTTTCTTCGTCACCAAAGAAGCGTCCCTGCTCCGGCTGAATACTGAGCGCTTTGAGCAAATGTGCATCGACGGAGATCGAGCGCACCCGCAGAGGTCGATCCCCGGTCGTGAGGTTGACCTCGCCGGTTGTGTACGCCGCGCCGCCGGTCGAATAAGCGCCAACCGCCGCGAACGACCGGTTCATCTGGCGGAACTCGATGTACTCTGGCGCAGAGAGCGCACTTCCGGTGCCCCCAATGGCCGGAGCTTCTGCCGTCAGATACATCAGCTGATCGGGTTTTGGATAGTCGAGGGGCCGCAGCAGCACTCCATGCACGATCGTGAAAATGGCAATGTTTGCTCCGATCCCAAGCGCCAGCGTGGCGACGACAACTCCTGTGAACCCTGGACTCTTCGCTAAAGATCGAATCGTGTAACGTACATCTTGTACAAGATCCTCGACAAAGTTTACGCGGAGCATATCCCGGCACTCCTCCTTGCATTGCGCGACGCCTCCGATCATGCGCTGCGCGGCCCGGCGGGCCTCCTCGGGCGGCATACCGGATGAAATGTTCTCTTCAATGAGCTGATCCAGGTGGAAACGAAGTTCGGTTTCGAGCTCGAACTCGACACTCGGACGGCGGAACAGCGACCGAAGCCGCAAACGCACTTTGTCTAACATCCGCATTGCTAAGCCTCCTGGACCACGATGTTGATGGCCGTCGACAGCCTAGCCCAGTTTGCCAATTCCCTTTCTAGTTGTTTCCGTCCTGAATGTGTAAGGGAGTAGAACTTCGCCATTCGCCCGGTCTCAGTCGGACGCCACTCGGCCTTGATCCAGGCCTGCTGTTCCAGCCGGTGTAGCGCCGGGTACAGGGATCCCTGCTGGATCTGGAGAGCTTCTTGTGAAACCTGTTGGATGCGCTTGGCGATGGCCCAGCCGTGTTTAGGTTCGAGCGAGATGGTCTTGAGGATCAAGAGATCGAGAGTGCCTTGGACAAGATCGGTCGGCTTTGCCATATGCCTAGATTGCCTACAATTGTAGACGACCAACAGATCATTGCGCAAGCCGGCCTCTTGACTGACCAACCGGCTGGCATCAGGGAAGATGATCCTGGGTCGATCCTGATTGTTCCCGAAAAAACCAAGGCGGTCCCGGCGGGAGAGTCCGGCTACCGGAAATTGGGTGGATTGTCGGCAACCCTTCCTTTATCCGATTAGGGAAGAGTTGCTCGTCATCCCGACAGTGCGCACCGCAAGAAGTTGTAACCGCGTCCGCGACTCTCATCGAGCAAGACCCTCTTGTGGTCTGACCTCCCTGCGGATTTCTCGGATAGAAGATTTCATCTCGATGGCTTGTTTCATGCGAAGCCGCAGAGTTCAATCGAGCCAGACTGGCTCTTGGAAATTTGGATTAGAATGGGCCTTTCTGAGGAGGGACATTGAGGATTTTGCACCAGCGCAGCACCGTCGCGCTGCTGGCGCTAGCTCTTGCGGCCTTGGTCTCTTCCGCTGGACGGCGAGGAACTTCGAACGCGCCGCAGGCGCAGGCCAAGGTTACTACAGCATCGAATCGCCTTTAACCGCATTGGACCCATACGCACAGGCTTGTTCATCGCCGACGCCGACGGACGGAACGAAAAGTCCGTGCTGCCCGCAGAGAGTCTGGATTACAACGCTTCATTTTCCTCTGACGGTCGATGGATCATTTTCACATCCGAGCGTGCTGGCTCGGCGGATATTTACTGGGTTCACCCGGATGGCAGCGGGTTGGAGCGGCTGACGAGCGATCCGGCTTACGAAGACCAAGCTGCACTTTCGCCAGATGGCTCGACTCTTGCCTTTGTCTCCACACGCGGAAGCGGGATGGCGGATATCTGGTTGCTGGATCTTGCCACTCGTGGGTACCGCAATCTGACGAACCATCCGTCCAACTTTCGTCCGAGTTGGTCTGTTCCGCTCGGAGTGGATTAGTCCGCGCTCTTCATAGAAGCGAAGGGCTGACGTAGCCACGCCGCTGCGCCTTGCAACCTCCCCAATACTAAGGACTTGCTTCAAGGCGACAGTCTAGCGAATTTTTCTCTTGACTTCAAGTGCACTTGAAGATGGACGTTGGTTGTGCACGTATTTCAAGACCGAAAGGATAGACCTATGAACAGCGAGCAAAACAAGATTGTAGGAAGCGGATCGGCGAGCCCGATTGGACCCACCAGAAGCGAACAAGACGGGCCTGTGACGATGAGCCCCGCCACAGCCAACGGCGTGGTTATCCATGAGGTCTCATCTTGGGAAGGCGTGAGTGTCTGCGAACACCGTAGGGGTGGAGTCGAGTTCCGGCTCGGTCGTCGCGAGCTTGGGCACCTGCACGGCACCATTGCCGACCTCCCTTTCCCTCGGCAAGTCCGTGACGAACTGGTCGCGGCAGGACGCGCCAGACCACACCACGTGCTGCCCGGGTCGGGCTGGGTGACTGTCCCGATGGGAACAGCCTCTGAGGTGGCGAATGTGATCGAACTCCTCCGACAGAACTACCAGCGGGCCCGGCAATAAAGATATGGGTAACACAAGGAGACGCCGATGAACACCGGTAAAGATAAGATATTGATTACTGGCGCGACCGGTAATGTCGGTCGCCATGTGGTCGCCCAACTGTTGCGCGCGGGCGCTCGTGTCCGTGCGCTGACCCGCAACCCCGATTCCGCGGGCCTGCCTGGCGGCGTCGACATCGTCCGCGGCGATCTGTCGATTCCGGAGACCCTGGATAGGTGCTTGAATGAAGTCGAGGCCGTGTTCCTTATCTGGCCCTTCTTCACGGCCGAGGGCGCGAAAGCGATTTTGGATGTGGTTGCAAAACATTGTCGCCGCATCGTGTTCCTCTCAGCGCTGACGGTAAGCGATGACTCCGAGCAGCAGACAAATGCAATCTTTCACGCTGACATCGAACGGCTGATTGAGCAGTCCGGAATAGAGTGGACGTTCCTCAGATGCAGCGGATTCGCGACTAACACCTTGTGGTGGGTAACTCAGATCCGCGCCAATGGTGTCGTCCGGGGCCCCTATGGCTCAGCGGCCAGATCGCTGATTCACGAGCGGGACATCGCGTCCGTGGGGATGCACGCGCTGACTGGCGATGGGCACGAAGGGAAGAAATATG
>Ga0209469_1000452_pt1 | contig 25360 bp, 23 predicted proteins | sample GraSoiAngelo_123_FD_185880 | JGI IMG/M metagenome (GOLD analysis project Ga0209469, IMG submission 185880) | Grasslands soil microbial communities from the Angelo Coastal Reserve, California, USA - 14_0927_02_40cm (SPAdes) (version 2) | ecosystem: Environmental > Terrestrial > Soil > Grasslands ... | reverse complement strand
GGCCATGGCGACGGCGAGGAACCAGAACGCCAGGCCGGAGACGACCGCGCGGAGGCCGACGAACCACAGGGCCGTCGGGACGAAATAGAAGAGGATCAGGATCCCGATGCCGACCTTCCCCGCCCGGTGGATCCACTTGTTCCGGAGGGCCGCGGGGCGGTACTCGGCCTGATACGACGCGCGGTACCGCTCGTAGGCTCCGTGCTGCAACCGCGAGATCGCGTACGTGGCCGCGATCATGACGACGAACAGGATCTGCGGGTTCTCCAGGAGATCGAAGGTGCGGAACTGGATCGTGTCGCGGGGCACGCGGGAGGGATCCCACGTCGCGCCGTAGGTGACCAACTCGCCTCCCGGGGTCCGGATGAGTTGGAGGCCGCCCGCGGAGACGGAGGGATCCGAGAAACTGAGGAGGCCGATCAGGTAGTGCGTGTCGGCCTCGACGACCTCTCCGGTGTAATCGGCCGGCGCGTGGAGGTCGAAGTCGCGGATGTAGAATCCCGACGCTGTCAGCGCTCCGTCGGAATGGAAGCGGAATCGCAAGCGAACCTGTTGGCCGAGCAGGCTCGAAAGATCCACCGTCGCGTTGGCCCACTGAAGGGGCGCGGTCGATGGCAACGTCGGTCCCGAGCTGAAGGAGAGACTCGTCCAATCGGTGTAGGCCGGCGGATGCGCATATTCGAGCCGAAGGTAGTCGCCCGGGCGGACCGAGCCCGTGTAATTGAACGTGGCCCACGCGTTTGATGCGAACCGGAGATCGAATGGAACGTACGCCGGGTCAGCGGCGAGCGGGGGATCGGCCGATGTCCTGCTGGAGGCATCGAGGTTGTTGTCATAGAGGCCCGTCGTGTCGTTGCCGGCCCAGAACGCTGCCCGGCCTCCGACCGTCACGACGTGCCAGCCGTTTTCCGGGAGGAAGGGCCAGGATCCCGGATACGATCCGGAGCTGTTGAGCATCGGGGACTGGACCGCCCGATAGGAGAAAATCTGGTACACCGGGCTCACCAGCGCCGAGGTCGCCAGGGGGACACGGCCATTCGTGGTCGTGATGTTCGCCTCGAAGAGGAAGCGGATTTCGACGGGACTTGAGGTGGACGCGTTGGCCCCTGCGAGGCCTGACGTGCTGCGGTCGAAGCTCGTCGCGGGATCGCCGGTCTTGTCTCGCAGATCGAAGGGGAACATTTGCAGGTACTGGGACTGCGTGCCTCGCGGCGCGTTCTCGAGGGATCTCTCGAGCAGGTCTGTATAGGCTACGCCCTCGAGCGAGTCGAGGCGACCGTCGCGGTTCGCGTTCGTGGTTGCGCCCGCGTATACGAATCCACGGGGGATCGTGGTGTATTCATCGAATAGATGCAACAGCTTCAGCCGGAAGTCCGTCGCCCGCGAGCCTGTCCACGTCCAGGTGACGTGGCCTCCCCCTCGCAAGTCGTAGGTGCCGAAGAGTTCGTAGTCCGTCGAGACGACGAGATTGCCCGCAGGACCCTGTCCTTGCGTCGACGGCACGACGCTCCAAAACACCATGAGGACAACGATGAGTGCAAGCAGCGCGGGACGCGCAGATCCCATCGGACCGGAAGGAAGGTTCGGCCCGCATAAAGGTGCGCTCCCGGCCGTTTCGAAAAGATAAAGTGGCGTCCGAGGGTATCGTGCGCCGTGGTTCCGCAAGACTTGTCGAAGCTCCTCGCCCAGGGAGTGGACTTGGAGCAGGAGTTCGAACGGGCCACGAAGACCCTCGAGTCCATTGGCCTCTCCGGATACGAGGCCCGTGGGTACATCGCGCTCGTCGCTCACGGTTACGGCAGTGCGGAGACGATTGCGGAGACGGCGCACATCCCGCGGACGTCCGCGTACAAGGTCCTCCAGAGCCTCTGCCAAAAAGGATTCGCGATTTCGACCCGCGGCCGGCCGACGATCTTCAAGCCCGAAGCGCCGGGCAAGGTCAAGGGCCGCGTGATCGACCATCTGGAGGACACGTTCAGCAAGCTCGACTTGCTCCACGAGGTCCTGCGGTCCAAGGGCGAGCCGCAGCTCGTCTACACAATCATCACGAAGCCGCGGGTCCTTGAGAAGATCGGCGAGTTGATCGATCAGGCGTCGGAGACGTGCATCGTCGCGACCCCGACGTTCTCGGAAATCCGAGAGAGCATGGGGAAGAAGATCGACCAGGCCGTCGCACGCGGCATTCGATTCACGATCATCACGGAACCCGGCCAGAAGATCCCGCAAGGCGCGTCCTCCGTCCACCGGAAGGGGCTCATCGCGACGGACGTGATCGTCGACGGGGCCTCGGCCTTGATTGCGGCCCCGGACCTGTCGGCCTGCGGATACACCGACAACGCCTCCCTGTCGAAACACCTCGAGAACTTCCTCGAGATCATCATGAATCTGAAGGAGTGATGCCGGAACGTGGTCACCTCCGCGCGCTCCTTCGACGTCGTCGTGATCGGCGCGGGACCGGCGGGAGGATATCTCGCGGGGAAGGTCGCGGCCGCGGGATACGAGGTCGCCCTCGTCGAGGAGCACCGGGAGATCGGGGAACCGATTCAATGCGGCGGCCTCGTCACGCCCCGCGTCTTCGACTACGTGCACTGCAAGGAGACGATCATCGGCGCCGTGCACGGGGCGGAGCTCTACTCCCCATCGGCACGAAAGCTCGTGATCGATGGGCACGACACGGAAGCGGTCGTCGTCCAACGGGCGATGTTCGACCGCGCGATCGCCACCGACGCGGTCCGCCAAGGGGCGCACACGTTCCTCGGAGCCCAGGCACAATCGGCCCGCCGGCAGGACGGAGGCGTCGAAGTCGTGCTCGATCAGGACGGCGAGACGAAGACGCTGAAATGCAAACTCCTCGTCGGCTGCGATGGGGTCCGGTCGAACGTCGCGAAGTGGTTCAACATCCTTCGGCCCAAGAAGATCATTCCCGGCTTCGAGGTCGAGATGACGGGCGTCATAGGCGATCCGGGATTCGTCAAGCTGTTCATCGGGAACGAAATCGCTCCGGGCTTCTTCGGATGGATCATCCCGAGCGGGGACACGGCGCGGGTCGGCCTGTGCGTCGGCGAAGGGAACGCTTTCGCGTACCTCGAACGGATGTTGCTACGTCCGGAGGTCCGCCAGTACACGAAGGGGGCCCAGCCGATTCTCTACATCGCGGGCGGCATCCCCCTCGGATTCCCACGCCGGACGTACGCAGACAACGTCCTCGTCGTGGGCGACGCGGCCTGCCAAGCAAAGGCCGTTTCCGGGGGCGGCATCTTCACCGCCCTCACCTGCTCCGACGTCGCCGCGACGACCGCGATCGAAGCGCTCGAAGCGAAGGACTTCTCCTCGCGGATGCTGCACCGATACCACCGCGCCTGGACAAAATCGATCGGGAAGGAGTTGCGCAAGGACCTCGCGATTCACGAGAGCTTCTCAAAGCTGACGGACCAACAGTTCGAGGAACTGTTCGACATCTTCGATAGTCCTCAAATGATTCGGCTCATTGAGAAGAAGGGCGACATTGACTTTCCCTCGAAGGTCGGATGGGCCCTCCTCAAGGAAGACCCCCGCCTGCTGAAGTACGTGGGAAAAGCGTTGCGGGCGATGATCGCGAAGACGGTCGGACTTTAGAATCAGAACGACGACTGCAGACGTCGGATCGGCGACCTATCGTCACCGCCTCCTAGCCCCAAAACCTCTTGGCGTTCTCCACCTTTTTCCAATGCCTTGGTCGTCACCGTCAAGAGAGGGTTGGTTCGAGCCGGTCGGATCCTAATCGACGGGACGAACATTCGAGTGCGCCGCGATCGGCAGGGCTCCTATGTGATCCCGGCTTTCGGCTCCCAAGGGCTTGCCCACGTCCAGTACTTTTTCATGCGGGACCGATTGGTGCTGAAAACGGCTCGAGGTGAAGTCGAAATTACATTCGGCCGGAACCTCGCGACATTCGAGTTCGATGCCCGCACCTATCAAATCGAATCGATGAGCAAGGGGGACATCATAGTTCGGGAACGGGACAGAATTGTCATCGAAGGCCGCGTGACGGTGTCGGGTGTTCGATTGCAGAAGGTGTCAACCGATCTGGAGCCCATCCAGAGAGAGCTCGCCTTTGGACTCGCCCTCAGGAGCGAGGATCTCTCGCGGCAGTCCCACTTGGCGGATGTCGCGGGAACAGCAGGGGGTTGAACGACTCGTAGAAGGTGTCGGCAACCTCGAGGCGGGCAGAGCCTATTCAAAAGAGACAGATGTGATTTGGTCGAGCATCGCGTCCCGGGGCTCCCCGATGGACCGTTTCGTCTCGCAAGTCGACAGCGGTCTGCGGCACAAATGGGGCATGAGACAGCGTGCTAGATCGAGTACCAGTTCCCCTCTTGGGGCAGCAGAACCTCTCGTCCCTCCACGGCATCCGCGAGAATCTGCCGATTTTCCCCGTGCATGAGGATGACTCGTTGGGGATCGCAGGACTCGATGAAACGAACTAAGTCATCATGGCCGGCGTGCGCACTGAAGTCGAACTTCTGCCATTCACACTTGATGTCGACCGTGACCCCGTACAGGTCGATGACCCCCTCGTCGACGAGGCGTCGACCGTTCGTCCCCTCGACCTGGTAGCCGGTCAGGAGGATGGCGCTCCGCGGATCCTCGCGGATCTTCTCCAGGTATCGGAGGACCGGTCCGCCGTCGAGCATGCCGCTCGTCGTCACGATCACCTCGCCCTCGACCGCCTGCTCCGAGTCCCGAGGACCGCGAACGACGCTGACGCGGTGCATCGCCTCCCGCAACGCCTTCACGGACCGGATGTATTCCGGGTTCTCGACGTAGATCGTGTTCACCTTCTTGCCCATGCCATCGAGCCAGACTTCGTGGCGCGCCTTCGCGAGGGTCAAGATGACGTCCTGGGTCCGGCCGACCGCGAACGACGGCACGAGGGCGAGTCCGCCGCGGTTCACGACCTGCTCGATCTTCCGGAGGAAAGCATGCTCCGACTTGAGCCGCTCCGGATGCTGCCGGCCCGCGTAGGTTGACTCGATGAAGAGGTTGTCGCAGGCGACGGGCTTCGCGCCCCACACGAGGTCCGTCGTCAGGGTGTGGAGGTCGCCCGTGAAGAGCGAGGTCTCCGCCCCGTTCACCTCGAACATCGTGGCCCCGGGGATGTGGCCCGCGGGATGCGCGGTGACCTCGACCTCTCCCATGTCCACGTTGTCCCCGAAATCGATCGTCCGGAACCGGCGGCGCGCGGTCCGCAAGTCGCCGTCGTCGAAGGGGGCGTCGAAGCCTTCCGCATCGGCGATCTTCAGCGAATCCTGGAGCAACAAATCGGCGACGTCCGCGGTCGGAGGCGTCAGGACGACGTCGATGTCCTGGCGGCGGGTGATCCACGGGATCATCCCCGTGTGGTCCAGGTGGGCATGGCTGATGAACATGCCATCGACCGGCGGAGCGGGGATCGGATACTGCGGCGGATCGCGGGGCAAGAGGCCGTAGTCGAAGAGGAGGGACGTCGGCCCCTTCTTGAGGATCATCCCGAGGCGGCCGACCTCCGACGCGCCGCCGAGGAACTGGAAATCCATCCCGGTCGGCCGTCGATGCCCCCGGCGTCTATAAGGCCTTCGCACGCGAAGGGAGGACCAGCCGCTGGCAACGAATCGCGCGCGCCATGCGCCGCCGTCCGATCAGGACCATCGCGACCTCGAGGAGCCGATCGCTCCCGAAGAACCGGTCCGCCAGACGCTTGATCCGCACGCCTTGATCCAAGGGCCCGCCGACCGCGGAGCGCCAACGCGTTTCGTACGCGTCCAAAGGAGTCCCGTCGAGGAGATGGTCCGCGGCGGTCAAGCCCGCGATCCGACCGGCGATCATCGCGACGTTGTTCCCGCCGCCGTTCGTCGCCATCACCATGCCCGCGGCATCCCCGACGAGCATTGCATTGTCCTTCACGGTCCGGGGAGGCGGCCCGAGGACGGGGACGAATCCTCCGGTGACCTTTCCCGGCTCCAGGTGCCGCGATCGAACGAACCGATCGAACAGTTCGCGCAAGTTGCCGTGGAAGTGCTGCCACGTCCCGAGGCCGACGTTCGCACATCGGCTCTTCGGGATGATCCACGCGTAGCCGCCGGGCGCCAGGTTCCCGAAGAACATGTCCGTCGAGTCGCCGAATTCGCCCTCTGCGGTCGCGCTCATCGCGGGAGCGGACACGGGCCATTCGAGCCCGACGGACTTCGCGACGGTCGAGCGCGGTCCATCCGATCCGATGACGACCTTCGCACGGAAGACCCCGCGGTTCGTCTCGACTTCGTCGCCGTGGAGTCGAGTCACGGTCGTTTCCGTTAGGATTTCGGCGCCCTCGTCGGCGGCCTGTGCGGCGATTCCCTGGTCCATCCGGTCCCGTCGGACTGTGAAGCCGCGGAAAGGGACGTCGTACCGCCGGCCGCGGGGAGACCAGACCCGGATGACCGGCGTGTCGACTTCGCGGACGCGGTACGGGATCTCCATCAAGTCCTCGAGGCCGTCGACGGTCGGGAAAATGGCTCGGACTTCGTCGTTGTGGGCCACGTATTCGCCGCACTGCACCGGGACGCCGATCTCCTTGCGCTTGTCGACCACTAGGACCTTGAGGCCACGACGCGCCGCATACCGGGCGGCCGTCCCGCCCGCGGGCCCTGAGCCGACGACGAGTACGTCATAGGGGGATGGCATCCGCCATCCGCCTCACATGTCGCGCGACAACACGTAGTCGACGAGGCGGATCATGTTCGCCTTGGCCTCGCCCTCGGGGAGCGGGTCGAGGGTTTTCTTCGCGAGCGCCCCATACACCTCGGCGTCGTGTCGGGCCTTCTCGACGGCGCCGGATTCCCGCAGCAGGCCCAAGGCCCGGCGGACGTCGGCCTCTCCCTTGCGGCGCTTCCGGATGAGCCGCTCCAGATCCTCCACGTCGATTGCGCTGCCGTCGTTCAGCGCGTGGATCGTGACCAACGTGACGTTCCCCTCGCGGACGTCCGTGCCGGGGGGCTTGCCGAGGCGGGACGCGTCCCCGACCACGTCGAGGATGTCGTCGACGATCTGGAAGGCCATGCCGAGGTTGATCCCGTAATCGCCCACCGCCTCGATGTCCTCGAGCCGGGCGTTCGCGAGCAGGCCGGCGACTTTCGCCCCCGCGGACATCGGGAGGGCCGTCTTCCGCTCGATGATGTCCAGGTACTCGCTCCTCGTGACGCCGGTGTCGTGGGCGTGTCGCTTCTGGCGGATCTCCCCCTCGGCGAGGGCGGCGCAGACGTTCGCGGTGATCTCGACGATGTCGTCGTCGAACTTCCCGCCGATCCCGAAGGCCTTGACGAAGAGGAAATCGCCCGTCACGAGGGCGTTCTGCAATCCGAACTTCTTGTACGCCGCGAGGCGCCCCCGACGCATCTCGCCGCCGTCGTTGATGTCGTCGTGGATGAGCGTGGCGGAATGGATCAGCTCGAAGGCCGCGGCGCAGTCCACGGCCTGGCGGATCTCCTTGCCGCCAAGGGCCTGGAACGCGAGGAGCGTCACCATCGGCCGGATCCGCTTGCCGCCGGACTCGATCACGTAGCGCGCGATGTCGTGGAGCAGCGGCTCTTCGGTGACGATGCTCTCCCGGATGCGGGCCTCGACCATCGCGAGTTCTTTAGTCACGCCAAAGTCGAGCGAACCCATGAGCCGGGCCGTCCCATCGCGAGCTATCGATTGGCATTATATAACCATTTCCGGGGAACGGAACCCATGCATGCCCGGGAGAGGAGTGCGGACGGAGTTCGCCACGAAAGGATCGTGGCGGGGGCGTCAGGCGCCGCGACCGACTTCGCCGATGGTCTGGGCGATCACGGTCTTCGCGACATGCCCGTTCCCCGCGACGCGTCGGATCGTCGGCGCGATGGCCTCGAGGAACGAATGGATCATGTCGTCGCGGTTGCCGATCCAATCGGCCATCATGACGACCGGCATCATGATCGTCATGAACGGGTAGACGAGCGCGTCGTCCTGCACGTCCGAGCTGGCGAGGTAGATCGCCTTCGACGTCAGGTCCGCGATGCGCCGCAGGTGGGCATCGTAGTCTTCGATCGTGAGGTGCGGGTTGTAGTTCTTGAGGGACGTCAGGCCGCGCAATTCGTTCTCGCGCATCGCGATGAGGGACAGGTTCGCGATCCCGTTCCGGAGGTCCTGGTGCACGCTGACCACGTGGTCCATCAGGATGACGGCGGCGTCGTAGTAGTACCAGCCCGCGAGGAAGTTCTTCATCCCCCGGAGGTCGTACGAATGATTCGTGAAAGCCATGTCGATCAGGTTGTGCCGGCTCGCGGCGCTGACGTGGCCCCCGAGCTTCTCCCACCAATGCATCGAGTCGTCCGGGGCGTAGAAGTTCTCCATGATCTTCTCCATCCGCGGGATCGAGAAGTTCGGTTCCTTCTGGAACATGGAGAGGGCTTGGCCGAGGGCGACCCGCTCGTCCATGACTTCCATCTGGTAAAAGTAGTCGTGTCCGTGCGGCGAACTGTTCCAGAGCACGTTGAAACCGCGGACGATGTTGTTGATCAGATCGAACAGCGGGATCTGCTCCTGCCGCAGCATCGTCACGAGCCGCTTCATGAACGCCGTCGAATCGAAGTCCGGATCGAGCATCGAGCTGAGGACCATGTGGTGCAGGTCCTTGGCCTCCAGGTACGAGTAGTTCCCCTTGTCGATCAGGTCGTCCAGGATTCCGATCACGCACTCTCGGAAGATCTTCGCGGTCATGGACCGGTGCAAGTTGTCGGGCGTCATCTGAGCACTGTACTGCTCCGACATCATCGTCGCGCCTGCGGCGAAGCGGAGCGTCTGCAGGTAGTTCCATACCTCGCCCTGGTCTTCCCAGAACGCCCCCGCGGGGATGTTCGGCGGCCTGAGGGGGACCCCGTCGGAGCCCGCGAGTTCCTTGAGCTGCTTTAGGTTCGCGTGGACGTTCGTGATGTGGTCTCTCAGCGAGGCTTTGTCGAACCCGAAGTCGTGGAAATCGAACAGGCCCTCGGCGTACCCGCCGAGGCGCAGCACGGTGCGCGATAGCAAATCGAGGTCCTCCCGGTTGATGCCGAGAGGGCTCGCTGGATGGAGAGTCACCGGGACCGCTCGATGCGTTGCCCCGTGACCATATGAAGGCGGACAGGACGGTTCTCCGGTGTGATTCTTATTTTCCGGAGCAGCCGCCAGCCCCTGAAATCGCGCGAGATAACAGGCGGAGACCGCTTAAATAGCCGCGAGAGGGGCTATGGCAGTACCGCCGAGTGAGCGTCCTTGGTCGAAAGCCAGACGATGATCACGTACCTCAGCGCAGCGAGCGCCCTCTTCCTCTCGGCCCTCATCATCGTCGCGATCGCCCGCCAGAAGACCCACCGGGTGTTCCAGAAGCACATCTTGCTCATGGCGATCTACCTGCTCGTCTGCGCGATCATTTCGAACGTCCTCATCAGCGTCTGGATCGTCGCGGGGAGCCAGCCGTCGCCTACGGACGGCGTCATCTTGTCGAAGCGCGTCCAGGCGACGTTCGACTACCTGTTCGGCATCGCGATCGGCGCGTTCATCTTCGTCGCCACGACCCCGACGATCGGCTCGCGCAAGGACTTCGTCGACTACATGAAGACGGAGTTCCCGAACTCCTATGTGTTCTACCTGTTCCTCATGGTCATCACGATCGTCACGATCCTCTTCGCGAAGGTGACCGTCGACCCGATCGATCCGAACAAGATCCAGTTCGAGGGGTACTTCCTGTTCATCAACGGCGCCGCGGTCATCACCCTCATCTTCTACGCGCCCTACCGGTTCATCACCTACCTCCGGCAGACGAAGCCGGGCGAGGAGATCCGGCGGGACACGTACCTGATCATCGTCGGGATCAGCGGGTTCGCCGTCTGCGAGCTCCTCTTCGAGATCCTCCTGCCGGCGAACGGGATCAGCTGGCTCCGGCCCCCGGGCTTCATCTTGGAGATGGCGCTCGTCGGGCTGATCGCCTTCGGCGTGCGCGGGGAATCGTACCTGCAGGAACTGATCATCCCCGAGGCGGAAGCCCACCTGCTGACGAAGCCGACGTATACCCTGGACCGCGGCATCACCTACGTCGTGCTCGAGCGGGACGCGGGCCAGGCCTTCGAGATCTTCAAGGATCTGGTCACGCACGGAGCCCAGGGGCTCTGCATCACCCGCCGGGCGCCGAAGGCCGTGATGGCCGAGTACAGTTTGGAGCGCACCCCCGTCCTGTGGCTGAGCCGCGTCGCCACGGAGAAGAATGCGATCCGGCCGAGTCCGCCGGAGAACGTGGCGATGGCGATCGAGCACTTCATCGAGGCGAGTGAGCGGCCGGTCGTCCTGATGGACGGCTTCGAGTATCTGGTCAGCCACAACGACTTTGGATCCGTCCTGGCCTTAGTGCACGATCTGAACGAGAGCGTCGCGATCCATGAGTCGATCCTCATCGTGCCGTTCGACCCGAGCGCCTTCAACGAGAGGGAGATCGCCCTGATTCGCCGCGAGGTCCGCCTGATCGGTCCGATGGCCGAGGAATTCGGGCAGGTCGCGAAGATCTCCACCTGAAGCCGAATCCTTTTATTCCGCGAGCCCGCTGGGAACGACCGTGGACGATCCGGAGCTCGCGGCCATCCGCGCGAAGAAGCTCGAGCGGTTGCTTAACGCCGCGTCCGCTCCCAAACCCACGGCATCGACATGGTCGGGACCCATCGCGTTGAGCGACGCCACGTTCCCGGTGGAGGTTCGAAAGCCCGGCGCCATCCTCGTCGACTTCTGGGCCGAATGGTGCGGCCCCTGCCACCGCGTTGCCCCGGTCTTGGAGGAGGTTGCCCGCGCTCGGGCGGACCGGCTCCGCCTCGGCAAGATGAACGTGGACGAGAACCCGGCGACCCCCTCGCGGTTCGGGATCACGTCGATCCCGACGATGCTCCTCTTCAAAGACGGAAAGCTCGTGGACGGGATTGTCGGGGCCGTGCCGAAAGCCGAGATTGAGGCCCTCCTCGACCGCTGGGCCTGACCGCCGACGCCTACTTGGCCAAAGGTCCCGTGGGTCGTGGCTTTGTTTCTTTCAGGCGGGGCCGTAGAGCTTGGACGATCCCCCGGAAGGCTTTCGTCGCTTCCGAATCCGGATGTTCGAGGACGAACGGCGTCCCGGCGTCCCCGCCGATGACGATTCGCGGGTCGATGGGGACGCGACCGAGGAACGGCAGGCCTAGTTCCTTCGCCGCCGCCTCGCCGCCTCCGATTTTGAAGATGTCCGTCTGCTTCCCGCAATGCGGGCAGACGAAGCCGCTCATGTTCTCGATCACGCCGAGGATGTCCATCTTGACGGCCTTCGCGAAGGCAATCGACTTGCGGACGTCGAGGAGGGACACTTCCTGGGGCGTCGTGACGACGACCGCCCCGTCCGCGTCGGGGATCTCCTGGGCGACGGATAGCGGTTCGTCACTCGTCCCGGGAGGGAGGTCGATCACAAGGTAGTCGAGGTCTCCCCACTCCACATCGGAGAGCATCTGCTTCAAGGCCTTGATTTTCAGCGGTCCCCTCCAGACGACCGCGGTATCGCGGTCGATCATCTGGGCCATGGAGATCACACGCACACCTGCGGGGCCTGTCGTGGGCTCGAGTCCCGTGTCCGTCGCCTTCACCTGAGCTTCCTCGACGCCCATGAGCTTCGCAATGTCCGGCCCGGTCACGTCAGCGTCGACGAGTCCTGCCGTTCCGGTTTCCGCGAGGACGCAGGCAAGGTTCGCCGCCACCGTCGACTTGCCGACACCGCCCTTCCCGGACATCACGACGATCTTGTGCTTGATGCGGGACATCCGCTGGGCCATCTTCATGCGTTCCCGCATCGCGGCCATGATGTGCGGCGGAATCTGCGCGGTCTCGAGTTCCTCAGCCATGAAGGACACCAAGTGGGACGGTGTGACACTGGGGCCAGCGGTATAAAACGTTACGGGAATTACGCGGTCGCGGCCTTGGACAGCAGCCCCGCGAGGCGCTGGACCTGTGCCACGAACGCGGCGGGCGCGGGGTCTTGTGGCAGATCGGAATAGAAGCCCGCCAGGGCGTCGACCACCTCGAATCCTGCCTGTCGATCGAAGCCCCGAGCCCGGGCCCACAGCGGGTCGTCCGGCATGATCAAGGCATGACGGACCAAGTTCCCGAGGGCGAAGCTATTCGTGGCCGCCGCACCCACATTCTGCCAACGGTTCCTCGTTTTCGTGGCCGCATTGTTGTCGATCCACGCGGAGAAGAAATCGTAGGCCCGGCGACCGTCGGTGCCGGAGAAGACGGGGAACGCGAGGTCGTCCGCGTAGATGTCTTGGATATGATTGAAGGCCGCGCTGAAGGCGCCTTCGCCCGCGCGCGGGATCCGGACCTCTTTCTCGATCAATCGGAAGACGTCCGGGCTGTGGGACGCGTGGTCCTGCTCCGTGCGGAGCATGTGGCCGACCTCGTGGGCGACCAGGCCATCGAGCAGTCCCGATTCGACCGCCCGCACCGACACGAAAAGCGTGTGCCGATCCGGGAGGGACTTCGAGGCGCCCATGATCGGGATGGCGACAATCTCGGCGGAGACAGGCCTCTGCAGGGTATGGCCCAAACCCGCGTAGGCTCGCTCGACCGATTCGAACGCCGACTTCACCTTCCGCGTTCCACCGCGACCGGCCTTGTCGACGACGGCGATGAGCACAGCTCCGCGAGTCGATGGAGGCCGATAAAGGTTGGTGCGGAGGTGGGGAGGGGCCGCCCACGGAGCAAAAGTTTATGCGACCTCCCCATCCTCATCGTGCAAATCGGATTTTCGGGTGTCCGGATGGTGGCGACGAAGAAGCGATCCGAAAACAAGCCCATCCGCGTTCCGACTCCCAAGGAAGTCGAGGAGAACCTCCGCAAGGCGAACCTGCCGAAGGAGCAGTCCGCGAAGTACCACCCGTACTACCAAGGCAAGATCGAGATCGTCCCGCGCGTCCCCGTCCGGAGCTTCAACGACTTTGCGATCTGGTACACCCCGGGGGTCGCGCAGCCGTGCCTCGACATCAAGGCGGACCCGCAGAAGGTGTGGAGCCTGACGAACAAGTGGAACCAGGTGGCCGTGGTCACGGACGGCACGCGGGTCTTGGGCCTCGGGGACATCGGCCCGGAGGCGGGACTGCCGGTCATGGAAGGCAAGTGCCTCCTGTTCAAGTACCTCGGTGGCGTCGACGCCTTTCCCGTCCCCCTCGCGACGAAGGACCCCGAGAAAATCATCGAGACAGTCAAGCTCATCACGCCTTCCTTCGGCGGAGTAAACCTGGAGGACATCGCGCAACCGAAGTGCTTCGGCATCCTCGAGCGGCTCCGGAAAGAATGCGACATCGCGGTCTGGCACGATGACCAGCAGGGGACGGCGACGATCAACGTCGCGGGCGTGATCAACGCCCTCAAGGTCGTTGGGAAGGTACTGTCGGATGTCCAGATCACCCTGATCGGCGCCGGTGCGTCGAACATCCGCACCGCGAAGATCCTCATCGCGGCGGGCGCAAAGCCGGCGAACCTCATCCTCGTCGATTCCAAGGGAATCGTCGGGCGACATCGGAAGGACGTCGAGGCTGCCCGGGGCGAGTTCGCCGAGAAGTGGGAGCTCGCCCAGATGACGAACGGCGAAGGTCGCGTCGGCGGCATCCCCGAGGCGATGAAGGGCGTCGACGTCGTCATCGCGGCGTCGAAGCCGGGGCCTGGCGTGATTCAGAAAGAGTGGGTGGCATCGATGGCCGATGACGCGATCCTCTTCGTGATCGCGAATCCGGTCCCGGAGATCTGGCCCTGGGAAGCCGCCGAGGCCGGCGCACGGATCATCGCGACGGGCCGGTCCGACTTCCCCAACCAGGTGAACAACTCGCTCGGATTCCCCGGCATCTTCCGCGGCACGTTGGACGTGCGGGCGAAGACCATCACGGACGAGATGTGCATCGCGGCGGCGACAGAACTCGCGCTTGTCGCGGAGGAGAAGGGCCTGGATGAGGAACACATCGTTCCCACGATGGACGAGATCGACGTGTTCGCGCGGGAGGCGGCCGCCGTCGGCATGAAGGCCATCGAGCAAGGTCTCGCCCGGGTCAAGAAGAGCCGGGCCGAGCTGCTCGAAAATGCGCTCTCCCTGATTCGTCGCGCCCGCGAGCAGACCCAGTCCCTGATGCAGGACGGCTTCATCCGGCCACCGCCTCCGTGAACGTCCGGGAACTATCCGGCGGTTTCTCGTCGAGGCTTTCTTGTGCCGCTGAAGATATTCCGTCCTTTATGCGCCTCCGACTGACGAAGCGGTTTCAGAGATCTGTTCCCGACGTCTACGCGTGGTGCACGGAATTTAGGGACAGTGACCCCGAATTGAGCCGGGTCCGACTGCGCAGCCGCAAGGTGATCCGTCGGGAGGGAAACCTGATCGAGATGGAAGAGACCGGAACCATGGGGTTCCCGTTCGTCGCCCAGTACATTGTCCGGTTGCGGCCGCCCGACGGTTGGGAAGCCGACGCCCGCTCGAACATGGGGCGCACGCACAATACGTACCGGTTGTTCCCCGATGTAGAAGGTACCCGGCTCGAAATGACTTTCGACGTCCACTTGAGGGGACCTTACCGGCTGTTCGCCCCGTTCGGGAGGGGATTCATCGTCTGGAAGATATCGCGGGAGTGGGACGATTACGTGCGGGCAATGGACGCCGGTCGATAGGTCCGGGCGGGAACCCTCGTGTTGTAAATCACCCAGGACAAGCGGAAGGCGGCGGACGACGGGACCAGCAGCGGCCGCGGGACGAGTCGGGGCAATTTTGAGGCCGCCTGAGGCCCGGCGCGCCCGCGGTGGTTTTATCGCCTGGGGACGGCATGAACGACCCGTGGCATCGGCAGCCGAGGTGAAGCGCCGCCACGAGTCGCGCCTCATGAAGATGCGCGGGGTCGTCGGCGTCGGCATCGGCGAGAAGGACGGCAAGGAAATCATCCGCATCTATGTGGAGAAGGAGAGTCCGAAAATCCTCGCGGATCTCCCACAAGCGCTCGATAGCGTCCCCGTCGAAATCGTGGTCGCGGGCACCTTCAAGGCCCTCTGAGGAGGCCCAGCCGATGACGAGCCCGGAGGATGCCAAGGCCATCTGCGAGTGCCAACTGTTGGGCCTCGAGCGCGAAGGCATGGACGCCGCCACGAATCCGAACGTGGTCGGGGTCGGGATCGGCCGCAAGACCGTCCGAGGTGTCGCGACCAAGGACATCGCCCTCAAGGTGTACGTGAAGCAGAAGATCCACCCGCTCCTCGTGCGGGACGAACAAGTCATCCCCGACGAGGTCGAGGGCGTGCCGACCGACGTCGAGGAGGCGGGCGAGTTCTCAATCTGGCGTCCAATCCCGCCGATCTATCAACGCAAGGTGCGGCCTGCGATGGGCGGCATCTCGATCGGACATTATGCGATCACCGCGGGCACGCTTGCCTGCCTCGTGCGCGATGCTGGGGAGACGTTCATCCTCTCGAACAACCACGTCCTGGCGAACGAGAACCGGGGCGCAGAGGGCGATCCGATCCTCCAGCCGGGCCGGTTCGACGGAGGCAAGACCGATCGGGACGTCATCGCTCGCCTCGACACCTTCGTCGCGGTGGACCCGGCCGGGACGAACCTCGTGGACAGCGCCCTCGCGAAGCCATTCGACGAGCGGGACGTGATCCCGGACATCCTCGGCATCGGGAGGCTCCGAGGGACGAAGGAGGCGGTCCTGGACGAGAAGGTCATGAAGAGCGGGCGCACGACCCGGAAGACGGACGGGACCGTCATGGACGTGAGCGCGACCTTGCGGGTGGGCTACCAGACCGGATCGTACGTCTTCACGGACCAGATGATCATCAAGGGAGAGCGCGGCGCTTTCAGCGCCGGCGGGGACAGCGGCAGCACGATCGTGGCCTATGACGGGAACGCGGTCGGCCTGTTGTTTGCGGGCTCTCCGTTCTTCACGATCGCGAACAAGATGTCGCACGTGGAAAAGGCCCTCGACGTCCAACTTATCTGAGGGCCGTCGGGCCCGCGCATTTAGGGACCCGGAGCCTTCGAGACCTCGGCCCATTTCGACAAGGTCGCCTGCGGCGCCGTATGCTCTTGGAGGTTCGACAGTCGCACACCGATGAGGCGCACCTTCCGACCGGGGGCCATGACCTCGCGGAGGAGCGTCTGACTCAGGATCAGCATCGGGTCGAGGTCCGAGGTGTGGATCTTGAGGCTTCGCGCCCGGGTATGCGTCTCGAAGTTCGAGTATCGGGCCTTGAGCGTAACGGTGCGGTAGGCGAACTTCTCGTGACGCAGCTGCTCGTGGAGCGATTTGACCAACGCCTCTAGCTCCGGCCAGACGTCCTCGTAGGTCGCGAGGTCCTTCTCGAACGTCGTCTCCGTGCTGATCGACTCGGGAGGACCGCTCGGCTCGATGACCTCGCTCGTGTCCGTGCCCATGGCCACGTCGTGGATGTATTCCCCGAAGGCCCCGAACAGTTCCACGAGGTCCTGGCGGTTGAACCGCTGCACGTCTCCAATCGTCTCGAGGCCGAGCTCCTTCAACCGATCCCCCGTCTTCGGTCCGACCCCGAGGATCTTTCGGACGGAGAAAGGTTCGAGGAACTCGACGATGTGGTCCGGCTCGACGACGGTCAATCCGTCCGGCTTCTCGAAATCCGATGCGATCTTCGCGGCGGCCTTCGTCGGCGCGATGCCGATCGAACAAGTGAGCCGCTGCTCCTTCCTGACCGCGGCCTTGATCTCCCCCGCCAGGTCCCTTGCGCGGGCATAGCTTCCGCCGCACCGCTCCGTCACATCGAGGTACCCCTCCTCGATCCCCGTTGGCTGAAGATGGTCCGCGAATCTGCGGAGGAGTTCCATAATCTCGCTGCTCGCGCGCCCGTAGAATTCGAAATGCGGCGGGACGAAGACCACATCAGGGCAACGCCGCAGCGCCTCGACCGCGGACATCGCGGACCGGATGCCGAACTTGCGGGCCTCATAGCTCGCGGTCAGCACGACGCCCCGCGGATGCGCGCGCGGATCCGGGCCGACGACGACCGGCTTCCCTGCGAGCTCCGGGTTCTCGCGGATCTCCACCGCGGCATAGAAGGCGTCCATATCCACGTGAAGCAGGACGCGAGGGCCCGTCGTCGGTGCGGCCATCGGAGTCCTCAGTCCCGCGGGACGGCTAAAAGGCTTCGCCGGGACCCGGGCGAAACGGCCCGTCAGAAGCCGAAGAACCCGCGGGCGGCGTCCGCGAGGAAGCCCAGGAAGAACGCCGCGAGGACGGCGGTCAGCATGACGATCGCGAGGGCGATGAAGACCGCGGCCTCGATCGGTCGTGGGACCGTCTCCTTCTGGGCGCCCTCCTCGGGGTCCAAGATGTACATGTACCAGATGACCCGCGCATAGTAGTACAGGGACAGGGCGCTGTTCAGGACGCCGGAGATCGCGAGGGCGAGGAACCATTGGTTGAACGAGGCCGCATTGACCGCGCTGGAGAACAGGACGAATTTGGAGAAGAAGCCGCCGAGGGGAGGGATGCCTGCGAGGCTCAACAGGAACACGGTCATCGAGAACGCAAGGAAGGGCATCCGGCGGCCCAGGCCCTTGTACGCCTCCATGTCATCCGCGATCCCGCGGGATTCCGTCCCCGCGACGACGAGGAAGGCCCCCGCCTTCATCGCGGCGTAGACGAACACGTGGAGCATCCCGCCGACGAGGCCATAGATCGCGACGGTCGCGGCCCGATCCCCCGGCGCCGTCGACTGCAATGCGACCGCCCCGACCGGGATGGCGATGAGGATGTACCCGGCCTGGGCGATGCTCGAGTAGGCGAGCATCCGTTTCACGGATCGCTGGGGAATCGCGACGATGTTCCCGACCGTCTGGGTCGCGATGGCGAGGATCGCGAGGGCCGCGATCCAGTCGACCTGGACGTTCAAGAGGCCGATCAGGAAGACGCGGAAGAGGGCGACAATCCCGACGTTCTTCGATGCCGCGGTCAGGAGGACGGTAATCGTCGTCGGCGAGCCCTGGTACACGTCCGGGGCCCACATATGGAACGGCACGACCGCGACCTTGAATCCGAAGCCGGCGATCAGGAAGACCAGCGCGATGATCAGCGGCGGCTCGATCTCCGGGTGGCCCGCGAGCGTGAGCCCCGGCGGACCGCGGAGGAGGATCAGGTCCGTCGTGGTCCCGATCGACGAAGTGTGCGCGATCCCGTAGATCAGCGAGATCCCGAACAGGACGATGCCGGAACTGACGGCGCCGATGATGAAGAACTTCGCCGAGGCCTCGGTCGCCTGGCGGTCCCGCTTGCGGTAGGCGACGAGGGCGAAGGTGCTCAGGCTGGAGGTCTCGAAGGCGAGGAACAGGACGAAGAGGTCCGTCGCCGCGGCGGTGAACATCATCCCGACGACGGCGAGGAGCATCAGCGCGTAGTACTCCCCCTGGTGCGGCTCCTCCGCCCGGATGAAGCCGCGGGACGCGATGATGACGAGCAGGGCCACAAGCTGGAACATGAGCTGGAAGAACAGTGCGAACGCGTCGACGTTCATCTTCAGTTCGAGGCTGAAGTTACCCCGCGCGCCGATCGGAGACGGCCACAGCGAGAGGTGCAGGGCGTTCGTGACCCCGAGGCCCATCATGTCGATCGTGATGAACGAGGCGAGGCCGGTCCCGACGAGGGCGACGGCCCACAGCGCCTCCGGGCGCTTGCGCCACGCGAACCCGAGGACCGCGGACGCGAGGGCGGTCACGACGAGGATCGTCTCCGGGAGGAACACGGTGTAGTCGGACAGGTCAGAGCCCTCCGAGGATCCCCTGGGACCAGGTCGACAGGAAGTCGAGGAGCAGGATCGGCACGATGCCGAAGACCGCGAAGGCGAGCGTCAGGACGGCGAGCGGGGCCACCTCGAACCGATGGAGGTCCGGCATCGTCTCCCACTTGGGATTCAGCGGCCCGAAGATCGCGCGCTGCATCGCCCAGATGTAGTACGCGGCCGTGAAGACGACCGTCAGGATCGGCACGAACACGAGGAGGCCGAAGGCCGCGTAGACGCCGACGAAGACGCTGAACTCCGCGACGAACCCGACCAGGCCGGGGAGCCCGAGGGAGGCGAGGAACGAGACCATCATGAAGGTCGCGAACCGCGGGGCCTTCTTCGCGATCCCTCCGAGGTCCGAGATGTTCCGCGTGCCGATCTTATGGCCGAGGGACCCCGCGACCATGAAGAGCGCCGCCGAGACGAGGCCGTGGGCGAACATCTGGAAGATCGCCCCCGAGAAACCGAGGACCGCCCCGCGGCCGTAGCCGCCCCCAGCGCTGAAGCCGTACACGCCCGCGGCGATCCCGAGGGTCACGAATCCCATGTGGCTCACGCTGGAGAAGGCGACGAGCCGCTTCAGATCGTCCTGGGCGATGCAGACCAGGGCTCCGTAGAGGATCGAGATGATGCCGACGAGGGCGAGGAGCCAGTACAGGTCGACCGCGGCGGTCGGGAGCATCTGGACGTTGAATCGGATGAGCCCGTATCCGCCGAGCTTCAGGAGGACGCCCGCGAGGATCACGGAGCCGCCCGTCGGCGCCTCGACGTGGGCGTCGGGCAGCCAGGTGTGCAACGGCCACGTCGGCAGCTTCGTCCCGAAGGCGATGAGCAGGCCGACGAAGGCGAGATCCGCGACCGCGCCGGGAGGCACCGGCACGCTCGCGATGATCGCGGTCATGTCGAACGTGTGCGGACTCGAATAGAAGTAGAACGCGAAGACGGCCACGAGGAGCGGGAGGGACGCGAGGAAGGTGTATAGGAAGAACTTGATCGCGGCGTACCGCCGCCGCGGCCCGCCCCACACGGCGATGAGGAAATACATCGGCACCAGGCCGACCTCCCAAAACACGAGGAACTGGAACAGGTCGAGGGACAGGAAGACCCCGCTGATCGTCGTCTCCATGAACAGGAACATCGCGAAGAACTCCGGGACCCGGGTGTGCTCGTCCCACGAGATCGCGAGGGCCAGAGGCGTCAGCAGGGCGTTCAGGAAGACGAGGATCACGGAGAGCTCGTCCGCGCCGAAGAAGTAATTCACGTTCAGGGTCGGGACCCAGGGAGATTTCTCGACCGCGAAGTAGGTGTGCGAGCCGGGCGTCGTGATCTTGGAAAGGACGATCGCACCGGGCCACAGGAATCCCGCCAACAGGAGCGTCGCAAGGCCGAGCACGACGAGGGAGGTGGCGAGCGCGACCCCGCGGGCCGCTCCCGGGGACCCGGTCACGTAGCACAGCATCGCGCCGAGGGCCGGCAGGAACACGATCAAGGTGAGGATCGGATAGTCGATGATCATCTCAGATCCCTCCGAGCCACGGGAACGAACCGCTCGTGTAGGCGTTGATCATCCCGAGGAAGGGGAGCGGAAAGAAGCCGACGAGGAAGACCAAGGCGACGAGGACGGCGTAGGAGATGCGCTCCCATGGCAGCAGGTCGTGCGCCTTCGCGAGGTCTTCCGGCGGGTCCCCGAAGAGGATACGCTGCATCGTGTACAGGTAATACGCGGCCGTGACGACGATCGAGATGAGCGGGATCAGGACGAGCCGACGGTTCATGTCGAGGTTCGGCGAGCCGTACGCGCCGACGAAGACCATGAACTCGGACCAAAACGAGTTCAGGCCCGGCAAACCGAGGGAGGCGAAGAAGCCGATCGCGAGGATCAGGGAGAACTGCGGCATGACGCGCGCGAGGCCCTGTAGCCGCGGGATGTCCCGCGTCCCGGTGCTATGCTTCACGCTGCCCGCGAGCATGAACAGGATCGCGGTGATGATGCCGTGGTTGAACAATTGGAAGATCGCCCCCTGCACGCCGATCACGGTCAAGCTGCCGGCTCCGAGGAGCACGAAGCCCATGTGGCCGACCGAGCTGTACGCGATCAGTCGTTTCAGATCGACCTGGGCGAGGCACACGAAGGCCGCGTAGATCATCGAGGCGGTGCCGAGGATCGCGAGGGCCCACCAGAGGTTGCGCGCCGCGTCTGGGAGCATGCCGAGGTTGATCCGGAAGATCCCGTAGCCGCCCATCTTCAGCAGCACCCCGGCGAGGAGGACGGACCCGCCGGTCGGAGCTTCGACGTGCGCATCGGGAAGCCACGTGTGGAACGGCACGGACGGCAGCTTCACGATGAAGGCGAAGAGGAACGCCGCGAAGACCGGGATCTGGGCTCCCAGGGTGATGTAGGCAATGCCCGCCCCGCTCGTGTGGCGGAGGGCGCCATGGAGGAATGCCGTCATGTCCAGCGTCGGAGCGTTCGTGCCGTAGACGGCCTCATTCACGGAGGCGCTGTAGAACCAGTACAGGGAGAAGATCGAGAGGAGCATGATCACGAAGCCGACGTGGGTGAAGATCAGGAACTTCAGCGCCGCATAGCGGCGATTCGGCCCGCCCCAGATCCCGATGAGGAAGAACATCGGCAGCAGGACGAGCTCCCAGAAGATCGCGAAGATGATGAAGTCGAGGGCGAGGAAGACGCCGACGAGCGCCATCTCCAGGAAGAGGAACAGCCCGAAGAAGGCCCGCGGCCGGACCTCCTCGTCCCAATGGAAGACGACCGCCAAGGTCGTGAGCAGGGCCGTGAGCCAGATCAACGGGACGCTGAGCCCGTCCACGCCGACGACGTAATTGAAGCCGAACTGGGTCCACCATCCGACGCGCTCCATGTAGTAAAGGGGAACGAACTTGCCCGGGGTCGGCGGCTGCGACGCGGTCGGCGTCCCGAGGGCCCCCGCCCAGTTCCCGTTGATGAGGGCCAGGAGGAGCCAACTCGCGAATCCCAGTTCGGCGAGGCTGAAGCCGATCGCCATCCACTTCGCCGCCCGCTGGGTCGTCCCGATGCCCCAGACGATCAACGATCCGACGAACGGGGTGATCCACAGGAGGGAGAGGATCCCGACCACGTCATCGCCCCCCGAGGAATCGCTGGAGGAAGCTGAAGCCGAACAGCAGGACGACGACGGCGACGATCCCCACGACGACGACCCAGGCGTAGTTCTGCACCTGCCCGGTCTGCCGCTGCCGCAGGCGCCAACTCGTCCGAACGGTCTCGAGGCTCAGCGCGTTCACCGCCCCGTCGATCACGCGTCGATCGAACAAGTCGCTCTCGACGGCGACCCGCATCCCGCCCCGGCCGACCGCGTTAACGATCCCGTCGATCGCGGTCCGATCGAACCAGTCGAGCCCGCGCGCGATCCCGTAGACGACCGTCCGACCGAACGCGTCGTAGGCGTCGTCGATCCAGTAGCGCTTCGTGAGCATCCGGTGGATGAAGGCCCCGCCGGGGGCGCGCGTGAAACGCTCCGCGGGGATCCTCTTGGTCTCGTAGATCGACCAGGCGAGCCAGATGCCGAGCCCGGCGACGCCGAGGGAGAGCGCCTCCAGCAGGTAGTGGACGGGCGGGATGCCGACGAGCGGGAAACCGGCCTCCGGACGCCCGAAGAAGACGAGGTTGCCGAACCCTTGCATCGGATAGGCGAGGAGCCCCGAGATCAGGGTGAACCCGGCGAGGATCAGGAGGGGCGTCGTCATGACGCGGGGCGACTCGTGCGGGTGATCGTGACCGCGGTACTCTCCGTGGAACGTCATGAACCAGAGGCGGAAGGCGTAGAAGGCGGTGAGGAACGCGGTGAGGAGGCCGAGGAGGTACAGCAGGTAGAAGCCCGGATGGTCCGCCCCCGCGTCGAAGGTCACGGAGAGGATCTCGCCTTTGCTGAAGAATCCGCTAAAGGGAATAATCCCGGCGAGGGCGAGGGATCCGAACAGCATGACCCGCGAGGTGATCGGCATCGACTTCGAGAGGCCGCCCATCTCCCGCATGTCGTTCGTGTGGACGGCGTGGATCACGCTGCCGGCGGACAGGAACAGGAGGGCCTTGAAGAACGCGTGGTTGAAGAGGTGGTAGAGGGCGGCGCTGTACCCCGCCGAGTTGACCGGCTCTCCGTTGACCGCCTCCGTCGCCATCAGGTACGCGCCGGCGCCGAGGCCCAGGAACATGTACGCGAGCTGGGAGATCGTCGAGAAGGCCAGGACGCGCTTGATGTCGTTGTTCACGACGGCCATCGTCGCGGCGAAGATCGCCGTGAAGCCGCCGATCCCTGCGATGACCAGGATGGCGGTGAAGGGCGGTTGGACCCCCGGGGCGAGGGGGACGAGGAAGATGAACGACCGCGCGGTCAAGTAGACGCCGGCCTTGACCATCGTCGCCGCGTGGATCAGCGCGCTGACGGTCGTCGGGCCCTCCATCGCGTCCGGCAACCAGGCATGGAGCGGGAACTGGGCCGACTTCCCGACGGCCCCGCCGAACAGGAGGAGGGGGATCAAGGTCAGCAGCTGCGGACTCAGGAGCCCGACCCGCGGCGCGATCTCGTTGAAGCGCAGCGTCCCGAATTCGTTCCAGATCACGAGGACGCCGACGAGGAACAGGACGTCCCCGACGCGGGTGACGAGGAACGCCTTCTTCGCCGCCGCGGCGGCCTCCGGCTTGTGGTACCAGAATCCGATGAGCAGGTAGGAGCAGAGGCCCATGATTTCCCAGAAGATCAGAAGCTGCAGGAAGTTGTCCGCGCTGACGGTCCCGAGCATCCCGGTCGCGAAGAGGCTGACCTCCGCGTAGTAACGAGGCTTGCCTTCCTCCTCGTGCATGTAGCCAAGAGAATAGATGAAAATCAGGAGGCAGAGGAACGACACGAGGACGAGCATCAACGAGCTGAGGTTGTCGATCAAGAGCGAGATCCGGATCTCGTTTCCGGGGATGCTCGGGAGCCAGACGTATCCGTCGATCGTCTGCGACGCGAAGCCCCCTCCGAGGGCGCCCTGGGCGAGGACCTGGACGAAGACGTAGAGGGAGAGGACGAGCGATCCGAGCATCCCGGCGACGGCGACGTAGCCGCTGCCGTCCCGCAGCCACCGTCCGAGGAGGCCGATGATGACGAAGGCCGCGAGCGGCAGCAGCAGGATGAGCCAGGCGACCCACGCATTCTCGATCATGGCTCACCATTTCAGGAAGCGGATCTTGTCGAGCTCGATCGAGCCGTGGGTCTGGTAGATCGAGAGGAACACCGCGAGGCCGACGGCCGCCTCCGCCGCGGCGACCGCAATCCCGAGGAGGGCGAAGATCTGGCCGCTCGGGTTCCCGCTGTACGACGAGAACGCGACGAAGTTGAGGATCGAGGCGTTCAGGATGATCTCGATCGACATCAGCACGATGATCGCGTTCCGCCGCGCGAGGACGCCGTAGAGACCGATGCACAACAGGGCCCCGGAGAGCAGGAGCTCGTATTCCAAGGGAATCAGGGGCCCACCTTCCCCGGCTCTTCCATCTTCGCGAGGTACACGCCGCCGATCATCGCGGCGGCGAGGAGGATCGCAATGAGGATGATCGTGATCGGGAAGGCGTCGAACAACTGGTTCGCGATCCCATCGGACGACGTCGCGTTCGGGTCGTACACCGGCAGGGAGGTCGGGGACTGCGGCCAGCTCACGGGACCGAGGAAGGAGACGGCCATGACGCCGAACAAGGCGGCGACCGCGAGGACGACCGAGAACTCGCGAAGGTTCATTCCGGCGCCTCCTGCCCCGGCTCGTCCATGATCTTCCGGCGCGTGAGCATGATGCCGAAGACCATGAGGACCGGGACCGCGCCGGCGTACACGAGGATCTGGATCAGGAACACGAACTCGCTGAGGAACAGGAGGTAGATCACGCCGATCGTCACGAGGGTCATCGCGAGCCAGAACGCGGCGCGGACGAGGCGCTTGTTGATGACCACGAGGACGGAGCCGACGATCTCGAAGGCGCTCAGGATGAAGAACGCGATGAGCTCCCAGTCAACGGCCACAGCATCCGGTCCCCCTTCCGACGCGTCCCCGGGCCTGCACCGACCTCACCCGAGGACCCGGAAACCCGCCGCCACCAAGATCGCGAGGAGCGAATACGGGATCAGCCGCTTCCATCCGATGTTCAAAATCTGATCGATCCGAACGCGAGGGACGGACCACGAGAGCACGACGAAGAACGCGGCGAGGAAGTAAATCCGCAGCAAGAACCAGATTTCCTCCGGCACGATCGGGACCGGGATCCCGCCGACCGAAAGCGTCGTGAACACCGGCCCGCTCCAACCGCCCAGGTACAGGATCGAAATTAACGCGCATGCGGCGAGCATCCGGAGCCACTTGAAGGCGAAGACGATGCCGAACCGCATCCCGCTGTACTCCGTCGTCCAGCCTTCGACGAGCTCCGCCTCGGCCTCCGGGATATCGAAGGGGACTCGCTCCATCTCCGCGATCATCGCAACCGAGCAGAT
>Ga0209469_1000448_pt1 | contig 25487 bp, 24 predicted proteins | sample GraSoiAngelo_123_FD_185880 | JGI IMG/M metagenome (GOLD analysis project Ga0209469, IMG submission 185880) | Grasslands soil microbial communities from the Angelo Coastal Reserve, California, USA - 14_0927_02_40cm (SPAdes) (version 2) | ecosystem: Environmental > Terrestrial > Soil > Grasslands ... | reverse complement strand
GCGGGCGGCGGTGGAAGATGCGGAGGTCCATCGCGATCGCGACGGCGATGAAAAGATTGAACGCAATCCAGTGGAGCGGCGTCCCCATGACGGCGCTAGGGAATGGAACCGCGCGCGTCGATGGAGTTCAAATTGGAAAGCTCGACTCGGATGGCCTTGCCGCGTTCAATTCTTACGGGAACATCCCAGCGCACACGCATGTCTCCAGAGTCAGCGTCCAGGTTTAGCGTGCTGATCCAATAATCGCCCGGCGCAAGTCCCGAGATTGTGGCGCGTCCTTCGAGATCCGTATCCACCTTGGCCGCGAGAAATTTGATTTGCGCAACATTCGGTGCAATACGTTGAACGCGCCTGCGTCGGTCATTTTGCAGGACGTCCCATTTTTTCTGGGGATTGACCCCGTCGAGCTCCAGCTCGACTCCCGAAATGGTCTCGGGCCGGTTCCGAATGAATTTCTTGAGGGCTGTAAAGTAGTCTTGTTTCAATTTGTTGTATTTCTCCGGGTGCTCCGTCTTGTCCACCTCAGAGAACTTTGGTTGGGGGAAGCCGCTTGTTACCCCGCCGCTGTTCGTCCGCTGGTACGCCAGGAGGAATTCCGGGGTGTTGAGGATGTCGTCCGGCGTAAGCAGTTTGTCGAGGTCTGGTTCCGTGAGATCGAGCGTGTCATGCGCCTTGAGCCATGTCCGCAGCTCCGGCGAGACTTTGAGGCCGTCAATAAACTGATCGCGCGGCGGTACCGGGTCCTTCTCTTCCAATTCCTTCACGATCTCCGAGTAGCTTTTGGTGAGGACATAGAACGTGAATTGGCGCACCGGCTCCGGACGCGCCGCCGTCGGGTTGATGCGCGCGACGAATTCCAGCCCTCCTGTATCGCTTTGTGCCCTTGCTCCGCTCGTGACTATAAAAGCGCACAGAGCAATCGCCACAGTGAAGACGTCTCTTTTTGCCATGTCAAAATCGTAACAGAATTGCAAAAGCAAAAGGCAGAACTTCCGCAGCTAGTATCCTAAACCTGGAGCTCAAAATGTTCTTTCCCGAGACCCAGGCTCGGTTATCCCCCTTTGGCTTTGTTTTTGAGGAGCTTGGCGAGCTTTTCGATTTCCTCAGTTTTCTTGACCATACGGACCGAGAGCACTTCGGTGGTTGCAGTCTTCTGAACTTCTTCGCGCAACTCCCCAGACAACTGATAAAGCCGTTCGACCCCTTCGCGGAATTCTTTCTCGTCTTGCTGCATGCGAACCCGTTTTGCCGCGGCCATGGCCTGTGGGTTTGAGTGCATCTCCGCCGGGTTAGGAGTCTCCGCCGGCTGCGGTGGTGGAGGTGGAGTCGGCGGATATTGAGCGAACAACCAGCCTTCCTTCGCTGCCAGAAAGCCGGCCACTCCAGCCATTGCCAGGATAAACACGCGCCTCGTTTCAAGCATGCCGGCCTCCCGACTGGAGTTCTTCCCGGGAGTATGTTCCTTCGGACGGAGACGCGCAAGAATTAGGGTCTACGATCGCTTGTTGCCCACGACAACTGCTGAATTTCTAGAACCGAGCGGCTAAAACGAGGAGAAAACGTACATGCCGTCGGCACGGCTCTTGATACGCGGGGGGCGATGGTTCTTTTCGAAGAAATCGTAGCCTTGTTTCAGATTGCTCCAGAAAGCAATCAACAATGCCTGATTAGCGTGAGTTGCCGCCAGGGATTTGAGGCCCTCGTCCGTAAGCCTGGCAGGGTAGATCTCAATCGGCAAGTGTTGTTGATTTTGGTCGTGGACAAGAACCGAGAGCCAATAGACCTCCTTGATGCCATCGTCCGTGATGGGAATGCAGCCGATCGACGCGCAGTCGCCGTGAAGAAAAATATCTCCACCTGGATTTTGATGTGAACCAAGGATGCGGTCGGAAGCGTTCGGATAATTGATATGCAGGCTCAAGAAGAAATTGCTCTGGGGATTGAAGCAATCCAACTCGTAAAAGCCTTCCGGCACCTGTTCGTCGCCAAAGCGGCGCTTGGGCCCCAGCGATCCCGACGAAGCGCAAATTCGATACTCGTGCACGAGCACGTAAGGCTTGTCTGACGCGCCAGCTGCCCAAAGATCCAGAATGCCTTCTTGTTTGAAGGCCCGCAGCAAAATCGCGCGTGGGGGATAGGTGACCGCCTTTTCTTCGAATCTCTTCTTCAAAACTTCATCTTTTTCCTTAGACGCAGTTCGGACGTGTGGATATTTCCATTGAAGTTCCCGAAAGGATTTCAGCTGTTGAGGAGACGAAGAAATTGCGAGCAGAAACAACAGAGGCAGAGCGGACTTTGCAATTCTCATAACTCGGCTAGTGCCTGGCAAAGACCATCAAAAATATCATGGCCGCGATGCCCGCAATCAGCAATGCCGCGACGATGCGGAAGAGTAGCGAAGAGGGAACCGCCGGAATGGGACCAAATGGCCTTTTGGGTGGAAACGGCGGATCCAGGACGCCAACCCCTGTCAACTTGCGCGGCGGGCCGCCACCGCGTGCGGAGGACGTCTCTGCCTCAAGTTCAAACTCGTTTTCGGCGAAGTCGTAAGGCACGTCAAAAAAATGCTATTCCGTTGCAGAAGAACTGTCTAGAACAGGCGGAAGACCGCTTCGGCGGTGACCCAGGCTGGCACGGGGTGGCGCGCCCCATCATGCGCTGGCACAAATTTCCAGCCGCGAATGGCCTGTTCCGCGCGCTCGTCAAGCCCCAGCCCGATTCCTTGGACGATTCGGACTTGCGAGGCTCGCCCGTCAGCACCGACGAGAACGCGCAGTACCACTCTGCCTTGTAGCTTGGCTTCCCGCGCCTCGTCGGTGTATTGCGGGTCGGGGCAATCCGCGCAGCTGGGTAGCGTAACGCCGCCCCGGTATCTCGATTGCGATTCGCCTAGCCCGCCGGGTCCATCGCGCGGGCCATCTCCCATAGTCTTCCCATCACGGCTGCCGATCGTATCGGAATCGCCCGGTCCCGGTGAGTTCGTTTCCTCCGTCATCCACGGCAAGCCGATTTTGCTAACCGCGGTCAGGGTAGGCGATGCGTTCGGATCGAATATTGTGGGCGCCACGGGCATTTGTTCTTCCTGTTTGTGGGAGCGATGGCCGGACGATCTGAATGGAAGCGAGCGCTGCAAAATTTCCAGCCGTCGCGGGAATCATCACTCGGCCCCCTCCACTGCCGCTTCCTGGATCAGCGCGACTGGTGCTCGGCGCAAACAAGTGCGACGGAAACGTAAGACCTCTCAGGACTTTCGTAGCGCCATTTTCCTTGGGTTTCTCGGGCCTGAATGGATGCACGGCAAGCGCCGCCAGCACCAGGATTACTGCCGAATGCGTTAGAAGAGATATTCCCTGCGCGCGGCTCGAATGCGCCGATCTATCAAAATGCAAAAGATGCAATGGCGCGCCGTTCGCGGAACTCATTTTCCACTTCCCCCGAGCCAGGGCATCATGAAAGTTTCCGCGGATCCGTTGAACTACGTTGTCGCTAGAACTCACCGAGGAAAGCAAGGAACGCACGAAGGAATCGCGCATGGGCAGGCCTCCGCGCCCGCCTCAAAATTTGGACGCACTCCTCGACGAGGCGGGCTGCGAACGCGTGTTGAGAAGCACAGCGCGGCAGATTGGTTGCCCGCAAAAAGTCCATTTGGTTATACCTCAGTGAAGAGCGTCTCGCCACAAAGAGCACGGCGTATACAAACGCCCCGAAGGCTGTGCGGAAGAGCTTGCTGCTAGCTCTTGCTAGTAGAGGTGGAAAGTGACTTCGATCTGCACGCGGCAATTGACCGGTTTGCCGCTGGGACCTACTGCCGGGCGCATTTTCCAATTCTTCACTTGCGCGAGGGCCTTTTCTTCCAAGCCGAGTCCAGGGCCTTTGATTACCACCGGGCTGATCACTCGCCCGTCGGCGGTAACCGTCACATCGAGCAAAACGGTTCCCTGGTACTTGGCCTTCCGCGCTTCGTCGGAGTATTCCGGTTGTGGGCAGTAGATGCACATCGGCGAGCCGACGCCGTTCAGCCCCGCGCGGAAAACTCCCCCGCCCGTACCCCCGCCTTCACCAGGGCCAAGGCCTCCGCCGGAGCCACTGCCGATACCGGTGCCATTGCCGTTCCCGAGCGAGTCCGTCGCGCTCTTGGCCAGCGGATCACCGAAGTTCGCCATATTCGGGCTCGGCACTTTCAAATCAGGTGGACCAAGCAGCGAAGGATCCATCGCCAGCTTGGGATTCAGATTCTGAATCTTTGCCTGAGGCGGTGTGAACTGCGTGTACTGAAACTTGGGGAGTTTCCCCTTGGAAGTCGGGGTCAAGGTGTGATTGTTTGCACCGCCACCGCCGCCAGCCTTGTCATTACCCGCCGGCAGCTTCGCTATGTAGGGTGAAATGTCCAGCGGCGTCACGTTAACCTGCTTGTTCTTTGCTTCCGTCGAGGCAGGCAGTACATTAGTAAAGATTGGAATCACCAACAGGCCGATCGCCGCAATGTGCAGGACGACAGCGAGCATCTGGCTGGTGCCAAAGTTTTCGTCTTTCGACCAGATGTCTTTCACTTTCACCGGCCGAATCCCAGGCGGCAGAGGCGGCTGCTTCGGAGGCGAAAAAAAATCCCTGACTCGGTCGCCGAACCCGCCGAAATTCGCGCCCCATGCTACTGCTAGCCTGCTGTTCACGCGCCCTCTCGATGCAGGCCGAAGGCGCAAAAATTCCGCCAGGTTGCCAGCTACTCCCGATCCGAAAGTTGTCTGCGTAAAGGGCGCATCCTTGCGCTCGCGCACTTTGACCGGCCGTTCCGTAAGGAACTGCTTCAGGTTCGACCAGAAATTATCCGGGATTAGAATCTCGGGCTTCGTGAACTTCGGCACCGCCGTGGACGGGACCGGAACGGCAGGACCGCGGCCCGCGGATGACACCCTGGGTTTTGTGATTTCAGGCGGCAGCAGATTGATAAATTTGCCCGGCACCGTTTACCTCTTTAGTTTAGACGCAGATTCCCCATATTCGGTGTGCCTGTCCGATATGATTCGCGCTGGCCGGGAAAGGTTGCGCGCTCCATGGCGGCTGACACCGGTTGCCAATCATTGTAACATACGTGGTTACGCTGCTTCCCGATGTTTCCCGCCGTACACCTGTACAAACGGACGGCATAGAAGGGACTTACAATCGCTTCAATTATGGCCCAACCACTCGAACTCAAGAAAACGCTGAACCTGCCGAAAACGGACTTCCCGATGAAAGCCGGCCTGCCGCAAAATGAGCCCAGGCAGCTCGAAGCCTGGCACAACGGAAACATCTACGAAGGTATCCTGGAAGCGCGCAAAGGCAAGCCGCTCTTTGTTCTGCACGACGGCCCGCCGTACCCCACCGGAGAGATCCATCTCGGCACCGGCCTCAACAAAATTCTCAAGGATCTTGTCGTTAAGACCAAAAGCATGGCGGGGCACTATGCGCCCTACGTCCCCGGCTGGGATTGCCACGGCCTGCCGATTGAGACCCAGGTGGAAAAAGAGCTGGGCGGAAAAGGGAAAGTTCCGCCTGCGGAGTTCCGCAAGCTGTGCCGTCAATTCGCGCTCCGTTACGTCGAACAGCACAAAAAAGATTTCAAGCGCCTCGGCATTTTCGGCCGCTGGAACGATCCCTATCTGACGATGAGCCACGAATACGAAGCCACCATTGCCGGCGCGTTCCTGGATTTCATGGAAAAGGGTTATGTCTATCGCGGCCGCAAGCCCGTCTACTGGTGCATCTATGACAGCACCGCGCTCGCGGAAGCCGAAGTCGAATACGAAGACCACACCAGCCCCTCAATCTGGGTGAAATTTGCGGTTGTCGTCGGCCACCGAGGAGATATTGCAGGACTTGGAAGCGACGTCAGCGCGGTCATCTGGACCACCACCCCCTGGACCATTCCGCATAATCGCGCTCTGGCCTTTCATCCCGATTTCGAGTACGCCGTGGTCGACACCGAAAAGGGCGCGCTGCTTCTAGCCTCCGACCGCATCGCCGCTTTGCAAGCCGAATGTGGCATCAAGGAAGCTCGCGTGCGCGCCACCTTCAAGGGCCGCGATTTCGATGGTATGAAATTTCAGCATCCATTTCTTCCGATTCAAGTGCCCGGCATTCTCGCTGATTACGTCACCCTCGATCAGGGCAGCGGCGTCGTTCACACTGCCCCCGGCCACGGCGCCGACGACTTCTATTCCGGCCAAAAGTACGGCTTGGAGATCTATGCGCCGCTCGACGACAAGGGCCTCTACCTCGAAGGTTTGCCCGAATACAAAAGCAAAGACGTATTCACCGCCAATCCCATCATCGTGAAATTGCTCGCTGAGCGCGGCGCTCTTCTTGGCAATAATGAATACAAGCACAGCTATCCGCACTGCTGGCGCTGCCACAATCCGGTAATTTTCCGCGCCACGGAGCAGTGGTTTATTAAAATGGACCAGGCCGCTCACGGAAAAGAAAAATCCCTGCGCCAGGAAGCGCTCGAGGAAATTCACCAGGTGAAGTGGTTCCCCGCCTGGGGCGAAGACCGCATGTACGAAATGATTGAGAAGCGCCCGGACTGGTGCGTCTCACGCCAGCGCTTCTGGGGCGTGCCGATCATCGTTTTTTATTGTGAAGGTTGCGGCACGCGCCTCGAAGATTTCAAAGCCCTGCGCAGTGTCGTCAAGTGGTTCGAAAAGGAAGGCGCCGACGCCTGGTACCAGCATACCTCTGAAGAATTGCTCCCTGCTGGAACAAAGTGTTCTTGTGGCTCCACGAAGTGGCGCAAGGAAAACGACATTCTCGACGTCTGGTTCGATTCAGGTTCTTCGAATCTATCCGTGCTGAAGGGCGCCGAGTGGCCCGCAGACGTCTATCTCGAAGGCCCCGATCAATATCGCGGCTGGTTCCACAGCTCGCTTCTGGTTGCGACCGGCGTGCGCGACGCTTCGCCCTATCGTGGCGTCGTCACCCACGGCTGGACGCTCGACGAACAGGGCCGCCCGATGTCCAAATCGCTCGGGAACGCCCTCTATCCCATCGAAATCTGCGAAAAGTGGGGTGCGGATTTGCTTCGCCTTTGGGTCGGTTCCGTCGAATACCAAGCCGACGTAAAAATGAGCGAGCGCGTGATGACCCAGCTCAGTGAAGCCTATCGCAAGATTCGTAACACATTCCGCTTTGCTCTCGGCAACCTTGGCGATTTCAATCCTTCGCGCGACGCGCTTTCGAACGATCATCTCGAGGAAATCGATCGTTGGATGCTCGACCGTACCGCTGAGCTCGTCAAGAAATGCCGCGAATGGTACGCGAATTACGAATTCCATCGCGTCTACCACGCCATCCACGATTATTGCGTTGTGGACCTCAGCGCTTTCTATTTCGACGTGCTGAAGGACCGCCTATACACCAAAGCTCCCAAAAATAAATCGCGTCGCTCCGCACAAACCGCTGTCTGGAAAATCAGCAGCGCTTTGGTCCGTCTGGCCGCGCCCATCCTTGTTTTCACTTCCGAGGAGATTTGGAAGCATTTCCCGAAATCCCAGGGCGAACCGGAAAGCGTCCACATCTCGCTCTTTCCTGAAGCCGCCGCTCTCGCGTGTGGGATCGCCAAAGACGCTGCGGAAAAATGGGAACGGCTCGCACAGGTACGTTCCGCCGTACTCGTGGCTCTCGAGCAAGCCCGCGCCGCAAAGACCATCGGCGGCGGCCTCGAAGCAAAAGTCCATCTCCACGCCGGCCCGGAGGCCGCTGGCTTGCAAAAATTGCTTGAAGAAAAGCAGTCTCTTCTCCCTGCACTCTTCATCGTTTCCCAGGTCGAAGTCCATTCATCGGCGATTCCCGCATCCGTTCCAGCCGAAACTTTGCCCGGTTTGACAGTCAAAATCGAGCGCGCCGAAGGCGCGAAATGCGACCGCTGCTGGAATTATTCAACGCATGTCGGCGAAAACTCTCGTTATCCCACCGTCTGCGAGCGCTGCTCCGATGCCCTTGCCGAAATCGAAAACGACGGTTCAGCCAGCGTCGCCGTAAGCTGACATGATGCTTGCTCTTCAAACGTGCCATCCTCGGAGCGCGCCGCCTCCCCGTCATTCCTTTACCTCCTTCATCTCCTTTACGTTCTTTACTTCATGACTCTTTTCTCCCGCCTCCGTTTCCTCTGGCTCACGCTCGCTGTCGTCTTTCTCGACCGCGCCACAAAGGCTTGGATCGAATCTCGCCCTGCTGATCGCTTCCCCCACGCCGTCATTCAAAATTTTTTCTATCTGGTGGACTCCCGCAACCCCGGCATCGCTTTCAGTTTTCTCGCTGGTCTGTCCTCACCCGCCCTCCGCCTGTTCCTTATCTGCGGTTCCCTCGTCATCATCGCAGTCATCACTTGGTTGCTCGTCGCCGGCCGCGGCATCAGCGCCGCCCATGCCGCCGGCCTCGCGCTTCTCCTTGGCGGCGCTACAGGCAACGTCACCGACCGCATTCTCCATGGCGCCGTCACCGATTTCATCGAGGTTTATCTCCGCTTCCTTCCTTGGCGAACTTTCAATCCTTGGCCTGCCTTCAACGTCGCGGATTCCGCCATCACGGTTGGCGCCATTCTTATCCTGCTCGAGGTATTATTTGGCCGTCGGTCCGAAGGGCCGCACTTGAATTCGCAAACATCGTAGTCGGATTCCGCACGCAGAAGCGCATCATCGAATACTCCGGCCACTGGTGCGCGAAACCTTCCCCGGCAGCTTTACCTGGATAACTTGAATGGAATCAGCTGCTTTGATTCGTCCGTCCATTCAGGTTTCTTCCACCTAGTTTTGCAGCATCCACCCGATTGCCTTCACGTCCAGTCTCAAGCATACCTAGAGCGGCTGCAAGCTGCCTCGAAGCTAGCCGAGAGTAAGAAAGGGTGGATGAATAGTCTAGGGCGTGCGAACAAGAACGTAATCGCACTCTAGAGCCAAAACGCTTGGAAAGGCGCAGCACTTTCCGCGTGAATTTTCAGGTGCTCCTCGTCCCTGCCGTTTCCATGACTCTGATGTCAAGAGCACGCTCACCTGTGCGCTTCAGTCATGGGTAGGTTCGTTCTGACAGCGACGGAATTAATCGCCCAGCCGTCATACGGAGGAAAGATGCACAAGCTGAATGCTTTGCTGCTGTTGTGTCTCGCATTGGTTTTTGCCGCGAATGTTCAAGCCCAAAGCAATTCCGGCGTGAACAATGCGGAGTTGAATGGCAATTATGCATTTACGTTCAGCGGGTTCACCGGGAATAGCGGTGGCTCATCTGTTTTTGGGGCCGTGGGAAGATTCACTGCGGATGGTTCCGGCAATATCACTAACGGCGAACTGGACACCAACGGCGTTGGTCCCGGAGCTGCGCTAGCCGCGCAAGCGTTCACCGGAACGTATGCGATCGGTGCCGACAATCGCGGTGTGATGACTCTGAATATTCCCGGCGGTGCAAAACTCGCCTTCGCGATGATGGCCAACGGCAATGCCCAGTTCATCGAGTTCGATGCTACGGGCGGGGTCGGAACGATTGGCTCAGGGACGATGGAAAAAGCGGACACTTCCGCGTACAACACCGCAAGCATTTCGGGGGACTACGCATTTGGCGTCGCTGGGTTTGACGACGCCAACAATCGCGGCCATTGCCGGGCGTTTTACTTCGAACGGAGCGGGCGCTTTGACCAACGAAGCCGGTGACGTCAACGCCTATGGCACTACCTATTCGATGACATTTTCTTCGGCGAATTACTCGGTGTCCGATACTTCCACGGGGCGGGGCACACTCAACTTCTCTTTCTCGATCGGGGGATCGCCATTCAGTTTGAATTACGCATTTTACTTCGTGAACGCAGGAAAGCTATTTGTGATGGGGACGGACCCGGTGTCGGCGTCCACGCCGTTGCTGAATGGTGTCGTGTTGCGTCAACAGATTCCGGCAGGAGGTTTCTCCAACGCTGCGCTAAATGGCGGCATGGTGATTTACCTGACGGGATTTACGTTTTGCGGAAACGGATCAGCCCGTTCCTCTGACGCGCTCGCGGGCTTGTCCACAACTGACGGCAACGGCGCCCTCAACATCACCTTCGACGAGAATTGCGGTGGGCTCTCCAATTCCATCAGCGGACTATCCGGGACGTACAGTGTGGCAAGCAATGGCCGCACCGTCGCAAATGGCGCGGTCGCCTACCTGGTAAGTCCGAATCAAGCCTTCCTCTTCAGCACGGACAGTTCTGTGGTCTCCGGCTTTGGCGAGCCCCAGGCGGCTATGTCGTTCACGAACAGCGCGCTGAATGGAAATTATGCAGGTGTGGCGGCTACGCCAGCGTCGTTTGGCGTTCAAGTATTCTCCGGTGAGTTCGCGGCGGACGGCGCCAGCCCCACCGGCAATATGACCGGCACGGAGGACATCGGAGCGTCCAGCGGACCAGTCTCGGGCGCGGCGTTTCAGGCTGCGTACGCCATATCCTCCTCGTCAGCAAATGGACGGGGAACCATGACCGTCGCTTCCGGAGAAGGAGGCAACGCCGTCATTTACATGATCTCCGCCACGGCCTTCGTAGCGGTTTCACTGAACGACCCGAATCCCGCAGTGTTGCTCTTTGAGCAGTCTGCAACTTCTCCTCCGCCGACGCCCACTCTTACTTCGCTGACCCTGAGTCCTGCGACTGTGACTGGCGGAGATTCGTCCACGGGCACGGTAACGCTGAGCGGGCCGGCACCGTCAGGTGGAGCGCAAGTCGCGCTCTCGAGCAGCGACACGTCAGTAGCTACAGTTCCTTCCAGCGTGACGGTCACGGCTGGAGCCACGAGCGCGACGTTCACGGTCAACACCAGCGCCGTCACGGCGTCAACCACGGTCACCATCTCCGCGGCCTACGCGGGCGTAACCAAGACAGCTTCGCTCACCGTGAATCCCGCGCCTCCCCCACCGCCCACGCTTTCCTCGCTGACGCTGAATCCCAGCACCGTTATCGGCGGCGTGCAATCTTCCACGGGCCAGGTCACGTTAAGCGCGCCCGCACCTGCAGGTGGCGCGACGGTTACCCTCTCCAGCAGCAGCGGCGCAGCCAGCGTGCCTTCCAGCGTGTTTGTTCCGGAAGGAGCTACCAGCGCGACCTTTACCGTGAACACCTCCATCGTTCTCGTTTCGACTTCCGTCACCATTTCAGCTTCGTACAACGGTACGACGCGGATGGCAAGTCTCAACGTGCTCCTGTAACGGGGCTGCATATGCAGGCAGGAAGGGGTGCGGCGCTGAAATCGGGCGCGCCGCACCCCTTCTGAAGGGCACGGCGCGACACTACTGGATCCCCATGGCCTTGCACTGAAATGCATCTTCGTTCCTCCACTACCCCGGTGTTTTTGCAGAAGAGTTCGGATTTGCTTGAAAAGAAGAGAGTTGAGTTTTTGCTGAGTGCAAAGTGAGGTTGGAACAGCGTAAAAGAAAGGGGAGAAGTTCAAACGTAGACTCCACTGGTTGGCCACTCTTTTACAGCAACCAGCGTCAAAATCTCCGGTACGATCTAAGTTCTGAGAGCCATTCCTATGCCGAGAAGGCTGTTTGCAATGGTGGTGGCTGCTGGCTCCGTTCTTGTTCAATCACGGCAATCGTCCACACAAAGAATTCCTGCTGTCCAAGCGCAACCACAGGCCGCCACCGAGCAAAGCGAAGCCCGAACCAAAATCAGCGTTAATTCCGATCTCGTTGTGCTCGCTGCCACGGCCAAAGATCTCCACGGCAATCTCGTTCCTGATCTTCAAAAAGAAGAGTTCCGCATTTTCGATGACAACGTTGAGCAATCCATAGACGTTTTCACTGCCGAAGCCTTTCCGCTCTCGCTGGTCGTCCTCATCGACGACGATCTGAAATCCCAGGACGCGGCACAGATGGCTCCCACTCTGCGCGCCATAACCGGCGGAATCAGCTCAAGCGACGAAGCCATCATTTGCCGTTTTGATCTCTCGTTCTATCCGGGCGATGGATTTAGTGCCGACCTCAACAAGCTCTGGGCCGATTTGAAGGATGCCCAGGATCATAGCGGTCCTTCGACCTCCGGTGCCGTCCCCTTCGTCACGCCACCATCGAGCCATCCACTCGGAGTCGGTGAACCGCCCCTGGCAGCGCCAACTAACCTTGGTTCCCGCCCAACCAAGGCTCTCGACGACGCCGTCCATTCTGCCGCTGAGCTGCTCCATGATCGCGGAGCCAGCCGCCGCAAGATCATCCTTCTCATCTCCGACGGCCTCAACGGGCCGCAATTTAACCATCACACGTACCCCGGCACGCTCGAGGCGCTCCTTCACGACAACATATCCGTATACAGCTTGGCTGTCGGACACTCCTTCAAGCGAAAATTCTCCCGCCTAGTCAATTATGCGAATGACTCCGGCGGCGACATCTATTACGCGGTTCAAAGCGCGACAATGGAAAGGCTCTACTCCCGAATAACCGAAGAGGCTAGGCACGAGTACACTTTGGCCTACGTGCCCCGCGGCAATAACCGCAACGCTAGTTATCATAAGGTAGAGATCCGCGCCACGCGCGAAGGCCTCACCATCAAGACGCGCAAGGGCTACTTCACAGGACCTCTCGCGGTTCCGGCAAAGCAGTAAGGTTGGCACTCCCTAATCGGACGTACCTCTCATCGCAGCCTTGCTACAATCGGCCTGTGCCGCGTGGAGCCCAACCCGAGATGCATGAGCTACTGGCGGTGGATACGGACGCCGGAACGCGGCTGGACCGGTTTGTGGCCGCGCATCGCCCGGAACTGTCGCGGTCGCGCGTACAGGAACTTATCGACGGCGGGCTTATCCTCGTCAATGGCAAGGCAGCGAAATCCTCTCAGAAACTTCACGGCGGGGAACTCATCATTGTTCGGGCGCAGCCGCGGCCCGCGACACGCGCCGAAGCGGAAGCGATTCCGCTGGAGGTGCTTTACGAAGACGACGACGTGATCGCCGTTAACAAAGCCGCGGGGATGACCGTTCACGCCGGGGCGGGAAACGTGTCTGGCACACTGGTCAACGCGCTTCTTGGGCGAGGGCAAGCGCTTTCAAAGGGTAGCGATCCGCTGCGGCCGGGAATCGTGCATCGTCTGGACAAGGAGACTTCGGGCGTGATCCTGGTGGCCAAGAACGACGTGGCGCACGCAAAACTCGGGGACGCGTTTCGCCAGCGCGCCATCAAGAAGACGTATATCGCGCTGGTGCAGGGCGTTCTTACGGAGAAAAGCGGCCGCATTGATCTGGCAATCGGACGCGACCCGATTCATCGAACGCGCATGGCGACGCAGCGCAAATCGTGGCATGGTGCGGCCATCGCCAATCCGCGCGAGGCGCGCACGGATTGGAAAGCGCTCGCAAAGATCGACAACACAACGCTGGTGGAAGTCCAACTCCACACCGGACGCACGCATCAGATTCGAGTGCATTTCGCCGCGCTGAAGCATCCGGTGGTGGGCGACACGCTGTACGGCGCAGCGCGGGAGTTGCGGATAGGCAAGCTCGATTTGCCTCCACTGGGACGCAATTTCTTGCATGCGGTGAAACTTGGCTTTGCGCAGCCGCGGACCGGCGCATGGATCGAAGTTCGCGCTAGATTGCCGGTGGAATTGCGCGATTATTTGAGAAAACTTTGTGACGCTGCCGGAGAAACGCAGAGCCGAATTGACGCCGCGCTGGCGGGATACCTATAATCGATGCAAATGCGACGAATCATTAGTTCGATCTTTTTGGCGCTGGCGCTGCTGTTATTTCCGCTGACAGACCGGGCACAGCAATCGGCACCAGCCACGAAGCCCCAAGCGTCGTCCTCTCCGGACGCTAAGCCGCAAGCACCCCAGCCGACGCAGCCTGCCGCGGCGAAGCAGGAACCTACCCAGCAGAGCGATCAAACCATCAAGTCAGTCGTCAACCTCGTCGATGTGCTCTTCACGGTGCTCAACCGCCGCAACAAGCTTGTACCGGAACTCGAAAAGAGCGATTTCAAGATCTGGGACGACAAATATCCGCAGGAAATCCGCTACTTTAGCAAACAGTCCAATCTGCCTCTGCGCATCGGCATGCTCCTGGACACTTCCAACAGTATCCGCGACCGCATCAAGTTCGAGCAGGATGCCTCGATCAATTTCCTGTTCAGCGTGCTGCGGCGCAATAAGGATGAAGCTTTTGTGATGACGTTCGACGATGAGCCGCAAATCGTCCAGCCCTTCACCGGCGACGCGGGAGCCCTGCGCGACCAGATCACCAAGACCCGCGCGGGCGGCGGCACTGCAATCTACGACGCGATTTACGAAGCGTGCGTGAAGGAATTGAGCCACCCTCCGCGCCCGCCGGGCGATCAGCCGGACGTGGTGCGCCGCGTAATGATTCTCATCAGCGATGGCGAGGATAATCTATCGACGCACACGCGCGCGGACGCCATCGAAATGGCGCAGCGCACGAGCGTGGTCATCTACACCATCAGCACCAGCACACAGTGGGTCTCGCTCTCGCAGACCGATCCGAGCAAACTGGCGGACCGCAAATATCACCTGACAGACGGTGACAAGATTTTGCAGGAACTCGCCGAGGAAACCGGAGGCCGCGCGTTTTTTCCGTATCACGTCGACGATTTGGACCAGTCGTTTCAGGACATCGGCGACGAATTGCGCAACCAATATTCCGTCGCCTACCTTCCCACGAACTACGTTATGGATGGCCGCTACCATAAAATCCGCATCGAGGTGCCCGATCATAAGGGCTACCAGGTGCGCGCGCGCCGCGGCTATTTCGCTCGAGCCGGCAACAACGTGCCGGCGACGGCAAATCCTCCCGGAGGCACAATCCAATGATCCGTTGTTGAAAATGCGCTGCGCGCGGCGCTAATTGAAGTCAATGCGAAATTTTTTAATGGGGAATGTTGCGCAGCAGGATCGCGTCGGAATCGGCGTGGCCCCGTCCAACCGCGAGCCGTGTCCCGTCCTTCGAATACTCGTATCCTCCGATTTTTTCCGAAGTGAAGTGCGTTAGCTGGCGCCGCGCCGATCCATCCAATGGCTGCACCCACAGATTGTCGACCCCTTTTTCCCGCACGGCATAGAGGACCGCCCTACCGGAAGGCATGAACACCAGGCTGGGGAGCGCACGCGGATCGAATTCGAGAGACGATTTTTCCCCATCCTCGACAGAATAAGTAATGAGGATAGTTGCGTGATCCGATTCGCGTGCTTCGAATGTAGCGAAGGTTTTGCCGTCGGGAGAAAGGTCATAGGGTTCGGCGGGGGACTTGATAATTGTTTCGGGCGTGCCGCCGTCGATGGGAATGCGCTTGAGGAAGTGGTTTTCAGCAGCGTCGATGAAGTACAGCCATTTGCCGTCGTAGGAACAGACCGGCACTCGGTCATTGACGCCAAAAGTAAGACGCAAAAGGTTTGTGCCATTTGAATCGACGCGCCAAAGATTAGCCTCGGCGCCACCCGAACGGCCGATGCTTCGAAAGACGATATAGCGCCCCTGGCCGCACGAGGCGACCTGGTCCACCGCGTATTTCGAGTCGGAGAAAATGACACGGTCTCCGCCAGATGGATTCACCATGCGGATGTCAGAGCCCTGGATGAGGAGAACTTGGGCGTCGGCGGTCAAGTCCCAACTCCGAATAGGCAGAGTTGAAGGTAATTTCAATGGTTTGAAGTTCTCGAGTGATCCTACGGGTGCAATCTCCACCTGGTATTTTGCCTGGCTCTGATTGGCAGCGATCGATTGGCCATCCGCAGAGAGGCTCGGATGAAAGTAGTCGTTGGTGTCTGTGGTCAAGAGATGAAAGGCGCCGTCGGGGAAGGAAACGATCCCAATTTGCCTGCGCCTGAATCCAGTTTCCATAGTAGCGGCGGAGACGATGAGGCCGGTCATGTCCGGAAGCCAAACGGGCTCGTTATAGAGGCGATCCTTAGCGATGGCTACCTGCTTCATGGAAGCGCTGGCGACATCCACGGCGAGGAACCCGCCAATATCCTGAGGCGTGGGCTGGACGATGGGAATCACAATCGTCTTGCCATCAGGGGACCAGGCAAGAGTCAGATTATCGGCGTGAAGCTCGACATGATGGAAAAGATCGCGCTCGAGAGTGCCGTCGCGGCGCGCGATCTTGAGGTCAGCCACCTTGGAATCGCCGTGTTGGTGCAAGTAGGCGAAGCGCTGGCCATCTGGTGAAAACGAGATGGGGCTGTCCACATCTTTTATGAGCAGCCGCGGTGTTCCGCCAAGCATGGGGGTGTCATAGAGGGAAGCGATAGCTTGCTCTGAGTCATCGCGGCGGACGAAATAAATGTAATTGCCGTCGGGAGAAAACGTGAGGCCGCTGTATCGCGTGGCGGCAGGCGTTACAACTTGCGTGTTGCTGCCCGTGGGAATGTGCCGCAGCCAAAGGGACTCCAGGCCGTTTTCGTCGAGGACGTAGAGCAAGTATTTCCCGTCGGGAGAGATTCGGGCGAAGAAGACGTGGCCGTTGTTGGTGAGATTTTCAATCGACATTTGTTCGACAGGCAGGACTCTTTTGCGTGGCAGGAAAGAGTACACCCCGAACGCAGCAGCGACGAGTAGCAGAAGGATGGCTCCAAGCACGAGGCCCGTGCCGAACTTGTTCTTGCTAGCGGCGGCGATGAGGATGGAGCTGCTCGAGGGCGCGCGCGGAGGCGCAGTGGGCGTGACGGCCGGCGTGGACGACTGCGTGGGAATGCGCGCTGAAGAAGAGGTTACGGGAGCAATTCTGCCGGAGTCCAGTTCGCGCTGGAGGCGCTTGAGGTCAGCGCGCAGTTCCGCAGCGACCTGGTAGCGGACGTCGCGATCTTTTTCGAGAGCTTTGTTAAGGATGCGCTCCAGCTCAGCCGGGACGCCTGGATTCAAGGCGACAGGAGCGACGGGCGCGCTGTGCAGAATGTTGTCGAAGACAACGGCGCTTGTGGTGCCGGGGAAAGGCAGCTTGCCGGTAATCAATTGGTAGAGCACGCCACCGAGAGAGAAGAGGTCGCTCCGAGCGTCGAGTTCCTCGCCACGCGCTTGTTCGGGAGACATGTAGGAGATGGTGCCGACAGCGGTGCCGGGACTGGTGAGGAGAAGAGTCTCGGGATCGCCGAGAGTCGATCCGTCGAGGCCGGCGTGATGATCGGGGAGAAGCTTGGCGAGGCCAAAATCCAGGATTTTGACGCTGCCGCGGTCGGTAACGAAAATGTTGGCGGGCTTGATGTCGCGATGGATGATGCCCTTTTTGTGGGCGGCGTCGAGAGCGTCGGCGACCTGTGTGCCGAAGTCGATGATGCGTGGAATGGGAAGGGAACCGGTGGGGATCAGCTTGTCGAGAGTTTGGCCTTCGAGCAGCTCCATGGCGATGAAGGTGCGGCCATCCTGCTCTTCGATGGCGTGAATGGTGCAAATGCTGGGATGATTGAGCGCGGAAGCAGCTCGGGCTTCGCGGAGGAAACGTTCGAGAGTTTGTAGATCACGGCGCGTGTCTTCGGGGAGGAATTTCAGGGCGACGCGGCGTCCGAGCTTGGTGTCTTCGGCTTCGTAGACGACGCCCATACCGCCTTTCCCAAGCTGGCGGAGGATGCGGTAATGGGCGATGGTTTCGTTGTGCATCGGCAAGGAATGAAGAAAGGATGGTAGACGGTCGGAAGATTGGGGTCAAATCGCTTCATGTTATACAATGCTCGGCGTTTTCCCCCGCAAAATACTGAGAGGAGACTTTGGCCTCATGTTCCACGATACCAAATGCCGGTCCTTCCAAAACAAAGTTAGTTCCACACGAAACAAACATCGATCCAACCTAAGTTGTTACAGGGCTATCGTGCTCGCCGCGGTTTTGTTGTTGTTGGTCTGCGGGCCTGCGGCTCGTGCGCAAGCGCAGGACGTCACAAGCAAGCTGAGCGGCTTTGACTCCTACATGGAGCAGGTCCTGAAAGATTGGAATACGCCCGGAATCGGCGTGGGCATCATTGTCAACGACAAACTCGTTTTCGCCAAGGGCTACGGCTATCGCGATTACGAGAAGAAGCTGCCCTTCACGCCGTCGACGCTGTGCCAGATCGCCTCGAACTCAAAACTGTTCACCGCCGTTTCCGCGGGCATGCTTGTCGAAGTGGGAAAACTTACTTGGGACAAGCCGGTGCGCGAGTCGGTTCCAACGATTCAGTTTTACAACGACCAGCTCAACAACAACGTTACGCTTCGCGACATGTTGTCGCACCGCACCGGAGTGACGCGGCACGACTTGATCTGGTTCAGGTCCCCTTTTACAAGGAAGGAACTCTTCGAAAAGCTGAAGTACCTCGAGCCGCAGGAGCCGATGCGGGAGACCTTCCTCTATAACAACCTGATGTATGCGGCCGCAGGGAACATCATCGAACTGAAGTCCGGGAAAACCTGGGAACAGTTCGTGCGCGAGAAAATCTTCACGCCGCTCGACATGAAGACGACCGGCTTCACAATCTCCGATATGACGCAGCAGGCTGACCACGGCGTTCCGTACCGTGAAAAACGCGACTCGTTCGAGCTGTACAAGATTCCTTACTACGAAGACACCGAGGGCGTCGCTCCGGCGGGAGCCATCATTTCCAATATCGACGAGCTGTCCCACTGGCTGATCGCGCTGATGAACGACGGGAAATACAACGGCAAACAAGTTTTGCCGGCGAGTGTGCTGAAAGCCACGCTGCAACCGGCCATTGGTTTGCCAAACACCTTAGGAGAGGCGCTGGGATTTTGGGAGCTGCTTAATCCGGCTTACGGCATGGGACGGCAGACGGCAGCTTACCGGGGGCATCTGCTTACTTATCACGGCGGCGACCTTCCCGGGTTTCATTCGCAAGTTTCCTTCATGCCGAATGACAAGATTGGTGTGATCGTTCTGGTGATCAGCGATCACAGCGCCCCGCTCTACAACATCGTCAGCTACAACGTGTACGAGCGGCTCCTCGGCATGGACCGGACGCCGTGGAGCCAGCGCCAGCTCCAGCAGCGCCTTGCCGGGAAGAAAGCGGGCACGGAAGCGCGTGCGAAAGCCGGCGGCGATCGCGTTCCGAATACCAAGCCATCTCATGCCCTGGCCGACTACGCGGGCGACTATGAGAACGCGGCCTACGGCGTTCTTAAAATTGGGCTCAAGAATGACGCGCTGCAATTCGGTTTTCATGCCTTCGATTTTCCGCTGAGCCACTTTCATTACGACCGCTTTGACACGCTCGATGACGAGCAATACGGCAAGTTCTCCGTGAACTTCCGGACAAATCCGCAAGGCGACATTGATGGCGCGGTGATATCGCTGGATCAGGCGGAAGTTGTATTCACGCGCAAGGCCGAGACGCTGGACCCGGCGCTGCTCGAAAAGCTGGCTGGCGGATACGCGACTCCGACCAAAGTTAAATTTGAAGTACTCTATCAGCCGGGAACCGGTCTTTCTCTTTCTTTCCCGGGCGGACCTCCCATCAAGCTCATTCCCGTCAAGGGGCTCAAGTTCCGGACACCGCAATTCGGGGATATTATTTATGAGTTCGTCATGGAGAATGGCAAAGTGACCGCGCTGAAGCAGCGCAACCCGTCCGGCGAATTCACCTTCCCGCGGCAGTAAGGGCACGGAAAGGCATAGCCACAGAACTACCGCATGGCCAATTGGAGGCCAGGCCCAGCACTCTGTCATCCCAACAATTCAACGCTTACTAATCGCGTCATCCCACATGTGGTGAGACAGCTTCCACTCCCCATCCGCCTGCTTCCGGAGGACGTTTAAGAAGACGCCGGTGTGCGAAGCGCTTGTTGTCTTTCCGTTTTGCGTTGTCGTCCACGCCACTTCGTCCGTCCCCCATGCATAGCGATTTGACCATCGCCGCCGATGCTCTGGGGCGTCACTACGAGTTTTGTGATTTGGGTTGACGGAGCATTAGGCGGGAACCAGTATTCGTTCAATCCCTTTTGACCGATTCGCGGGATGTCTCCATGTGGTGGGAGCAGCACACAGTCATCACTGAAAACAGCGCGCACGCCACCCGCATCTCCCCTGAGCCAAGCCTCCTGGTACAGGGCATGGACGCGCTTTATCTTTGCGATGTCATCCGCGGACAGGCTGTTTCCGCCAGCCATGATCATCGGACAAACCAGCAAAACCGAGATAGGCAGAACGAGTTTGCGCATTTTCGCGAGGCCTCCTTGAGATCGCTGCCCTTTTGGACGCCCTACCTCTAGTTTTGTCATCCATCCCTTGTGCGGTTCTTGATGTGCCGCAGGCCAATCGGGCGCTACTCCTCGCCATCGCTCAAGACGTCTGGCAAGACGGTGGAGGAGTGGCTAGGGTGTTTACAGGCGGGGGAAAAAATCGCTTGACATATTCCTATATGGGAATGTATTGTGAAGGCATGGCTCGAGCGACGACCACCTCGGATGCATTCAACGCAGTGGCAGAACCTCGGCGCCGGGCCATCTTGAACTACCTCGCGATCGAGGAGCGGCCCGTTGGGGAGATTGTGGATTCGCTGGGCATGGAGCAGCCTTCGGTGTCCAAGCACCTGCGCGTGTTGCGGGAAGTGGGCTTGGTCAACGCGCGCCGCGATGGCCGCCGGATGCTCTACCGAACCAACGCCGAGGCCATCCGGCCACTTCACGAGTGGACGGAAACGTTCGAGCGCTACTGGCGTCATCAATTAAGCCGCATCAAGGAGCGCGCCGAGGCGAACAGCAATCCGTCAAAGGATTCGGGCCCGAATCTCATTCCACGGAGGAAAAATGATTACGACGGGAATAAAAATTGAAGACTTGACGTTGAACGTGACAGAGGAAATCCACGTGCGCGCGACGCTCGAAGCAACGTTCGCCGCTCTCTTGGAACAACTCGGGCCCTTCAACGAAACGGCCGAAGACAAGCCCATGCCCATGAAGATCGAGCCATGGCCGGGCGGCCGCTGGTACCGAGACCTGGGCGATGGCAATGGTCACTTCTGGGGAAGCGTGCAAGCCATCAAGCGGCCCACGCTCTTGGAAATCACCGGGCCACTGTTCATGTCCTATCCGGTCTCCTCGAATGTGCAATATCGTTTGAGCCAGGTGGATGGCGGGACGCTGATTCAGTTCCGACATTCAGCGCTTGGCTTGATTCAGGAGGATCACCGCAAAGGTGTCACGAAAGGCTGGGGGCACATTAATGCGGGTGTGAAGAAGCGAGCCGAGGCGCCGCGTTCGCGTTCAACAGCATCCTAGCGCTGAATTTCCAGGTACGAGATGCAATTCATGTGTCCCTTTTGCCTCGCCAGCGCAGCACTGATGGCCGGAAGCGTGGTTTCGACAGGCGGACTGACCGCGCTCTTGGTGAAGATACTCGGAAAGAAGCAAGCCCCCGAAGAATTTGTCGCATGGCATGACTCAAATCCAAAGGAGGAAACATGGGCCAAGTAACGAACGAGCAAGTGAATCTGATGTTGCGCCTGTACGAGGAGCGGCGCGAACCTAAGTTGAGAGAAGCGCGCGACTGGTTCTCGGCAAACTTCCACGTGAAAACCGCCGATGACTTGATGCGCGTTTGTCCCCCGGGCAGCAAGGAAAACACGTACATGCGCATGGTGCTCGGCTACTGGGAGATGGTGGCGAGCATCGTGAACCGCGGGCTGATCGACGAGGAGTTTTTCTTCGAAAGCAACGGGGAACAGTGGGTGGTGTTTGAACAGGTAAAGCCGGTGCTCGGCGCGTGGCGCGCGATGTTCAGCAGCCCCCACTTCCTCGCCAACCTGGAAACCCAGTGCAATCGCCTGGAGGCCTGGAGAGAAAAACGCAGCCCCGGGTCCAACGAAGCCATCCGCAAAGTGCTGGCGCAAATGCAACAGGCGACACAGGCGCAGAAGGCCCAGGCCGCGGCCAGCTAAAATTGAGCTTGCGGTTCACACCATTTTCGGTAAACGGCCGTGGATGCGAGGCTCGTCCGGACCAGGTACGGTCGGGCTTCCGCATTCATGGGGGCAAGGCTGTCTTTCGGTGAGAGTTGAGAAGCCGGAGAGGAGAACTAGATATGGCAACCAGAGCGATGGAACATCCAAAAGTTGTGTCGCCGGCGGAATGGCTGGCCGCGCGCAAGGAGCTGCTAAAGAAGGAGAAGGAGTTTTCGCGTCTTCGCGACCAGTTGAGCAAGCAGCGCCGCGATCTGCCCTGGGAGAAGGTGGAGAAGGTGTACGTGTTCGATGGCCCAAAGGGGAAGGAGACGCTTGCGGATCTCTTCGGAGGCAGAAGCCAGTTGATTGTGTACCACTTCATGCTCGGTCCCGGGTGGGCGGAAGGATGCCCGAGCTGCTCGTTCATCTCAGACCACATTGACGGAAGCGTAGTGCACCTTGCTGCGCGCGACGTAAGGCTGGCGGTGGTCTCGCGGGCGCCGCTGGCGGAGATCGAAGCGTTCAAGAAGCGCATGGGCTGGCGGTTCCATTGGGTATCGTCGCACGGCAGCGACTTCAACTACGACTACCAGGTCTCGATGAAGAAGGAAGAGTTGGGGAAAGGAGAAGTCTATTACAACTATGGCATGCAGCAATTCCCAAGCGAGGAACGGCCCGGCACGAGTGTGTTTTACAAAGGTTCCGCGGGCAATATCTTCCACACCTATTCGAGCTACGCTCGCGGGCTGGACATCCTCATCGGAGCGTACAATTGGCTGGACATCACGCCAAAAGGGCGCGATGAAGAAGGGCTAAAGCACACCATGGCCTGGGTGCGGCACCATGACAAGTACGACGAAGGATACAAGGTTGACTCGAAGGCGGAGTACGTGCAGCCCGCTAAGGCCTCGGACGCCGCGAGCAGTTGCTGCGAACATCATTAATCACGAAACTTTCAGTTTGCATGTAAGCACAACCGGGCGGCCACACGGACGCGTCACTTCTGAAGCAGGAGCCCGCGTTCAGCGTTGCCGCCTAAGAGTTCGGAAAGCTCATCCTTTCGGCGCGTAGTAGCCTCTTCGGGCGAGAACCTTCAATTCCTTGTCGGTCGTTTCCACTTTGATCTTGCGGAATTTTCCATCACGCGCCGCATTCGTCGGGTAGTAGCTGAGCGTGTATTGGTCACGCAACTCCTCGGAGATCTGCTCGAATGCTTCCTGCAAGTGCTTCATCGATCCAACATCAATGACCCGGCCGCCGGTTTCCTCCGCCATTTTCTTGGCGACATCGGGACGCGTGCCGTAACCGGGATCGTGGACCAGCAGGATGTGAATCACTGCGTCCGTGCGCTCCGCGACTTCGATAGCTTCCTTTAGCTCTACTTTGCTTCCTTGATCGTCGGCGTCGGTGATAATCACAAGAGCCTTGCGTCCCGCTTCGGTTGCCAGCTTTTCCGTGCACGCCACCCAGACGGCGTCGTAGAAAGCCGTTCCGCGCAAGCCGCGGGTGCGGGATTCTGGCGGCAACGGCCCTGCGTTGACCATGCTTACATTCGGTGCGTTGATACGCGCGCTGCGGATGGCCCGGTCGAGCTGGGTACGATCATCGGTGAAGTCTGACAATAGGTCCACGTCAGTTCCGAACGAAATCACCATGGCTTCATCGCCCTTGCGGAGGACCTGGTCCAGAAATTTTGCTGCTGCCTCCTGTTCAGCGGGTAGGCGATTCTCTTCACTGCGGCTGGTATCGATGAGCAAGCCGAGGGTAATGGGCAGAGCTCTCTCGTTGGCGAAGAAGGCGATCTTCTGCTCCTGGTCGTCTTCGAAGACATGGAAGTCTTCCTTCTTCAGGGTTGGCACGATGTGTTTTTTCTTGTCCCGGACCGTGGCGAAAATGTTTACCAGACTGACTTCGCTCTTGATCACCGGCCCTTGCGCGGCAGGCTCCTGCGATGTGGCGGGAGTGGATAAACTCACCGCAACCGTTGCCGTCACACATTGCATCAAAAGCTTATGCATCGAGTGCATGTATACTTTCCTCAGCGAGAGATGCCCAGCTGTAAAAACCTCGCGGGGTTACTGCCGCCCTGTAGGATGCCGCGAAGCGGTGAGATGGATGTGTAGCTGACGCCGCCCAGGCGGACAATTGCAATCGGAAGTTTGGCTTGAGGACTATGAAAAGTCTACGAAAAACGGTGTGGATGGCTGGAGCGCTGTTCCTCTCAGCGCCCTTTGCCCGTCTTGATGCGCAAACCACAGGACAGGGCGTTCCTCCTGCAACCCGGGAACAGAGCTCTCCGGCGCCTGCCCAACAAGGCGGCCCAACAACGATCCGGATTCCCGTCAACCAGGTCATCGTCCCAGTCACTGTGAAGGACGGAGCGGGCCGGCTCGTGCCGGACCTTCGCCGGGATGAGTTTCGCGTCTTCGAGGATAATGTCGAACAGAAGATCGCTTCCTTTATCGCCGAGCCCATTGCCATTTCCATGGTTGTGCTGATTGATAACGACCTGAATTCCAGGGACGCCAAGCAAGTAGAGCAGAGCCTTCGTGCGATTGTTGCCGGTCTGAGCCTGAATGATGAAGCCTGGGTCTGCCGTTTCGACCAGCGTTTTCACGCGGGCAAGGGCTTCCTAAGCGACCAGGACAAGCTGCTCACGGAATTGAAACGAACCCGCTTGGACGAGGAACCCTCCGCGGGGCCTTCGACCGCAGCCATCGCCAATAGCCCTTCGATTAACGGACACTCCGCCACCGGGGATGCGCCGAATATGGCCGGCCCTAACATAAACATCAAGGGCCAGCCGACCAAGGCGCTGGATGATGCAGTGTACGCCGCGGCCCAGTTGCTGAAGGACCGCGATCCGGAGCGGATGCGCCGGAAGATTATTTTTCTGATTTCCGACGGCGTCAACGGGCCAAAGTTCAATGTGAACAACTACGATACGGTGCTGAAGGAACTGCTTCGTTACAACATCGCGGTCTACGGAATTGGCGTGGGAAGCGCCTTTTTCGAACGACGATTCGAACGGCTCTCCAAATACGCCCACGATACGGGCGGAGACGTCTATTATGGATTAAAGAGCCGGGCGATGGAAGAGCTGTACGCCCGGGTTACGGAAGAGGCTCGCAACCAGTACACGCTGGCCTACGCGCCAAGTGGAACGGACCGTGGATTGGAATATCATTCCATCGAGGTCCGTGTACGACGCCAAGGACTGACCATCCTGACTCGCGAGGGTTACTATGCCGGGGCCACGCCGAGATAGTTCGGTATTTTTTCTTTGCAAATTTCCTTGACTCTTGTACGCATCACTCGTATATGAGGTCGGAGGCGAGTGACTGGCGGCGGCGCTGGTCCTCTACCCACACTGAGGAGGGAATTCGCATGAAGAAAAAGGCCAAGAAGGACGAGAAAAAGGCTCCCAAGAAGGGGAAGTAGGAGTTTTCCAGCAAGATTTCGTAGCCCAGGCGCTCTGACACAGGTTGGAGCGCCTCTTCTCTTTTGCCTCAGTAACTGCGGAAACGACGACTCGTTCAGGTCTTGGTTGCCGCCAATGATTCAACTGTTCCCGGTGATCCTTCCAGCGCGCGTTCGCGAAGATACAGAAACAACGGCAAAGCCA
>Ga0209469_1000446_pt1 | contig 25528 bp, 38 predicted proteins | sample GraSoiAngelo_123_FD_185880 | JGI IMG/M metagenome (GOLD analysis project Ga0209469, IMG submission 185880) | Grasslands soil microbial communities from the Angelo Coastal Reserve, California, USA - 14_0927_02_40cm (SPAdes) (version 2) | ecosystem: Environmental > Terrestrial > Soil > Grasslands ... | reverse complement strand
ACAAGCCGTTTCTGATGCCGATCGAGGACATCTTCTCGATCACGGGGCGGGGGACGGTGGTGACCGGGCGGGTCGAGCGGGGGATCGTGAAGGTGGGCGAGGAAGTGGAGATCGTGGGGATCCACGACACGCGCAAGACGGTGGTGACGGGCGTGGAGATGTTCCGGAAGCTGCTGGACGAAGGGCAGGCGGGGGATAATATCGGGGCGCTGTTGCGGGGGGTGGACAAGGACGACGTGGAGCGGGGGCAGGTGCTGGCCAAGCCGGCGTCGATCAAGCCGCACAAGAAGTTCAAGGCCGAGATCTATGTGCTGACGAAGGAAGAGGGGGGGCGGCACACGCCCTACTTCAACGGGTACCGGCCGCAGTTTTACTTTCGGACGACGGACGTGACGGGGGTGTGCACGTTGCCGGCGGGGGTGGAGATGGTGATGCCGGGGGACAACGTGACGCTGGCGATCGAGCTGATCCAGCCGATCGCGATGGAGAAGGAGCTGCGGTTTGCGATCCGCGAAGGGGGCCGCACGGTGGGCGCCGGCGTCGTCACCGAGATCACGGAGTAGAGCATGGCGACGTTGACCGCCGATCAGAAGATCCGCATTCGTCTCAAGGCCTACGATCATCGCCTGCTCGATCGGTCGGTCAAAGAGATCGTCGAGACCGTGCGCCGCACCGGCGCGCGGGTGGCCGGGCCGGTGCTGCTGCCGACGATGATCAACCGGTGGACGGTGCTGCGCTCACCTCACGTCGACAAGACGTCGCGCGAGCAGTTCGAGATGCGCACGCACAAGCGCCTGCTCGACATCGTCGATCCCACGCCGGCGACGGTCGATTCGCTCATGAAACTCGATCTCCCGGCCGGCGTGGACGTGGAGATCAAGCTGTGATGACGGTCGTCGGGGCGTAGCCCCAGCCAGGGAAGGCGATGGCGCGGAAAGAAGGACTGATCGGACGTAAAGTCGGCATGACCCAGGTGTTTGCCGACGACGGGAATCAAGTACCGGTGACGGTGATCCAGGCCGGCCCGTGCACGGTCGTCGGCGTCCGGACGCGTGACAGCCACGGCTACGACGCGTTGCAGCTCGGCTTCGAGGCGCGGAAGAAGAACGTGACCAAGCCGATGGCCGGACACTTCAAGAAGGCCAACGTCGAGCCGATGCGTATCGTGCGCGAGATCCGCCTGGACAAGGCCGAGACGCTCCAGGGCTATCAGGTCGGCCAGGCGGTGACGGCCGAGCTGTTCAAGCCGGGGGAGCTGGTCGACGTGGTCGGGGTGACGAAGGGCAAGGGCTTCCAGGGCGGCGTCCGGCGCTACGGCTGGTACGGCGGCGACGCGACCCACGGCTCCATGTTCCACCGCGCCCCGGGCTCCATCGGCGCCTCCTCGGATCCTTCCCGCGTGTGGCCGGGTCATCATCTGCCGGGCCGCATGGGCGGCGAGCGGCGCACCGTGCTCAACGTGAGTGTCGTGCGCGTCCTGCCCGAGCAGAGCCTGCTGCTGCTGCGCGGCGCGGTCCCCGGGCCCAACGGCAGTCTGGTGATGATTCGCAAGAGCGTGAAGATCACGAAGGCCCAGCAGCAACAGAAGACCGAGAAGAAGTGATGCCGACCGTCGAAGTCCTCGGCGCAAAGGGTGGCAAGGGCGGCACGCTCGACCTCAAGCCGGAGGTGTTCGGCGTCGAGGTGCGGGTGCCCCTGCTCCATCAAGCGGTGACGCGCGAGCTGGCCGATCGCCGCGCCGGCACCCACGACACCAAGGGCCGCAGCGAGGTGTCGGGCGGCGGCAAGAAGCCGTGGAAGCAGAAGGGCACCGGCCGCGCCCGCCAGGGCTCCATCCGCGCGACCCAGTGGAAGGGCGGCGGCAAGCCGTTCGGTCCCACGCCGCACGGCTACGAGAAGGACATGCCGCGCACCATGCGGCGCGAAGCGCTACGGGCGGCCGTGGCGGCCAAGGTCGCCGCCGGCGAGCTGAAGGTCGTGGACGCTGTCGACGCCGGTGATGGAAAGACGAAGTCGCTCGTGACGCAGCTCACCGGCTGGGGTCTGGCCGAGGCGCCCACGTTGCTCGTCGTGCAGACGCTTGGCGAGCCGGTCACCCGGGCGGCGCGCAACGTGCCGTGGTTGACGGTCGAGACGCCGTCGCACGTGTCCGTGTATCAGCTCCTGCGCTGCCGCCAGGCGCTCTTCGAGCGGAGCGCGTTGCTCGCGCTCCAGGAGGCGCTGAGCGAATGAGCCGAGAGCCGCGCACGGTCATCATCAAGCCGATCATGACCGAGAAGAGCATGCGTCAGAAAGAAGAGGGCAACGTCGTGACGTTCCAGGTGCAGCCCGACGCCAACAAGGTCGAGATCCGCATGGCCGTCGAGCGCGTCTTCAACGTGAAGGTGAGCGACGTCCGCACCTCCTCGTACGAGGGGAAGCTCAAGCGGATGGGCCGGCACCAGGGCCGGCGTCCGAGCTGGAAGAAGGCCGTCGTGCAGCTCGCGCCCGGCCACAAGATCGAGCTCGTGGAGGGCGCCTGAGCCATGGCCATCCGGACCCTGAAGCCAACGTCCCCGGCCCGGCGGTATCTGACGTATGTCGTCCGCGACGACGTCACCAAGTCGACGCCGGAGAAGAGCCTCCTCACCGCCAAGCGGAGGACGAACGGCCGCAACGTGTATGGGCGCATCACCGTGCGTCATCGGGGCGGCGGGCACAAGCGGATGCTGCGCGACGTCGACTTCCGGCGCGAAAAGTTCGGCATTCCGGCGCGGGTGGAGGGCATCGAATACGATCCGAACCGCTCGGCGCACCTGGCCCTGCTCGTTTACCGCGACGGCGAGAAGCGTTACATCGTGGCCCCCTACGGACTCAAGGCGGGCGACGTCGTGATGTCGGGGCCGCAGGCCGACATCCTGCCCGGCAACGCGCTGCCGATCCGGAACATTCCGGTCGGCACGCTCGTGCACAACGTCGAGCTCCAGCCGGGACGTGGTGCCCAGCTCTGCCGAAGCGCCGGTGCTCAGGCTCAGCTCCTGGCCAAGGAAGGCGACCGCGCGACGCTGAAGCTGCCGTCCGGTGAGGTCCGCCTCATCGGTCTCGACTGCATGGCCACGATCGGTCAGGTGGGCAACCTCGACCACGAGAACGTCTCGATCGGCAAGGCTGGCCGCGTGCGTTGGCGTGGCTTCCGGCCGACAGTGCGCGGCACGGTCATGAACCCAGTCGACCATCCCATGGGCGGCGGCGAGGGCAAGGGGAAGGGGAATCACCCCATGACTCCGTGGGGCAAGCCGACCAAGGGCTACAAGACCCGACGGGGCGCGCGGCCGTCGGACACGTGGATCGTGACGCGACGGAAGAAATAGGAGCCGGGGATGGGACGCTCGCTCAAGAAGGGCCCGTACATCGACGAGACACTGCTCGGTCGCATCGAAGAGATGAACCGCTCGCGCCAGAAGAAGGTCCTCAAGACGTGGTCGCGGCGCTCGACGATCGCCCCGGAATTCGTGGGCCACACCCTGGCCGTCCACAACGGCAAGAAGTTCATCCCCGTCTACGTGACCGAGAACATGGTCGGTCATCGCCTCGGCGAGTTCGCGATGACGCGGACGTTCAAGGCGCACGGCCAGGCCGAGAAGGCCTCGGCGTCGCCGACGGGAAAGACCTAGGCCATGCGCACGTTCGCGCGCGCACGGTTCGTGCGGGTGTCGTCCCGGAAGGCGGGGGTCGTGCTCGAGCAGATCCGTGGCAAGTCGGTGGCCGACGCCCTGGCGACGCTCCAGTACACGCCGCGGATCGCGGCCCGCTTGATCGAGAAGGTGCTGCGCTCGGCGATCGCCAACGCCGAGCACAACCATCAGGTCCGGAACCTCGACGACCTGCGCGTGGTGCAGGCCACGGCGGACGGAGGGCCGTCCCTCAAGCGCGTGCAGCCGCGCGCGATGGGCCGCGCGTTCTTCATCAAGCACCGCACGAGCCATCTGATGGTTGCGGTCAGTGACGAGGTCAACGGCGCCCGCCTGATGCCTGCACCGGAGCGCGCGCGCCCACCGGCAGCTCGGCCGGCCGCGGAAACCGGAGACGCGAAGCCGGCGGCCCGGACGAAGGCGCCCCGGGGCGGAGGCAAGGCGGCGGCCTCGAAGCGTGGAGCGGGCAAGGGGAAGAGATAATGGGCCAGAAGACACATCCGATCGGCTTTCGCCTGGGCGTCACGCGGACGTGGTCGTCGCGGTGGTTCGCGACCAAGAACTACGCGAAGCTGCTGCACGAGGACGTGAAGATCCGGCGCTACATCAAGGACCAGCTCTATCACGCCGGGATCTCCCGGATCGACATCGAGCGCTCGGCGAATCGCGCCCGGATCACCGTGGCGACGGCGCGGCCGGGGATCATCATCGGCCGCAAGGGCGCCGAGGTGGAGCGGCTCAAGAACGAGCTGCAGGCGCGGACGCAGAAGGAGATCTACCTCAACATCGAGGAGGTCATCCATCCCGAGCTCGACGCCCAGCTCGTGTCCGAGAACGTCGCGTTGCAGCTTCAGAAGCGCGTGGCCTTCCGTCGGGCGATGAAGAAGGCGGTGACGTCCTCGCTACGGCTGGGCGCCGACGGGATCCGGATCGCCTGCTCCGGGCGCCTGGGCGGCTCCGAGATCGCCCGCCGCGAGTGGTATCGCGACGGTCGGGTGCCGCTGCACACGCTGCGCGCCGACATCGACTTCGGGATGGCCACCGCCCACACGACGTACGGGACGATCGGCGTGAAGGTCTGGATCTTCAAGGGCGAGGTGCTCGCCAAGGCGCCCGCGGAGGCCTAGAGGACCGTCCATGCTGATGCCCAAGCGCGTCAAGTACCGGAAGGCCCAGCGCGGTCGCATGCGTGGCAAGGCCCAGCGCGGTTCGACCCTGGCCTTCGGTGAATACGGCCTCAAGGCGCTCGAGCCTGGCTGGGTCACGAACCGCCAGATCGAGGCCGCGCGCGTGGCCCTCACCCGAAGCCTCAAGCGGGGCGGCAAAGTCTGGATCAGGGTCTTTCCCGATAAGCCGGTGACGAAGAAGCCCGCCGAGACCCGGATGGGCAAGGGCAAGGGCAACCCGGAAGAGTGGGTCGCCGTCGTGAAGCCGGGCCGGATCCTCTACGAGATGGAAGGCGTGACGGAAGAGATGGCCCGGGAGGCGTTCCGCACCGCCGGCCAGAAGATGGGCATCGAGACGAAGTTCGTCAGCCGCGTGCGAGCGCTCTGAGGCGAGACGATGAAACCGGCCAAATGGCGGGATCTGAGCGAGGACGAGATGCGGCAGAAGGTGCGTGAGCTGTCGGAGGAGGTCTTCAACCTCCGCTTCCAGCTCTCGATGGGCGTGGCCAAGAACCCATCCCGCCTCAGCCAGGCCCGCCGTGATGTCGCCCGGGCGCTGACGATCCTGCGAGAGCAGGGCGCGCGTGTGGAGGTGCCCACCGTGCCGGCGGCGATCGCGGCGGTCACGGAGCCCAAGGCGCCGAAGAAGAAGGCGTCGACCCGGCGTCGGGCCGCGGCGGCCACGAAGACCAGGACCACGAAATCAGCGGCGAAGAAGACGCCGGCGAAGAAGGCGAAGAGGGCATAGAGCATGGCGCTCGGTGACCGGAAGACGCGAGAAGCCGTGGTGGTGAGCGACGCCATGCAGAAGACGCGCGTGGTGAGGATCGAGCGGGTGTATCGGCACCCGCGGTACGAGCGCGTCGTGCGGAGCGCCAAGAAGGTCAAGGCGCACGACGAGGCGAACGAGAGCCGCGTGGGCGACCGCGTGCTGATCGAGGAGACGCGCCCGCTCTCGAGGGAGAAGCGGTGGCGGATCAGCAAGATCCTGACCCGCGTGTCCTGACCGATGATCCAGCCACGCTCGATGCTCGACGTCGCGGACAACTCCGGCGCCAAGAAGGTGCAGTGCATTCGGGTCATGGGCGGAGCGAACAAGCGCTACGCCTCCCTGGGTGACACCGTCATCGTGGCTGTCAAGGAGGCGGCGCCCGACGGCACCGTCAAGAAGGGTGAGGTGGCCCGGGCAGTGGTGGTGCGTACGGTCAAGGAGGTCCGCCGCAAGGACGGCTCCTACATCCGCTTCGACCGGAACGCCGTCGTGCTGATCAAGCCCGACGAGAATCCCGTGGGCACCCGCATCTTCGGCCCGGTGGCGCGTGAGCTGCGGGAGCGGCAGTTCACCAAGATCATCTCCCTGGCTCCCGAGGTCATCTGATGGCGACGAGCGTGCACGTACGCAAGGGCGACACGGTGGCGGTCATCACCGGGCGCGAGCGTGGCAAGCGTGGCAAGGTCCTGCGGGTGTCCCCGGAGAAGGGCCGTGTGCTCGTCGAGCACGTCAACATGGTCAAGAAGCACCAGCGACCCACGCAGAAGCTCCGGCAGGGCGGCATCATCGAGCGCGAGGGGGCGATGGCGCTCTCCAACGTGCTGCTGGTGTGCAGCCGCTGCGACAAGGCGTCACGCACGGGCATCAAGCTGCTGGCCGACGGCCGCAAGGTCCGCATGTGCAAGCGCTGCGGCGAATCGGTGGACAAGGGTTAGACGACATGGCGAATCCAGCCTCCGCGCCAGGAACGACGAAGAAGCCGGCGCCCAAGCCGGCTCCGGCCGGGAAGGGCCAGCCCAAGAAGGGGGACGCCGCCGCTCCGCCGGTCGGCAAGACGCGGCCCAAGGGCACCGGCGAGGTCGCGCCGCGGCTGCGGGACCGCTTCCGCGCGACCATCGTGCCGGCGCTCATGAAGGAGCGCAGCTACGCCAACCCGTTCGCGGTGCCGCGCCTGGAGAAAATCGTCATCAACATGGGAGTCGGCGAGGGCCGCGACAACGCGAAGATCATGGACTTCGCCACGGCCGACCTGCGCGCCATCAGCGGACAGCGGCCGATCGTGACGCGGGCCAAGAAGTCGATCGCGAACTTCAAGCTGCGCGAGGGCGTGCCGATCGGGGCCAAGGTCACGCTCCGGGGCGCGCGCATGTACGAGTTCCTCGATCGCCTGGTGAACGTGGCGCTGCCCCGCGTGCGTGACTTCAAGGGCGTGCCCCCCAAGGGCTTCGACGGCCGCGGCAACTACGCGCTCGGCCTGCGCGAGCAGCTGATCTTCCCCGAGATCGTCTACGACAAGGTGGACAAGGTCCGGGGCATGGACATCAACATCGTGACGACGGCTCAGACGGACGAGGAAGCCAAAGCGCTCCTCACGCACCTCGGAATGCCGTTCAGAGAGTAGACGGAAGAGCCATGGCCAAGACGTCGCTCATCATGAAATCGCAGCGGACCCCGAAGTTCTCGACGCGCGGCTACCACCGGTGCAAGCTGTGCGGCCGGCCCCGCGGCTACCTGCGCAAGTTCGAGCTGTGCCGCCTGTGCTTTCGCGAGCTCGCGCTCAAGGGCGAGGTGCCGGGCGTCCTCAAGGCGAGCTGGTGAGGCGGCCATGAGAAGCGATCCCATCGCCGACTTCCTGACCCGCGTCCGCAACGCCAGCCGGGCCGAGCACGAGAAGGTGGACATCCCGTCGTCCCGAATCAAGCTGCGCCTCGCCGAGATCCTCAAGAGCGAGGGCTTCATCAAGAACTTCCGCGTGCTCGAGGACGAGAAGCAGGGCACGCTCCGCGTCTATCTGAAATACGGCACGGCCAACGAGAAGATGATCTCGGGGCTGATGCGCGTGTCCACGCCGGGACGGCGGGTCTACGTCGGTCACGACGCGATCCCGACCATCCTCGGCGGCATGGGCGTGACGATCGTGTCCACGTCCAGGGGTGTCGTGACCGACCGCGAGGCGCGCAAGCAGAAGGTGGGCGGCGAAGTCCTCGCCTACGTGTGGTGAGAGGCTGACCATGTCACGCATCGGAAAGCAGCCCGTAGCGATTCCCCAGGGCGTGAAAGTCCAGATCGAGAACGGCCTGGTGAGAGCGGAAGGCCCCAAGGGCAAGCTCTCCCAGTCCCTTCCCGACGGGCTCAGCGCCAAGCTCGAGAACAACACGCTCGTCCTCACGCGCGGGGGCGACGACCGGCAGACCCGGGCGCTCCACGGCACGGCCCGGGCGCTGGTCGCCAACATGGTCAACGGCGTGAAGGCCGGCTTCGAGCGCAAGCTCGACATCGTGGGCATCGGCTACCGGGCCCAGATGCAGGGCAAGGCGACGATCCAGCTCGCCCTGGGCTACTCGCACCCCGTGATCTTTCCGCTGCCCGACGGGGTCACCGCCGAGATCGACAAGCAGGTGGCGATCACGCTGCGCGGGGCCGACAAGGCCCTGCTCGGCCAGACGGCGGCGAAGCTGCGCGCGCTGCGCAAGCCGGATCCCTACAAGGGCAAGGGCGTCAAGTATGCCGACGAGGTCATCCGGCGCAAGGTCGGCAAGAAGGCGGGCGCCAAATGATCATCAAGGACCGGCGGGCGTCGAGGAACCTGCGGCACGACCGGCTGCGCCGGCACGTGCGCGGGTCGGCGGGACGGCCGCGGCTGGCGGTGTTCCGGAGTCTCAATCACATCTACGCCCAGGTCATCGACGACGATGCGGGCCGGACCATCGTGGCCGTGGACACGCGCAGCAAGGAATTTCGGCAGGGCCACAAGACGGGCGGCAACGTTGCCGCCGCCAAGGTCATCGGCGAGCTGCTGGGCCAGCGCGCCAAGGCCCAGGGGATCGAGCGTGTGGTGTTCGACCGCGGCGGCTACAAGTATCACGGGCGGGTGAAGGCACTGGCCGAGGCGGCGCGCGCCGCGGGTCTCGTGTTCTAGGCGAGAGTCAGGAGACAAGGGTGGCGGAAGCGAGGATCGATCCGAGCGTGCTGGAGTTGAACGACCGCGTGGTGTCCATCAACCGCGTGGCCAAGGTCGTCAAGGGCGGCCGGCGCTTCTCGTTCACGGCGCTGGTCGTGGTCGGCGACGGTCGTGGCCACGTCGGCGTCGGGCTCGGCAAGGCCCATGAAGTCCCCGAGGCCATCCGGAAGGCGGTCGAGCACGCCAAGAAGGCCCTGATCTTCGTGCCGCTCAAGGACACGACGATCCCGTGCGAGATCACCGGGCACTTCGGCGCCGGCCGGGTGTTCCTCAAGCCCGCCGTGCCGGGCACCGGGGTCATCGCCGGCGGCGCCGTCCGGCCCGTGCTGGAAGCCGCCGGGGTCCAGGACATCCTGACGAAGACGCTCGGCTCGAACAATCCCCACAACGTCCTCAAGGCCACCATCGACGCGCTCCGCCAGCTCAAGCGACTTCAAGACTTGCACGCGGCTCGGCGGCGCGGCGACGGCAACAGCACGATCGTGGAGGAGACCGCGGGTGCCCGCCCGGAGGCTTAAGCTCACGCTCGTGCGAAGCATCATCGGGCTATCGCCGCGGCAGGAGGCGACGGTGAAGGCGCTGGGTCTCAGACACATGAACCGGTCCGTCGTGCACGAGGACACGCCGACGATCCGCGGGATGATCGCCAAAGTGCCGCACGTGCTGCGAGTCAGCCATGAAGCTTGAGGACCTGCGCCCGGCGCCGGGCGCGAAGACGCGACGAAAGCGCATCGGCCGCGGGCCGGGCTCGGGTCACGGCAAGACGGCAACGAAGGGCAGCAAGGGCCACAACGCCCGCTCGGGTGGCGGCAAGGCGGGTGGCTTCGAGGGCGGCCAGATGCCGCTCTACCGCCGGATCCCCAAGCGCGGCTTCCTGCCTCACGGTGGCAAGCATCCGTATGCGATCGTCAATCTCAAGTCGCTGGCCGCGTTCGGCGCCAACTCGGTGGTGGACGCCGAGGGCCTCGTCAAGGCGCGGCTCATCAAGAACTCCGATCGGGAGCGAGTGAAGATCCTGGGCGACGGCGAGGTGCCCCATGCCCTCACCGTCAAAGTGCACGCCATCAGCGCGTCGGCCCGCCAGAAGATCGAAGCTCGGGGCGGCCGCGTGGAACTGCTGGCGGCCGAGGTGAGCGCGACGTGATCGAGGGCCTGCAGAGCTTCCAAAACGTCTTCAAGATTCCGGAGCTCAAGCGCCGCCTGATGTTCAGCGCGGTGCTGTTGATCGCGTACCGCCTGGGCGCCCACGTTCCGACGCCGGGCATCGACGGCCACGCGCTCGCCCAGTTCTTCGACCAGGTCCAGGGCACGCTGCTGGGCATGGTCGACCTCTTCTCGGGCGGCAACCTGCGACGCCTATCGATCTTCGCGCTCGGCATCATGCCGTACATCTCGGCGTCGATCATCCTGCAGCTCCTCACCGTCGTGATCCCCGCGCTCGAGCGATTGGCCAAGGAAGGTGAGGCCGGGCGCAAGAAGATCACGCAGTACACGCGGTACGGCACCATCGTGCTCTCGGGCGTGCAGGCGCTCGGCATCGCCATCGGGCTCGAGAGCATGCGCAGCCCGGGCGGCGCCTCGATCGTGCCCAATCCCGGCTGGGGCTTCCGGCTGCTGACGATGGTGACCCTCACCGCCGGCACCGCGCTCATCATGTGGATCGGCGAGCAGATCTCCGAGAAGGGCATTGGCAACGGCATCTCGCTGATCATCTTCGCGGGCATCGTCGTCCGGCTGCCCTCGGCGGTCACCGCCTCCTACACGCTGCTGACGACGGGCGAGATGAAGCTCTTCGTCTTCCTCTCCCTCATCGCGCTGATGGTCGCGGTGACGGCGGCGGTCGTCCTGATGCAGGAGGGTCAGCGCAAGATCCCCGTCCAGTACGCGCGCCGCGTGGTGGGCCGTCGCGTCTACGGCGGGCAGTCCACGCACATCCCGCTCCGGATCAACACCGCGGGCGTCATCCCGGTGATCTTCGCCTCGTCGCTGATCCTCTTCCCGGCCACGCTGACCCGCTTCGTGCCGCATCCCTGGATGCAGGCCATCGCCGACGCGCTGAGCCCGGGGCGCTTCTCGTACACGATGCTGTACATGGGCCTGATCGTCTTCTTCGCGTACTTCTACACGGCCATCGTCTTCAACCCAATCGATCTCGCCGACAACATGAAGAAGTACGGCGGATTCATCCCCGGCGTCCGGCCCGGCAAGAAGACGGCCGAGTACATCGACCACGTGCTCACGCGCATCACGCTGCCGGGCGCGCTGTTCCTGGCGCTCATCTCGGTGCTGCCCGACTTCCTGATCCGCTGGTTCAACGTGCCGTTCTACTTCGGCGGCACCAGCCTCTTGATCGTGGTCGGCGTGGCGCTGGACACCGTGCGCCAGATGGAGTCCCATCTGCTCATGCGGAACTACGAGGGCTTCCTCAAGCGGTCGCGCTCGCGCTCGGGCGCGTTCTCGCGAGGCTGAGCCCGGGTGCGCCTCGTCTTCCTCGGACCTCCCGGCGCCGGCAAGGGCACCCAGGCGCGCGAGCTCGCGCGCGAGTTGAACGTGCCGCAGGTGGCCACCGGCGACATGCTGCGCGAGGCCGTCGCCAACGGCACGCCGCTCGGACGCGAAGCCAAGGCCTACATGGACCGGGGCGCCCTGGTTCCCGACGACGTGATCGTCCGGTTGATCGCCGAGCGCCTGGCCCAGCCGGATGCCAAGCGCGGGTTCATCCTGGACGGGTTCCCACGAACGATCCCCCAGGCCGACGCGCTGGAGCGGTTATTGGGCGACCTCGGCGTGTCGCTCGACCGGGTCGTCTACTTCGACGTCTCCGATGCCGAGCTGGTGCGCCGGCTTACCGGCCGCCGCTCCTGCCCGAAGTGCCAGTCGACGTTCCACGTCACGTCCAACCCGCCGAAGCATGAGAACGTCTGCGACCGCTGCGGCAGCACCCTCGTCCAACGTGAGGACGACCGCGAGGCGACGGTGCGCAAACGGCTCCAGGTCTACGCCGAGCAGACGTCGCCGCTGCTCGACCGCTACAAGAAGCGCGGCGTGCTGAGGACCGTGGCCGGCGAGGGCAAGATCGGGACGATCCACGGCGACATCAAGAAAGTGGTGAACGGGTGATCGTCCTCAAGTCGGCGCGGGAGATCGACCTGATGCGCCGCGGTGGTCAGATCCTCGCCGACGTCATGGAGATGCTGCGCGGTTTCGTGAAGCCCGGGCTGTCGACGCTGGAGATCGACGAGGAGGTCGAGGAGTTCATCGTGGCCCGCGGCGCCACGCCGGCGTTCAAGGGCTATCGCGGGTTTCCGGCGACCGTCTGCATCTCCATCAACGAAGAGATCGTTCATGGCATCCCGTCGGCGCATCGCCGGATGAAGGAAGGCGACATCGTGGGGCTGGACCTCGGGTGTATCGTCGAGGGGTATTACGCCGACTGTGCGTTCACGATGCCGATCGGCGAGATTCCGGCGCGGGTCCAGGAACTGCTCGACGTGACGCGCCAGAGCCTCGATCTCGCCATCACCCAGTGCCGGCCGGGGCAGCGTCTCAGCGACATTTCCCACGCCGTGCAAAGGCACGTCGAGGCCCATGGCTTCGGCGTCGTGCGCGCGTTCGTGGGCCACGGGATCGGCCGGAACCTGCACGAGGACCCGCAGATCCCGAACTTCGGTGAGCCGGGCCACGGGCCGCAGCTCAAGACGGGCATGGTGGTGGCCATCGAGCCGATGGTGACGATGGGCTCGTACGACGTCCGCATCCTGGACGACGGGTGGACGGCGGTCACCAAGGACGGCAGCCTGGCGGCGCACTTCGAGCACACCATCGCCGTAACCGACAACGGACCAGATGTGCTGACCCGACGAGCGGCGTAATGCGTAGCCGAGACCAGCGAGACCGATCAGAGGTCAGCGGCTCCAAGGGGCGAGCGTCACGAGGCCCGAGGGAGACCGGAGCGTACGCGGTTGTCCGTGAGGATCGGTGTCGACCGAGAACGAAGTGAGGCGAAGCCACTTGGAGTCGCACTAGATGCCGAAAGAAGACGCGATCGAGGTCGAAGGCACGGTGGTGGAGCCGCTCCCCAACGCGATGTTTCGCGTGGAGCTGGAGAACGGCCATCGCGTGCTGGCGCACGTGAGCGGCAAGATGCGGATGAACTTCATCCGGATCCTGCCCGGTGACCGGGTCAAGGTGGAACTGTCGCCGTACGATCTGACCCGCGGCCGCATCACGTACCGGTTCAAATGACAGACGGGCGGCTCGACGAGCGAGCGGTTCACGTAGGAGAGCGAGCGCAGAGATGAAAGTCAGACCGTCGATCAAGGCGCGCTGCGAGCACTGCAAGGTGGTGCGGCGCAGCGGCGTCGTGCGGATCATCTGCAAGAACCCGCGCCACAAGCAGCGGCAAGGCTGAGAGCGGAGAACACCCATGGCTCGAATCGCAGGCGTTGATCTTCCCCGGGAGAAGCGTGGCGAAGTCGCGCTCACCTATATCTACGGCATCGGCCGCCCGACGGCGATGCGCGTGCTCGCGCAGGCGCACGTGGACCACAACAAGCGCGTGAAGACGTGGTCGGAGGACGAGACCAGCCGCGTGCGCGAGATCCTCGAGCGCGAGGTCAAGGTGGAAGGCGACCTCCGGCGCGAGATCTCGATGAACGTGAAGCGGCTGATGGACATCGGCGCCTATCGTGGCATCCGTCATCGCAAGGGCTTGCCGGTCCGCGGCCAGCGCACCCATACGAACGCCCGCACCCGCAAGGGCCCGCGCAAGGGCGTCATGGTCAAGAAGAAGCCCACGGCAGCGGCCGCTCCGGCGGCCCCGGCAGCAGCCAAGAAGCCAGGAGCATAAGGTATGGCAGATCAGCCAGCAGCAGCAGCAGCAGCCGGCAAGCCGGGCCCTCGCAAGAAGGGCGGCAAGCGACGCGAGCGCCGCGAAGTCCGCATCGGCGTCGCGCACGTGCAGGCCACGTTCAACAACACGATCGTGACGCTCACCGACAAGATGGGCAACGTCGTGTCGTGGTCGAGCGCGGGCAGCGCCGGATTCAAGGGCTCCCGCAAGAGCACGCCGTTCGCGGCCCAGACCGCGGCCGAGGCGGCCGCCCGCAAGGCGATGGAGTACGGCCTGAAGACGATCGAGGTGTTCGTGAAGGGCCCCGGTGCCGGGCGCGAGGCGGCCATCCGCTCGTTGCAGGCCACCGGGCTCGAGATCACCGCGATCCGCGACGTCACGCCCATCCCGCACGACGGCTGCCGGCCGCCGAAGCGGCGGCGGGTGTAGGGGGCGGCGCCATGGCCCGATACCGTGACGCGAAGTGCCGCCTGTGCCGCCGCGAGGGCATGAAGCTGTTCCTGAAAGGCGCCCGCTGCTTCACCGACAAGTGCGCGATCGAGCGGCGCAACTATCCGCCCGGCCAGCACGGCCTGAATCGCGGCAAGCTCACCGCCTTCGGCGTGCAATTGCGCGAGAAGCAGAAGGCCAAGCGCATCTACGGCGTGCTCGAGGGCCAGTTCCGGAAGTACTTCCACTGGGCCGAGCGCGAGAAGGGCGTGACCGGTGAGAACCTCCTGAAGCTGCTCGAGCTGCGCCTGGACAACGTCGTCCATCGCCTGGGCTTCGCCGCCTCGCGCCGCGAGGGCCGGCAGATGGTGGCCCACGGCCACCTGGCCGTGAACGGGCGCAAGGTTTCGGTGCCGTCGTTCCTGGTCAAGGTGGGCGATGTCGTGCAGCTCCGGCCGAACTCCAAGCACGCCCCCCGCGTGGACGACAACCTCAATGCGGGCCGCGGCCAGATCCCCCAGTGGCTCGAGGTGGATCCCAACGAGCGCAAGGGCTTCGTGCGGAGCCTGCCGCTCCGCGAAGACATCCAGATCCCGGTGTCGGAACAGCTGATCGTCGAGCTGTACAGCAAGTAGCGAAAGGACCGGAGCACGATGCCACGCATCCCGTTTCAGAAGCCGCGCAAAGTCGAGTGGGAGATCCTGACCGACCGCTACGGCCGGCTGGTGGCCGAGCCGTTCGAGAAGGGCTACGCGCTCACCGTCGGCCACTCGCTCCGGCGCACCCTGCTCAACATCGTGCCCGGCTCGGCCGTGTCGTGGGTGAAGATCGACGGCCTCAAGAGCGCTGACCAGCCGATCGCCGGCGTCACCGAGAGTACGGCCGACGTGCTGCTGAACCTCAAGAAGCTCACGATCCAGGTGCCGGCCGGCGAGCCCCGCACGGTCCGCGTGGAGGTGAGCGGGCCGAAGACGGTGACCGGCGCGGACGTCCCCGAGACCGACATCGAGGTCATCAACCCCGAGACGCACCTCTTCACGCTGGGCGCGGGGGCCAAGGTCTCGATGGAGCTTGGCATCGGCGTCGGCCGTGGCTACGAAGCCCTCGACAAGAAGACCGGCAGCGTGCCGGCGGGCGCCCTGCCACTCGACGCCGCCTACTCGCCGATCACGCGGATCGCCTACACGGTCGACCCGTCACGGCTGGGCAAGATCACCGACTACGAGAAGCTCGTAATCGAGATCTGGACCAACGGCGCCGTCAGCCCCGAGGACGCGCTCGAGCGCGCGGCCGGCTTCCTGCGTGGCCACTTCAGCCCGCTGGCGGCGGGTGCGCCGGTCGAAGAGGCGGAGACCGAGGGCGCGTCCGGCGAGGAGTATCTGCGCGACGCGCTCAGCAAGCCGCTCGAAGAACTGCCGCTGCCGGCCCGAGCCATCAACGCGCTCAAGAACGCCGAGATCCACGTCGTGGCCGACCTCGCCCAGAAGACCGAGGCCGATCTCGAGCAGGTGAAGAACCTCGGCGAGAAGTCCATCGACGAGATCAAGACGGCGCTGGCCGCGCTCGGGCTCTCGATCGGCATGCGCATCGATCCCAACATTCTGGGAACGCTCAACCGTGGCGGAGGAGTGGTTCGATGAGGCACCGTAACCATCGCTTCCGGCTGGGCCGGGTCAGCGAGCACCGCACGGCCATGCTTCGCAACATGCTCGTCGCCCTCTTCCGCCACGAGCGCATCGAGACGACCGAGGCCAAGGCGAAAGCCGTCCGCGGCCTGGCCGACCACATGGTGACGCTGGCCAAGCGCGAAAGCCTGCACGCCCGGCGCCAGGCGCTCTCGATGATGCCGGACACCGAGGTGGTGCGCCGGCTCTTCGATCAGATCGGCGCGCGCTACGCCGATCGCCACGGCGGCTACACGCGCATCATCCACGCCGGCGTCCGCCGCGGCGACGGCGCCCCCGTCGTCTACCTCGAGCTCGTCGATCGTCCCGAGACGCCGCCCGACGGCAAGAGCAAGAAGGGCGAGAAGAAGGAAAGGCCGGGCAAGGGCGAGGGCAAGGCGGAGGCCGAGAGCGGAGGCAAGCGGAAGAAGAAGGAGAAGGCCGCCGCCGCGAGCGCGTAGTTATCGGAGATCGCGATCCAGCCCCGTCGCCTCCAGGCCCCAGCGCGTCACCTCGGAGACCAGATCGTCGGTCGCGGCCAGGCGCGTGCAGAACTCGCGCACCATGGCGGTGAAGAACGCCAGCGCCGCCGCCGGCTTCATGGCGAGCATCTTTTCGAGCGTTGCCCGCTGAAGCACGATGAGCTCGATGTCGGTCTCGGCCCGGGCCGTCGCCGAGCGCGGCAGGCACCCGAAGAGGTTCATCTCGCCGAAGAACTCGCCGGGCTTCATCCGGGCCAGGACCTTCTCCACTCGTGGCGTGACCTCCTTGGAGATCAGCACGATGCCCTGGCGGACCACGAACATCTCGGCGCTGGTCTCGCCCTCGTGGAACAGCGTCCGATTCCGTCGCAGCGCCCGCTCATCGATGTGGTCGGCCAGCTCGATCAGCTCGGCCAGGCTGAAGGCGGCGAAGAGCGGGAGCGTGCGGAGGAAGGCGGCGCGGGCGACGACATCGGCCTGGGCACGCTGGCCGTGCGGCGCCACGACGGCGAGCCCGAGGGCGCGGAGGTCGTGCCCGACGGCCCGGAGGCGCCGCTCGATCGCGAAACGTCCGGGCGCGGCCCCGGGCTGACGCCGGTCACGCATGACGGCGACGCTGTCGTCGTCGTCGCGGCGCAGCGTCGTGAAGAGATCGTCGCGGCTCTGGTCGACGATGACGAGCAGGCGATCGTCCATAGCCCACCCCCTGAGCCGGCGTCAGCCGCGCCGGCCCGAGCTTACTTCACATGCTGTCTGAAGAACCCGAGCGTTTTCTTCCACGCGTCGTCGGCCGCCGCCTTGTTGAAGGCGGCCGTGTTCTCGTCGTTGAAGAACGCGTGGTCGACGTTCGGGTAGACGTGGATCTGGGACTGCTTGCCGGCCTTCTTGATGGCGGCGTCAACGGCGCGGGCGTCGTCGGGCTTCACGAACTGGTCCTTCTCGGCGAAGAGGCCGAGTACGGGCCCGCCGAGCTTGCCGTAATCGGGCTTCACGTTGGGATGGATGCCGTAGAAGTCGACGACCGCGCCGACCTTCGGATTCACGGTGCCGGCGAAGAGCGCGAGCTGGCCGCCCATGCAGAAGCCGACGGCGCCCACCTTCTGGCTCGAGGACTGCGTGGCCAGATAATCGACGGCGCCCCGCAGATCCTTCTCGGCCTGTCCGATGTTGAGCGCCATGAAGAGCTTGCCGGCCCCGTCGGGCTCGTTGGCCGTCTTGCCGTGGTACATGTCGGGCGCCAGCGCGGTGAAGCCCTCGGCGGCGAAGCGGTCACAGACGTTCTTGATGTGCTGTACGAGTCCCCACCACTCCTGGATCACGAGCACGCCCGGGCCCTTGCCCGACGTGGGCGTTGCGAGGTAACCGGAGGTCTTGCCGCCGTTCGAGGGAAACTCCACCATCTTGCCAGCCATGAGGGCCTCCTTCGGAGCTAAGCTTGCCTGGGAGGTGCCAGGGCGATCTTCACCGCGGCCACGTGCCGCGGGCCGGCCTCCAGCACGGTGATCGTGTATCCGGGCACCTGGAGCTCTTCGCCGGTGCGCGGAATACGGCCGAGCGTGGCCAGCACGAGGCCGGCCACCGTCTCGTAGTCCTGCTTGGGAAGCGTCCAGCCCATCGCCTCGTTCAACTCGTCGATGTTGGCGCGCCCGGCCACCCAATAGGTGCCGTCGGGCAGGCGATCCACCGGAGCGGGTGAGCGGTCGTGCTCGTCCTGGATCTCGCCGACGATCTCCTCGACGATGTCCTCCAGTGTCACGATGCCGGTCGATCCGCCGTACTCGTCGACCACGATGGCCAGGTGCATGCGCCCGCGCTGCATCTCGCGCAGCAGGTCGTCGATCCGCTTGGTTTCCGGCACATAGTACGGCGGGCGCATCAGATCGTCCAGCCGCCGGGCCTCGGCGCCGCGGCGCAGGATGTCCATGGCCGCCACCACGCCCACGAGGTTGGTCTCGCGCTCGCGGTAGATCGGGATGCGCGAGAAGCCGCGATCTCTGATCAGATCGACGGCGTCGCGCACCGAGGCGGTGGCGGGCAGCATGGTGACGTCCACCAGGGGCACCATGATCTCGCGCACCGTCGTGTCGCCGAGGTCGAAGATCTTGTCGATCATCTCCGCTTCCTGGCTGGTCACGTCGGCCTCGCCCGGCTCCATCGCCAGCAACGCCTTCAGCTCCTCGCGCGAGACGAAATGGCGCGTGCCCGGCGGGGTGGCGCCGAGCAGGCGGAGCAGCCCGCCCACCACGCCGTTGGAGAACGCGACGAAGGGCGCCAGCAGGACGGAGGACCAGGTCAACGCGCGGTAGACGCGCACGATCAACGCGGTCGCCCACTCGCGCGCCACCGCCTTGGGGATGATCTCGCCGAACACCAGCATGATGGGCGTGAGGATCGCCGTCACGACCAGGGGGGCCATGCCCCCCAGCGTGGGCAGGAGCGCGAACGTGGCGGCCGAGGAAGCGACGATGTGCGAGATCGTCACGCCCATCATCGCGGTCGACAGCGTGCGCTCGGGCCGGCGGAACGCGTCGAGATAGGCGGCCGCCGTCGTGTTGCCTTCCTCGGCCAGGTGGCGGATGCGCAACCGATTGGCCGCGATGAACGACATCTCGGCCGCCGAGAAGAACATCGTGACGGCCAGGCAGAAGACGGCGACCCACAGCAGCATCACGCCGCGGCCTCGCCTTCGGCGCGCCTGTGGAGGTGGACGACCACCTCGACCACGCGCGTTCGCTCGACCTTCTCGACCACCACGGTCAGCTCCGGGGTGACCAGGCGCTCGGCTTTGCGCGGCACGCGCCCGAAGAGGTCGAGCACCCAGCCGCCCACGGTGTCGTAGGCCTTGTTCGAGAGCGCGAGCCCGGTGACGGCATTGAGCTCGTCGATCGGGAGTTTGCCGGCCACGCGGAAGGTGGTGGCGTCGAGCTTCTGGATCAGCCGCTCCGGCTCGTCGTACTCGTCGACGATCTCGCCCACCAGCTCCTCGAGGAGATCCTCCAGCGCCACGAGGCCCGCGGTGCCGCCATACTCGTCGACGACGATCGCCATGTGGAGCTTCTTGGCCTGGAACTCTTGCAACAGTACGTCGGCGCGCTTGGATTCCGGCACGAAGTAGGGCGGGTGGAGCTGCGTGCGCAGGTCGAAGTCCGCGGGGAGGCCGTCGAGGTACGCCAGCAGGTCCTTCGTGTAGAGGATGCCCACGATGACGTCGATGGAGCCCTCGTACACGGGCACCCGCGAGTGCAGGTTCTCGCGCAGCGCGGGGAGGATCTGGTCGCTCGGCGTGTCGAGGTCGAGGCAGAACATGTCGGTCCGCGGCACCATGACCGAGCGGACGAGCGTGTCCTCGAGCTCGAAGACCTTGTGGATCATCTCGCGCTCTTCGCGCTCCACCACGCCTTCCTTGGCGCCCACGTCCACCAGCGTGCGCAACTCTTCCTCGGTCAGCTCGGGGTGGGCCTGGCGCTCGCTCCCGATGAGATGCACCGTGAGCGTGGTCAGGGCCCCGAGGGTGGAGCGCACGGGCTTGAGGATGACACTGAGCCAGGCCACCGGCCCGCGGGCCAGCGTCAGGAATTGCTCGGGGTACTTGACGGCGAAGGTCATGGGCAGGACCTCGCCGAAGGTGGTCAGGATCAGGATCATGCCGATGATCTCGACCAGGAGGCCGTAGCGCGCGCCGAAGACGTCCTCGGCCAGCGTCGCCGCCAGCGCGGCGGCGCCGATGTTGATGAGCGTGATGCCGACGAGGAGCGTGACGAGCAGGTCGTGGGGCCGCTCGATCAGCGGCGAACGGGCCTCGCCCGCGCTCCCGGCGAGCTTGCGCAGCCGGGCGCGACCCAGAGAGAAGAAGGCCGCCTCCGCGCCGGTCAAGATTGCCGATGCCGCGACCAGGACCGCCAGGGCCAGCAGCTTCAGCGTGAGTTGATTACTCACGCCGCGTCCCGCTGGCAAAGTGCTCGAAGCCGGGCCCGACCGCGACCGCGTGCCCGGCGGCGTCGACGAACGTCACTCCGGCCGCGCCGGGCTCCATCGCGCCGATGGCGGTCAGCGTCGTGCCCGTCGCGCTCCCGAGCCCGCCGCGCAGCCGCTCGAACGCCGAGGGCTCACAGGTCAGCAGCAACTCGTAGTCTTCGCCGCCGCCGGTGGCCCAGCCGACCGCATCGTGCTTCGTCGCCACCGCGACGTCCCGTGTCGCGGCGCCGATCGGCAGTTTCCCAAGATCCACGCGCGCGGCCGCGCGGCTCTCCTCGGCCACGTGGCGGAGGTCGGTGGCCAGCCCGTCGGAGAGATCGATCATCGCCGTGACACCACCAGCGGCAGCGAGCCAGCGGCCTTCCTTCACGCGCGGCCGCGGGCGCAGATGGGCGCCCGTCACAACGGCGAGGGCCTCGGCCGAGACGCGGGCCGGAGCCTCGCGGCGCTCGAGCACGGCCAGGCCGGCCGCCGAACGCCCGAGGTCACCCGTGACGGCGATCATGTCGCCGGCGCGCGCGCCCGAACGCAGGATGGGCGCGCCCGTCGCTTCGCCGAGGAGCGTGATGTTCACGACCCAGCCCGATGGCGACGCGGACGTGTCGCCCCCCACGACGGAGACGTCGTGCTCGTCACCGAGGGCGTGAATGCCCTCGTAGAACGCTTCGACTTCGTCCATCGTGGTCGAGGCCGGGCAGGCGAGGGCGATGAGTGCCCAGCGTGGCCGCCCGCCCATCGACGCGATGTCCGAGACGTTCACGGCCAGCGCTTTCCAGCCGATGTCGGCGGGCTCGGCGTAGCGCCGGCGGAAGTGAACGTCCTCGATGAGGAGATCGGTCGTCGCCAGGAGCAGGCTCCCGCCGGGTGCTTCCAGCACGGCGCAGTCGTCACCGATGCCCACCCGCACGCCCGGAGCCTGCCGGGCGCGCTCACGGAGCGCGCGGATCAGGGCAAGCTCTGTGAGCCTTGGCTCACCAGGCGTCATTTCTTTAGGAAATTCCCGAGAAGGCGCTTTCCTTCGACGGTCAGGATGGACTCGGGGTGGAATTGCACACCCTCGACGGGATGCTCCCGGTGTCGCACTCCCATGATCTCGCCGTCCTCCGACCAGGCGGAGACTTCGAGCTCGGCCGGAACGGTCTTTCGCACGATGGCGAGCGAGTGGTATCGGGTGGCGACGAACGGGTTCGTGAGCCCGGCGAACACGCCGCGGTCGTCGTGGCGGATGTCCGACGTCTTGCCGTGCATCTGCTTGCCGGCGCGCGCCACCGTCGCGCCGAAGGCGCGGCCGATGGCCTGGTGGCCGAGGCAGACGCCGAGGATCGGAGTCGTGGCGCCGAGCCGCTTGATCACGTCGATCGAGACGCCGGCTTGATCGGGGGTCCCTGGTCCGGGCGAGATGACGATGCGCTCCGGCGCCATGGAAGCGAGGGCGTCGACGTCCATTTCGTCGTTGCGCACGACCCTGAGCTCGGCTCCCAGCTCGCCGAGGTACTGGACGAGGTTGTAGGTGAACGAGTCGTAGTTGTCGATGACCAGGATCACAGGCTCGCCTCGCCTTCGGCTGCGGCTCGCACAGCCACAATCACGGGCTCGCCTCGATATTCACAGAGTCGCCTCGCCTGCGGCTGCGGCTCCGCCAGCGGACTGCGGCTCGCACGGCCACAATCATATGTGACCCGTGGCCGCGGCCATGCGCAGGGCCAGGATGAGGCCTCGCGCCTTGGACGACGTTTCGAGCCACTCGGTCTTGGGATCGGAGTCGGCGACGATGCCGGCGCCGACCTGCACCGACGCGGTCCCGTCGTGGCAGACGATCGTTCGGATCGTGATGCAGGAGTCGAGGTTGCCGGAGTAGGAGATGTAGCCGACGGCGCCGCCGTAGGGCCCGCGTTGGGTCGGCTCGAGCTGGTCGATGATCTCCATCGCGCGGATCTTCGGCGCGCCGGTGAGGGTGCCAGCCGGAAAGCACGCCTGCAACACTTCCATCGCGTCGGCGCCGGCTTTGAGCTGCCCAGTCACGTGGCTGACCAGGTGCATGACGTGCGAATAACGCTCGATGGCCATGAACTCGGTGACCTTGACCGAGCCGAGCGTCGCGACGCGCCCGACGTCGTTCCGTCCGAGGTCGACGAGCATGACGTGCTCGGCGCGCTCCTTGGGGTCGGCCAGCAGCGTCTCGGCGATCGTCTGGTCCTGGGACTCGGTGACACCTCGCGGACTCGTCCCCGCGATCGGGCGCACGTCGATGCGGCCGTTCTCCAGGCGCACCAGCACCTCGGGCGACGAACCGACCACCGTCGTCTTGCCGAGCCGGAGAAAGAAGAGGTAGGGCGACGGGTTGATGGTCCGCAGCGCGCGGTACACGGTGAACGGGTCGGCGCCGAGTGGCGTGTCGAGCCGACGGGAGACGACGATCTGGTAGGCGTCGCCGGCGGCGATGTACTCCTTGGCCTTCAGCACCGCCTCCGAAGCCTTCTTCTCCAAGCGCCACGAGCGGCGCCGGAGCGGCGAACGAGAGCGGCGCCGGGGTGCGGGCCGGGCGGGCCAGCTTCTGGAGTGTCATGCCGATCCGAAGCGCCGCGCGTTCGTAGGCCTGGTCCAGTGACGCGTCATCGTGGCCCTCGATGCGGGCGTTGGCAATCACGAGGAGCCGGTGACGGAGGTTGTCGAAGACCAGAAACGTGTCGGTGAAGAGGAAGATCGCGTCGGGCAGCCGCAGGTCGTCCTTGGCGGTGGCCGGCAGCCGCTCCATGTGGCGCACCATGTCGTAGGCGAGGTACCCCACCGTGCCGCCCTGGAACCGCGGCAGGCCCGGCACCGGCACGGGCTGGAACTCGGCGAGCAGCGTCCTCAGCGCATCGAGCGGATTACCGTCCGGCAGGCGCTCGATCACACGGCCGCCCGCGCGACGAAGGGTGATCCGGCCGTTCTTCGCCGACAGCACCATCATCGGATCGGTGCCGAGGAAGGAGTAGCGCGCCCACTTCTCACCGCCCTCGACGGACTCGAGCAGGAACGAGTATGGCCCGGGACGAAGTCTCAGGTACGCGGAGAGCGGAGTGTCGAGGTCGCCGGGGAGCTCGACGAACACCGGGACGAGGTTCCCCTGCCCCGCGAGCGCGCGGAACTCGTCACGGGTTGGGGAGAGCGGCGGGATACCTGTGCCGCCGGTACTGATACGTCAGAGCCTAGGCGACCCGCGTCAGGCGAGCGCGTCCAGCTTCTTCTGGAGCTGGGCTTTGGGTACGGCCCCGATCACCTGGTCGGCGACTTTGCCGTCCTTGACGAACAGGATCGTCGGGATCGAGCGAATGCCGTAGCGGGCGGCGAGGCCCGGGTTCTCGTCCACGTTCACTTTCGCAAGCGTCACCCGTCCGCCGGATGCGCGGGCAAGCTCCTCGAGAACGGGCGCGATGGCGCGGCACGGGCCGCACCACTCTGCCCAGAAGTCCACCATCATGAGGCTCTGATTCGCGACGAGCGCCTCGTCGAAGCTCTGTTCCGTAAGGTGGACCGTTCCAGCATCAGCCATGAGCGCGTTCTCCTCGTTGAAAAGTCAACGGCCACGCTAACATACCGAACGCAGGCCCGCAACTTTTTACCTTGTCAGTTTGACACCCCCTCGTGCTAACTTGTTATCTACGATGGTGGAAACCGCTCGCGTCCTGATCGTCGACGACGAGAACTCGATCCTGCTGCTCCTCAAGGAAGCCCTCACGGCGTGGGGCTATCAAGTGTCCACGGCGAACACCGCGACCGACGCGCTCGCCGTCGTGCGCACCCAGGTGTTCGACGCCGCCATCACCGACATCCGGATGCCCGACATGAGCGGACTCGAGCTGCTCAAGCAGCTCAAGGCTCACGACGAGTCGATCGAGGTCGTGATCATGACGGGCTATCCCACGATCGCGTCGGCCGTCGAGGCGCTCAAGGAAGGGGCCTACGACTATCTCTCCAAGCCCCTGATCCTGGACGAGCTCAAGCACCTCATGCAGCGACTGATGGAGCGCCGCTTCCTGCGCGGCGAAGTCCACACGCTGCGGGCGCGCCTCGGTGAGGAGCTGACCGTCAACGAGCTGATCGGCGCCTCGGGCGCCATGCAGCGCGTGAAGGAGATCATCGGCAAGGTGGCCGTCACCGACTCGCCCGTGCTGATCGAGGGCGAGAGCGGCACCGGCAAGGAGCTGGTCGCCGCCGCCATCCATCGATTGTCGATTCGCGCCAAGGGGCCCTTCATCCCCGTCAACTGCAGCGCCATCCCCCGCGATCTTCTGGAATCCGAGTTCTTCGGCCACGTCCGGGGTGCCTTCTCGGGCGCCGTGGCTGACGCGCTCGGTCTCTTCCGCGGCGCCAACGATGGCACGATCTTCCTGGATGAGATCGCCGAGCTGCCCCCCGAGCTGCAGGTGAAGCTCCTGCGCGTATTGCAGGAGATGTCGGTGAGGCCGGTCGGCTCGACGAAGGCGCACCCGGTGGACGTCCGGGTGATCGCCGCCACGAACCGCAATCTCGAGCAGGCGATGCACAGTGGGACCTTCCGGCAGGACCTGTTCTATCGGCTCAACGTGATTCGGATCCAGCTGCCGTCGCTCCGAGAGCGGCGAGAGGACATCTCGTCGCTGGTGAACCACTTCATCCGGCGGTTCAACAAGCGGCTGCGCCGCGACGTCAAGGGCATCAGCCCCGACGCGCTGGCGGCGCTGTCCGGCTACGATTTTCCCGGCAACGTTCGCGAACTGGAGAACCTGATCGAGCGCGCCTTCGCGATGGGCTCCCGGGACCAGATCACGCTGGCGGATCTGCCCAGCCTCACGGCCCGGCCGTCGGTGGCGCCGTCCATGGCCGGGAGCACCGTGCCGACGCTGGCCGATCTGCCCAGCCTGACGGCTCGGCCGTCGGTGGCGCCGTCCATGGCCGGCAGCACCGTCCCGACGTTAGCCGAGGTCGAGAAGGAGTTGATCCTCCGCGCCCTGGCGGTCTACAACAACGACAAGGAAGAGGCCGCTCGCGCCCTCGGCATCTCCCGCCGGACGATCTACCGCCGGCTCAAGGAGTACGGCAAGCTCTAGATCGGCTCCTTCGAGTAGGTGTGCTCGGCGGGCGCCCCGTCGTCAGTGCCGGACGGCGGCCCGTCCGGAGCGAGGTCGCGCAGCATCTCCTCACCCTCGGCATCCGCCATCAAGAGCCGCACGTAGAGCCGTTCGCCGATGACGTTGGCCCGTGTGAGCGCGATCAGCGTGGGCTTGAAGCCGACCGCACTCTCCATGGCCTCGTTGACCGCAGCACGGATGGCGGCGGTCAGGGTCTCCTGATCCTCGACGTCGGCCCGCGAT
>Ga0209469_1000443_pt1 | contig 25570 bp, 21 predicted proteins | sample GraSoiAngelo_123_FD_185880 | JGI IMG/M metagenome (GOLD analysis project Ga0209469, IMG submission 185880) | Grasslands soil microbial communities from the Angelo Coastal Reserve, California, USA - 14_0927_02_40cm (SPAdes) (version 2) | ecosystem: Environmental > Terrestrial > Soil > Grasslands ... | reverse complement strand
CAACCGCAGCTTCCTGAACGAGGTGGCCAACAAGATCGCGGTGATCGCGCACCAACGCCTCGCCGTGTTCCAGGGGACGTTCAAGGACTCGTGGGCCGCCGCGAAGATGGCGGAGTTCATGGCGGTGAAGCAGAAGCCTCGATACTGTGTGCTGCGCATGGTGAAGGATTGGGAGACCGGGACGTCGTACCACGGCGGGGACGTGATCGCGCTCCAGGGGGCGGAGACCCAGGCGTTCCTGCGCCTTCTCCGGTGGGCGGAGGCGAACGGCCGCGTGGAGCGCATCGAGACGTAGGCCCCGTAAGGTCTACGCAGCCCAATTTCACTCCAGGCGCTCCGCGGCCACGGTGTGGTTCGACAAGGGTCTATGCCTCTCTCCCGTCCCGTGAGCCAGACGAATGGAAGGAGCCGCGGGGCCATCGGTTCCCTGGGAATCCGAATGGGATTTTGTCGAGCGTAGGATTGACTCATCGAATAGGAATGCTCATCTGGTAGGAGGTGGCTGGATCCTGCCATGGAGCGCCATCGGAAGATCGTCAAGGTCACCCGGAGGGGCCAAACCACGATTCCGATCGAGTTTCGCAAGCGTCATCGAATTGAGGAGGGAAGTCGACTCGTCGTGGAAGACCGCGGCGATTCGATCGTCTTCCGGCCCGTTGCTCGCCTCGAGGACCTTGGCGGTTCCCTGTCGAAAACGACGACGTTGGAACGGATGCTGAAGATCCTTGATGAGTCTCGGGAGGATGAGGATTGAAGGAGATCCTGGATTCAAGGCTCCTCTTCACCCACCACACCACGGGAAGGTGAAGGTCTTCTTACGACGTGGATCTGAGGGCCTCCTATTCGTATCCGCGGAACGCTTCGATTTCGATGTTTGAATCTGGGATATTCAGCTCTCGGAGCAACTGCAAGGTTCCCACGACCATGCTAGGCGTGCCGGTGACGTAGTAGATCGGATCCGAAAAGTCGCGCGCGGCTTCCGAGAGAAGTTCCTGATCGATCCGTCCGGTCCTGCCCTGCCATCCTTTGTCGTCGTTGCGGGTGAGGGTGTAGAGGACGCGGAAACGGGGGTTCTGCGTCTCGAGCGCATCGAGTTCGGGTCGATACACGATCTCGTCCTCGCTCCGGTTGCTATGGAGGAGCCGGATCGGGATGGGCAGCGCCTTGTCCGCGGCGTATTCGGCCATGCCCTTGAGAGGCGTGACCCCGATGCCTCCCGCCAGGAGGACCGCGGGCCGCGTTTCGTGGAGCACGAAGTCACCGATCGGGCCGAAGACGGCGACCTCGTCGCCGGGCCGCAGGGCCGCGAAAGCGCGCTTGTAGGGGGAGTCCGAGACGCGGACCGCGTATTCGAGGTGCGGGCGCGTGGGGCTCGTGGCCAGCGACATGGGTCGCGCGTCCATCCCCTCCTCGGTCTTCAGTTGAAGGAACGTGAACTGGGTGGGACGGAAGCTGAAGGCTTGCGGTTTCTCCAGTTCGATCGCACGAGTGCTCGGTGTGAGCGACCGCGACGCAACAACTCGGGTTCGGAAGCCTCGCGGGGGACCTGCCACTGCCTAGACCTCGATTGATTGGAGTCCGGAATACGATGGCCGTATTTCGTGACTTGCCACGGTAAGAAGATCTGACCCCGCGGGCGTGACATTACAGCGAACCGTTCATGGAACGATGAGCGGACAGACAACTCGAAGAACTCAGACCCCGCAGGAGCGTCCGGCGGCACCTTCAAATCGACCCGATGCGTGCCGTCGAATCCAGCCTATGGAGAACGGCGAGAGTCGCGGGGCGAGGGACACCGCGAGGACGGAGGCCTTCAGCGATGGAGTGTTCGCCTTCGCGATTACACTGCTCGTCCTGAATCTCCGCGATCCGTCGTTCCTATCACCGGGCGTATACTCGGGCGTACCATTGTTCGAGGGCTTGGTCAGGGAGTGGCAGTCTTTCTTCGCTTTGGTGACGACCTTCATCACAATCCTCGTCATGTGGCTCAATCATCACAACATGTTCAGCCACATCGACCGAGTCGATCGCCGCCTCATGCTGAGGAACGGGATTCTGCTTCTCTTCGTCGTCTTGACGCCTTTCACGACGGCGATCGTGGCGGATCACATGACGTTATCCGATGCCGGGACCGCGGCGGCCGTGTACTCGGGCAATTTTATGTTCATCGCCATCTCGTGGAACGCCTTGTGGCGGTACTGCGCGAAGGGACGCCGGCTCCTACGCGAGGATGTGACGGACGCGGAGGCCCGAACGATCACCCGGCAATACCTCGTGGCCCCACTGGGCTCCGTTGTCGCGATAGCCATCTCCTTGGTCAGCGGCCTGGCCAGCGTTACCGTGGTCCTCGCGATCGCCGCCTTCTACGCGTTCACGGGCTCGCACGGACACTGATGGTTCGAAGGACCCTACCATTGAAAGGAAATCTGCACAGAATGCGACCTGCCCATTACAAGTTGGATTCATGCAGAGAGGTTTCGCGCCCGCTCCTCTAGCTCCTTGAGCTCTCGAGTCACGCCATGGCGTCGCGCGAAGTTTCTCATCGCTCTAAGGTCGAGCGTTTTCTTCTGTCGAACGTAGATGCCCAGCGCGTCCTCGAGATCCTGCTCGCTCCCCCATCGGAGCTTCATGACGATCGTGTGCTCTGGCGCGGCCATGGGGAGTCGGAGTCGACGCCAGGCGACGTACCGCCGGGTCCTGAGGGTCTCCCGATGAGCCGCCGTGGAGGCCGGCACGAGGTCGATCCGATAGGTTGATCGCCTGTCCTGGACCGTCACATGCCCGCCCTCCGTGAGCGCGTCGTGGAGGTCCTGGGCGGAGACGAAGAACCCCGACTTCTGGAAGCCCGCGACGATCTTTGGGATTTGCCGGGCCGCGATCGCCGCGATGACGTCGACATCCGTCGTCGTGCGAGGGATGCCGAACGCCAACACCGTGACACCTCCGACGAAAACATGTTCCACGCGGCTCGCGCGCAGGACGCCCTCTGCGGTCCTAAGGACGTCGTCGAGGCTTCGTCTTTTCGGCGGCATCGCTCAGGCTCCTCGCGGATTCGATGAGTTCGAGTCCCGTTTCCAACGTCTCGCCTGGAGCGAAACGGCGTGCCCTGAGGGCCGAGTCCGCAAGGGCTCGGAGTCGTTCCTCGTTTCGGTGTCGTCGCTCTCTGAGTCGGTTCACATCAGTGGGAGCCCCCATGGCGTATTAGATGATTCGTCCCTCAAGTATGAAACTATTCTGGAGCGGAACAGGAGTCACGACCACTGCTAGGTGAGACAATCTGTCGAAACTGACGCGGAGGCTCTAGGGAGATTTCGGGCTGACCTCTTTCGAAGCATCGTCTCGAGCGGCGGTCACTTCGCATTGCAGAGTCTCGGGCAGTGGGATGTGCAGGAGTTCCACCAAAGGGGGCAGTTTCCCTTCGGATACGGAAGAGAAGATGCGGTAGAACTCTTGGTCGGTCAGCACCAGGTATCGTTCGGGAGCATCCACCAGCCCGAGAAAATGCAGCTCGGCATAAGCTCCCTTGATCTTTCCGTCCGGGACATTTCCGCCCGAAGTTGGGCCAGAAGATGCCTTTATTGAAACAACTATCCTGCCGTCTGCCGATACCGCGTCGAATTCGTGATAGGACTCAGATCCGTCGTGCCTTAGCCCGACGGCGAGCTTTCTTTTATCAAAATTCAAGCGGAATCGAGAGGGCAAACCCACCTTGCGAACCCATTCTTCAGCGCGGAGATAGCTCCTGGTGTTGGCTATGATTATCCCTCAATCAATTGACGCACTTCGCTGCGCTTCCACTCGGTCAGTCTCCTACCTTCGAGTTCGGGTGTTGGTGAGACCGGCTCCGGTCGTCACTGAGACAAGATATGATGAGTTGAAGGTCACACGAGGGTAGTGGCCCGGTCTCAGCGGATCATAACCGGACCGCTCGATCTCGTTGAAACGAGCGACAAACCGGTTCCATTCTTCCCTTCCAACACGTCGCTCTATTCCTGTTTCTGAAGGGGTGAACGTGAGCTCGTTCGCTACTCGGTCAAATCGTGCCAGGAAGGGCTTCCCTCGACTAAGGGTTAATTCCCGTTCCCGGTTGAGCCAGCCCGTGAGTTGTTCCCAGGAATCTTGCTCAAGAGGCATGGCAGGGACATGGTTGAGTCAGTATATCAGTCTTTCTCTATTGCTATCATTCGCTCTAATCTGAGAGACGTCACCAATGGCGTTCTGTATGGGCTGTTTATCGCCGGTCCGACCGATGTTCGCCTTGCTTCGCCGACGGGGCCGAGACCGTCTTCTATCCGAGCCACTGCGGATGGGTGACGGTCGAGTCGAAGTCGTGCGTCGTCTTGTAGCGCTCGAACACACCGGCTTCCGCCGCGCTGGCACTCTTGGCCAGGAGAGCCCGCACCGTTTCAGGCGTCATCGGCCGGAAGGTCCGCGCGGCATGGAGCGCCTGCTCGAGGATCTCCATCGAGTCGCAGCCAGTAATCACGATGCTCGTGGGCAGGTTCATCGCATAGTGCAGGCACTCGACCGGGCTCACCGTCTTGCTGGCCGGGATCTGGCGGTCCCCGAGGGGCTTCATCCCGAGGACGCCGATCCCCTCCTTCACGAGGACCGGCAGGACCTTCTTCTCGAAGCTCTCGAAGTGGGCGTCCATCACGTTCAGCGGCATCTGCACCGTGTCGAACCGGAACCCGTGCTCCGCGGCCGTCTCCAGCATCCGAAGATGGATCGCAGGACTCTTGTGTCCCGTGAAGCCGATGTAGCGGATCCTCCCCGCGTCCTTGGCATCGAGCGCCGCTTCAATCGCCCCGCCCTCGGCGAATATCCGGTCCGGATCTTCCATGCGAATGATCTCATGGAACTGCAGCAGGTCGATGACGTCCGTCTGGAGCCGTCGGAGTGACTCCGCGATCTGATGAGCGGCCGCCGTCCGCGTCTGCCCATCGATCTTGGTCATCAGGAAAGCTCTCTCGCGGTACCCGTCCCGGAGGGCCTTTCCCATCTGGATCTCGCTCCTCCCCTCATTGTAGTCCCAGGAGTTGTCGAGGAAATTGACGCCCGCATCGATCGCGGTGCGGATGATGCGGACGCTCTCCGCCTCCGGGAGGTCCGGCTTGCCAAGGTGGAACCCGCCGAGGCCGATCGCGGAGACCCGCTCGCCTGTGCGGCCGAGGCTGCGCATCGGGATCGTGGCCTCCGTCTCGCCCGGGCGTACGGAGGATCGGACGGTTCTTGCCGTCAAAGTGGCTATCTTGCTCCCTCCCTGACTCCATCGGCAGACATCCCTTGGACTTTCCGCCTGCGGTCCATAGAACGCACGAGACCGCGAGGCCTTTCGTCGTCCGGGGCCGTAGCTCGCGGGAGATCATGATCGAGCGAGCCCATCATGTCCGAAACGATTCGAGCCGTTCACCGGACGTTCAGCTTGAGGGCCTTCCTGTACTCCTGAAGGGTCAGGTAAATGTACGAAAGCCAGAGCGCCATCCAGGCCAGAGCCACAATCCACAATCGGACGGTCAGCAAAATCAGAGTTGGCTCCAACAACAGCACCGAGTATCCGATGAGCCAAAATAGGTCTCCTTTCCGCTGAATCGCCACGCTCTCGGCGCTGTTCAGGTAGTACGGAAGAGTGAGCGTGTAGAAGAACAGTCCCGCATATACGAGAGAGAAGATCGCCACCCCGATCACGGTCAGGGTAGCCTGGAAAAGAATCGGGTCAATCTCACCGGAAGCAAAGCGAGGAAACAGAAAGAACAGGAGAAACGTGAAAATCGCGATGCTGGTTCCGACAAGGGTCACGACACGGCTAACATCCAGATTGGCAGTCTCGTTGCCCACGGTGGGCCCTCCCTCGCCGCTGCACCAGGACTGGCGCCTCTCATTAAGAACTGTAGCAGGCTCCAGAGCCTAACCGAGTGGTCCATCGGCATGCGGCTTCACGGATTTCGGCCACGTCGCGCTAGCTGCTTCCCAGGATTTCCCGGTTGACGAAGTCCCGAAAGGCCGGGTCGACCCACGCTTGCATTTCGGCTTCCTTCCAGTACTTCCCGAGCCTTCCGGACCGGAAGGCGTTCTTCGTCCACTGTAGCCAGCCCGCCCAATCGTTGTCGCTCAAGATGCCGCGTTGTCGCATGTGGTAGCAGTGGGAACAAAAGAACATCACGTAGAAGGCGAAGGCCACCTCGGCGCCACCGCCGGGGGCGGCGGGCACGTCGTTGAGGACTCGGACGAACTCGGGCTTTTCCATGAAGATCTCGCCGATCCGATGGAGCTTCTCGTCGAGGTCGTTCATCACGCGCGCCTCGAGATCATTCTCGAGGGCCTCGATCTGGAGGCGCGAAAAGTACACGGCGATGACGATGGCCGCAATGATCGCCACCGTCTGGACGAGCGTGAGCAGCTCCGGGAAACCGACGTCGACCATTGGGGTCCGGACGGCAAGCGCGCCTCATCAAGATTGAGGCATGCGGGGACTGGGACAACAGTGGATATTGCGGAAGGTCTTCTCCATCGCTCGGGCCTTCGTCGCGGCATCATGTGGAGGGGCTCCGCCCTATGTCGCCCCAACCAATCGGCCGATCACGTATCCGGCGACGCCGCCCCCGAGTCCGATGACGAGCATCTCGAGCCCCTCCCGCCACCACGACCCGACCGTGATCTTCGCCTCGTACCAGCCGATCCCGAAGAGGGCGGCCCCGCTCAGCAGGACCGCGAGGACCGCTCCGAGGAGCACGTCACTCCCGACGAAGAAGAACGGACTCAGGGGGATGAAGTGCCCCACGACGGTCGCGGTCCCGACGAGGAACGCGCTCGCCCTCGGAGCACCCGTCTCGACGGGGGACAGTTTGAGTTCGAAGGACATCATGAATTCGAGCTCCGCGGTCGGATTGCGGCAGATTCGCTCCACGATCTCCTCGAGGTCGGCGTCCTTATAGCCCCAGCTGGCGAGGATCTCGCGGACCTCGTCCCGTTCCGTCTGCGGTACTTCCTCCATCTCCCGCCGCTCCTGGACGACTTGGCTCAGATAGAGCCGCCGTCGGGCCCGGGTCGAGGTGTAGGCGACGGCCCCCATCGCGATCGACTCCGCCCCGAGCGCGGCGAGGGTCGCGACCAAAATGATCCGAACGTCGCGGGTCGCCGCCGACAGGCCCAGGATGATCCCCAGGACATTGACGATCCCGTCCTGGCTCCCGAGGATGAAGTCGGAGAGGACGCCGGGCTTCGGGTGAGACGCGCGTTCCATCGCCTGGTTTGGGTCCATGGCGGGGCCATTTCAAGGGACCAGTAAGCCCCTTTCGGCGGTGACTCGGACAGGACTCCGTGCGCGACCTACGCTCATCCCGCGGGAGTTCTATGACTTCGAGGACTTCGACGCAGGGCGATGTGGAAGGTCCGATTTGGTCCTTCCCGGATTTGGCGAGCTCGTTCCATTAAGTATGGAGTGCTCTACGCCCCGAAAGCGGTCCGGCGAGGGTGGAAACGCGAAATGGTCATCGCCACGAAGATCGGGGCGTCATCGTAATCGAAGAACGAACAAGATCACGCTGTCGGTCTCAAATGTCCCGACGTTTCATGAGGAGGGCGTTCGCCACGACGATGATGCTAGAAGCCGCCATGAAGAGGGCGCCCCATTCCGGCCGCAGGACGACTCCCGCGGGCACTCCTACTCCCGCGGCAAGCGGCAAAGCGACCGCGTTGTAGCCTGTCGCCCACACGAGATTCTGTCGCATCTTGGTTGAGGTGAGGCGGCTGAGCCGGATCAACCGGACGACATCCCGAGGGTCATTTCGGACGAGGACGATGTCCGCGGACTCCATCGCCACGTCGGTCCCCGCTCCGATCGCGATCCCGACGTCCGCCTGGACCAGGGCCGGTGCGTCATTTACCCCGTCTCCGACCATCGCGACCCGCTGTCCCTCTTTCTGTAGCCGCTCGATCGTGGCGGCCTTGTCGCCAGGGAGGACCTCCGCGAAGACCGTCTCGATGCCGAGCTGCCCCGCGGCGTAGGCGGCCGTCGCCCGGTTATCTCCCGTGAGCATTGCGACTCGGATCCCCATCGTCTTCAGATCGGCGATCGCCTCCCGGGACTCGTCCCGGATTAGGTCCGCGAGGGCGATGATTCCCGCCACCTGGCCATCCACCACGATGTGGACGATGCTCTTGCCTTGGGAGGCAAGCCGCTCGGCCTCCTCCGGGGGTTCGACTCCCACGTCCGTCAGGAGCGCCTGGTTCCCCAAGGCCACCGCATGACGCTCGACCTTCGCCCGCGCGCCCTTTCCCGGGATCGCGGCGAAGTCGAAGACGTCCGGCCGCCCGAGGCTCTGAGACTCCGAGCGGGCCACGATGGCCTTTGCAATCACATGCTCCGAGTTTCGCTCCACCGCGGCGGCGATTCGCAGGAGATCCGTCTCCGACCATCCCCCGAGGGCGATCACGTCGGAGACGCCGAACTCGCCTCGGGTAAGCGTCCCCGTCTTGTCGAAGACGACCGTGTGCACGTCCTTCGCGATCTCAAGGCCCTCCGCATTCCGGATCAGGAGGCCGCGCTGGGCCCCCATCGTCGTCGCGAGGACCGTGACCGTCGGGATCGCGAGGCCCAGGGCGTGGGGGCAAGCGATGACGAAGACCGTGATCATCAGGGTCAACGCGAAGAGACTGTCCGCCTTCGCGAACCCGAACCAATAGAGGAACGTGGCGATCCCGAGACCGACCGCAATGAGGGTAAGGGCCGTCGCGGCTCGATCCGCGAGTCGCTGGACCCGTGGCTTCGTCTCCTGCGCCTGGCGCACGAGGTTCATGATTTGTGCGAGGGCCGTCTCTCCGCCCGTCTTCGTGACCCGGACACGCAGGACTCCGTCCCCGTTCAGGGTCCCTCCGAGGACTTCGTCCCCCTCCCGTTTGGGAACGGGACTCGCCTCTCCTGTGACGAGGGCCTCGTTCGCAGAGCTCTCACCCTCGAGGACAACGCCGTCGATCGGGACCTTCTCTCCCGGTCGGACGAGGACCACATCCCCTACGACCAGGCGCGCGGTCGCGACCTCCTCGATCGGACCGTCGGGCCGGACCCGGTTCGCGGTTGGGGGGATGAGCTTCACGAGCTCCTGCAACGCGCCGGAGGCACCTCGGACCGATCGCATTTCCATCCAGTGTCCGAACAGCAGGAACAGGACGAGGGTCGAGATCTCCCAGTAGAAGTCCGAGGCCGCGAAGAGGAACGTGGCGCCGAGGCTGTACAGATACCCGGAGAGGATCGCGAGGCTCACGAGGACGTCCATGTCGGCGGTGCGCGCTCGAAGGGCCGTCCCTGCGCCGTGGAAGAACGGCAAGCCGCCGTAGAGGGTGATGATCGAAGCCAGCGCGGCCAGGATGAGGCTCGCGGCCGGGAGGCTGGGCAGACGGTAGCCGGCCCACGATTGGATCGTTGGGGAGAGGGCCAGCACGGGGATCGTGAGGACCAACACGACGAAGAAGCGTCGCCGCAGGTCCTGTTCCATCATCCCGCGGTGGTCGTGCTCCATGGACATCGGCGTGGCGCTGGTGGGAGACATTTCGTGACCGAGGTGGGACGGAGACTCCTCCGCTTCCGCGTTCATGCGGTCATGATGATCCATGAGGTGTTCGACGAACCGTTCGGCGCGTTTCAATATGTGCACCGCGCGCAAGCGCGACGTTTATCCTCGTCCGTACACTAGCCGCCCGCGAGACCATGATCGAGCGAATCGAGCCGCCGAAACCAGGAACGTTTCCCTTCTCAGGCGCCGTCGTCGCGGGACCGTTCGTGTTCGTATCGGGACAGGTCGGCACGGACCCGAAGAGTGGGACCACGCCGTCGGGATTCAAGGCGCAGACCCAGAATGTCCTCGCGAACATCCAGGATAAGTTGTCCAAGGCTGGATGCAGCCTGAGGGACGTCGTGAAGGCCACCGTTTTCCTTTCCGACATCCGCGGATTCGAGGAGATGAACGAGGTGTATCGGGCCGCGTTCACTCCCGACTTCCCGGCACGCTCGACCCTCGAGGCGCGACTCGCTCGTCCGGAGTTCCTTGTGGAGATCGAGGTCATCGCCTTTCGTCACAAGGGAACCTGAGAGTCTCTCCCGATCTGGCGCACCTCTCAAACGAGGTGAGGCATCCCGGGACGGGTGGCGCTTCCTCGATCGGCGCTTTATCGGGACGCAGCCTCCTGATAAGGCGAGAAGTTACGAGGGCAGGCCGGCAGGGCCAGGCCGGAAGAACGATCACTCGCGAACAGCTGCAACGTGAGGCCGGCTGACCGCCACAATCTGAGGGAATTGCGACACAGATGTGTCATCGCCAGGAAGTTATAGTTAAATAACTATAACATCCACCTCGAGGCCGGGGACGCGTCGGCCGGAGCTGTCATGTGATCGGCGGGACAAATCGCGGGGTAGAAGGCGAACCGCGGGGTTCGATACCATCAACGGAGAAAAGGGAAGGTGCCCGCCTGTAGGCGGGCGTGAAGGTCACGGTTTCCTCTGTGGCGGCCCTTGCGGGGTGAGCCCCAGTTGGGTCATCAGTCCCGCCTGATCGAAATAAAGGTTGATCTCCGCAAACTTGCCGCCCTCGAGCTTCGCAATCAATGCGACCGGCATTCGGACGGACTTGTTCGTGGCGGGGATCGTCGGGCCCCCGGGCATCTCCAGCGGTCCCGTGTTGGTTCCTCGCATGTGGCCCAATTGGGTCACCCAATCCCCGGCGCCGAATTGCGTTTCCGTCGCGAACCGGATGTCGGGGAATGCCTTGAGAAACGGCCCGAGGCTCGCACGGATCGCCTTCGGCCCCTTGATGCCTTGCGGATTTTGTGGATCCCGTTGAACGACCGAATTCAGATGCAAGGTCTCGAACCGATCCAGGTCCCGGTCGTTGAGGGCCTTCTGTGCCGCTTCGATCACCCTGAGATTTTCTTCTACGCTCATTGAATCACCTCCTCCTTCCGCTAAGGCCTTGGGTACTCTAAACGCGCCCCTCCTCGGCTCCCATCCCGATTCCGCATCCATGTTCCTGCGTATAACCGTTGCATCGGGTTTTTTCGGGAGGATGGATACAATTGGACAGTCGAAGGGAGGAACGGCTCCTCCGAACCTTTCTCGCGTTTCTGCTGAGCCACGATGCCGCGGGCGAGTCCTGCCATTCGAAATGCATCCCAGTTCCTCGCCGTTCGAACCGCGAGATCCTCATGGTCGGAACGAGCGGACCCTTCTAGAGCCCACAACGCATCCCGTCGCTCGATGGCCGCGGATCAACCCATCGTGTATCGCGACGCGGCTCTCGCAGACGGTGCGGGACCGTCCCTGCGGAAAGGGGTCAGCGTCCTCGTCCGCGACCGCCGGATTGTGTGGATCCGCCCGACGTCCGACGAAGGCACCCTCCCGCGGGATGCGCGCATCATCGACGCCGGAGGATCGACGATCGTCCCTGGGATGGTCGATGCGCACAGCCACCTCACGCTCCCGGGAGGCTCGCATTGGATCGACCGCGGGGCCGATCCGCCGGAGGAGCTGCTCCAGGTCGCGGAGCACAACGGCGATCTCTTGGGCCGCGCGGGTGTGCGCTGGGCCCGCGACGTGGGCTCGCCTCTCGCCGTCGATCCTCGGGATGGACGGAGGCGGGCCCTCGCGCTCCGGGTGCGAGAACGGTGGCGTTCCGACTCTGCTCGGCCGAGGGTCCGCGTCGCGGGGACATGGATCAGTCATAGCGGCGTCCTCTCGGGTGGCCTCTTGATCGAGGCGGACGACGGACCGTCCCTCCTGAAGGCCGCGTCGACCCAGCTCGACGACGGGGCGGACTTCCTCAAGCTCTACCTCGACGGACCGAAAAAAGAGGAGGCGCCCTGGTCGACGGAAGACGTGCGGGCCGTGGTTGACCTCGCGCACGGTCGCGGGGCGAAGGTCACCGCCCATTCCGGTTTCCTGCCCGGGGCCCGGGTCGGAATCGACGCCGGCGTCGACTCTCTCGAACACGGCTTCGAACTCGACTCGGACGCGGCCGCGAAGATGGCCCGCCAGGGGATGTTCCTCGTGAGCACCCTGGCGATCTTTCGATCCTGGGCCACCTTCGCGCAGACGACGACGTTGCCGCGGTTCGTCAGCGACGAGGGGAAGGAGCGCACCGCGCGTCGGCGGGAACGGGCGATCGAGAGCGTCCAACTGGCCCACCGCGCCGGCGTGCGGATCGCGACCGGCACGGATTTCGGCGGCGGGTCGCTTCGCGCGAACCACCTCGCGTGGGAGGTCGAGGCGCTCGTCGAGGCCGGGCTGAAGCCGGCGGAGGCGCTCACGTCCGCGACGATCCGGGGCGGAGAACTCTTGGGCGAGGCGGAGGCCGGTCGAATCGTCGAAGGCGGGCCGGCGGACTTCTTCCTCGTGCACGGCGATCCGCTGAGTGACGCGTCGGCCCTCTGGAGGGTGTGGAAGGTCGCCTGGCTCCCCTAGGTGCCTCCGCGGGCGGACCCTCGCTACAGCTTCGGAGGATGCATTCGGCGCCGGACGTAGATGCCGACGGCCACAACGGCCGCTCCGACCGCGACGATTGCCCAGATCGCCATCATCCCCACCGGGAAGCCGGAGGCGGTCACTCCCTGCGAGGACGGCTGCACCACGACGTCGTGCACGACGATCGTGGAGATGCCGAAGGAGTTCGTGACGTTCAGGGTGACATGGTACGTCCCCGATGCCGTGTACTGCTTCGACGTCTGCCATCCCGCTCCGTATGTCCCATCGCCGAAGTCCCAGTGGTACACGAGGGAGCCCATCAGGTCCCAACTTCCGTTCGCCGTGAACGTCGCGTTCTCGAACGCGTGGATTGAGTTCGGCGACACGCTGAAGGCGGCGGTCGGTTGGGAGACCGCAGTGATATCGGAAGAGGTCGTAGCGGCGAACCCGTCCTCGTCCACGACGGCGAGGCGGACCGTGTACTCCCCGGGATAGGTGTATCGATGGGTCAACGCGCGGCCCTCTCCGCCGGCGCCGTCCCCGAACTGCCACACATAGCGCACGATCATCCCGTCCGGGTCGTCACTCAGGCTCCCGTTGAAGGAGACGGCGTCTCCGACGAACGGACGGGAAGGTGCGAAAGACAGGACCGCGAACGGCGGCTTCGGCGGGACCACAGAGATCGTCCGCTGGAAGGACGCGGTCGCGTTGTGATCGTCCCACACGACCAGTGTCACCGTATAGGTCCGGGTCGCCGCGAAAACATGGCTGACGATGGGGCCCGCCTCTGTCGCGCTCCCGCCGTCCCCGAACGTCCACTCATACCGGACGATCCGTCCGTCCGAGTCGTTCGACGCGGACGCATCGAAGACGAGGGGCGTGCCGACTTTCCCGAAAGCCCGTGCCGTCGTGAAGTTCGCCGTGGGCGGGATGTCCACGTACAGGGACGCCGTCGTATGGTTCCTCCCGTTGAAGTTGTCCGTCACCGTCAACGTGACGTTGTATGGCCCGCCCTGCGTGTAGACGTGGTACGCATCGCCGTAATACGCCGTCGTGTTGGTCCCGTCGCCGAAGTCCCAGGTCCAATAGGTGATGTACCCGTCGGGATCGTAGGAAGCGTAGCCGTTGAAGTAGATCCCTTGGCCCGCAATCGGATCGGACGGGGAGTAGCTGAAGTGCGCAACCGGCAACTGGTTCACATTCACCGACACGGTCTGGTTCAGGAACGACGTCATGCCGGCGTTGTCCACGACGGTCAATCGCACGAGGTAGCTCCCGGCCGACGCGAACGTGTGGGACACATAACTCCCGGTGCCGTTCGTCCCGTCCCCGAAGTCCCACGAAGAGGAAGCGATGTAGCCGTCCGGGTCGTACGAGCAGTCGTAGAAGGACGTCGGATATCCGACGACGGTCGGGTTCGGGCTGATGTAGAAACAAGCGTACGGCGGCTGGTCGAGGACCTGCACCAGCCTGGAGGCGCTCGTCTCGAGCCCGTCGTTGTCGCGGGCAGTCACCGTCACATTGTACGTGCCGAGGGCAGAGTAGTAGTGGTATGCGCTGCTGTAGGACGCGTCCCACGTCGAGCCGTCCCCGAAGTTCCAATGCCAGTTCACGATCGAGCCATCCGGGTCGTCTCCGACCGCGTTGAAGGAGGTGTACTGATTCACGTACGTGGGATTCGGGTAGATGCTCACGTTCGTGATGACGGGAGGCCCGCCGAGGACCACGTCCACGATCGAGTAGGCGCGGTTCGCGGCGCTGTCCTCGACGATCAGCTGGACCGGATACCGGCCTCCCTCCGAATACGTGTGGTTCGGATTCGCCTCCGTGGAACTGTTGGCGTCCCCGAAGGACCAGCGATACGTGTACGGAGGCGTGCCGCCGCTCACGTTCGCCGAGAAAGCCACGACCCGGTGGTCCCGATCCGTGATGTTCGCGGTGGCGACCGCATGCACGGAAGACGCGGGAAGCGTGAGAGCGCCGTACCACGCTTGGTCCCGCGCCTCGACGCGGAAGTCGTCGGCGGGGAAATTCGGGTCGGTCAGGGTGCCCGCGAGATTGGAGAGCGTCACGGACGGAGCATGCCAGCCGGCCGAATCGGTGAGCCAGGAGGCGGTGATCGCTACCACGCGGGCGTCGCTCACGGGCGTTTCGTTTCGCGTCGGAGAGCGGTAGCTGGATCCGGAGAGGAACACGCTGCCGTCCGGTCCCACTGCGATGTCCTGGACGGAAAGGGTGGCCCCGCCGGCCCCTTGGCCGGACAGGAGACCGCTGTCGACGAGCGCCCCGGACGAGTCGACTCGATAGGTGACGCTGCCACTTTCGCCATTCTGGTAATCGTAATAATTCCCTTGAACGAAGAACGTCGCGTCGCCGGGGGATACGATGCGCCAGCCGTAATCGTAGAGGGTCGGACTCCCGACGTATTCGGTCCATTGGGGGACCAGGTCGGGCGTGAAGCGGGCGGAGATGGGGTCGTAGTTCTGGTACGAGAAGCCGAGGTAGTACGGGTCTCCGTCGGGACCGAGGGTGACGGACCACCCATATTCGTCGTTCGGCAGGTCCAGGCGCCTTTCATGGAGGAGCGTCCCGGATTCGTCGAATGCGACGAACCCGGCATCCAATCGACCGTTCAAGAGCCGGGTCGTCGCGATGAACGCGGTGCCGTTTCCGTCGATCGCCGCATCGTATGGGACCGCAGTGGCGCTCGCGAAAGAGCCCCAACGGAAACTCCCGTTCGCGTCGACCGCGAAAATCCCGCCCGCGGGGGGTGACCAGTTCACAGTCCCCGTGATGAGCGCGCCGCCCGAAACCGGGTCGTACGCGATCGCGTTCGGCGCGACGAAGGCGCTTGTGAATTTCGAGAATGCGAGGGTGCCGTCGGAGAGGACCTTTCCGACCACCGTGCCCTCGCTGTAATTGGCTCCTAACTGGCCCGTGAAATACACGGTGCCGTCGGGTGCCACCGCCATTCCGACGGGACTCCACGTCCCACCGAAGGCGATCAGTCGCTGCCACAACACGTCCCCTTGGGGATTCCGTTTCGCTAGGAATGCGCCCGCCGTGTAGGCACTCGTTATGCCGAACTGGTAGACATTCCCGGATCCATCGACGCCAATGAGGCGACCCCCTTCGTTGCCCGTGCCACCCAACGTGTGCCCGTATTGCACCGTCGGCGACGCCGACGCGGTCGGGATCAACAGGAAAGCCACGAGTGCGGCGGCTACGAAAATGGCGCTACTGCTTCGCAAGACTCCCCCTCCACCGGGAAGCGATTGATTTGAGGGGTATTTGTGGATTCGTGCGCTGGCAGGGCAAGACCGCCCTCGACGAACGCTCTTACAGGGGGTGCCGCCTGCTGCCTGGCTCTCGGACTCATTCGGTCCGTCCGGGCATCCAGGACGTTGAAGCGTTAGGGACCGGGAAGTCGATCACCGGCGGTCCCCGACGCGCCAAGACTCATTGGGTCCTCGATGCAACGACCTGGATGGAACCGGACAGCTCGAGGCTGACGTGGGCCACGGAGCCAGGATTCGAGGCGATGTACGTGAGGGTGACGTTGACCTTTCCCTTGAGCGAAGGAACGTCCGATTGTTGGACCCAAGTGAAGGCGGAAGCGGATCGACAGTCTCCTTGGATGATCGTCGTGGCCCTTTGTTCGATCTTGTGCGTGATCGTGGCGTTAGCCGATATGTTCACCAATAACCCGCCATCGACCTCGACGGTATAGGTGATCGAGGATCCCGCGGTGAGGTTGAATTGATACGCCACGTGACTCGCGACGCCCACGGGGCCCGCCGCATCTAGCCTCCCATCCAGGGCAACCCCCACGGTGACACTGTGGACGCCGAAGGTCGTTTGATAGGTGGATGACAACTCTCCCGTCAATGTCATGGACACGTTCGAATCCGTGGCGTTGCGGCGGACCGAGATGTTGACGTCAAATCTCGCCTCGGTGTCCGCGGATCGCTTGACCTTGTACATGTAGCTGAAGGACGCGCAATCGCCCTGGTACACGGAGAAATTGTTCACGTGGACGGAGCAATAGGTCGACACGTTTCCGCGTCCCTCAACGATGAAGGCGCTCCGGACGATCCCCCTCAAAAACCGGTCCGGATTCGCGGTCGTCAGATTGTCCCGGAAATCAAACCGGGTGGTCGTCGAATTGATCTGAATCGCGGGCGAGACAAGGCCTCCCCGCAAGTCCGAGACCGCGAGGGTCGCGTTGTACGTCCCCGGGAACCGGTAGGTGTGGCTCGGAGATTCTTCCGAACTGGAGGTCCCGTCGCCGAAGTCCCAATGAAAACTCACGGGGCCGGTTCCGCCGCTCGCATTGCCGGTGAACGAAACGGTCAAAGGAGTGGGTCCGGAACGGGGAGTCCCGGTCGCGCTGGCTTGGAGCGGGTGCGGTTTGTACAACATATACGGGAGGGCGAACGCTAGGAGCAGAAATACAACCAGGATGGCGAGGGCCACGGGCCTGATTCCCGAACGCGACAATCCGATCGCTCGTTGGCCGTCGGCCAGGCTGGTCCCTCCCCCTTTCGTAATCGGCAGGGCGGGAATAAGGGTTGCCTACGAATCGTCCAGCCGTCTTTGGGCTACCCTGCAGGCGGCATTCCAAATGCCCGGGACTTCACCCCACGCTTTTGAGGGGCACGGAGCCCTCGGAATCGAGCCTGTGCTTCGGCGACGCCGAGGTGCAGGTGCGATTCGGAAGGGAGGGCGAGACGATGGTCGGGGCTACGGTCGGAAGCAGGCAAAGGCTGGCTCACAGATTCCAGAACGGGCCCGTGAGCCCGAGGGCGGCGAAGTGAGCCACCAGCTCGTCCTTCGACGGCCGGACGTACTCAAGCTTGAGGCGGTCGCGGTAGAGGGGCACACTCAGCGCGTGCGTTTGCTCGATCGTGAGGGCCGCGCCCTCCGGTCCGGGATTCGCGTCCCGCCAGTCGTCGATGTGGGACGTGCCGCGGAAGAAGACCATGTGGTTCGAACAGGTGTTCAGGATGTCGTCCCACCATTTCGCGGCGGGGAGGGACAGGTAGACGCGCGTTTCCCGGGGTGAGGCCGTCGCGCGCCCGTTCGCGAGGGTGATCGAGATCGATTCCGCGCAATGATGGCACTGCGATCCGATCCGGATCTCCTCGTTCAGCATGGCGTGGAACGCCACGGAATCCCAAGCGCAGTTCGCGAAGTACCACCGTCGGTTTCGCCGCGTCACGACGAACGGGGTGGCGACCGCGGAGAAAGGGAACGCCATCAGGATTCGCTGGGTCCCGGGCACCAACCTCACATGGCGCGCGGCCTCGAGCCATTGAAAGACCTCGAACGCCTGCCCTCGGTCGAGGCGGAATCGCTTCATGATCTGCTCCACGACGGGAGGGACCGAAAACTCGAGGAAATGGTCGAGGACGTACTTCCTCACTTGTTGCCCAAGGTCGGTCGAGCGGATCAACATCGGATTCGCCGTCTCGCGATTACGTCATGGGGCCAATGAACGTTGCGGCACGAACTTGCGGGAGCCTGGAGGAATGGGTCAGACCGTCGTCGACGAAAATTCCGGCGGCCTTGGGGAACCCGCGGCGGTGTGGGCGCAACGATATAAGGCCGACAGACCCTGCCGCAACCGGGCGGGGGTCGCCCTGCGTGCCGCATTTGGATCCTCGTCCGGCTGGGAGGGGACATCCTATGCAACGCTCGCGTGCGGTTCTCGTCGTATTCGTGATCATCGCTCTGGCAGCGGCCACCTTGGGTCTGGCCGTTCGCTTGCCGAGCGCGAATCCTACCGGGAACCCGCCCGGTCCGTCCCTGGTCTCCTACAATCAGGGGATTGCCTCGAAGTACCATCCCCCGCTCTCGTCGATGGGGATGGCCGCGGTGAATCGGGTCCTCGGGCAACTCCCGCGGACGGGAAGCGTCAATCGTCCGGCGCCGACCCCCGACCTCGCGAGCATCCCAGTCAATGGATTCCGGTTCGTCAACGACGCGAGTTACATGCCGCAGACGGAGACCTCGGTTGACGTCGACCCCGCGAACATCAACCACGTCGTGGGCGGCGTCAACGACTTCCGCTTCTTCTTGTGCGGCCCTCCCCTTCCGGCCTCCGATTGTCCGAGCGGGTTCACGAAGTCCGTCTCCGGCTTCACGGTGTCCGTGGACGGAGGCCGGACCGTCCTGAAGGGAGACGCGATTCCCGGCATGACGAAGGTGGTCCTGAACGGGACCGGCGTGCCGTTCCCGGAGTTCCTCGCTTCGTTCGGCGACCCGTCCGTCGCCGCGGGCGTGACGGGCAATTTCTATTACGCGTCCCTTTCAATTAGCTTGAACTCGAGTGCCAACGGGATCGAGCTTGCGGTGTCGAACGCGGGCCTCTTCAACCCGACCGTCGACTGCACCACGCCGTTCGCCGCGCCGACGACCAACAACTGCTGGACCACGACGTTCATCACGGGGAACCTCACCGACCTCGCCGGGTCGTTCGAGGACAAGGAGCTCATCTCGGTCGACCGCGACTCGACCTCGCCGCACTACGGAGACGTCTACGTGTCCTGGGACCACTTTACGGCGACCGGCACCACGGAGAGCTGGGTCGCGAGGTGCACGCCGGCCTTGGTTTGCACGATGCTCGCCGGCGACTCACAGCCCCCGTTGTACGCGACCGATCCGTACCCCGTCTTCACGACGCCCGCGGTGGGGTCCGACGGGGCGGCCCACTTCACCTGGTGCAACTACGGGACCGCGACGACCCTGGGCCCGCTCTCGTGCCGCGTCGTCTCCACCGCCCCGAACGGCGGGGCCTTCGGACCGGTCCACGATGTCCTGAGCTTCTACGGCGCCGGCACCACGTTGCCCGGCGACACCGCCATCGTCGGCTTTGCCACGGAACAGTTCCGGACCGACAGCATCCCGGTGATTGCCGTGGACACGAGCACGTCGTCGAACAACCTGTACTTCACGATCGCCGCGTGCACGTCGGGGAGCTACTACAACTTCTATGGCCCGTTCTTCCCCGGCAACTGCGGACATTCGGCGATCCTCTTTAGCCGTTCCACAGACGGAGGCGCGACTTGGTCCACGCCGGCCACCTTGTCCGCGCCGGCGGTCAACGACATGCCCTGGGTCACGACGGACCCCCTGAACGGAGCGGTCGTCGTCGCGTATTACACGACGCAGTACGATGCGTTCGACCATCGGATCGACGTTGTCGCGAGCGTCTCTACGGATCAAGGACAGACGTTCCATCGCGTTCGCGTGACGAACGTCTCCAACGAACCGGATTCGGATCCGGCGATGTTCGACTACCTGGCGCCCAACGGCTTCGGGGGGTCGTTCATCGTCCCCCAGTACGGCGACTACTTGCAGGCTCGAGCCTTCGGCGGGACGATTTGGGCCCTGTTCACCGCGAACTATGCGGTCGAACTCGGGACGTTCCAAACGGATTCGTGGCTCTTCCTGGCACCCGAATCCTCGCCGCTCACGGTCACGTCGAGCTCCGACCTGGCCGTCGTCGATTCCGGCAGCCCGGTCACCTTCACCGCGAGCACGACGAACGCCGCGGGCCCGACGACATTCGCATGGACCTTCGGCGACAGCGGCACTGGGACCGGTGCGACACCCACGCACAGCTACACGGGAACGGGCCGATACAACGTGGTCGTCACAGCCACCGATTCCTTGGGGAGGACGGCGACGAACACGGTTGAGGTCGTCGTCTCGTCGGTGCTCGCCGCAACGGCTTCGGCGACGCCGACGGCCACGGACGTGGGACAGGCGGTGAGCTTTGAAGCGACCGCGGCAGGCGGCGCCGGAGGATACGCGTACGCGTGGTCCTTCGGAGACGGAATGACGAGCACGGTCGCGACTCCGAGCCACTCGTATGCCGCGGCGGGCACGTACTCGGTGAACGCGTGGGTGAACGATTCCGGCGGCGGGTCGGTCGCTCGCACCATCGCGGTCATTGTGAATCCAGTCCCCACCGTGTCCATTCAGGCGTCCGTCGCCGCGACCGATATCGGGGTCGCGGTGCACTTCACATCAACCGTGACCGCCGGCACCGCGCCGATCCGGTACGCCTGGGACTTCAAGGATGCGAGTTCCAGCACCGCTGTTGCTCCGGCCCACGAATATGCGCGGGCGGGCGTGTTCGTGGTCGAGCTGATCGTCACCGACGCCGTGAAGGTCACGGCCGCGACCACGGTCTCGGTCACCGTCAACGCACTCCCGGCCGCGACGGCGAAGGCCTCGAACTCCGTACCGACGGTTGGGGAATCGGTCGGCTTCACGGCGAGCGTGACGGACGGAACGGGTCCCTTCACCTATGCATGGGTCTTCGGTGACGGAGCCGTAAGTAGCGTACAGAACCCAACCCACGCCTATTCGGCGTCCGGCACGTACCCGGTCCATCTCTGGGTGAACGACTCCGTCGGCGGATCGTCTCTCGCCACGATCGCGGTCGTCGCCTCAGGGACCAGCGTGAGCACGACGTCGGCGGCGATTTACACCGGCGTTGCATTCCTCGCCGGAGTCATTGTGGCCGCGCTCGTCCTCATCGCAATCGCCCGACGTCGGAAGAGAGAGGAACCGCCCGAGGCTCGGCCCCCGGAATCCGAAGAAGACACGAATCCGCCTCTGTGAAGGGAACGCGAGAAAGGGCCGAGTCCGCGCCGCCGCGAGGCGCTAGTATTCGAGCACCTGGAACTCGTTCCCGTCGGGGTCAGCGAACCAGAAGATCGTTCCCCAATCCTCCTTCTTGACCGGGTGCGTGATCTTGACGCCCTTCTTGCGGAGTCGCGCCTCCTCTTTCGCGGCGTCCGGCGTGGAGAACATGAATCCGGTGTTCCCTTTCTCCGGGCGGGAGTCCGGACAGAGATGGAGGTGGACGTTCGCACCTCGCGGCGCGACCGTGACCCAGTGGGGGAACGAGGTCACGACCCGAAAGCCGATTTTCTCCTTCCACCATTTCATGGCCCTTTTCTCATTCCGAACAACGACTGCGACCGTCGCGAACTTGAGCATGATCGACGGCATTGAGACGTGAGGGATAAGGTTGCGGTGGCGAGCTCATTGCACGAGGTCGTCCTGGACCTGCATGTCCCAGTCGACCTGGTCCAAGGCGCGTTGCACGTCGCCGTGCTTCGCCCTCCAGCGGGCATAGGCCTCGTTGGCCTGCTGGTTGACCGCCTGGAGCCTCCGTTCGTCGTCCGCGGACACGATCACCCCGGGCATGTGACCGAGGCCCCCGAGCACGTGCTGGATGTCCCGCATCAAGATCGCTAGGCGGGGCGGCACTTCACTCAGCCATGACTCGAGGCGCTTGTCGCTCGACTTCACCGATTGGAAAATCCCGGCTGTGGCCGGACCAGTGACGGTGAAGAGCCGCTCGAGCATCCGATCCCGCAGGGCCGCCTCGTTGTTGAACGTCCGGACGCCGTCGTAATACCGGTACAAGTTCCCCGCCACCTGATCCGGCGCGCTGTCGAGGAGGCGGTGAAGCCCGCCGATCGTGAGGAACCGATCCCAGGAATCGTCGGGAAAAGCGTCGACGGACGAGGCCCAGGTGCGCAGCCCGTCCCGACTCGGCTCCCCCGTGACCCCCTGTTGGACCAGGGTCAACCGGTCATCGAGGGTCTCCAGATGCTGGGACATCTCCTGGTGGAGTTCCCAGAGGGCGAAACCGAAATGGCGGCGGACCTCGGCCCGGCGTAGGGTCTGCTGGACCGTTTGCGTGAGGAAGACGACCTCCATCGCGACCGCGGTCGGCAGGATCAGTTCCACGGGGACGCCGGCGGCCCGCGACAGGGAGTAGGCGATCGGCGGCACGACGCAGACCATGACGATGAGCCATAACGGTACCCCTAGTACACTCCCCCGCATACCGCGAACCGATTCGTTGATGGACCTTTAATGTTCCGCGGCCGCGGGCTGGGGACCTTGACAAAAAGCACCATTGCGGTCGGGAGTGACGGAATTCGCGCACGACAATCGTCGACAACCGGGGACGTCAGGCTTCGTCTTCGCGAAGCCGCTCGAAGTAGCTGTCCACCGGATTGAAGGCAATCTAGATCAACAAGGAGGTCAGCAGATTCACGAACGCGAGGACGATGGCCACGAGCGCAATCGAGGGCGCCATCCCGACCCAGCGGTGCCCCCTCTCGCCTCATCCCGATTCGCCGGCACCGAAAGAGATTCCAATCTTAGACGTCTCCCGGACCGAGAGCGCGGTCAGTGGGGGCTTCTCGACGGACTACTTCTTGGGCTTCTTCGTTTCGAAAACCCTGACGTCACTCATTTCGCGGAGTAGGACGGACTCCCCCACATCCTCGGTCATGAACTCCTGGAACTCCTCCGCGATCCGAACCCATGCGGGATCGTTGTGTTCCCGCCACGCGTCGAAGTCGCCGTACCGGTTGCACTCCCACATCTGCGCGCCAGCGAACCGACCGAAACCGAGGACATAGCCGTAGGTGCCTCGATACGTCCAACCGCGAGGCGCCGACTTCTTGATGACGTCCTCGTTCTTCTTTACCCAGTCCTGAAATTCCCTGAGCCGGCCTTCTTTCGTGCTGAAACTTGTCATGTAGAGCATAGCGTCCCTCGAGGCTCTGCATGGGGAGCCGCTGGTTTAAGCATTCCCGAGGGCGGAGGATCGGAGGAAATCCCTCCGTTTCCACCCGAATCCTTAAGCCGATGAACCCGTAGGACTCGCGATGCAAGCGACGCACACGAAGAATCCGTTCGATCATCTCGGTCTGGACCCGGTCCTTCTCCGGGCTGTCTACGGCCTTGGATACGAGGCGCCGACGCCGATTCAGAAGGAGGCGATTCCGCCGATCCTGTCGGGTCGCGACGTGATCGGGACCGCGCAGACCGGCTCCGGGAAAACTGCCGCATTCCTTCTGCCGATCCTCCATCGCCTCCTGAAGCAATCCCCGGGCCACACTCGGGCCCTCGTCCTCTCGCCGACCCGCGAGCTCGCGGCCCAGATCGAGGTCGCCCTCCGCGGCCTCGCGAAGGGCACGAAGATCCGCGGCCATGCGGTCTACGGTGGGGTCGGCATGGCCGCGCAAGAGCACGCCCTCCGCTCCGGTGTCGACGTCGTGGTCGCGACCCCCGGAAGGCTCCTGGACCACATGTCCCGTCGGAACGTCGACTTCCGCGGCCTTCAGGTCCTCGTCCTCGATGAAGCGGACCGCATGCTCGACATGGGCTTCCTCCCGGATGTCCGGAGGATCGTCGACGCCCTCCCGCGGGAGCGACAGACCCTTCTCTTCTCCGCGACCATGGCCTCGGAGATCGAGACCCTTTCCCGGACGATCATGCGCAATCCCGTCCGCATCTCCGTCTCGCCGCCGCACCGGCCTCCGTCGACGATCCGGCACGAGGTCTATCCGGTCCCGCAGCACCTGAAGACGTCCCTCCTGGTCCGCCTCCTCGGGCGGGAGGACATGTTGTCGGTCCTCGTCTTCGTCCGCACGAAGCGCCGCGCGGACCGGGTCGCTCGGCAGGTCAGCCAAGCGGGATTCGACGTGGCCCGGATTCACGGGGACCGAAGTCAGAGCCAACGGGAGACAGCCCTTGCGGGCTTCCGGAGCGGCCGACACCAAGTTCTCATCGCGACGGACGTCGCGGCCCGCGGGATCGACGTCGAAGGAATCTCCCACGTGATCAACTACGATGTGCCGACGGTCCCCACGGACTACGTGCATCGCGTCGGGAGGACCGCGCGGATGGAAGCGGCGGGGGAAGCGATGACGTTTGTGACGCCGGAAGATGAGGGGGACGTGCGCGCCATCGAGCGGGCCCTCGGCAAGCCCATTCCCCGCGTGACGCTCCCGGATTTCGATTATCGGGCCCCACCGCCTCCAAAGGTCCGCGGACACGACGGAGGACGCCACCCACGCGAATCGCGCGGCGACCGCGGTCGATCGCGATGGCGAGGCGATTCACGGCGCCGGTGAGCATGCAGATCCAGCCCGCGAATTTCGTTGACTAGAGGAGGCCGAGCGGTCCGGCCGCGACCTCGTTCACGCACGCGTAGGCTTTCAAACGAACCCGGTTCGCCTGTTGATCGCGAACCCCTTCCACGATCGCGATCACCGCATTCAGCCACCGATACCGCGCGTCAGCCGAGCCGAACGTGCACACGGCGGTGATGGCGCTCTTGACGCTCGGCGCCTTCTCGACGACGTTGTAACCCTCCATGTTGATCAGGACCTTCGTCCCGTCCTCCGTCGTCACGACACCGTGGAGATCGGGACACCACACGCCATCCTCGCGCCTTCGCGCGTGGTTCGCCCATCGCAATGCCCCACTTAGTTTGGGGCCGGTCACAGTGCCCTCGATTTCTCCGAACCCTTCGAGGTCTTTCCCGCCGTAGAGCTCCAGCCATACGGGTTCGCCAACGTACTTCATCTCGATGTCGAAGAGGTGTTCGAGCCGCACGCGATCCCTCGAAGCGGGCAACTTCGTTTCGGACACTTAACGCTTCATGCTGGGGAGGGCAGGAGTCTCACGGATGCGCAGGTCCGGGAACCCTCTGGTGGGACGCGCAAGATGCCACGAACGTTGAAGTAACGATGCGTCGATGCGCAAAAGGGGACCGAAATGGCCGAGGAAACAGGGGAGGCTCACCGCGCCCAGACGCTGCTCGCGCTCGCCGCGGAGGCGGAGCCGCATCTGATCGGATCGGACGACGCGGTCTGGATGGACCGATTGGAACGGGATCACGACGGCCTGCGGGCCGCGTTTTCCTGGTTCCTGAAACATGGGAAGGGAGCCGAGGCGCTCCAGCTCGCCGCGGACCTCTGGCTTTTCCAGGAGCAACGGGGCCACGCGGACGAAGCTCGCGACTGGCTGGCGAAATCCCTCGCCGCGCCGGGCGCGGAGGCGCGGACCGTCACCCGGGCCCGCGCCCTGTACGGAGCGGGCATCCTCGCGTTTCGGAAGCTGGATGCGGATGCTGCGCGGCGTGCGTTCGAGGAATGCCTGGTGATCGCGAAGGAACGCGACTATGTCCGATTGATCGTGCGGGCGAACACCGGGATGGCCCGCCTCGCCCTCCGGCGGGGAGATACCAAGGAGGTCCGCAAGTGGAGTGAGGCGGGCTTGGCGATCGCCCGA
>Ga0209469_1000442_pt1 | contig 25608 bp, 22 predicted proteins | sample GraSoiAngelo_123_FD_185880 | JGI IMG/M metagenome (GOLD analysis project Ga0209469, IMG submission 185880) | Grasslands soil microbial communities from the Angelo Coastal Reserve, California, USA - 14_0927_02_40cm (SPAdes) (version 2) | ecosystem: Environmental > Terrestrial > Soil > Grasslands ... | reverse complement strand
CCGAGGCGGCCACTAAGTTGCGCTCCACGGCGAGCGCCCTCCTGGACGACATCGCCTGGGAGGAAGAGGTCGCGCAGCTGGACCGGATGATCACCGAAGCCGAGCGGGAATGCCCTCACTGCGGAGCAGCCGTCCCGGCCGAGATGGCCTTGTGTCCCTCGTGTGGCCTGCGGTTGTCCCCCCCGGCGCCCGCCCCGCCTTCGAAACGACCCGAGGCCTCGCCGACCCCGGAGCTCGATGCGCTCGTGGACGACCTTCTGGTCGGCGAACTCGAGGAGTCGCTCTCGTCGGAGGAACTCGAGCGGACCAAGGCCGCCGTGCTGGACTGGCTCATCGAAGAGCTCGAGGAATCGATGGCCCCCGAGACGCGGATCGCCCCGGCTCCGATGGAGCAAGAGGCAGTCAAGGACACGCCGGAGGGTGAGAAACCTGCGCCTCCGCCGCCTACGCCGATCGCCGACTCGCTCGGATTCCTCTCGCAGTGGGTCCGTGGCAGCCGCGGACTCGTGAGCGGGGTCCGGCCGAAACAGGCTCCCCGCGGTACAGGCCGGGTCAATGGGGTCGTTAACGGGAGGGGCCGCGTCAACGGGCTCGTGAACGGAGTCGGGAGGACCAACGGCCTCGTGAACGGCATGGGCCGCGTGAACGGTCTCACGGCTCCCGCGGGACGGGTCAACGGGCTGGTGACGTCGAAGGGCCGCGTCAACGGCCTGGTCACCGGAACGGGACGGGTCAACGGCGTTGCCGTCGGGGCCGGCTTGGGCCGGCCGTCCGTACGCGGTCTCCGCCTCCGTCTGCCCTATCCCTCGCGGCGCGTCCGTTATTTGTCGATCACAGCCGCTCTCCTCGTCGCAATCACGATTGCCGCGATCCTCTTCGTCCCGCCGTCCGGGCCATCCGCCCCGATTACGATTGACGGTTCGTTCGGGGATTGGTCGTCCGTGCCGATGTTCGATGCCGCGACCGTCGCCTCCGATGCGAACGTCTCGATCGCGCGGTATGCGAGCTTCCTGGACCATGATTCGCTGTACCTTTTCGCCTCAATGAAGGGAGGAACGCTAGGCGATGCGACCGGATACGACGGTGTTGACTTCCTGATCGACGCGGACGGGAACGCCTCGACGGGTTTTGTCTTCGGGGGGATCGGCGCCGACTCGGTGATCGAAGTGTTCGGCGGGAACCACTCCGTAGCCGGTGCACGGCTGTACTCCTTCCCCGCCGACTCCGAGGTCAATTGGAGCCGCCGACAACCCGGTTCTTCCGTCCAAGCGGCGTCTTCGGCCGGTGGACTCGAGGTCAAAGTGTCCACATACGATCTCGATCGGTTCGACGCAACCCGATTCCGGGCCCTAGTCTATGCGGACGACTTCCTGGGTGCCTCAAGCCGAAGTTTGGCGGCCCTCTCTCCGTCCGAGGCTGCGATTCTGCTCGATGTGACGCCTCTCACGCCCGTCATCGGCAGCGGGACGACGCCGCTGTTCCAGGTCCACGCGCGCGCTCTCGGAGTGCAGCAATCCTCGATATGGCAGGTTTCCAATTTCCAATTCAATAAGACCGCAGGTCTCAGTCTGTCCCTCTCAGCGGAATCCTTAAACTTGACCCAGGGCCGACCGGAGGATACCATCACGGTGTCGGTGTCGGCCCCGGGGTTTTTCCCGGGCGATGCGGCGGTCGTTTCGCTGACCGGGGCGAGCGGTTCGGTCCCCGTCTTCATCCACGCATCGACGGCGAGGGCCTACGTCACGGCTCCTTCGAGTCAGGTCCGGATTGATGGGCTATTTGGTGATTGGGTTTCCCGCGACGTGCCCGATACGGATTCAACTCCGGTGAGAAATCCCGATCTCAACATCGTCCGCTACGGCGCCGCGACGTCGAACGGCACCGCCTTCTTCCATGCGAACGTGGCCGGCACCCTGTTCGGGGGAGCGATCCCGGAACGGTTGTTCAAGTCGCCCGTCTATGCGGGTAACGGCAGTTCCGGCGGTGGATCAACGATTCTGCCGAGACGGACGGGAGAGAACCTGCTCTTCGCGTATCTTCAATCGAATGCTTCGAACCCGAGAGGGTTTTCCATCGGCGGCATTTCCGCCGACTATCTCGTGGAACTTCGCGGTGATTCGGGACGGTTGACGTCGAGGTCGGTATACTTCTGGCAGAACGGATGGGTCCGGCAAGCCGGGATTTCGGTCGCGGCGGCGAAGGACGACTCGAATATCGAAGCCTCCCTCCCGATTGCGGATCTCAACAGGTCCCGAATTGTTATCCAATCGACGGACTGGACGTCCGGAGGAGACACCACGATTCCCCTCACCGCCCCTTCCTTCGCGCCGCCTCTCGTTGCTCCGATGGCACCCTTCTCCCTTGCGGCGCCCCTCGTCCCACTCGCCTTCGGGGGTTCGACGTTCTACCTCCGCAACTCAAATCCCGGAATCATTCCTTCGGACTGTTCGGCGGGGGCTGTCAAAGGCCTCAGCACCATTATTGGCACAACGGGGACCACGATTCTCCTCGATGTAGGCGTCAAAGCATGTTTCTTCACAGATCCCGCTGCGTCCGGAGAGACGATTCTGGCGGGCTTGTGGTCCGCCTCCCTCGACCTCGCCTCCACAGGCAACGTCCTCAATGTGACGTTCGTCGTCACGAATCAAGACGGTTCCTCTCCAATCCTCATTTGCTGGGATAACAAGACCACCGGGGCTCTCGAGCAAGTGTTCAGCTGCAACGCCGGCAACATTGCGATCGCTACGAACCAACGCATTCGACTCCGAGTTGAGTACATTTCCGGACTGGCTGTGGCTCTGGCATACGATGGCAGCCTCCCCGTGAACGACAGTTCCCTGACGGTCCCCGTGCCCGAATTCGGAGAAGCGGCGACACCGGCGCTGGCCGTCGCTGTCGCCATCTTCGTCTTGACGCTCCGACGGAGGCGACGGACCGACTGAAGTGGGACGCAATCGGGCGCCGTTCGCTGAAAGTACTTGTGGAAGCATCACGTTCTTTGTCCGATGGAGTTGGGAGTTGTCGGGAAACCGAACGTGGGGAAGTCCACGTTCTTCGCGGCCGCGACTCTGGCCACGGTCCAGATTGCGAACTATCCCTTCACGACCGTCCAGGCGAATCACGGGGTCGCGTACGTCCGGAAGAAGTGTCCGCACCTGGAGCTCGGACGCGCCTGCAAGCCGAAGAACGCCCCTTGCCAAGCCGGCACGCGGCTCATCCCCGTCGAGATGCTCGATGTCGCGGGGCTGGTCCCGAAGGCCCACGAAGGCCGCGGCCTGGGCAACCAGTTCCTCGACGACTTGCGGCAGGCGAGCGCCCTCATCCACGTGCTCGACGCGACCGGAGGCACCGACTTCGAAGGGAACGCGGTGCCGCCCGGGAGCCACGATCCGGAGGAGGACGTCCGGTTCCTCGAGGAGGAACTCGCGCATTGGATCGCGGGAATCCTCTCCCGGAATTGGGACAAGGAGGCGCGGCGGGCCGATCTCGAGGAGACGCCTCCGGAAAAGGTCCTGCTCGGGCGCCTGACGGGCCTCGGGCTCTCCGAGATGCAAATTCACATGGCCCTCAGAGAGGTGCCTCTCGATCCGAGGATGGCCCGTTGGGGTCGCGAGGATCTCCTCCGCCTCGCCCACGCCCTCCGCCGCCGGGGGAAGCCGATGATCCTCGCCGCGAACAAGGCGGATCTCGCCTCCCCGGACGCCCTGGACCGACTCAGCCACATCGAAGGCTATCGCACGATCCCGACGTCGGCGGAATATGAGCTCGCGTTGCGGCGCGCGGCGACCGCCTCGCTCATCTCGTACGAGCCCGGCGCGTCTTCCTTCCAAGTCATCGAGCCGACGAAGCTCACGCCGAACCAGTCGAAGGCCCTCGACACGATCGGCTCGTTCCTGCAGAAGCACGGATCGACCGGCGTCCAGCCTTGTCTCGAGGAGGCCGTCTTCAAGCTCCTGAATCTGATCGTCGTCTATCCGGTCGAGGACGAGCATCACTGGACCGATAAGAATGGGAACGTCCTGCCGGACGCGTTCCTCGTGCCCCGCGGCTCCACCGCGGTCGACGTAGCCTTTAAGGTTCACACGGATTTGGGGAACCACTTCATCCGCGCGATCAATGCCCGGACGAAGATGGTCGTCGGTCGCGACCACCCGGTTGAGGATGGGGACGTCATCAAGATTGTGGCGAAGGCATGAGCGAGGCGTTTGACGTTCGGATCATCACCGCGTCGTACCGCCGAGAGCCGGTGGAAGGGCCCGAGGAGCCGCAGGTCCCCGTCATCCAGTTGTTCGGCCGCACCCGCGAAGGGAAGAGCATCGCCATCGAATATTCCGGCTTCAAGCCGTACTTCTTCGTCGTCGCGCCGCCGCAGGCCTTGCGGGGAGCGTTCGCCCGCGACAAGCAGGTCGTCTCGTTCGAGGACGTGACCTTGGAGGTCGAGGGCCGCCCGACACCCTGCGCTCGCGTCACCCTCCGCCAACCGTGGAAGACGCCCGAATACCGGGAGAAGGCCCGCAAGTTCGGGTCGACCCCTCTCGAGGCCGACATCCCGTTTCAACATCGGTTCATCTACGACATGGACCTCGGCGCCGCGGTCCGGGTCGTTGGGACGCCTGCCGATCCGGCCGGGCGCTACACGACGGAACTGTTCGTGGTCGCGGAGCGTTTCGAGCCCTGCGACCCGTTTCGGCCCGCCCTGCGGATCTTGAGTTTCGACATCGAGAACTCGATCCGGGACGGACACATCTTCTGCATCGGGGTCGCGTACCGCGAGGACGGCGAGATCAAGACGCGCATCCTCACCGGGAACGAAAAGGAGATCATCGAGCGGTTCGTGAAGCTCATCTGGGAACTCGATCCGGACATCATCTCCGGCTACAACATCGACGGATACGACTTGCCGGTCCTGGTCGAACGGTCCGCGAAGCACGGCATGCAGCGGCTCCAGCTCGCGCGGGACCACTCCTCCTTCTTCCACCTGGGGGAGCGGTTCTGGCGGCTCGACGGCCGGATCCTGACGGACGTCTGGTGGGCCGTTCGGGCGGAGATGCGCCCGAAGCAGGAGACCCTCGACTACGTCGCGAAGCACCTGCTCGGCGTCGGCAAGCACGAGCTGCAGCGGAGGAAGATCGACGAGGAATGGGAAGCGGACCGGGACAAGGTCATCCGCTACTGCATCAACGACGCGGAGCTGTCCCTGAAGATCCTCGAACGCGTGCGGAGGATCGAGAAGACGCTCGACCTCGCCGCCGTGAGCAAGCTCCCCCTGGAGGACGTCCTGCATGGGCGCACCTCGAATCTGATCGACTCGATCCTGATCCGCGCCGCGGACCGCGCGCACGTCGCGGTCCCGATGATGAAGATGCGCGGAGGCCGCGTCGAGCAGATCGAGGGCGGATATGTCCACAGCCTGCAGCCCGGCCTGTACGAGTGGGTCATCTCCCTCGACTTCCGGGCGATGTATCCCTCCCTGATCATCGAGAACAACATCTGCTTCACGACGGTCTCGCCGAACGGCACGATCGCGAGCCCGACGGGGGCGAAGTTCCTCGCCGCCGACGTGAAGAAGGGCCTCCTCCCGGTCATCCTCGCGAACTTGATGAAGGACCGGCAGGACGTCCGCTCGCGAATGAAGGCGGAGACGGACCCGCAAATGAAGGATTTCTACGAGGGCCTCCAGGCCGCGATCAAGATCCTGATGAACGCCTTCTACGGCGTCCTGGCCTCCTCGTTCTACCGGTTCAACGACCCGAAGGTCGGGGCCTCGATCACGGCCTTCGCCCGGGACCGGATCAAGGGCATCATCGGGGAGCTCGAGGCGGAGCAGGTGAAGGTCGTCTACGCGGACACGGACTCCGTGTTCTTCCAATCGCCGTCCCCGGGCCCGGAGGAGTCCCTCGCCTTCGCGCGGAAGACCGCGGAGCGGTTCTCCCGAGGCCGCATCTCGATGGAGGTCGACAAGATCTACGAGACCCTCTTCAGCCACGGGCGGAAGAAGCGGTACGCGGGCAAGGTCGCGTGGCCGGAGGAGATGCGGAACGAGATGGTCGTCCGCGGCTACGAGATTCGGAGGACGGACGCGTTCGACCTGCAGAGCGAGGCCCAGGGCCGAGTGTTCGAGAAGATCTTGGATCGGGACCAGGAAGGCTCGATTGCGCTGGCGAAGCAGATCGTGTCGGAAGTCCGGGCGGGGACGCCGACCTTGGACGACCCGGACCGGGATCCGATCGAGGCGCTCGTGATCTCCCGGACGGTCAAAGAGGAGAACCGCTACGTGAACCCGAACTCCATGAGCAACGTGATTGCCGCGCGGAAGCTCGAGGAGATGGGCGAGGAGTTCATGCCAGGGATGAAGGTCTCTTGGATCGTGACCGATTCCAAGAAGAGCCCCATGGAGGTGGAGCCGTACGTGTCCGGCCGTCCCTTCGACCAGCGGCCGGATTGGGAATATTACGCCCGGCGGGTCGCGCAGACCCTCGCCTACATCACCGAGGTCTACGGTTGGGACGAGAAGGCGCTCTTCACCGGGACCCAGCCGGCCCAACAGAAATCTCTCGACAGCGGGGACTTCGCCCAACACGAGGCCCCTTCGGAGGGCCCGCGAAGGGCCGAGAAGAAAATGACGCTTGAGGATTACTTCTGAGTGATGGCATGGCCGCGACGGACGCCCTCTGTCGATTCTGCGGATGGGAGGGTCCGAATCCGGTGCGGGATGCGCATGGCAATCTGTTCTGCCCGACCTGCGGACGCCCGGCCGATTACCGTTTGGTCGTCGAAGAATTGAAACGGCAGGGACTCTGGAAGGCCTAGGATGCCCCGCCGAGCGCCGCGGGTGATCGCGATCGGAGATGCCATCGTCGATCGGATCACGCCGCCGATGCCCCCTCTCCCCCGAGGGGATTTCCAGGGTCACATCGAGGCCTTCGAGACGCTCCCGGGAGGCAATGCGACGAACTTCGCCCTCCAGATCGCGCAGCTCGGCGCGAAGACGGCCTTCGTCGGCGTCCTCGGACGAGATGCGAACGGAGACCTGCTCCGGCAGGCCTACCGCCGCCACGGCGTGCGAGCGATCGTGCGGACGGACGCGGGACGCCCGACCGGGGCGACCGTCGCCTTGTCCTGGATCGGCGGAGGCCGTGCGTTGATTACTTCGCTCGGAGCGAATGGCGCGTTCCGTCTCTCCGACATCCCTCCGAAGGCCCTCGACGGCAACGACCACCTTCACCGCGCGGGCTTCTGGTGGACGCCGCGACTCATGGGTCGGCCCACGGCCGACCTCCTCTCGCGGGCACGGGGCGCCGGCGTCGGGACCTCCCTGGACATGTCGACCGATCCGCACGGCTGGATGGAAGCTCGGATCAAGGCGGCAAGGATGGCCCTCCCCTTCGTCGACACGTTTTTTGGAAACGAGGTCGAGGTCGCGGCGCTCGGAAGTAAGTCGTCGCCCTTCGAAGCGGCCCTGCGAATTCTGGAATTGGGAGCCGGGGAGGTCGTGATCCACCGAGGGAAGCGCGGGTCCGCTCGAATCGCTTCCGACGGCGTCACGAAGATGCGGGCGTTCTCCGTGCCCGTCGAGAATCCCACGGGTTGCGGAGACGTCTTCAATGCCGCCTACGTCTACGCTCGGCTCCTCGACGATTCGGTGTCCGCGGCCTTGCGTTTCGCAAACGCCGCCTCGGCGCTCCACATCCGCGACCGTCGCCGGCCGTATCCAACGCTCTCCGGGGTCCGCCGCTTCTTAGCCTCGCGATCCGGCCGAGCCTAGGGAGATTTTCACTTTCAGCCACCCCTCTGCGGTCGGCCTTGATATCCGAAGTCTCAATTGGGGAATCGTGGCCTTCGCCTCCGCTCGACCGCACTCCCCCGTGCCGTCCGAGGCGTGGGCCATGTTGGGCCGGACAGACCTCGAAGCGTCCACTTGCTGGGACTTCCCGAGCCAGTCGGACGGCCACCTGAAGGCGGGGGATGCAACTTTCAATGGCGTAACGCCCGCCAGGTGCGCGGAAAATTTGGTTCGGCGATACGCGCGACCTGGCGATCTCGTCGTCGATCCGATGGCCGGCTCCGGCACGATTGGGGACGTGGCCCGATCGCTCGGCCGACGAGCAATTTCCTTCGACTTGACGCCGAAGCGATCCGACATCCTCCGCGCGGATGCCCGGGCGTGGCCGATCCCCGATGGAAAGGCGGCGCTCGCGGTGATTGACTCGCCGTACTCCGACAACCTCGCGTACGGAGGAGATTCGCGATGCCTGGGGCGGATCTCATGTCGCGATTCCCGATTCTACGACGAAATGCGACGGGTCGCCGCGGAGGCCTTTCGAGTCCTACGGTCCGGTGGCGTCCTCGGTTGGATTATCTCGGACGAATATCGCCGCGGATTCTACACTGCGGTGGGGTTCCGGTTGCTGAACGTCCTCGCGGAGTTGTTCGAGCCGCTGGACACCGTCGTCTTGGTCCGGCATCATGATCGATCGGCGTCGCCGATGTGGGAACATCGGGCGCGTCGGTTCAACTTCTACCTTCGCGGTTTCAAGTACTTGTTCATTCTACAAAAACCGGTTGGGACTTCGGGAGGTTGAACATGCAGCAGCGGGCGGAGTGGACGAGCGGCACGTCGCAGGAGATTGTGGCGGCCCTTCGAGAACGGATTCGTCCGGCGGTCTTGCGTCGCCGGGACCGGATCGAGGAGCATGTAGGGAGGTACTGGATATCTTGGCGGAGTCGGAAACGAGATCGGGTGTTCGCGGAGGTCCGGGCCTTACGAGGGCGGGTGCAGGTGTTCATCCTGCCCGGTCCTCGAGACCTGCGGGATGCCAAGGGACTCGCGCGGCGCGCCCCTCGGACCCAGGGTTGGGGATGGTTCCGCTCTCGGATCGAGGTGTCGTCGATGGACAGCGTCGAACCGGCGGCCCGGCTTATCGTTCAATCATACGAACGCGTCGTTCGTCGAGAGAATGGTCGACACGAACCTCGCCCGACGCGCCTCGCGCAAGACCTTTAATAGCCCCCGGGCTTTGGCGCAGCGCTTTCACGAACCCTGGTCGGGAGATGTACCTCCGGGCGAATCCGCAAATCCAGGGGGTAGGGCGATGGCCGAAGAAACACCTAAGGCTCCGGAACCGGAGCTCACGATCGGCGGCGAGGAGGCGAAAGCCCCGGCGCGGCCTCGAAACCTCTATGGGTACGTCAAAAAGGCTTGGCGGGACCACCGCGGTGGCGTCGACCAAGAAACGTATTTTCAACGGATGGTCGAATGGCGGCGCGGCGAAGCGTTCGTCCGCATCGACAGGCCGACCCGGGTCGACCGCGCTCGCGAATTAGGCTACCGGGCGAAGCAGGGATATGCTATCGTCCGCGCGCGGGTCCGGCGTGGCGGCCGGCGTCGTCCGAAACCGATGGGCGGTCGTCATCCGAAGCGCCGCGGGCTCCGCAAGATCACGATGGCGAAGTCGATCCAGCGCATCGCCGAGGAACGGACCGCGAGGCACTATCCGAACATGGAAGTCCTCAACTCATACTGGATCGGTGAAGACGGGATGCACAAGTATTACGAAGTCATCCTCGTGGACCCGCAGCATCCGGTCATCCGGAACGATCCGAAGATCAACTGGATCTGCGAGCCGGGGAACCGCGGGCGTGCCTTCCGAGGCCTCACCTCGGCGGGCAAGAAAGGCCGCGGGCTGATGTACAAAGGCAAGGGGGCCGAGAAGATCCGGCCGAGCATCAGCCGCCACGAGCGGCTTGGCAAGTGACCTCACGCGGCTCGGATCCGCGCCGCAATCTTGCTGATTCCCTCTTCGGTGAGTCCGATGACCGGCTCGAAGATTGGGACCCCGACCTCGGGACGCGTCTTCGGGTCGAACTCGTCCCAGCGAGTCCCGAGGAAGACCGCCTCCGCCCTCGCGATCCGGACGAGTTCTCCCAGGTCCCCGTTCGCGGGAAGGTCCAGCGTCTTGAGCCTAACGTCCCACTTCCGGAGAGGTTCCACGAAGTCCTCGAAGTCCTCGCCGTTCGAAGCCGCGATGACGGTTCGGCAGCCCCGCTTCATCCCCATCCACGCGGCGACCATCCCCGCTTGATCCTGCACCACGGCGAGGGCGCGGCCCTGACTGCCGAGGGGGAGTCCGCCCGGGCCCGCTCGGATCTCCCGGAAGACGAAGGCACGGTTGTGCCGGACCTCGACGTGGATCTCGACATCCGGATCGTCGAGATCGACGCGGACCTTGGGATGGTCCCGTCGGACATCGTCCCCGAGCTCGCGGGCCAGATCCTGACTCGTGAAGGGATGGGTCCCGACGCGCCGCGGACGGAGGGCGAACGATTGGCCTACTGAGAGGGCCGTCGCCGCCTCCGATCGGACGGCCTTCCTCAACGAATCCAGGTCCGCATGCACTTCCGTCGCGGGACTGAGGGAGACCACGCCGAAGACGCGGCCAAGGATGGCCAGGGCCTTCGCCGGTTCGTTCACGTGGACGTACACGCGGGCTTCATCCGATTCCGTGACGCACTCGACGCCCTCGCTTGCGAACAGATCCTGAATGTTGGCAACGAGACGGTCCCGCAGCTGACGCCGCACGTACCGGCTCTTGAGGGCCAGCTCTCCGAAGCGCACAAGCAAGACCACGAATTCGCCAACCGTCCACGACCCATATTTTCGGGCTAGTAATTAATAGGGCCTTGGCTTTCGTACCGCGTGGACGTCACCGTCCTGCTGCTCCAGGCGGTCCTGATCTTCGCGGTCGCCTTCATCTATGCGAACCTCGGCCTTGGCGGAGGGCTCCTGTTCGTCCCGATCCTGCTTTCGACCGGGATCCCATCGAAGGACGTCGCGGTCCCGGTCTCCCTCACCCTCACCATCGCCACCGCGGCGTCCTCCGTCATCAACCACCGGCGTCATGGCCTCGTGGATTTTCACCTCGGGGGCATCTTGGTCGCGGGCGCCCTCGTCGGGGCCGTGATCGGAACGCTGTTCACGCTCGTCGTCCTCGATGAGCGGACCTTCAAGGCATTCTTTGCGGCGGTCCTCTTATTGTTCGGCGCCTACATGGTCCTCGACTGGGTGCGGAACAAACGTTCGGTCGACGAGGATAACGACGCCCTGCGAACGCGCCCCCGCGTGCTGGGCACCGCCGTGGCAACCGCGGGATCCGGGTTCCTGTCCGGCAGCATGGGCATCGGGGGCGGCCTCCTCAACGTCCCGTTGCTCCTCTACATCCTTGGCCGAAAGACCCGCAAGGCGATCGGGACGTCGTCCCTGCTGATCATCCCGACCGCGGCGGTCGGCTTCGCCGCGTACCTCGCGAGCCTGGCGCTCGCGCCATCCGGGTTCGTGTTGCCTCAGGCCTATTTCCTCATCCCGATCCTTATGCCGATCGTCTTCGTCGGCGCGTATCTCGGCTCCCGCTGGGGACTCGCGAAACTCAAGACACGATCCGTCGCCCTGATCTTCATCATCGTCCTGTTCATCGCGGCGGCCAAGTTGGTCTTCGACCTGCTCTGAGGCGACGCCGATGTAGGGCCGGATAGAATCATCGGTGGGGGAGAAGCCCCCTCCGGCGGTTCGCCCACTCTTGCGTCTTCGTGAAGAGGAGCTGATCGACCACGATCCCGGTCACCAGGATGACGAACATCACGCCCATGACTCCCGCGATGTCCGGGACGGAGGAGGCGGACTCCAGGAGGAAGCCGAGGCCGACCGTGGCGAAGATGAGCTCCGCACCGATGAGCGACCGCCAGGCGAAGGACCATCCAACCTTCGCCGCGGAAATGAGATGCGGGAGGGCGGCCGGGACCGTGACCCGGAGGATCAGATCCATCCCATCCGATCCCATGTTGCGCGCTGCTCGCAGGTACAGGGGAGGCACCGTCCGCAACGCATCCGCGAATGCGATGCTGACCCCGAACACCGAGCCGACGATCGTCACGAAGAGCAAGGTGGTCTCCGACAACCCGAACCAGATGATGGCGAGGGGCACCCACGCGATCGACGGGAAGGTCTGGAACCCGAGGATGTATGGTTGGATGCCCTTCCCGAAGGTGGCGAACCGCACCATGAAGAACGCGAGGAGGGCGCCGAGGACGAGGGACATCAGGAACCCGACCGCGAGCCGTCGGAGCGTCGCGGCGATGGCACGGACCAGCCGCGTGCTGTTCCAGAAGACGACGAGGGCGTGTCCGACGTCGGTGGGGCCTGGGAAGAAGGGTCCCCAGATCCCCCAGCGCACGATCAAGTCCCAGATGACGACGGCGACCACCGCCACCGCGACCATCGGGACGAGGTGACGGAACTCCCAGGCGAGGCTCCGCTCCGGGTTGCGCGCTACAACAGGAGTTTTGTCTGGTTGTTCGACCATTGAACCTCCGCCTTCAGGATCTCGTTCGATCGTCGAATCACCTCCTCGACGGCCGGATCGTTCAGGGTCCTGGGCCTCGGCGCGTGGTTCTCCAGGATCTGGCTGACCATCCCAGGCCGGTGCGATAGGACCACGATGCGATCGCCGAGGACGGCGGCCTCCCGCACGTCGTGCGTCACGAAGAGGGTCGTCGCCCCGCTCCGCTGCCAGAGGTCCTGGACGACCGACTGCATCTCCTCGCGGATCTGGACGTCCAACGCGGCGAACGGTTCATCCATCAGGAGGACCCGAGGGCGCAAGACGAGCGCGCGTGCGAGCGCTACGCGCTGCTTCATCCCGCCGGAGAGCTCGTGGACGCGCGCATGGGCGAACTTCTCGAGCTGGACGGTCGCAAGGTGCCGCGCGACCCTTTCTTTCCGGTCCCGGCGGGGAACCCGCGCGACGCGCAGTCCGAATTCGACGTTCCCCGTCACGTCGAGCCACGGGAACAACGCGGCGTCTTGGAAGACGACGATCCGATCCGCGCCTGGGCCGTGCACGCGGTTGCCATCCATCTCGACCCAGCCGGTCGTCGGGTCCTCGAGGCCCGCGACCAGGCTGAGGAGCGTGGACTTTCCGCAGCCGGAGGGTCCGACGATCGTGACGAACTCCCCCTCCCGGATCTGGAGGTTCACATCGCGGAGGGCCTCCGTCTCGCCCGATTTCCCCTTGAAGCGCTTCCCCAGCATGACAAGCTTCAGTGCCGCGCCTTTCATGGTCCGACCACCCGCGGGAGACCGAGCTGATCGAGGACTCCGTTCAGCAGGCTCAGATCGTAGAGGGCGTCCGTCCGAAGGTCTCGGGGCAAGAAATCGAGGTCCTGGGCCCACTTCAGGTAGGTCGCCAGGGACGGGGCGATCGGGTCGTAGGTGACGTTGAAATTCAGGAATGCGGCGCCGATCGTCCCGGCGTCGAGGCGGCTGTTCGTCGCGTTGTAGATCGCATCGTTGATGATCGCGAGGTCCGAAACGGTGGCGTTTTGCAGCTCGAGGGTCACGTTCACGTACGCGCGGAGGAAGGCGGTGAGGATGTCCCGATGGTCGTTGAGATACCGAGCCGTCGTCACCAGCTGGGTCGTCACGAACTGTCCCCTCGGCCAGAGGGACCGTTCATCGAGGACGACTTTCGCATTCGCTTCGCGGATCAACCGCGTCGCCCAAGGCTCCGGGACCCAAGCGCCATCGATCTGTCCGAGTTTGAACAACGTGAAGATTTGAGGATTCGCGGCGTTGACGACGTCGACGTCTCCGCCCTGGTCCAGCGTTCGATGTCCGGTTCGGTTGAGGAGATAATATTTCAGCGCCAGATCCTGGGTGTTCCCCCACTGGGGCGTGGCGAATCTCTTTCCGCTGTAGGAGGCATTCGTCGACAGATCGAGGCCTGGCTGGGCCACGAAAACGGCCCCGCCGCTCGAGGCCCCCGCGATGACGCGAAGGATACCCGGCGCCACGGAGAGGCCGTTCAACGTCGGCGAAGGGCCGACGAAGATCAGGTCGACGTGGTTCGACAGGAGAGCCTGAATGGCCGCGGGTCCTGCGTTGAAGACCTGCGGTTGGATCGCGAATTCCGCACCGAGGGCTTGTTGCAGCGACCGCTGATATAGGCCCGTGCTGACGCCGTACAGCGCTTGCGCATGGGTCACGTTCGGGAAGAAGCCGAGGCGCAACGTGGACGCGGAGGGAGCGGACGAGAGGTATCCGAACAGGACCGCCGCGGACACGACGAGTGCGGCGATAGCTATCGCTGTGAAGATGGCTCCCGAGCGGAGATTTCCCACAACCGGGTGAAGCCCCCTCGGTCATATAGCTTCGCGGCGACGAGACTTTTCACGGAGGTCTTCCATCGATTTCGAGGACACAAAGCCCATATATCGGCGCCGGCTGCACCGGCTTCCGGCCAAACGCCGAGGATGGGATGGGCAGCAAAGACTCGTCGCGTTGGTTCTACGCCTACCTCCCGATGGGGATCGCCGGCGGGGCGACCTCGGCCCTCATCCCTCTCTTCGCCTACGCGTTAGGAGGGAGTCTCCTCCACGTCGGCATCATCGCCGCGGCGACGAGCATCGCCTCGGTCCCCGCGTTCATGCTTTGGGGATCCACGTGCGATCGCATCGCGCGACGGAAGCCGTTCTTGCTCATCGGGTTCCTCGGGAGCGGGGTCGCTCTCGTCGCGATGGCGGCGAGCCGCACGATGTCGGACCTCTATCTCTCGAACTTGCTCGCGGGACTCCTCGGCGCGGCGAGCGGCCCCGCGGGCACGGTCCTCCTGATGGAGGGTTCGGAACGTAGGGAATGGCCCGCCCGGTTGGCGGCCATGAGCCGGATGACGGCGACCGGCTGGGTCATCGGCCTAGCCCTCGGCGTCGTGTGGTTGGCCGCAGGCCCTGCCCTCGTTGGCGGAGGCTTGAGTTCGATGCGGGCCCTCTTCTTGATCGGCGCGATCCTCGCGTTCGCCGCCGGAGGGGTCGTCCAACTCGAGACGCGGGAATCGGCGGTCCGGGTCGAGCGGCACGAGCTCCATCTGGTCGACGCGCATCCGCGGGTCGAGCGGGGGCGATACCTGCCGATGCGAATCGTCCACTTCGTCGGGCCGACGAATTCCACCCCGAGACTGCCTCGCACCCTGCGTCTCTACCTGTTCTCGGTCCTCCTCTTGTTCGGAGGATTCACCGCGTTCTACAGCTTCTTCCCGATCTTCCTCACGCAGGCCTACGGCCTCGGGAGCCCGGAGATCTTTGGGATTTACATCGCGAGCCAGGTCACGTCCATCGCCGTGTATCCGCGGGTGGCGGATTGGGTCTCCTCGCGAGGCAGTCGCCCGATGCAGCTATACGGGACCGTCGGACGGTCCTTGCTCTTCGGATCCTTCTTCTTGCTGGGTCTCTCGGGACTCGCGACCATCCCGCGCCTCGCGCTCGTCGTCGCCCTCCACGCGGGAGTGGGCGCTTGCTGGGCCGTGATCAATGTCGCCAGCTCCACATTGGTCTCCCGCCTGGCCCCGGAAGGCGGACGGGCCCGCTCCCTCGGTGCCTTCAACGCGGTCCAAGGATTCGGATCGATCTTCGGCCCCCTCCTCGGCGGCGCCCTCGCGGGCCTCCTCGGGTACGGACCCGCGTTTGCAGGCAGCGTCGTCCTCGTCCTCGCCGGTTCCGCGGTCCTCTGGGCGACGCGGGTGGCCGACGCCTGACCCGTTGCGAAAAGGACTAATGACGCTGTCGTTTCCGTGGGAGAGAGGCGGGCCATGGACGTGCTGATCATCGGCGGCTACGGCGCCATGGCCCAATCCACGGTCCCGGATCTCCTCTCCAGTCCAGGGGTCGCCCGGGTCGGAATCGGAGGGAGGAACGACGCAAAGGCGAAGGCCTTCGCGGGTGCGCAGCGCGACGATCGGGCGGTCCCCGTTTCCGTCGACGCTCGCGACGCCGCGTCCCTCGTCCGAGAGCTGAAGAAATGGGACTCCGTGATCAACAGCTCCTGGTACGATCTGAACGTCCCGATCATGGAGGCCGCGATCGAAGCTGGCATCCACTATTGTGACCTGGGCGGGCTGTACCACCAGACGATTCGACAGCTGAAGCTCGATTCGAAAGCCAAGGATGCCGGGGTGACGTGCGTCCTCGGCATCGGTTCGACGCCCGGGACGATGAATGTGATGGGAGCCTACGGAGCAACCAAGCTCGACAAGATTCGCAAGGTGCAGCTCCGCAGCAGCGGCGCGGTCGTCTCCGGGGGAGAGCCCGGGATCTTCGTCCCGCCGTATGCGATCCGGACGATCTTCGACGAGTTCTCGATGGAGGCTCCGATCCTTCGGAAGGGGAAGATCCAGTTCGTCCCCGCTCTGTCGGGACTCGAGCGTTCCGAGTTCATCGCGCCCATCGGGGTCGTCGAAGGATACTACACGATCCATTCGGAGCTGGCGACGATGCCGAAGAACCTGGGGAAGGGCGTCCAAGAGATGGACTTCATCGTGGCCTTCCCGCCCGCGTTCCGACAAACGGTCGAGACGCTCGTTCGCCTCGGACTGGCCCATCGCGACGAAATCGTCGTCGAAGGCGCGAAGGTCCGTCCGTACGACGCGACCTCGACGGTGATCGACAATCTCCCAAAGCCGAAGGAACCCGAACTCGATGTGGACATCCAACGCTGCGTCTTGATTGGAGAAAAGGACGGGAACGCGGTCACGTTGCGGTACGAAGCGGTCACCTGGCCCCACAAGAAATGGAACGTCGGGGGCGGCGTCGTCGACACCGGGGTCCCTCCCTCCATCGCGGCGCAATGGATGGTCAAGGGCCAGGCGGGAGGTCCGGGCGTGGTTCCTCCGGAACTCGCATTCGAGCCGATGGCCTATTTCCGAGAATTGTCCGCCCGCGGACGTGGCATCCGAGTCGTCGAGATCGCGGAAGAGACCCGGACGTTGAATTGAGCAGCTTCAGACGCTCGGCGGAGGCGTCTCTCCGTAGAGGGACGCCTGCTCGCTGGCGGCTTGGAGCTGGACCGAGGGTGCCTTCTCGCGGTTCCGCCGGGCTTCCTTCGCGATCGCGGCGAAGGCGCTATCGGCCACCTCGAGGGCCCACTCGATGTCCTCGTCCGTGTGCTCCGTGCTGAGGAACGCCCGCTCGCCCGTGTTCGGGATGCCGAACAGGACGTTGTTCCCGAGGCAATGGATGAACCAGTTCCACCAGCGGCGAGTGTTCGCGCTCAACGTGTCCCGGAAGTTGCGGATCTCGTCCTTCGTCGTGAAGTAGACGTTCCCGATCGAGCCGACGTATTCGACCCAGGCCGGGATCCGTCGGTCGTCGGCGAGATCCTGGAGGCCGCTGAACAGCTGCCGTCCGAGGCGATTCACCTGATCGTAAAACTCCGGATGCTCGCCGAGGATCTGCACGGCCTTCAACCCGGCGGCGACGCCGATCGGATGACCGTTGTACGTCCCCGCGTGGAACGTCGCGTTCCTCCACCCGCGGCCCGGCTCGAGGACGTTCATGATCTGCGACTCGCCCCCGAACCCCGCGACCTGGAACCCGCCGCCAGCGACCTTCCCGAACGTCGTCATGTCGGGGCGGACGTCGTAGTATTCTTGCGCGCCGCCGTAGGCCAGGCGGAATCCCGTCAGGACCTCGTCAAAGATCAGGACGATCCCGCGCTTCCGGGTGAGCTGGCGAAGGCGCTTGAGGTAGTTGCCCTTCGGCACGACGACTCCCGGGCCGCAGAGCACCGGCTCCACGATGAGCGCGCCGACCTCGTCGTCGTGCTCTTCGAGGACCGCCGCGGTCCCTTCGATGTCGTTGTAGGGATAGATCACGACGGTGTCGGAGACGGCCTTCGGGATGCCGCGACCGTACGGGACCGGCCGGTAGCCGTTGTTGCGGGCCATCCGGGCGTCCATGTCCAGGCTCTGCAAGGCGTAGTCATGCGCGCCGTGGTACGCGCCTTCCGCCTTCGCGATTTTCTCTCGGCCGGAATACGCTCGCGCGGTGCGGAGCGCGTGCATCGTCGCCTCGGTCCCGCTGTTGCATAGGCGGATTTTCCGCATCGACGGCACGGCTTTCTGGACCGCCGCTAAGTAGTCGATGAACAGCTCGCTCGTCACCCCGAGCATCGAGCCGGACTCGAGTTGCTTGATCACCTCGAGGGCGATGTCTCGGTTGTTGTGGCCGAGGAGCAGGGCCCCGAACCCCATCATGAAATCGAGGATCTTGTTGCCGTCGACGTCGTAGATGTAGCCGCCGTCGCCGTAGTCCGCCAGAAAGGGGTGCGGCCGGAAGTAGCGGATGTTGCTCTCGACCCCACCGGGGGTCAGCCGGCGGGCGCGGCGCCACAGCTGGGCGCTCTTCTTGTGCCGCGTGAGATATTTCCGGCTGAACTTCTGGGACGGCAACGGATCACCTCCAGGCGAAAACGAGGTCGGCTCGCGCCGACATCGGGACTCCGGGCCCCTTGCGGTACGCTGTGCCGAAACGCCAAGACGCCTCGGCGGGCTCGGTGAAAGTCCCTTCACCCGGATGTTCCTGAATAGGCAGCCGAACCTATGAAAAGCTTTCGCGCACAGTTTGCGCTTTGTATATCAAACGTCGAATCCTACGAAAGTTTAGCTCCGAGATAGACTCCGTGTCCGACGATTGTCCGCCGGTCGCCTCCGGCCCATTTAAGGTTCAAATAATCACTGTACAGAAAGGTCCGTCCGCGGGTCCGGTCGGGTTCCAATGGAACGCCCATTTCCGCACGTCGAGCTCGACGCGGGAAGGATGCGTGGGGCAGGATTTGAACCTGCGAACCCCTACGGGACAGGATCCTGAGCCCTGCGCCTTTGACCAAGCTTGGCAACCCACGCGTCCCGCGACCGGATGCGAAATCCTAGGTGCGTAATAACCTTCCCGGTCCGCGCCTCGGGCCGCGCTCTCGAATCGTGGGCCTCACTAGGTCTTCTTCATGATCTTCATGAATCCGCCGGAGTCGAAGACCTGCAAGTCCCGCTCGGAGAGCGTCGTCCGGAATTCGTCCCAGCTAATCACTTCGATCCGCTCGTTTCGGCCTTTCGTGAATTGGATCCCGTTCGTGCCTTTTACGCGGCCTGGTCGAAGCCCCTTCTTCTTCGCCTTCTCAATGGCGGCTTCGATGCTCACCGGTTCCATGACCAAGTCAATCCCTCCGGAACGCGGCCCCACAACAGGCCGCTCACGGACGCATCTAGAGGTCAATATATAATTGTTGTCCGGACGCGCTCCTCCCGCGAAACCTTCTATCGCGGCGCCCTATGCCGGAACATGGTCCGATTCGGGTCCTCGGGAATCCGAGGCCTCGGCAACGTCGAGGTGACGCCCGAGCTCGCCCTTCGCGTTGGCAGCGTGATCGGCGAGTTGTATGGAGATTCCGTGATCGGGCGTGATCCGCGGACGACGGGACCGATGCTCGTCCAAGCGTTCGCAGCCGGCGTCCTCTCGACCGGCTCGGCCGCGGTCGACGCAGGGCTCGTCTCCACGCCCACTCTGGCCCGAGGCGCCCGCGACTTCGCATGTGGGGCGATGATCACGGCGTCCCACAATCCTGCGCCGTACAACGGGATCAAGCTGTGGAACCCGGACGGAATGGCCTTCGACGAGGCGCAACAGCGGGAGGTCGAGGAGGCCCTCGACCGATCCCGCTTCATGGCTCCCACGTGGGATCGCATCGGAGCCGTCTTTTCGCGCTCCGATCTGGTTCAGCAGCACATCGACACGATCATCAAGGATGTTGGGACCGCGAAGGCCCGCGTCGTCGTCGACTGCGGATGCGGCGCGACCAGTACCATCACGCCGTTCCTGCTGAGACAGCTAGGATGCGATGTCCTGGCGATTAATGCGCAGGCGGACGGCCACTTCCCCGGCCGCGAACCGGAGCCGACCGAAGAGAATCTCGCGGCGCTCCGGGCCACGGTGCCAGCCGTCCACGCGGACCTCGGCATCGCCCACGACGGCGACGGGGACCGGATGGTCGCGGTCGATCGAACCGGGACCTTCGTCGGAGGCGACCTGCTCCTCGCGCTCTTCGCACGGAAAGAAGTCCGCAGCGGTCTCGTTGTCCCGGTGGACGCGTCGATGGTCCTGGAGGACCTTCTTCCGAAGGCGAAGGTTTGGCGGACCCGCGTGGGAGACGTCTACGTCGCCGCGGAATTGAAGCGACGTGGCGCGGACTTCGGTGGAGAGCCCTCCGGGACCTGGATTTTCCCGAAGGCGACGCTCTGCCCCGACGGCGTCTATGCGGCCGCACGCCTGGTGGCCCTCGTTGGGGAGCGGCCCCTCGATGAGCTCGTCCGAGAGATCCCGCGATATCCTGTGATCCGCGGGACGGTCTCCTATCGAGCGTCGGAGCGAGCCGCAATCGAGGCTCACCTCGATCTCGCCCTCCGGGATTCCGGCGCGGAGGTGAGCACCGTCGACGGTTGGCGATTGCAGTTCAACGACGGCTGGGCCCTCGTCCGATTCTCCGGGACCGAGCCGAAAATCCGGGTCCTCGCGGAGTCCCGAGAAGAGGCCAGAGCAAAGGAGATATATTCCGCGGTTCTATCGAGCGCAAAAGGCGCCGCTGCATGAAGGCCGTCGTCCTCGCAGCCGGAGAGGGCACGCGGATGAGGCCCCTCACGGCGAATCTTCCGAAGCCCCTTCTGCCAGTGGCCGGCAAGCCGTTCCTGCGGCACACGCTGGAGGCCCTCGGCGCGGCCGGAGTCCGAGAGATTGCGATCCTCATCGGATGGCAAGGCCATCGGATCCGCGAGCGGTTCGGGGACGGCAAGGCCCTCGGCCTCTCGCTCGAATACGAAGAGCAGGGAGAGCGTCTGGGAACCGCCCATGCAATCGGATGCATGCGCAAGCACGTCGATGGCACGTTCCTGAGCGTCAACGGGGATGTGGTCGCATCGGCCCCGGCTCTCTCCGAGCTTCTCGCGTTCCATCAAAAGGTCCGAGGTCCAATCATGGCCCTGGCCGAGGTCCCGAATCCTCGCGCCTTCGGGGTCGTGGAGATGAAGGACGGTAAGGTCGCCGCGTTGGAGGAGAAACCGCGGCAACCGAAGTCCAATCTCATCAACGCGGGCATCTACGTCTTCGACGAGGATATCTTCCCGCTCATCGATTCGACGCCGAAATCGCCCCGCGGCGAGTACGAAATTACGGACACGATCCGCATGCTCATGGCGAAACGGGAGGTGTACGGCTTCCGCCTGCCCGGCGAATGGATCGACGTCGGGCGGCCGTGGGATCTCCTGCGGGCGAACACGGCCTTGTTGACGCCACTGAAAGGGGCGAACCACGGGCACTTGGACCCCGGTGCGACCCTGGTCGGGGAGGTCCTGGTGGAGGAGGGAGCGACCGTCCGCCGGGGCTCCTACATCGAAGGCCCGACAATCATCGGCGCGGATGCGGAGATCGGCCCCAACTGCTACATCCGACCGTCGACCTCGATTGGGCCGAAGGCGAAAGTCGGCAACGCCTGCGAGGTGAAGAACTCGATCCTCATGGCGTCCGCCCACGTGCCCCACCAAAACTATGTCGGCGACAGCATCCTCGGCGAGCGGTGCAACTTGGGGGCGGGCACGAAGGTCGCGAATCTCCGACTCGACGAGGCCCCGGTGAAGGTCGTGTTCCGCGGGGTCGAAATCGATACGGGCCTGCGAAAGCTCGGGGTGATCATGGGGGACGACGTGAAGGTGGGCATCAACGCGTCCATCGACGCGGGCACGATCATCGGCGAGGAAGCGTTCCTCGGCCCGGGCGCCCACGCCCGCGGCAACATCGCGCCCCGAAGCCGGATCTTCTGAGGGGACGGGCGTGAAGATCGCCCAGGTGTCCCCCTGGTTTTCTCCTCACTTCGGCGGCGTGGAGAGCCATGTGCGAACCCTCTCGCGGGAGCTCGCTCGCCGGGGCCACGAGGTGACGGTCATCACGACGCGGCATGATCCGGCCTTGCCCATGGAGGAGACGATCGATGGTTTCCGCGTCGTCCGCGTGCGGCCGCGGACCATCGTCTTCCGAACCCCGATTACGCCGCGGATGCGCGGGAGCCTTCGAGACCTCGCGGCCGACGTCATCCATGCGCACTCCCCTCCGCCACTCGCCTCCCACTACGCGGGCGACGTGGCCACGGAACGCGGGATTCCCTACCTCGTGACGTACCATTGCGACGTCGAGCTTCCCTCGAGTCTCGGGTCGGTCGTCGAGTCGATCTATCGCCGGAGTCTCGGGGCCGACACTCTCCGCAACGCCGCGCAGGTCATCGTGACCACGCGGACCTATGCGGCCACCAGCCGCGCCGTGTGGCGGTACAACCCGAGCGTGATCCCGAACGCCGTCGACCATCTACGATTCCGCCCGGACGTCGACGGATCGCGGGTCCGCGAATCCCTCCATGTTCCAGCGGGCACGCCGCTCTTGCTGCTCGTCGGTCGAATCGTCCCGCACAAAGGCGTCGAGCACTTCATCGAGGCCGCTCGATACGTCCCCGAGGCGCGGTTCGTGATCGCGGGAGGCGGGTCGCTCCTCGAGCCGATGCGAGCCCTCGCCGAATCCATGGGGGTCGCGGACCGCGTCCAATTCCTCGGGCGCGTCTCGGACGAACAGCTCCCTGAGGTCTATGCGGCCTGCGACGTCTTCGTCCTCCCGAGCGTCTCCCGACTCGAGGCGTTCGGGATCGTCGCCCTCGAGGCGATGGCGACCGGGAAGCCGGTCATCGTCGCCGACATCCCGGGAGTGCGCGAGATCATCGAGGACGGCCGGGACGGGCTCCTCGCCGACCCGGTCAACCCGCGGGACCTCGCGGACAAGATCCGACGACTCCTCGCCGATCCGGACGCTTGCCATGCGATGGGCGCACGGGCCCGAGAAAAGGTCCTCGAATCGTTCAGCATCGAACAGGTGACCGACCGGATCGAGGCGGCGTACCGCGCGGTCCTGGACGACGCGCACATCGCTACGGGATGACTCGGAGGGTCGCCCTCTGTCCCTTGTTCGTCCAGGCAGCCCACGTATTCTCTTCGTAGGGATATCCGACGATGAGATGGATTCCGCCGAACTTGTTGAAGAGCGCGCGGTCCTCGTCGGACGGTTCGTAGACCCCGCTGGGATGGGAGTGGACCGTGCCCACGACGGAGAAGTCCGCGGGGAGGGTGTGGAGCTGAAAAATCGCGTGGTGCTTGCCGCTGATCGTCCCCGGGACCAGGAGGAGCTCGTCGATCGTCCCCTGGTCCGCTCGCAAGATCGCCCCGAACTCTCGCGGATACATGTCGCGGGAGGCTTCGAGGATCATGCGGAGGGTCTTCCGCGAGATCGCCTCGACGCGTTTCATCGTCGCCTCACTGGCCGTCCAGCTTCTCCTCGATGCGTCGATAGAAGTCGTCCCGGAACCGGATGAACTTCGCCCGTCGCTCCGACGCCGTCATGACGATGTCCTCGCTCCCTTTCAGGCTCGATTCGTGTTGGCCGTCCATCACCACTAGGCATTCCTTGGGTCTGAGCAGCCGGACACGGACCTGGGCCGAGGCGGGGAAGACGTGCGGTCGCGAAGCCGGCTTGAACGGAGCGATTGCGGTCACGATGATCGCGTCCAGGTGGGGATCAACGATCGGGCCTCCAGCGGACATCGAGTAGGAGGTCGAGCCGGTCGGGGTCGCGACGATGATCCCGTCCGCGCGGATCCTCTCGACCATCTGGTCATCGAGGCGGATTTCGAAGTGACGGATCTTCGCGATCTGCGCCGTGTGCACGACCGCTTCGTTCGTGCAGTCGAAGAGGCGCTCGCCGTCGACGGTCACCTTCAGTCGCATGCGGTCCTCGAGGCGGTAGTCGCCGCGTGCGACGCGGTCGAGGGCCCCCTCCGCTTCGTCCGCGTTGACCTCCGCCAGGAAGCCGAGGGACCCGGAATTGATCCCGAGGACCTTGGCGTCGGAGAGCTGCAGCGCCCGGAGGATGGTCCCATCGCCTCCGATGGCGAGCATCACATCCGGCTTCATGTGCGCCAGCGGCATGCCTTTCCGGTCGAAGGCTCGGGCCAAGTCCGATTCCAGGAGGACTTCATGTTTGGCCTCGAGCCGCGACAACAATCGCTTCGTGCATTCCATCGCGCTCGGGATGTGAGGGTTGGCGGTGATGCCGAACTTCACGGCAGCACCTCCAAGGTTCGGCGGTCGCCGACTGCGACCAAGTCGGTCCGTGCCGTCGATGTGAGGGCCATGTCCAGCTCCTTCTTCTTCAGGTCGAGCACGAGTCCGCCCGCCTCCCTGACGACGAGGACGGCCCCCGCGATGTCGACCACCCGGAGCTTCGCGTTCACGATCGAGGAGTGCATGTAGTATAGGTCCAAGGCTCCGCGCGCCACGAGGCACAGGTCCAGGGATGCGGCCCCGAGCGCACGGACCCGCCGCGCGCGGTGGGCGACCTCCGAGGCCTCCGGAGCGGCGTGGCTTCCCAGGTAGACGCCGAATACCAGATCGTCCAAATCGACCGGGCGACGCACGCGGATGGGACGGGCGTTCAACAGCGCCCCGCCCCCCTTGGCCGCATAATACGTGGCTCCGGAGACCAGGTCTCTCACCAGCGCCTCTTGGATGTCCGAGAGCCGCTCGTGTCCGATCGCCATGGAGACCGAGTAGGCGGGGACGCCCCGCAAGGCGTTGTGCGTCCCATCGATTGGGTCGAGCACGAGGGTCGCCTTGCCGCCTCGATCGACATATCCCGCCTCCTCGCTGAGCACGTTCAGTGCGGCTCCTTCATAATCGAGGACGCGCAGGACCGTCTCTTCGGCCACCCGGTCGATGCGGGTACTCGGGGCCCCATCGGCGCCCCGACCGAGGACCTCGGACGGATCTCCTTCGAGGGCGGCCACCGCGTGCTGGACCGCATCCGCGAGTTCCAGGAGGAGACCCTTCATCGGCCGACCTACCGCCTTTCTTGATATAGAACTATGTCCACTCCCGCGAGAGCCCCCGGATCCCTCCAGGCCCGTCGAGTCGCCGCTCGTTATATTTATATAGAAGTCTCAACATAGGCGTGGCGCCGAATCCCATATTCGGAGAGATTCACATGATGCCAGCAGGAACGCCGATTTTGGTTCTGAAGGAAGGGACTCGCCGCGAGCGCGGCAAGGGAGCGCAGTTCAACAACATCGCCGCGGCGAAGGCGGTCGCGGACGCGGTCCGCTCGACCCTCGGGCCGCGCGGGATGGACAAGATGTTGGTCGACAGCCTCGGGGACGTCGTCATCACGAACGATGGCGTGACGATCCTGAAGGAGATTGACATCGAGCACCCCGCGGCCAAGATGCTCGTGGAGGTCGCCAAGACCCAGGACGAGGAGGCCGGCGACGGCACGACCACGGCTGTCGTCCTCGCGGGAGAGCTGCTGAAGAGGGCGGAAGACCTGATCGAGCAGAACATCCATCCGACCGTGATCGCCGCGGGCTACCGCCAGGCGGCGGACAAGGCGCGGGAGGTCCTCGAGAAGGTCGCGATGAAGATTTCCGTGAAGGACTTGGACACCCTCAAGAAGGTCGCGATGACCGCGATGTCCTCGAAGTCCGCGAGCGGGCACAAGGAGTTGCTCGCCGACGTCTCCGTCAAGGCCGTCACGACGGTCGCGGAGCAGCGCGCGGATGGCACGCACTTCGTCGACGACGACAACATCCAGATCGTCAAGAAGCAGGGCGGATCGATCGCCGACACGGAGCTCGTGGACGGGATCATCGTGGAC
>Ga0209469_1000438_pt1 | contig 25658 bp, 19 predicted proteins | sample GraSoiAngelo_123_FD_185880 | JGI IMG/M metagenome (GOLD analysis project Ga0209469, IMG submission 185880) | Grasslands soil microbial communities from the Angelo Coastal Reserve, California, USA - 14_0927_02_40cm (SPAdes) (version 2) | ecosystem: Environmental > Terrestrial > Soil > Grasslands ... | reverse complement strand
CCGGAGCGGCGACCACGTCGAGCTGTGGGTCGTGAACCCCTACGCCACCGCGACGCCGAACACGCCGATGGCGCGCACCGTCGCCTACTCGTTCGGGCACTCGGTGGCCCAGTCGTTCCCGATCGCCAGCATCCGCGATACCACGAACGAAGTGCTCGTCGATCTCGTCCCGTTCCTCGTGTCCGACTGGGTCGATCTGGGAGGGTACTTCCAGTTCTTCTCGCAGGTGACGCCCATGCAGGGGCCGGGACCGATGTTCGACAAGGAACGCTCCAGCTTCCAGTCGCTGCGCATGTTCCCCACGAACACGGAGGCCGAGGCCCGGCTGACGTTCCGGACGAGCCGGAGCCTCGGCATGGACATGGTCCCGGACTATCGCTGGATTCCCGTCGGCGTCCACTACTCGATCCTCGAGCTGCCGGCCACGCCGATGCGCCCGCGCTACGCCGACGACCGGGTGGGTTACTTCGTTTCCGCCATGAAGAACTTCTCGCGCGACACCGCAGAGACGTTCTTCGTCCGCTACGTGAACCGCTGGCGGCTCGAGAAGAAAGACCCGAGCGCCGCGGTGAGCGATCCGGTGAAGCCAATCGTCTACTACCTCGACCGCACGATCCCCCTCGAATGGCGACCCTACGTGCGCGACGGGATCCTCGAGTGGAACCGGGCGTTTGAAGAAGCTGGTATCCGCAACGCCATTCAGGTGCTCGACGCGCCCGACGACACGCTGTGGAGCGCCGAGGACGCGCGCTACAGCACCGTCCGCTGGATGGCCAACAACGCCTTCACCTACGCGATCGGGCCGTCCGACGTCGATCCCCGTACCGGGGAGATCTTGAACGCCGACATCCTCATCGCCGCGTCCTGGATCCAGGCGTGGCAGGGCGAGTACCGCGACTACGCCGGACCACAGGCGATGATCCGTGAGGTGTTCCTCGAGGACTCGCTGCTGCGGGCGGATCCCAGCGGCCGGACCTTCCAGCGGCTCTGCTCCTACGGGGCCAGCATGGCGCACGAAGGGACGCTGTTGCGGGCGACGCTCGCGGCGAGCGGCGCGATCGCGCCGGGCGCCGCCGTCCCGCGCGAGTACATCGGCCAGGCCCTGAAAGAGCTGGTGATGCACGAGGTGGGACACACGCTCGGCCTACGGCACAACTTCCGTGGCACCGCCGCCATCCCGATGGAGAAGCTGTTCGACCGCGCGTACACGGCGACCCACGGCACGTCGGCGTCGGTCATGGACTACAACCCGCCCGCCATCGCCCTGGACCGCAGCAAGCAGGGCGACTACTACTCGCGCACCATCGGCACGTACGACCGCTGGGCGATCAAGTACGGATACGCTGGCGTCCCCGGGGAAACCCCCGACGCCGAGCGCCCGGGTCTGAAAGCCATCGCCGCCCAGGCGTCCGATCCCGAGCACGTGTTCGGGACGGACGAGGACGCCGGGTTCGCCGCCTACGGCCTCGATCCCACCGTGACGCGGTATGACCAGACGTCCGACCCGCTCGCCTGGGCCAAGGACCGCGTGACGCTCGTGAACCGGTTGTTCGACTCCCTGGAAACGCGGCTCATGGCCGCGGGCGACGGCTACCCCAAGCTCCGGCGCGGCTTCCGGGACCTGCTGTTCGAGCGCTGGTACGCGACGCTCGTGACGACCAAGTACCTGGCGGGGGCGTACACCTCCCGCGATCATCGCGGCGACCCCAATAGCCGGCCGCCGTTCGTCGCCGTGTCGGCGGCCCGCCAGCGGGAAGCGCTGGCGTTCATCGCCGACGCGGGGCTGGGCGAGAACCTGTATCGCTTCCGGCCGGAGCTGCTCAACAAGCTCGCCCCGGAGCGCTGGTGGCACTGGGGCGTGAACCCGTTCAGCGAAGGGCGGATCGACTTCCCGCTGCACGACTGGGCGCTCGCGTTCCAGGGGACGCTGGTGCGCCTCTTGACGGACCCGCAGGTGCTGGCGCGGGTGCGGGACGCCGAGCTGCGTGCGGACAACCGGAGCCAGATGGTGACGATCCCCGATATTCTCACGACGCTCACCGCCAGCATCTGGGCGGAGGCAGGGGTCCAAGGCTCCCAGCGCGCCCGGAACACCACGTCGATCCGCCGCGATCTCCAGCGCCTCTATCTCGCCCGGCTGCTGCGGATGGTGGTGACGCCCGAGCCCGGCACGCCGGAAGACGCGCGTACGGTGGCGCGGGCCACGCTCGTGAGCCTGAGCGGTGCGCTCGGTCGGGCGCAGGCGCCCGCGAACGAGCTGGACGGCTACACGCAGGCGCACTTCGCCGACTCGCGGCAGCGGATCGAGCAGGCCCTCAACGCGCAGGTGGTGCAGCCCCTCGGCCCCCCGCCCCCGCCCACGCGCTAAACCGTCGGGGTCAAAACAACGGCGCCCGGGAATCTCCCCCGGGCGCCGTCATTTTCCGGGCACGCCAATGACGTGCCCCTAGCTCAGTCCGCTTCCACTTCCTCCGGGAACGGACTCGGCACCGCGCCGGGCACCGGCTCCTGGGGCGGCGGCGGCGGCTGGAACCCCTCGGGGGGCTCGATCTCGATGTCGTGGTACCGGTAGATGCCGGTCCCGGCCGGGATGAGATGGCCGATGATGATGTTCTCCTTGAGCCCCAGCAGGTCGTCCTTCGCGCCGCGGATCGCCGCGTCGGTCAGGACGCGCGTGGTCTCCTGGAACGACGCCGCCGAGATGAACGATTGTGTGGTCAGGCTCGACTTGGTGATGCCCAGGAGCAACGGCTCGCTCGTCGCGGGCTTGCCGCCCTTCTTCACCGCCCGCTCGTTCACGTCGCGGAACGTGAGCTTGTCCACGTTCTCGCCCTCGAGGAACTCGGTGTCACCCGGGTCCACGACGCGCACCTTCTGCAGCATCTGGCGCACGATCACGCCGATGTGCTTGTCGTTGATCTTCACGCCCTGCAGCCGGTACACCTCCTGCACCTCGTTCAGGAGGTACTCCTGGACCGCCCGGGGGCCCTTGATCCGCAGGATGTCGTGCGGGTTCACGGGCCCCTCGGTGAGCCGGTCGCCCGCCCGCACCCGGTCGCCCTCGTGGACGCGCAGGTGCTTCCCGGCCGGCACCTCGTACAGCTGCGGCTCGCCCTCCTCGGGGTGGACATAGATCTCGCGCTTGCCGCGCTTGATGTCCCCGAACCGCACCGTGCCGTCGATCTCGGAGATGGTGGCCGGGTCCTTGGGCCGCCGGGCCTCGAACAGCTCGGCCACGCGCGGCAGGCCGCCCGTGATGTCGCGCGTCTTGTACGCCTCGCGCGACACCTTGGCCAGCACCAGGCCCGCGTACACCTCCTGGCCGTCCTCGACCGAGAGCTGCGCGCCCTCGGGGATGACGAAGTCGCGCAGCCGCTTCTCCTTTTCCCCCTTCTTCTGGATGATCTCGATGTGCGGGTGCAGCTTCTTCTCCCGGTCCTCGATGATCACCCGCTGGCGCCGCCCGGTGAGCTCGTCGAGCTCCTCGCGCACCGTCTCGTCCTCGGCGATGTCGACGAACCGCACCACGCCCGCCACGTCCGTCATGATCGGGTTGGTGTAGGGGTCCCACGTGAAGAGCACCGAGTCGCGCACCACCTTGGCGCCGTCCTCGACCATCAGGGTGGCGCCGAGTGGCACGTGGAAGCGCGAGTGTACGGACAGCTTCCCCGCCTCGCCGTGGGACTGGGCCTTGAGGATCAGCTCGCCCTCGTAGCTCGTCACCACCTTCTGCTTGTCGGGCGTCTCGACGTAGGTCAGCCGGTCGCCGAACTCGATCACGCCCTCGACCTTGGTCTTGCGCACCGTCTGCTCGGCGATGCGCGCCGCCGTGCCGCCGATGTGGAAGGTCCGCAGCGTGAGCTGCGTGCCCGGCTCGCCGATCGACTGGGCCGCGAGGATGCCCACCGCCTCGCCCACGTCCACCATGTCCATGGTGGCGAGGTTGCGGCCGTAGCACATGCGGCACACGCCGCGCTTCGACTCGCAGGTGAGCACCGAGCGGATCTGCACCTTCTCGATGCCGGCGTCTTCGATCAGCTGGGCGGTCTCCTCGTCGATCAGCGTGCCCGCCTCGACCAGCACCTTCTTCTGGTCGCGTTCGTCCAGCTCGTGCGGGTCCTCGACGCGGTCGGCCGCGACGCAGCCGACGATCCGCTCCCGCAGCGGCTCGATGATGTCCTCGCCCTCCTTGAGCGCCGACATCTCGAGGCCGCGGATGGTGCCGCAGTCCTCCTCGGTGATCGTCACGTCCTGGGCCACGTCCACGAGCCGGCGGGTGAGATACCCGGCGTCCGCCGTCTTGAGCGCCGTGTCGGCGAGGCCCTTGCGCGCGCCGTGTGTCGAGATGAAGTACTCGAGCACGGAGAGCCCCTCGCGGAAGTTCGACTTGATCGGGCTCTCGATGATCTCGCCGATGCCTCCGGTGAGCTTCTTCTGCGGCTTCGCCATCAGGCCGCGCATCCCCGCCAGCTGGCGGATCTGGTCGCGCGAGCCGCGGCTCCCGGAGTCGAACATCATGAACACCGGGTTGAAGCCGCCCTTGGAGCGCTGCATGGTCTTCACCATGGCGTCCGCGATGTCGTTGTTCGCGTGCGTCCAGGCGTCGATCACCTTGTTGTAGCGCTCGCCGAAGGTGATCTGGCCGGTCGCGTACGCCCGCTGGAACCGCTCCACGCGCACCTCGGCATCGTGCAGCAGGCTCGCCTTCTCCGCCGGGATCTCGAGGTCCTCCACGCCGATGGACACGCCGCCCATCGTGGCGTACCGGAACCCGAACTCCTTGAGCGAATCCAGGAACTGCACCGTGCTGGCGAGCCCGGCGCGCCGGTAGCTCTCGAACACCAGCTCCGACAGGTCCCGCTTCCGCATGACCCGGTTCTCGAAGCCCGCACGCCGCAGCCCCTCGGGGAGGATGCTGTTGAACACCACGCGCCCGGCGGTGGTGTACACCCACTCGCCCGGCGGATCGCTCCAGTAATGCAGCGGCGTGTGGTACTCCAGCCGCTTCGTCGCGAGCCCCATGTCGAGCTCGGCGAGCGAGCCCACGCGCGGCGCGCGCTGCTTCGTCTCGGCCTGGTCGAACTCCCCCGGCTCCTTGGTGAGGAAGTAGCAACCGAGCACCATGTCCTGCGACGGCTCCGCCACCGGCCGGCCGTCGGAGGGCTTAAGCACGTTGTTGGACGAGATCATCAGCACGCGCGCTTCGATCTGCGCCTCGAACGAGAGCGGCACGTGCACGGCCATCTGGTCGCCGTCGAAGTCGGCGTTGAACGCGGCGCACACGAGCGGATGGATGCGGATCGCCTTCCCCTCGACCAGCACCGGCTCGAACGCCTGGATGCCCAGGCGGTGCAGCGTGGGCGCGCGGTTCAGGAGCACGGGGTGGTCCTGGATGATCTCCTCCAGGATCCCGAACACCTCCTCGCCCTCCTTCTCCACGATCTTCTTGGCCCGCTTCACCGTCTCGGCGATGCCCTTCTCCACCAGCTTGTGGATGATGAACGGCTTGAACAGCTCGACCGCCATGGCCTTGGGCAGCCCGCATTGGTGCAGCCTGAGCTCCGGACCCACGACGATCACCGACCGGCCGGAATAGTCCACGCGCTTGCCCAACAGGTTCTGGCGGAACCGGCCCTGCTTGCCCTTCAGCATGTCGGAGAGCGACTTGAGGGGCCGCTTGCCGCGCCCCCGGATCGCCTTGGAGCGGCGGCCGTTGTCGAACAGCGCGTCCACCGCCTCCTGCAGCATCCGCTTCTCGTTGCGGAGGATGACCTCCGGCGCCCGGTGCAGGATGAGCTTCTGCAGCCGGTTGTTGCGGTTGATGACGCGCCGGTACAGGTCGTTCAAATCGCTCGTGGCGAAGCGCCCGCCGTCCAGCGGCACCAGCGGCCGCAGGTCCGGCGGGATGACCGGGACCACGTCCAGAATCATCCACTTGGGGTCGTTCCGCCCCTCGCCCGCGTTCCCCGAGTTGCGGAACGCGTCCACGATCTTCAGGCGCTTGAGCATCTGCTTCTTGCGGTGCTGGCTCGTCTCGCTCGCCACCGCGTCGCGCAGCTCGTCCGCCAGCTTGTCGACGTTCAGCCGCTCGAGCAGCGCTCGCACCGCCGGCGCGCCGATGTCGGCCTTGAACGCGGCGTCGCCCTCGCCCTTCGCCTTGGCGCGCACCTCGAGGTAGCGGTCCTCGTCGAGCAGCTCCTTCTCCTGCACCTCCTGCTCGCCGGGGTCGATCACCACGTAATTCGTGTAGTAGATCACCCGCTCGAGATCCCGCAGGGTCATGTCGAGCATGTTGCCCATCGGGGACGGCAGCGTCTTGAAGAACCAGATGTGCGCCACCGGCACGGCGAGCTCGATGTGGCCCATCCGCTCGCGCCGCACCTTCGAGAGCGTGACCTCCACGCCGCAGCGGTCGCAGATCACGCCGCGGTAGCGGATGCGCTTGTACTTGCCGCAGTGGCACTCCCAGTCCTTTACCGGGCCGAAGATGCGCTCGCAGAACAGCCCGTCCCGCTCCGGCTTGAACGACCGGTAGTTGATGGTCTCGGGCTTCGTGACCTCGCCCCAGGACCACCAGGCGCGCTGGCCCTGCAGCTCGAGGCGCTCGCGCTCCTTCGAATCGCGCGGGCCCCGGATCTCCTCCGGGGACGCGATCCGGATCTGGATGTAATCGAAGCTCGAGCTCTTCGGCTCGCGCCCGCTCCGGAAATCGATCATCGGTTCTCCCTCCCCTTACTCTTCAACGTCCTCGGTGGTGCCCAGGGTGACCTTCAGCCCCAGGGCCTGGAGTTCCTTCACCAACACGTTGAAGGACTCGGGGATGCCGGGTTTCGGCAGGTTCTGCCCCTTTACGATCGCCTCGTACACGCGGCTGCGGCCGTTCACGTCGTCCGACTTCACGGTCAGGATCTCCTGCAGCGTGTGCGCGGCGCCGTACGCTTCGAGCGCCCACACCTCCATCTCGCCGAACCGCTGGCCGCCGAACTGCGCCTTGCCGGCGAGCGGCTGTTGCGTGACCAGCGAGTACGGGCCGATGGAGCGGGCGTGAATCTTGTCGTCCACCAGGTGCGACAGCTTCATCATGTAGATCGAGCCGACGGTCACGTCGGACGTGAAGAATTCGCCCGAGCGCCCGTCGCGCAGCCGCGCCTTCCCCGCCGGGGAAAGCCCGGCCACCTGGAGCAGCTCGGCCGCCGCCTGATCCACGTCCGCCTCGGACTTGGGCCCGAGCAGCGCGGCCAGCGCCGGCAGCCCCACCGCCTCGAGCACCTCCGTCGGCTTCTCGTGCTCGAGGAACTTGTCGACCTCTTTGAGCGCGGCCTTGACCGCGGCCTGCTCGGGCTTCGCCAGGTCCTCGCCCTCGAGCCGCACCTGGTGGAACTCCCGCTCCACGCGCCGCTGCTCGAGCTCGCGCTCGGCCAACTGCTTCGCCGCGGCCCGCAGGAAGTCCACGAGGCGATGGTGCACGTCGCGCGTCTCCTGGCCGAGCGTCCGGCTCGCGAGCAGCCCGATACCCGCCTTGGCGAGGTCGGGCCGGCCGCCGTTCGCGGCCGGCAGGCGCCGCAGGTCCTCCACGATGTGCCCCACCGTGTCCGAGTCCATCTCGGGCGGGCGCACCGCGAGCCGCAGCCCCTCGGCCGCCCAGCTCATCCCGGCGAGGCGCAGCAGCACGCCGATCTCCGCCTCGTCCGCGCCCTGGAACACGGGCGTCTTGGCCTCGAAGTCGAGGATCCGCGCCGCCCAGCCGAGGTGCGTCTCGAGGATCTGGCCCACATTCATGCGGGACGGCACGCCCAGCGGGTTGAGCACGATGTCCACCGGCGTCCCGTCGGGGAGGAACGGCATGTCCTCCTCCGGCACGATGCGCGCGATGATGCCCTTGTTGCCGTGGCGCCCGGCCATCTTGTCGCCCACCGAGATCTTGCGCTTCTCGGCGACGTACACCTTCACGAGCTGGATCACGCCCGGCGGGAGCTCGTCCGGCTGCAGGATCTTGTCGATCTGGTCCTCGGACTTCTCCTCGATCTTGGCGCGCTCGCCCGCGGCCGCGTCCAGCACGGCGCGGAGCCGCTCGTTCAGGGGCCGGTTCGCGACGCGCAGCGTCTTCAGGTCCACGTCCGCGAAGTGGATCTCGGCGAGCTGCTGCCGGGTGAGCTTGGTGCCCTGCGGCAGGTATTCCTCCACCGTGCCGGCCTTGAGCATCAGCCCCACCTCCTGGCCCGCCAGCAGCTCCGTCAGCTCGGCGAACATCGCCTCCGAGATGCGGGCCTTCTCGTCCGCCTCGAGCCGGCGCACCTCGCCGATACGCTCGCCGCGGTCCTTCTCGACCACCTGGTCCTCGATGCGCGAGAAGATCTTCACGTCGATGACCACGCCCTCCATCCCCGGCGGCACCTTGAGCGAGGAGTCCTTCACGTCCTTTGCCTTCTCGCCGAAGATCGCGGTGAGGAGCTTCTCCTCGGGGGAGAGCTCGGTCTCGCCCTTCGGGGTGATCTTGCCCACCAGGATGTCGCCGGCCTTGACGTGCGCGCCGATGCGGACGATGCCGCGCTCGTCCAGATCCACCAGCGACTCCTCGGCGACGTTCGGGATCTCGCGGGTGATCTCCTCGCGGCCCCGCTTGGTGTCGCGCACGTGCAGCTCGAGCTCCTGAATGTGGATGGACGAGTACACGTCGTCCTTCACCAGGCGCTCCGACAGCACGATGGCGTCCTCGAAGTTGTGCCCGTACCACGGCATGAACGCGACCACCACGTTGGCGCCGAGCGCCAGCTGGCCTTGGTCGGTCCCGGCGCCGTCGGCCACGATCTGGCCGGCCTTGACCTTCTGGCCCACATGCACGAGCGGCCGCTGGTTGATGGCGGTGTCCTGGTTGGTGCGCCAGAACTTCTTCAGGCGGTAGCGGTCGTGCTGCTTGAGGCGTCCGAGCGGCTGCTCGCTCGTGGCCTCCTCCTCGCCGGTGTCGATGATGATCTCGTCGGCGGTGACGCGCGTGACCACCCCGGCGCGCCGGGCGATCACCACGGCGCCCGAGTCGCGGGCCACCTTTTCCTCGAGGCCGGTGCCCACGAGCGGCGCCTGCGGGAACAGGAGCGGCACCGACTGGCGCTGCATGTTCGACCCCATGAGCGCGCGGTTGGCATCGTCGTGCTCGAGGAACGGGATCAGCGCGGCGGCGATCGACACGAGCTGCTCCGGCGCCACGTCCATGAAGTCGATGCGGTTGGACGGGAGCAGCGGGTAGTCGTCCCGCTTGCGGCACAGCACCAGCTCGTCGGCGAAGTGGCCGTCCTCGGTGAGGCGGGCGTTCGCCTGCGCCACCGCATACTCCTCTTCCTCGGACGCCGAGAGCCAGCGGATCTCGTCCGTCACCTTGCCGTTCTTCACCACCCGGTACGGCGTCTCGATGAACCCCAGCTCGTTGACGCGCGCGTAGGTCGAGAGGCTCGTGATCAGGCCGATGTTCGGGCCTTCCGGCGTCTCGATCGGGCACATGCGGCCGTACTGGCTGTAGTGCACGTCGCGCACCTCGAATCCCGCGCGCTCGCGCGTGAGCCCGCCCGGCCCGAGCGCCGAGAGGCGGCGCTTGTGCGTCAGCTCGGCGAGCGGGTTCGTCTGGTCCATGAACTGCGACAGCTGCGAGCTGCCGAAGAAGGCCTGGATCACGGCGCTCACCGTCCGGGCGTTCACGAGGTCGTCGAGCGTGATGCGCTCGGGATCGTTGTTGATGCTCATCCGCTCCTTGATGAGCCGTGCCATGCGCGACAACCCGACCGAGAACTGGTTCGCGATCAGCTCACCCACCGAGCGCACCCGGCGGTTGCCGAGGTGGTCGATGTCGTCGGTATAGCCGCGGCCCTCGCGCAGCTCGATCAGGTAGCGGATGATCGCGATGAAGTCGTCCTCCGTGAGGACCGTGTGGTCCTTGGGGACGTTCACCTTGAGCCGCTGGTTGATCTTGTAGCGGCCCACCCGCCCCAAGTCGTAGCGCTTGGGGTGGAAGAACAGCCGCTCCAGCGCCTGCCGGGCCGTCTCGAGGTTCGGCGCCTCGCCGGGGCGCAGCAACGCGTAGATCTGCTCCAGGGCCTCCGCTTCGGTGTGGGTGGGGTCCTTGAGCAGCGTATTCTTGATGAGCGGCGACTCGCTCCGCCCCGCCGGGAGCAGCACCTCGACGCGGATGGCGCCGGCCTTGAGGAGCCGCTTCTTGAGCGTATCGGTCAGCTCCTTCCCGCCTTCCGCGAGCACCTCGCCCGTCGTGGGATCGGCGACGTCGAACGCGAGGACGTGCGCTCCCGTGCGCTCGCGGGTCGTCGTCGGCTGGGCCTCGTCCCGCAGGTCGAGCGCGGTATAGCCCGCGAACACCTTCACCTTGGCGATGCCGGCGCGACGGAACGTGTTGAACTTCTCGAGCGTCAGCTCGTCGCCGACCCGGCCGAGCGGCTCACCCTTCTTGTTCTCGGGATCGGGGACTTCGCCCGCGAGCAGGGTGCCCAGGACCTCGCGCTTCTGGGCGCGGCCCTCGAGCTTGCCCGTGATGTCGATCTCCTTCGTGGCGTAAAACAGCGTCAGGATGTCGGCGTTCGTGCCGTACCCGAAGGCCCGGAGCAGCGCCGTCGCCGGGAACTTTTTCTTCTTGTCGATGTGGACGAAGATCACGTCGTGGATGTCGATCGTGAACTCGACCCACGAGCCCCGGAACGGAATGATGCGCGCCGAGAACAGGCGCTGCCCGTTGGGGTGGATGCTCTCCTCGAACACCACGCCCGGCGAGCGGTGCAGCTGCGACACGATCACGCGCTCCGCGCCGTTGATGACGAACGTGCCGAGCGGCGTGAGAATCGGCAGCTCGCCGAGATAGACTTCCTTCTCGATGATGTTCTTCGGTCGCTTCGTCTTGGTCGTCTCCCCCACCTCTTCCATCACCACGAGCTGCAGCGTCGCCTTGAGCGGGACGGAGTAGGTCATGTCCCGCTCGATGCACTCCTCGACGGCGTACTTGGGCTCCCCGAGCGCGTACTTCACGAACTCGAGGGAGTAGTTCCCGTTCACGTCCTGAATCGGGAACACGTCCTTGAACACGCGCTCCAGCCCGACGTCGGCGCGCTCGGCGCCCTTGCCGTCCGGCTGCAAGAGCGACTGGAACGCGCGCGTCTGGATGTCCAGGAGATGCGGCATCGGCATCCCCTGGTCGAGCTTAGCGAACGACAGCACCGGCAGCGTCTTCGTCATGTCGCGACCTCAGGCAAACGCAAAAGGCCCCACCGCCCCCGACCGGAACGCCGGCCGGGGAGGGACCGAGGGGCTCGTGCAAGCGAGCAGGAGTGTGGCAAATCCGCGCATGTCGTCGACCAAAGAAGACCCGAGAGTCGCGCCGACGGGCCCGTGTGGCCCGCCGCGTCAGCCCCCCCCCGTGTCTACTTCAGTTCGACGACCGCGCCCTGTGCTTCGAGCTTCTTTTTGATGTCTTCGGCTTCCTGCTTGGACACGCCTTCCTTCACCGTGCCGGGCGCGCCTTCCACCAGGTCCTTGGCCTCCTTCAGGCCCAGGCTGGTGATCGCCCGGATTTCCTTGATCACTTGAATCTTCTTCTCCCCGCCACTCTTGAGGATGACCGTGAATTCGGTCTGCTCCTCGGCCGCCGGGGCCGCGGCCGCTCCACCACCCGCGCCGCCCGCCGCGGGCGCCGCCGCCACCGGCGCCGCGATCGTCACGCCGAACTTCCCCTTGAACTTCTCGATCAGCTCGGCGAGTTCCACGACCGACAGGCTGCCGATGGCTTCGATGATATCGTCGATGCTCATACTCGTCTGCGTCGCCATTGTCCCGATCTCCTTATGAAGCCGCGCCCGAGGAGCGCTGGTTCCGGAGCGCCTCGAGGGCCCCCGCCATGTTCATCAGCACGCCGTTCAGCGCCCCAACCAGGCCGGCCATCGGCGCCTGGAGCGCCCCACCCAGCTGGGCGAGCAGCTCGACCCGCGTCGGCAGGCTCGCCAGCCGCTTCACCTGATCGGGCGTCACCGCCCGGCCGTCCACCAGCCCGACCTTGATGGCGGGCTTCTCGAACTCCCGGGCGAAGTCCGCCAGCACCTTCGCCGCCGCGGCGGGGTCCGCCCCGGCCAGCACCAGGCCCGTCGGACCCGCGAGGTGCGACTCGAGGCCGCCCCCCCCCTCCACCTGGGCGTCGCCCAGGGCGCGCCGCGCCAGCGTGTTCTTCACCACCAGGAACTCGGTGCCGGCCTGCCGCAGGCGCCGGCGCAGCTGCGTCAGCTTCGCGACGTCGAGCCCGGTGAAATCCGTGACGTACACCGTCGTGGCACGCCGCAACCGCGTCGCCAGCGCCGTCACCATCTCCTGCTTCTGCGCCTTCGTCCGGATCATGCGAACACCGCCGGGTCCAGGGGCACGCCGGGCCCCATCGTGCTCGAGACCGTCACCGACCGGATGTAATGTCCCTTCGCCGCCGCGGGCTTGGCCCGCACGATCGCTTCCATGAACGTCTGGAGGTTCTGCTCCAGCGCCTCCACAGAGAACGACTTCTTGCCTACGGCTGCGTGCACGATGCCGCTCTTGTCCACCCGGAACTCGATCTTGCCGGCCTTCAGCTCTTTGACCGCCCGAGCCACGTCCATGGTCACGGTCCCCGCCTTCGGGTTGGGCATCAGGCCGCGGGGGCCGAGCACCTTGCCGAGGGGACCGAGCTGCCCCATCACGTCGGGCGTGGCCACGATCACGTCGGTGTCGAGCCAACCGTCCTTGATCTTCTGGACGTACTCGACGCCCACGAAGTCCGCGCCCGCCGCCTCGCCCTCCTTGGCCTTTTCGCCCTGCGCGATGACCAGCACCCGGATTTTCTTCCCGGTGCCGTTCGGCAGGCTCACGGTGCCGCGGACGATCTGATCGGCGTGCTTCGGGTCCACCCCGAGACGCACCGCCACGTCCACGGACTCGTCGAACTTGGCGTACGCGGCGGCCTTGACCTTCTCGACGGCCTCGCGCGTCGCGTACAGCTTGCGCGGCTCGAGCGCGGCGACGGCACCGCGGTACCGCTTGCCGTGTACGCGCATCAGTCCACCACCTCGAGGCCCATGGAGCGGGCCGTGCCCGCCACCATCCGCATCGCCGCCTCGATGTCGTTCGCGTTGAGATCGGGCATCTTGATCTCGGCGATCCGGCGCACCTGGGCGCGCGTGACCTTGCCCACCTTCTGGCGGTTGGAGGTGGGCGAGCCCTTCTCGAGGCCGGCCTCCTTCTTCAGGAGTACGGCCGCGGGCGGGGTCTTGGTGATGAAGGTGAACGTCCGGTCCTTGTAGATCGTGACCTCGACCGGCGTCACCATGCCCTGCGCCTGCGCCGTCTTGGCGTTGAACTGCTTCACGAACTCCATGATGTTCACGCCGTGCGGGCCGAGGGCGGTGCCCACCGGGGGGGCGGGCGTCGCCTGACCCCCAGGAACCTGAAGCTTCACCACTGCGGTAATCGGCTTTGCCATCTAGTGTGCCTTTAGCTGCAAATAGTCGAGCTCGACCGACGTGGGCCGGCCGAACAGCGCCACCGCCACGCGCACCTTCCCCTTGTCGGGGATCACCTCTTCGACCGTGCCCGAGAAGTCCGAGAACGGGCCCTCGGTGATCTCCACCACCTGGCCGACCAGGAACGGAATCTGCTCCTGCGGCTCCTCCTCCTTCACCGCTTCCTCGATGCCGAGCAGGCGGTTCACCTCGTCGGGGCGGAGCGGCATCGGCAGCCGACCCGTGCCCACGAACTTGATCACGCCCTGGATCCCGTTGATGACGTGGATCGTCTCCTGGTTCAAGACCATGTCCACGAGCACGTAGCCCGGGTAGATCTTGCGCTCGACGGTCACCTTCTTGCCGTTCTTGATCTCCACCACTTCCTGCGTAGGGACCAGCGCCTGGCGAATCGGCTTCTCCTCGTCGGGCCGCGGGTCGTCCTTGATGCGCCGGTCGATCAACGAGCGCACCTTGTTCTCGTGCCCCGCGGTCGTCTGGATCGCGTACCAGCGATGCTCCGACATCAGAACAGCTTCGCGATCGAGGTGACGAGGACGAACTGCAGCGTCGTGTCCATGAAACCGATCAGCAGCCCCAGGGCGGCGACGAAGACGATGATGACCCCCGTCGCCTTCTTCAGCTCGTCCCAGGTGGGCCACGTCACCTTGCGGATCTCCGCGCGCACCTCGCGCAGGAAGTCCACGGCCCGCAGCACCCAGTTCCGCTTCGTGGTGGCGAGCGCCTCCGTCGCCACTACTTCGATTCCTTGTGTGGCTGCTGCTTGTTGCACCGCGGGCAGTACTTCCGCCACTCCGCCCGCTCGGGGTGCTTGCGCCGGTTCTTCGTCGTGAAGTAGTTCCGGCTTTTGCACACCGTGCATTCCATGATGATGTTCTCCCGCGGCATAGGCCCTCGTTACTTCAAGATCTTCGTGACCACGCCGGCGCCCACCGTGCGGCCGCCCTCGCGAATCGCGAACCGCAGCTGCTCCTCCATCGCGATCGGCGTGATCAGCTCGATCGTCATCTTCGTGTTGTCCCCCGGCATCACCATCTCCACCCCCGCCGGCAACTCCACCGTCCCCGTCACGTCCGTCGTCCGAAAATAAAACTGCGGCCGATACCCCTTGAAAAACGGCGTGTGCCGGCCCCCCTCCTCCTTCGTCAGCACGTACACCTCGCTCTCAAACTGCGTGTGCGGCGTGATCGTCCGCGGCTTCGCCAACACCATCCCCCGCTCCACATCCGTCTTGTCGATGCCCCGCAGCAACAACCCCACGTTGTCGCCCGCCTGCCCCTCGTCCAGCAGCTTGCGGAACATCTCCACCCCGGTGACCACCGTCTTCTTGTCCGTCCCAAACCCCACCAGCTCCACCTCTTCCCCCACCTTCACCTTGCCCCGGTCGATCCGCCCCGTGGCGACGGTGCCGCGGCCCGTGATCGAGAACACATCCTCCACCGGCATCAGGAACGGCTTGTCCACCTCCCGCTTCGGCACCGGGATGCTCGTGTCCAAGGCATTGAGCAGGTCCCAGATCTTCGCCACCTGCGCCTTGTCCCCTGCGATCGCCTTCAGCGCCGCCCCCCGAATCACCGGAATGTCGTCCCCGGGGAACTCGTACTTGGACAAGAGCTCGCGCACCTCCAGCTCCACCAGGTCCAACAGCTCCGCGTCGTCCACCAGATCACACTTGTTGAGAAACACGACGATCGCGGGCACGTTCACCTGGCGCGCCAGCAAGATGTGCTCCCGCGTCTGCGGCATCGGCCCGTCCACGGCACTGACCACGAGGATCGCCCCGTCCATCTGTGCCGCCCCCGTGATCATGTTCTTCACGTAGTCGGCGTGGCCCGGGCAGTCCACGTGCGCGTAGTGCCGGTGCTCGGTGGCGTACTCCACGTGGCTCGTCGCGATCGTCAAGATCTTCGTCGCATCACGCCGCCCTTGCGACTCCGACGCCTTCGCCACCTGGTCGTAGGGCACGTAGGTCGCCAGCCCCTTCTCCGCCGCCACCTTCGTCAGCGCCGCCGTCAACGTCGTCTTCCCGTGGTCCACGTGCCCAATCGTCCCCACGTTGACATGCGGCTTGGTCCGCTCAAATTTCGCTTTCGCCATGCGCTCCTCAGCTCTGTTGAACTGCGTCTAGGGACGGCGTCGAGGAGAGGCGTCGAGGGGACCCGTACGACCTTCCTCGACGATTCCCCTCGACGATGCTCCTCGACGTCTTTCGCTTCTCAAGCTCGCGACCGGGATTGAACCGGTGACCTCGTCCTTACCAAGGACGCGCTCTACCGACTGAGCTACGCGAGCGAGAGCGGGCGACGGGGCTCGAACCCGCGACCCTCAGCTTGGAAGGCTGATGCTCTACCAACTGAGCTACGCCCGCGCGCCGAGTGGTGGGGGAAGGATTCGAACCTTCGTAGGCTGACGCCGGCAGATTTACAGTCTGCTCCCTTTGGCCACTCGGGCACCCCACCAGCGCCCCGCCTCTCGTGTCCCGCCGCCCCATCCCCCCGTCCCCCCGTCCCCCGGTCCCGCCCTCCCACTGACAACTCACCCCGCGTTTTCCAAGGCGCGGGGTGTGTCGGACCCTCCAGGACGGAGTCGAGCGGCGCATGCCTCTTCGGCAACGTGAGCTGACGAAGGGACTCGAACCCTTAACCTGCTGATTACAAATCAGCTGCTCTACCAGTTGAGCTACGTCAGCCGGCCAACGCCTAAAATTCCCAGACGTGTAGCTTAACGGGGACCGGGCCCGCATGCAAGGGACGGGCCGGGAAGAACTTAGGTGACCCGCCACTTGGTCCCGGCGGCGGTGTCCTCGATCTCCACGCCCTTGGCCTTGAGCTCGGCGCGGATCCGGTCGGCCTCCTTGAAGTCCTTGGCTTTGCGGGCCTTGTCGCGCGCCGCGAGGCGCTCCCCGATCCAGCGCTCCAGCCCGGGATCCACCGCCCGGTCGGTAGGGAGGACGTCGAGGACCCCCATGGCCTCCTTCAGCCCGCCCAGTGCCCGCTGGGCCCCGGATGCGCTCGGCTGGCGGTCGAGCTCGCGGTTCGCGGCCCTCACGAAGTCGAACAGCGCGGCGCAAGCCCGCGGGGCGTTCAAGTCGTCGTCGAGCGCGGCGCGGAAATCGCGCGTGAAGCGATCAGTAACGGCTCCGAGTGCGTCCTCGTCACGGGCCCGGGTCCGTCCTGCCGCGACCTGCAAGACGCGGTCGCGAAACTCGGCCAGCCGTTTGACGGCCTCGGCCGCTCCCGCGAGCGCCTCGTCCGTGAAGTCGAGCGGCTGGCGGTAGTGGGTTTGCCAGAACAGGAGCCGGAGCGCCGCCGGGTCCACGCCCTGCTCGCGCAGGTCCCGCACGGTGAGAAAATTGCCGAACCGCTTCGACATCTTGGTGCCGCGCACGTTGAGAAACTCCCCGTGCAGCCACCAGCGGGCGAAGGCGCAGCCGGTCGCGGCCTCGGACTGCGCGATCTCGTCTTCGTGGTGGGGAAAGATGAGATCCACGCCGCCGGCGTGCATGTCGAGTGTCTCGACGCCAAACCGGCTGATGGCGTCGAGCGACATGGCGGAGCACTCGAGGTGCCAGCCGGGCCGCCCGCGCCCGAAGGGCGCGTCCCACGCCGCGCCCACCTGCTCGTCGATCGCCTCGGCCTTCTTCCACAGCGCGAAATCCCGGGGGTCGTCCTTGGCGTACTCGTCGCTCGCCACGCGCGCGCCGGTCTTGAGCTCGCGGGTGTCGAGCCGGGAGAGCCGCCCGTAGCCGGGAAACTTGGCGATCGCGAAATACACCGAGCCGTCTTCCCCGCGATAGGCGACCCCGCGCTCGAGCAGTCGCTCGACGAGCCGCACCATCGCGGGCACGGCCTGCGTCGCCCGCGGGTAGGCGTGCGCCGGCCGGATCCGCAGGTAGTCGCGATCCTCGTAGAACGCCGCGATGAACGGCGCCGTGTAGTCCGCGAGCCGCTGCCCCGCCGCGGCGGCCGCCTTGATGGTGCGGTCGTCCACGTCGGTGAGGTTCATGACGTGGAACACGTCGTACCCCGACCACTCGAGATGGCGGCGCAGCAGGTCCTCGAAGAGGAACGTCCGGAAATTGCCGATGTGGGCGTAGTTCCAGACGGTCGGGCCGCAGGTGTAGAGCGTCACTCGTTTGCCGACCAGTGGCTGGAACGGTGCGACGCGGCGCGTGAGGGTGTTGAAGAGGGCGAGGGTCATCGGCGCGGGTGAAACGTAGGAAGGGGCGGTGGGAGCGTCAACGCGCACCGGGCCGTGGCGGTACACGAGCACGCGCGCCGCGAGCCAGCCGCCCGCGGCGGCGTCCGCCGACGCGAGCAGGCCGCGACGCACGAGCCGCGCGGCGACGTCCGACACGACAAGGAGCGGCGCACTCGAGACGGGCACGCGGCGACACTATGAGCGGCGGCGGGGCACGCGGCATCCGATCGCCGCCGCACCAACCATAAATCCGCGTGACCTACTTCGCGGCCAGCGCCTCGCGCACGATCGCGTCCACCAGCGGGCTCGGGTCGAACCGCACCGGGTCGGTCGCCGGCAGCCCGGTCTCGGCGGCGGCGCGACGCACCGCCTCGGCCGCCTCGGCCTCGGTCATGTCGAACGTGTTGAGACAGATGCCCAGCACCTTGGTGGGCCGGACGGGCGCGGCCGCGCGCTCGTAGATCTCGACCAGCTCGGCGAGCGGCGGGATGCGGACCCAGGGCTCCCGCCCGTGATAATCCCCGATGAAATCGCGCGTGGCCTGGTGGCACAGGATCAGCCCGTCGGGGCAGGAGCCGTGCAGCAGGCCGAGCGTGACGCCGGAGTAGCCGGGGTGAATGAGGCTGCCCTGCCCTTCGAGCAGGACGATGTCGGCGTCCTCCGCGCCCTGGAGCACGAGCTGCTCCGCCGCGCCGGCGACGAAATCCGCCACGACCGCATCCACGGCGATGCCCCACCCCTCGATGAAAATCCCGGTCTGGCCCGTCGCCACGAAGCGGGCGCGATGGCCCCGCTCGACCAGCGCATCGCGCAGCTGGAGCTGCGCGGTCATCTTGCCGACGTTGCAGTCCGAGCCCACGGTGAGGATCACGTAGGCCGCGACGTCCGCCGCGCGCCCGTCCGCGATAGGCAGGTTGGGAGGCGGCTTGCGCACGTCGTGGATGCGCACGCCCTTCGCCCGGGCCAGGCCGCCCAGCTCCGGATCGTCCCCGATGAAGGAGTGAAGGCCACTCCAGATGTCGAGGCCCCGCTCGAGCGCGGTCTTGAGCCAGCCGCGCCACTCCGGGGGGAGCTGGCCCCCGAGGGGAGCGATGCCAATGAGCACGGCCGTGGCGCCGAGCGCGAGGGCGCGCTCGAAGTCACCCACCACGGGGATCGGCCCGCCGAACCCCAGCACGTCCTGCGCGGTCCTTCCGGCCTCCACCCGGTCGAAGACGCCCACGATGCGCTCGGGGAAATAGCGGATGCAGGAATTCGCGGTCTTGGACGTGAGCGGGCCGAACTGGCCGTCCGCGACGATCAGAAAGCGGTGCCGGCGTGGCTGCAGCGTCATGCGCGGGGCGACCGATGCTCGCCCGTCGCGCGCAGCACCGCGGGCTCGAGGTGGCCGGTGTCGCCGTACACCTCGGCCTGCACGACGTGGCGCAGCACGACCATCGCGACCGCGAGCACCGGGACCGCCACGACGAGGCCGACGACGCCGAGCAGCGTGCCCATGATGAGGACGCCGGCGATGGTGAGGACGGGGGGTAGCGCGACGCGCTGCTCCATGATACGCGGCACCACGACGTTCGCCTCGATCACGTGCACGACGACCCCGAGCGCGATGACGGCGAGCACCCGCAGCCAGTCCCCGGTGCCCACCACGAACAGCGCGGGCAGGAGCGTCGAGACGAGCGTGCCGAAGAACGGCACCACGGCGACGAGGCCGGTGAAGATGCCGAAGGCGAGCCAGTAGGGGACGCCGAGCGCCCAGAGGCCGAGGGCGGTGAGGACGCCGAGCACGAGCATGGCGAGGAGCTGCCCGACGACCCAGGCGCGCAGCGTGGCGCTGGCGTCGTCGAGCACGCGGGCGCCGACGGCGCGGTGCTTCGGCGCGACGAGCGACAGGACGCCGTCGCGGTACATCCGCGGCCGGACCGCGATGTACAGCGCCATCACGATCACGCTCGCGCCCTCGATGAAGAGCTTCCCGCCGGCGCGCACGTACGGGAGGATCGAGCCCCGCAGGAAGCTCGACGCGTCGTCGACCAGGCTGGCGACGAGGCCGCGGGTCGGCTCGGCGAGATCGGTCTGCCGCAGCACGGGGTACTGGCTCGCCCAGCGCGCCACGACGGTCTGGATGTCGGTGAGCGTCTGGGGCAGCCCGGACACGAGCGCCTGGGTCTGCTCGATGACGGGCGGGACGAGCAGCGCGCCGATCCCCGCCACGGCCGCGAGCGTCGCCACCACGGCCGTGGCCAGTCCGAGCCAGCGGCGGAACCGGAAACGGCGCTCGAGCACGTCGGTGATGGCCGAGAGGTACACCGCGCACAACGCCGCGAGGAACACGAGGAGCAGGACTTCGACCACCCGGACGGCGAACCAGATGGTCAGGGCGGCAACGAAGAGCGCCACGAACGTGGCGCCCGACAACCGTGTGGTAGATGACTCGGTGCTCAGCGGTGGTGCTCGGCGTCGTCATCCTCGACCAGCTCGGCCTCGGCCGCGCCCTTGCCGAGCTGCTTGGACTCGGCGGGCGAGCCCGCCGGGAGCAGCCCCAGCTTGCGCTTCAGGTCGAGCAACTGCTGGTCGGCGTCGGCCTTCACCTCGAGGGCCTGGAACTGCTTCACGAGCCTGTCGCCCGTCAAATCCTCGTTCACCTCGGCGGCGGCGATGAGCTTCCGCTCCTCGTGCTCGATCTGCTCCGCCATGCGCTCGAACGTCTCGAACACGCCCTTGTCGCCGATGGACGACATGGTCTCCTGAATGCGCTTGTGCGCCTCGGCCCGCTTCTGGCGCGCGATCAGGATGTTCTTCTTGCGCTTCGCGTCTTCGATGCGGTCGTTGAGCTGGCGCAGCGAGAGCTTGAGCTTCTCCGTCTCTTCGCGGTGCTTCACCCACGTCTCGTGCAGCTGCACCGCGCCCTGCGCGTGGTCGTTGTGGCGCAGCAGCGCCTGCTTCGCGAGGTCGTCCCGCCCCTCCTGCACCGCCAGCACCGCCCGCCGCTCCCAGTCCTCGGCGCTCTTCTTCTCCTGATCCACCTGCGACGCCAGACGCTTCTCGTCCGCGATCGCCGCCGCCACCTGCTGCTTCGCCTTCGCCAGCTGGCCCCGCATGTCGACGATCAGCTGGTTCAGCATCTTCTCCGGATGCTCGGCACGGGAGATCAGGTCGTTGATGTTCGACCGGATCAGCGTCGAGAGACGGTCAAAGATTCCCATGAAGACCCTCGCTGTCCTGGCGGGGCGTCACCGTCCCGCGCCCCCCCCTAACTTGCGCTCCCGCCGCTCGGCGAGCATGCGCTCGGCGAAATCTAAGCGCTCCGCGAGCTCGGCGACCTGGCCGTGGAGCTGCGCCACCTGATCCTCCAGCGCGGCGACCCGGTGCGGATCCTCGCCTATGACCCCAGGACGGCCCCGCATTTTCGTGCGGATCCGCTCGGCAAGCGCCTCGCCAACCGGGGTCTGCAACACCCACCGCAAGCCGATGAACAGCACGATCATGGCGACGATCGGCATCGCCTGGTCGAGCAGGAACGTCCAGTCGAGCCCCGGCGGCGGGGGCGTCGGGGGGCCCTGCAGCATCGTCACGCTGTACGCCTCCCGCTCACTACGGGTTTCCGCCGCCTCAGCGGGGCGGCCCGAGCCGCTCGCCCTCGCGATTCTTCGCGAGGAGCCGCTCGGTAAAATCTACGCGTTCCGCGAGTTCCGCCACCTCCCGCCGCAGCTGCTCCAGCGCCGTCGCAACCTCTTCCTGCCTCGCCTCGAGCGCGGGGCCCACCTGGCTCCCCGCCTGCAGCTTGGCCGTGTACGCTTTGGTGAAGGTCCGCACGATCATCAAGGCGAAAAACCCGCCGATGGCGACGATGGGGATCAGGACAGCCAGCGCCTCGGGGTTCATCAGGTCCGCGGCGGCGCGAGCCGCTCGCCGTCGCGTTGCTTGGCGAGCAACCGCTCGGCGAAGTCCATTCGCTCGCTCAACTCGCTCACTTCGGTGCGGAGCTGGTGTACCTCGCCCGTGAGCTCCGAGCGGAGTTCATCCAGCTCCCCGCGCACGTCCTCGGGCAGCGCGCCGCCGCCCGAGCGGCGGATGCGCTCGGCAATCGCCCTGCCCACGGGCGAAATCGCGAGCAGAAACAGCGTTCCACCTCCGAAGATCAAGACGATGGCGAGGGCACCGGTGATGTCCATGGTCGGAAGTTACTGAGCTAGTCGCCTGCCGCCAGCACCTTGCGCAGGAACTGGCCCGTGAACGAGCCTCGGGTGTGCGCCACTTGCTCCGGCGTCCCCGCGGCCACGACCGTGCCGCCGGCCGCGCCTCCCTCGGGACCCAGATCAATCACCCAGTCGGCCGTCTTCACGACGTCGAGATTGTGCTCGATCACCACCACGGTGTTCCCCTTGTCCACCAATCGGTGCAGCACTTCGAGCAGCAGCCGCACGTCCTCGAAATGCAGGCCCGTCGTCGGCTCGTCCAGGATGTAAAGGGTGCGCCCCGTGTCGCGCTTGGCCAGCTCGGTGGCGAGCTTCACCCGCTGCGCCTCGCCGCCCGACAAGGTCGTCGCCGACTGGCCCAAGTGGATGTACCCGAGTCCTACGTCGTTCAGGAGCTCCAGTTTCGACCGGATGCGCGGCTGGTTCTCGAAGAACTCCAGCGCCTCGGCGACCGACAGGCCGAGCACGTCGGCGATCGACTTTCCTTTATATCGGACCTCCAGCGTCTCGCGGTTGTAGCGCCGGCCCTTGCACACCTCGCACGGGACGTAGACGTCGGGGAGAAAGTGCATCTCCACTCTGACGAGCCCGTCGCCCTGACACGCCTCGCACCGCCCGCCCTTCACGTTGAAGGAGAACCGGCCCGGGCCGTAGCCGCGAATCTTCGATTCGGGGAGGTAGGTGAAGAGCTCGCGGATCGGGGTGAACAGCCCGGTGTACGTCGCCGGATTGGACCGCGGGGTGCGCCCGATCGGACTCTGGTCGATGTCGATCACCTTGTCGATGTGGTCGAGGCCCTCGATGCGGTCGTGGGCGCCCGGCATCACCTTGGCGCGGTAGAAGTGCCGCGCCAGCGCGCGGTACAGGATGTCGGTGACGAGCGTGGACTTCCCCGACCCCGACACGCCGGTCACCGCCACGAACGAGCCCAGGGGGAACTCCACGGTGAGGTCGCGCAAGTTGTGCTGGCGCGCCCCGATCACCGCGAGCCGGCGCTCGGGGTCGCGCGGACGGCGGCGGGGAGGGACCGGGATGCGCAGCTCGCCCCGGAGGTAGCGGGCCGTGAGCGACTCGGGGTGGCCGAGCACCTCGGCGAGGGTGCCGGCGACGACGACCTCCCCGCCGTGCCGTCCCGCCCGGGGCCCGAGGTCCACGATGTGGTCGGCGGCGCGGATCGTCTCCTCGTCGTGCTCCACGACGAGCACCGTGTTCCCCAGCTCCTTGAGCTCGCCGAGCGTCGCGAGCAGCCGCGCGTTGTCCCGCTGGTGCAGCCCGATGGAGGGCTCGTCCAGGATGTAGAGCACGCCCACGAGCCGGCTGCCGATCTGCGTCGCGAGCCTGATGCGCTGGGCCTCACCGCCCGAGAGTGAGTCCGCCGACCGGCCGAGCGTCAGGTATTCGAGGCCCACGTTGCGGAGGAAGCGGAGCCGGTCGTTGACCTCCTTGAGGATGGGCCGGGCGATCTCGGGGTCCAGCCCCGCGCGGCCGTTGCCTCGCAACGGCAAGCCTTCGAAGAACGTGAGGGCGTCCACGACGGGCAGGTCCACCACGTCGCCGATGCTCTTGCCCTGGAGGAGCACGGCGAGGCTCTCGAGGCGCAGCCGCTTGCCGCCGCACACGGGACACGGCTGCTCCACCATGTATTCCTCGAGCTGCTCGCGCACCGCGTCGGAGGCCGTCTCGCGATAGCGGCGCTCGACATGCTTCAGCACCCCCTCCCACCCCGACTCGTACTCGCCGTGCCAGCGCTCGCTCGCGTACTGGAACGTGAGCGTGCGGCCCGGCGCACCCTCCAGCACGACCTTCTTCACCGGGGCGGGCAGGTCCCGCCAGGGCGTGTTGAGGTCGAACTTGAAGGCGCGCGCGAGACTCGGCAGGATCACTTTGCGCAGGTACCCGCTCGGCTCGCCCCAGGGAAGGATCACGCCTTCGAGAATCGTGAGGCTCGCGTCGCCGAGGACGAGATCGGCGCTCACTTCGCGCTTCGTGCCGAGGCCCGAGCACTCGGGGCAGGCGCCGAACGGCGAGTTGAACGAGAACTGCCGCGGCTCGAGCTCGGGGAGCGAGAGCCCGCACGTAGGGCAGGCGTAGCGCTCGGAGAAGAGCGTGGACTTGGAGCCCTGCACCACTTCCACGGTGCCGTCCGCCGCCTTCAGCGCAGTCTCGACCGAGTCCGCGAGCCGCGCACGGTCGGCTTTGCGCACGACCAGCCGGTCCACGACGACCGCGATGTCGTGATTCTGGCGCCGGTTGAGCTTCGGCACCTGCGCGAGGTCGTACGCCGCGCCGTCCACCCGCACGCGCACGAACCCCTGCTTGCGCGCCGCTTCGAATACCTCGCGGAACTCGCCCTTGCGACCGCGCACCAGTGGCGCGAGCACCTCGAGCTTCGTCCCCTCGGGCCACTCGAGCACCAGGTCGGTGATCTGCGAGGCGCTCTGGCGCTCGATCGGTGCGCCGTCGCGCGGGCAGTGCGGCGTCCCCAACCGGGCCCACAGGAGACGCAGATAGTCGTACACCTCGGTGATGGTCCCCACGGTGGAGCGCGGGTTGTGACCCGCCGACTTCTGCTCGATCGAGATCGCCGGCGAGAGCCCCTCGATGGCGTCCACGTCCGGCTTCTCCATCAGGCCCAGGAACTGACGGGCGTAGGCGGAGAGCGACTCGACGTAGCGGCGCTGCCCCTCGGCGTAGATCGTGTCGAACGCGAGCGACGACTTCCCCGAACCCGACAGCCCGGTGATCACCGTGAGGCTGTTGCGCGGGATCTCGACGGTAATGTTCTTGAGGTTGTGCTCGCGGGCGCCGCGGACGATCAACGCATCGCTGGACATAGACTCGTAGGCTAGACAGGGAACGGTTCGCAGGTCAACTCTCGGCGTGCGGGCGGCAAGGACGGCAGGGGCGGCAAGGTGTTCGTGCCGTCTTTGCCGTCTTTGCCGTCTTTGCCGCCCTTACCGCCTTGATTAACCCCAGCCGGTTCCCTACGTTAGCCCTCCCGCATGAGCCCCACCGCGCTGCTGGTGCTGACGACGCTCGCAAGCGAGCAGGACGCCCGGGCGCTCGTCACAGCACTGGTCGCCGACCGGCTGGTAGCTTGCGGGACGCTCCTCCCCGGGGCCCGATCGATCTATCGGTGGGCAGGGAAGGTGACGGAGGAGACGGAGGTGGTCGTGTTGCTCAAGACCGACGCTCGCAAGTGGGACGCGCTCGCCGCCGCGGTGCGGGCGAAGCACCCGTACGAGGTGCCGGAGCTGCTCGCGCTGCCCGTCGAGCGCGGGCTCGAGCCGTACCTCGCCTGGCTCGCGAGCGAGGTGGAGGGGGGGGCGTGATCCGCAAGCGCGATCCGCGGTGGCAGACGGCGGCCGAGCGGGCCCGGGTGGCGGCGGAATTGATAGAGGAAGCCGAGTCGCTCACCGAGACCAGCACGATCGCGTCGCCCGCCGACGTCGCCCGCGCCAACCTGCCGCCGCCGATCAGGGTCGAGCTGCCGGTCGAGCCGGAGCCCGCCCCGGCCGAAGTACCCACGGCCACTCCCCCAGCCGAGGCCGTGGCGCCGAGCCCGGACGAGATGCTCGCCGCCGACCCCGCGAACGTCGCCCCCCTTCTGGAGCGCGCCGCCCGGCTCGCGGCGGGAGGGGAGTACGCCGCCGCGCAGCGCGACTACGACCGGGTGCTGCGCGCGGCGCCGGCGCACGGCGAAGCGCTGACCGCCCTGGGCGTGGTGCTCTCC
>Ga0209469_1000430_pt1 | contig 25968 bp, 20 predicted proteins | sample GraSoiAngelo_123_FD_185880 | JGI IMG/M metagenome (GOLD analysis project Ga0209469, IMG submission 185880) | Grasslands soil microbial communities from the Angelo Coastal Reserve, California, USA - 14_0927_02_40cm (SPAdes) (version 2) | ecosystem: Environmental > Terrestrial > Soil > Grasslands ... | reverse complement strand
CTGGAAGAATTGCCACGTGCCGTAGACGAGGAACGAGGGGACGAGCACGAAGTGCGCGACGGGTATCAACACGCACACGAGGGCGACGCCCCACCACTTGCCGAGTCCCGCCAGGGCGCGTCGCAGGCGCTGCTCGCGGTTGAACTCGTGGATCGTCACAGTGCCCGCGGTAGGCTCGCCGTGATAGCCGCGGAGGGTGAACGGTTGGATGCGCGTGCAGTGAGCCGGCACGAGCGTTGTACCGGCTTTGCGTTCGCCCGTTCCCTCGTGTTTTTCTTGACAAGGTGTGACTTGCCGTCGCCCGCTTTATCCGCCCCGGGGCATGCTAGCGCTCAAGGAGCGCCCGCTCCCATCCGCCCAAGGTCGCTGCCGCCTCGTACGTACTCTGCGCAAACTCGAGGAGAGCGGCATCCGGATCGGGAGCGCGCCGCACCGCCTCGTACGGCAGGATCCACTCGTGTATCCGCATGTCATAGCTCGCGCCTGCCGGCGTGATCACGGCGTCGGGACAGCCGGGCGGCTCGGGATACGCATAGGCATAAAACGCAGGCTCCAGAATGGGCGCGAATCCTCCGCCGGGCCACCACCCGACGCTGATGCACTGGTGCGAGTATGCCTCGCGCGTCACGAAGTCGGCCAGGTTGGGAATACCACCGGGGTGGCGGGGGGCCGGATAGCCCGAGAACCGCGTGTGGGCGAGATCGAAGCTCCCCCACCAGAAGTGGACGGGGCTCGTCTTACCGACGAACCGGCTGCGGAACACCTCCAGAACCCGTTTGATCTGGACGAGCAGCTGCCAGCATGCCCGAGCCGCTGCGGGATCGTACGAGCGGCGGATCGTGTCGACTTCGAAGCGAATGGGGTTGGGGACTTCGACCGGCATGGTCCAGATCCGGGCGCTGACGTCCAGCCGTGCCAGCGCGTCCATCACGAGGCGATAGAACTCGGCTACCGGGCGCGGCCCAAGCGAGACCGTGGCGTCGCGTCCGTCCGAGCACTCGAGAGCGAGTTGATGCGCAACAAAGTCAAACGTGGCCGTGACGCTGCGATGGTCGGCCGTCAGCGGAAGCGTGGCGAGCCCGCGTGGCGTTATCTGGAGGGCGGTGTTCCAGTAGTGGTTTGTGAGCGGCGACAAGCCAAGCGCCAGCTTGCCGACGACCTGCGTCCACATGTGGAGTGTGGCGTAGGTGTCCCGCCACTCCTCGAGCGGCAAGGCCGGCCAGAGCTCGCGTATTGCGACATCGGTCGCCACGGCCACACCTCCTTGTCGGAGAGCTTGCCCACGAAACAGGCCCGGCAGGAATCGCTCGCGAGCAGCCGAATGAGCAGGAGCGACAGTGACTGCGAAACAGGCCCGGCAGGAATCGAACCTGCAACCCCCGGTTTTGGAGACCGGTGCTCTACCAATTGAGCTACGGACCTAGGAATCGACGCCGCCGGAAGTTACAGAATTCGGGCTGCCGCTGGAAGGCTCGTTTGTTTCGTGGCGTCATCCGCCAGCCGGTCGGCGGCCGCCACGTAGAGGATGCCCCCGAACGCCGAGGGCCGCGTAGCTGTTATGGAAGGCGACGTAAGACCGGCCGACGCGGTCAACGCCGCCAGCCGCGCTAACGGGATCGGGTACGGCACCCATCGACTCGCAGCGCGGCGCTCGTATTCCACCAGCACGACTCGGCCGCCCGGGCGCACCCATGCCGTGAGCCGCCCGAGCACGACGGCGGCGTCAGGGACAAAGTGGAGTGCGTTGGCAAGCAGGATCCCGTCGAGCCTCGGCTCTTCAAGGCCGGGCAGATCGAACGGACGCGCGAAATCGGCCACCACCGGGGTCACGGTGGCCGCCTCTTTCGCCGCCCAGCGCTTGAGCACCGCGACTGCGCGCGCATCGCGATCGACAGCGTAGATCCGGCTGTGCGGCCCCAGCAACTCGACCAGCGCCCGCGTGAACGTGCCGTCGCCGGCGCCAAACTCCACCCACGTCCCAGGGCGCCTCGGCACCGCCGCGGCGATCAGCGTTACGGCCTCGTGCGTGTCCACAGCTAGCGCCAGACCGAAGCCTTCTTGGCCCAGGTACTGTCCTGATACTGGTTCGTGAACGCGCGCGCGGTCTCCTTCAGCGACGCGCTGTCGCCCGTCGCCTTGTACGGAGCGACGCCCGCCCAATAGAGCGCCTCCGGCGCGGCATCGGTATCCGGCAGCTGCTCGACGATCTCCCGGAAACGCCGCTCCGCTTCCGCCCACTGCTGTTCCTGGAAGGCCATCCGCGCACGGCCAAGCATCAATTGCGCCAGGAGGTCATCGGCCGGCAGAAAGCCTTCGATGCGATGGTGTTCGACCCCATCGGGATCGAGCTCCAGGATCGTCGGCGTCCACGGAGCCTTGTAGCGTTCGCCGTACCGCTTGAACTCCTGCGGGTCGTCCTTCACGTGCACGCGGGCGGGAAGGAAATTCTGGCTCACGAATCGTGCGACGCGTTCGTCCGGCCACACCTCGGCATCCAGCCGAGCACAGCCGCTTCACATCGGGGCGGCGCTGAAATCCAGAAGCACAGGCCTTCGCTGCATCTTTGCGTCCTCGAGGACCTGGTCAACGTCGTGACGAAAGTCGATTTTCATGGGGCCTCCCGTAGTAAGCGCGCTACACACGTGCGACCTTGTCGACAGTGTCCCACGTCCGCGTGGTCAAGTCCTTCCCGAACGTTTGCTCGATGAGCGCCATGAATACCGGCCCCTTGGGACTGGGAACGTAGGCACTGAACACTTCCCTTCCCTTCATGAGAAGAATGCGCGCGCCATCCTTGTGGATTGGCAGCGCGGGCTGCGAAGTCGGTTGGTCGCGCAAGAAGGTGACAATACGCTTCGCGGCGCGACTGAGGCGAAAGGCGCGATATGGATCGGATGCGACCATCTCGCGAAGCGCGTCGATCGGCCGCACGATTGTGAAGAATGCAGTCCCGACGTGCTGCCGCATCGCCGCTTCGGCCTTACGTTGCAGGGACGCCTCCGACGCGGCGCGGGCGCTGAACGCGACGTTACCGCTCGAGCGGATGGTCTTCACGTCCGTGAAGCCGGCGGATTCGAAGGCCCGCTTCAACGAAGCGCTATTCGCGTTCATCGGGCCGACGGCGCGAAGAAGGGCAGCGTAGCGAGGCACGAATGGAAGCTAGCAGGATAGAGGAGCTACAGACCTAGGAACTGATGCTGCTGGAAGTTAGCAACCCAAGCTACCGCGACAACGCCCTCGTACTGCCGGCCGCTAACTCGAGCCACCGGAATAGCGGAACCCGGACCGAGATGCGCGCGTTTTTCGAGGGTCGTTACCGACCTTCACCCGGAGCGAGAGACACATGGAGCAGCGCCACCTCGGGTCCCAGGGCCTCGTCGTCTCCGCCCTGGGCCTCGGCTGCATGGGCATGTCCGATTTCTATGGCGAGCGCGACGACAACCAGTCCGTCGCCACCATCCATCGAGCGATCGAGCTGGGCATCACCCTCCTCGATACCGCCGACGTCTACGGTCCGTTCACCAACGAGCAGCTGGTGGGCCGAGCCCTCAAGGATCGGCGCGAGCGCGTCGTGCTGGCGACCAAGTTCGGCAACGTGCGCCGACCGGACGGGACCTGGGCCGGCGTGAACGGCCGGCCAGAGTATGTGCGCCAGGCCTGCGACGCGTCGCTCGGCCGGCTCGGCGTCGAGCACATCGACCTCTACTACCAGCACCGCGTCGACCCGAGCGTGCCGATCGAGGAGACGGTCGGCGCGATGGCGGAGCTGGTGCACGCCGGCAAGGTGCGTTACCTCGGCCTCTCCGAGGCGGCGCCCGCGACTATCCGGCGTGCGCACGCGACGCACCCGATCAGCGCGCTCCAGACGGAGTACTCGCTCTGGAGCCGCGACCCGGAGGACGAGATCCTGCCGACGTGCCGGGAGCTGGGGATTGGCTTCGTGGCGTACAGTCCGCTGGGGCGCGGCTTCCTGTCCGGGCAGCTCCGGCGCTACAGTGACCTGGCCCCGGACGACTGGCGGAGAAACAATCCGCGCTTTCAGGGCGAAAACTTCGCCAAGAACCTCGCGTTAGTGGCGCGCATCGCAGACCTGGCGCGCGCGAAGCGGTGCGCCCCGTCGCAACTCGCGCTGGCCTGGGTGCTCGCGCAAGGTCGCGACATCGTGCCCATCCCGGGGACCAAGCGGGTGCGCTACCTGGAGGAGAATGCGGCGGCGACCGAGGTAACGCTGAGCGCCGCCGACCTTGAGGCGATCGATGCGGCCTTCCCGAAGGGTGCGACCGCGGGCGACCGCTACGCCGCCGGGGGCATGGCGACGGTCAATCGGTAACGGGGGGGGGATACGTCAAAGGGCCGCGAAGGGTGGCTGACGGGAATCGAACCCGCAACCTCTGGAGCCACAGTCCAGCGCTCTAACCGATTGAGCTACAGCCACCGTGCGCCGAGGGAAATCTAACGGCTCACCCCGCGGGCCAGAAGCGCTCGGCAAGCGTCCCGGCTCGCGGATCTCTGGGGACCGCCTGGCCATCGAGCGAGGCGATCGGCACGACGCCCCGCACCGCGTTCACAAGCAGCAGGCTTTTCCCCTCGAGCGCCGAGCGCCCATGGCGCCCTTCCGCACCCCGCGCCAGCTCCAGCAGCCGCCCCCGGCCGATCCCCGGGAGGATGCCGAGCTCGAGCGCCGGCGTGCGCAGCGCGTCGCCATCCCACCAGAACAGGGTCCACGCGGTCCCCTCCGCCACCCACCCCTCGTGCGTGACCAGCAGCGCGTCGTCCGCCTCCGCTACCTCCGCCTCGGCGGCGGCATCGACGAACGCATCGCGATCGGTGGTCTTGTGGGGATACGGCTGATGCGGCTCCGAGGCTGTGATCACCGCGGGCGGCTCCAGCGCCGGCAGCTCGCGCACCGTGACCGTCGCCCGGCCGTCGCACACCTCAACCCGGAGGACCGCGTCGCCCGTGGCCGCAAAGGGTGTGACCAGCGCTGCGACGTCTCGAGCGGGACGAGGGAGCCCCAGCTCCTTGAGCGACCGGTCGAGCCGCGCGAGATGGCGCTCGAGGAACGGAATGCGGCCGCCGCGTACCCGCATCGTCTCGATCAGTCCATAGCCCGGCCGATCCATCGGCGGCAGTCTACGGACTGCCAAACCCTCCGGCAAGTTGCTTATTAGAACCGGTTTTCACATGTTGTGCCCGCACCCTCAGGGACCCCCATGCGACCGACGTCTCCCCTTGACGCCCTTCTGCTACGTCTTTCCTTGACGTCCTTCGCCGCGACGGTTCTCGCCTCTTGCTCGCACGCTCCCCCGCCCGACTTCGCCCCCGATCCCGGCCTCGTCGCCCAGATCCGGGACATCCGGATCGTCACCGGGTACGCGCGCGCCTGTCCGGGCGCCGTGATGCCGACGAGCTACGAGGCGGTGCTCGCGGACGGCTCGCGCATTCCCTTCGCCCGGTCTTACGACAAGAAGCATCCGCCGCGCCTGCACGTGGTGTTCCTCGACCGTGAGAGCCCCGACGCGGTGAGCCAGGAGGACGGCGACTGGGTGACGAACGTGAACCCCCTCACCACCGTGAATACTGGCTTCCGCCTCACGGCGACGCTGCGCGCCAGGCCGAGCGCGACGAACACGACCGTGATCCCGCCCGACTACAGCTGCATGCGGCACTCGTTCAGCTTCTGGGGTGAGCCGGGCGGCGCGGGGCAGCCCGGGGGCAACGGGCCGGACGTGACCGTGCGGCTGGCGGTGCTGCGCTCGCCGTTCTACAACAAGCTGTTCGTCGCGGGGATTCAGGTCGGGCTCGCGCCCCCGTTCTTCGTGCTCGCGGACGCGAGCAGCGTGCCGCCCGCCGACTGGCTCGTGATCGAGTCGCGGGGCGGACGCGGCGGCTCGGGGCTCGCGGGGACGGCGGGCACCGACGGCTCCGCCGGCGCCGCGGGATGCCCGGCCCAGGGCGGCGCGCCGGGCGGGAACGGGGGCAACGGCGGCGTAGGCGGGGCGGGCGGACGCGGCGGCCGGGTCAACGTCATCGTCCCGCTCGACAACCCGTTCCTCGCAGGGATCGTCGACGGCCGCAGCAGCGGGGGCACGGGAGGCCCGGGAGGCGCCGGCGGGTCCGGAGGAAAGGGCGGCAAGGGAGGCCAGGGGACCACGGACTCGAGCAACCGCCGCTGTCCCGACGCCGCCGATGGCGCGCCCGGCCAGAACGGCGCCGCGGGGGCCGCGGGCGCGCAGGGCGCCGGAGGAGCGCGCTCGCTCGTCGTCACGGCGCCGATGAAGGACGTGTTCGGCGTGGAGGTGCCGCCCGAGCTGGGCACGCTGCTCGAGCGGTTGCAGCGGAAGCCGTGAGGCTCTAGCGCACCACGAGGTGCGAGTACTGCAGGAACCCCTCGACGACGAGCTCCAGCTCGTCGCCGGGCATGATGCCGGCCAGGGACGTGCTGTAGACGGTCCGGCCGCCCACGGGCGACGCGACGAGGGTGACGTTCCCCGCCTGCCGCAGGAAATCCGGGGGAATCTCGAAGTCGGCCGCACCGTTGGTGGTGACGAGGCCGAGCCGCAGCCACGAGCCGCCCCGGACCAGGTAGATTCTGACGTCCGACCAGTTGCTGTTGCTGACGTGCAGCGTCGCCGGGAGGGCGTTTTCGGGGGCGGGTGCCTGATCGGCGGTGGCCCGTTTCCGAGCGCACCCGACGCCGGCGAGAGCGGGGGCGAGGGCGGCGGCCACCGACCACGCGACCATCAACAGCCGGGCCACTCTGCTCCGGGCCTGCGACATGGGGAGTTCCCCCTAACTTACCGCGCGACGCCAGCTCGCGACAGGGATCGTCATGCCGGGTGCGTACGACATCATCATCGTAGGGGCCGGTCACAACGGCCTCGTGACGGCGGCCTATCTCGCCCGCGCCGGGATGCGGGTGTTGGTGCTCGAGCGTCGCGACGTCGTGGGCGGCGCTTGCGTCACCGAAGAGCTGTGGCCCGGCTTCAAGGTGTCGACCGCCTCGTACGTGAACAGCCTGCTCCGTCCCGAAATCATCCGCGACCTGGAGCTCGCCCGCCACGGGTTCGAGCTGTTGCCGCGGAGCCCGTCGTCGTTCACGCCCTTCCCGGACGGGCGCTTCCTGCTGATGGGGCCCGACAAGGAGCTCACCCGCCACGAGGTGTCCAAGTTTTCCCGGCGCGACGCCGACGCCCTGCCCCGCTACGAGGCGATGCTCGAGCGGGTGGCCGACTTCATCGAACCGACGCTGCTCCAGACGCCGCCCGATCCCTGGTCGCTCCGGCCGCGCAATCTGCTGCACCTCGCAGGGCTCGGCTGGCGGTTCCTGAAGCTCGGCCGGGACGGCCCGCGGGCGCTCGAGATTCTCACCGGCGCCGCGCGCCCGATCCTCGACCGCTGGTTCGAGTCGGAGGAGCTGAAGATCGCGCTCGCGACCGACGCGATCATCGGCGCCATGGCCTCGGCGTCGGTCCCCGGCACGGCGTACGTGCTGTTCCACCACGTGATGGGCCAGTGCAACGGGGTGCGCGGGATGTGGGGCTACGTGCGCGGCGGGATGGGCGGCATCTCGAACGCCCTCGCGTCCGCCGCGCGCGCCCGCGGCGTCGACATCCGGGTGAACAGCCCCGTCGCCCGAATTCTCACCCGCGCCGGCCGGGTGACGGGCGTGGCGCTCGACGACGGCACCGAGCTCACGGCGCCCCGTGTCGCATCGAACGCCGACGCCCACGTCACCTTCCTCAAGCTGGTGGAGGAGGGCGACCTGCCGCCCGATTTCGTGAGCGCCGTGCGGGCCATCGACTACTCGAGCGCGTCGCTGAAGATCAACGTGGCGCTGTCCGAGCTGCCGGACTTCAGCGCCGTGAAGGGCAGCGCCCTGCCACCGGACGCGCACCTGCGCGGCACGATTCACATCGCCCCGACGCTCGACTACATGGAGCAAGCGTACGACGATGCCAAGTACGGCCGCCCCTCGGCGAACCCGATCCTCGAGTGCACGATTCCCTCGGTGCTCGACACGACGGTCGCGCCGGCCGGGAAGCACGTGATGTCGTTCTTCGTGCAGTACGCGCCGTACCGGCTGCGCAACGGTGGCTGGGACCAGGAGAAGGACCGGTTCGCGGACCGCTGCTTCGACATCCTCAACGAGTACGCGCCCAACTTCAAGCGCGCCGTGATCGACCGGCAGGTGTTGTCCCCGCTCGACCTGGAGCGCCGCTTCGGGCTCACCGGGGGGAACATCTTCCAGGGGGCAATGACGCTGCCCCAGCTGTTTTTCCTGCGTCCCCTCCCGGGCTACGCCGACTATCGCTCCCCGATCAAGGGGCTCTACCTGTGCGGGTCGGCCACGCACCCGGGCGGCGGCGTGATGGGGGCGTGCGGGTACAACGCGGCAAGGGAGATCCTGCGAGACGGGAAGAGATGACCCGACCCCGGAGCGGAGGCTGTCACGATTGTGCCGCGCCCTGAGAGGGCGCGCTCGGCTTGGGGTGCGCCCTTACAGGGCGCACATAGCGCCGAGCCCGGGCTCTCAGCCCGGGAATCACTGACATCAACATCATCCTGAGTTCGACGATGCAACGCAACGCCCGACTGCTCGCTCTGCTGTTCGTTCTGCCCGCCCCCCTCGGCGCCCAGTCCAACGCCGCGCGGATGGCGAACGACGCGTACACCCGGTCCCACGACTACGACCTGATCCATCAGCGCATCGAGGTCCGGAACTTCGACTGGGACTCGACGTCGCTCGACGGGCGGGTGACGACCACGCTCGTGGCGCTGCGTCCCGGCCTCGACTCGGTGATCCTCGATGCCGGCCGGTTGCTCACGGTACGGGCCGTGGTGGAGGCGAATGATGTAGCGAATGATGTAGGGGCACGGCATGCCGTGCCCCTACGGCATGCCGTGCCCCTACGGCATGCCGTGCCCCTACGCTTCGCCGCGCACGGCGACACGCTCGTCGTCTATCCCGCGCGGCCGGTCGCCTTCCACGACACGCTCCGCTTCGCCGTGGAATACCACGCGCGCATCGACAATGGCCGCGGTCTCACCTTCATTACGCCGCAGGGCCGGGAGCACCGCCCCCAGCAGATCTGGAGTCAGGGCGAGGACCACGACAACCACCTGTGGTTCCCGACCTACGACTTCCCCAACGACAAGATGTCGTGGGAGCTCGCCGCGACGGTGCCGGCGGAGTACAGCGTCGTGTCGAACGGCCGGCTCGTGACCGACCGGAAGAACTCGGGCGGGACGCATACGGTGACCTGGCGCCAGGACCGGCCCAGCGCCACCTACCTGGTCTCGCTCATCGTCGCCCCGCTCGTCAAGTTCGCGGACGCGTGGCGCGGCGTGCCCGTGGACTACTACGTGTACCGCGCGGACTCCGGCCGGGCGCGGCGCCTGTTCGGCGTCACGCCCGACATGATCGACGTGTACTCGCGGCTCACCGGCCTGAAATACCCCTGGGACAAGTATGCGCAGACGACCGTCGCGGACTTCTTCGGCGGCATGGAGAACGTGAGCGCCACGACGCTCGTCGACTGGCTGCCCGACGACCGCGCCTATCTCGACCGTCCCTGGTACCAGTGGATCCTGATCCCGCACGAGCTCGCGCACCAGTGGTTCGGCGACTACACCACGACCGAAAACTGGGCGAACATGTGGCTCAACGAAGGGTTCGCCGAGTTCATGCCGGGCCAGTACTGGGGCGCGAAGCTCGGGCGCCACGCCGAGGACGACTACTACCTCGACGAGTACCGGCAGTACCGCCAGATCGACGCCCGGCGCCGCATGCCGCTCGCCGCCCTCGGCTCGAACAACATCTACCCCAAGGGCGCGCTCGTCCTGCGGATGCTGCTGCGCTATCTGGGCCCCGAGCGCTTCTGGGCCTCGATCAACGTGTATCTCAGGCGCCACGCGCTCGCCAACGCCACGACGGACGACCTGCGCCAGGCGGTGCTCGAAGCCACGGGGGAGAACCTCGACTGGTTCTGGGACGAGTGGATGTATCAGGCGGGCCACCCGCAGTTCGCCGTCACCGCGGCGTACGACACGGCGGCCCGCAAACTGACCCTCACGGTCAAGCAGACGCAGTCCGATAGCACGAAGGCCGACAGCACCGGCCTGCGCTACACCACGCCGGCCGTGTTCCGCATGCCCGTCACGGTGCGCATCGGCACGACCGAAAGCGACGTCGTGAAGCGTGTGGACCTGACCGCACGGGAGCAGACGGTCGAGGTCGCGAACTTGCCCGGCGCGCCCACGATGGTCGCGTTCGACGACGGCAACACGATCCTCAAGGACCTGACGTTCGACCAGCCCACCGCCTGGCTCGCGACCGCGCTGCGGCGCGACGCCGATCTGTGGAACCGCCAGTGGGCCATCGAGCAGCTCGCCCAGCGGACCGCCGACACGGCGGCCGCCGCCGCGCTCGCCTGGGCAGCGACCCGCTCGGATTACTTCCTCACCCGGGCCGCGGCGTGCGAAGGCCTGGGTCACTTCCCGGCCGGGGTGGCTCAGGCGCCGCTCGTGGGGGCGCTGCAGGACACGGCGGCGCAGGTCCGTCGTGCCGCCGTCACGGCGCTGGGGCAGCTCCCCGGAGCGGGCGCGCGCGTCGCCGAGCTCGCTCGGGCCACGTTCCGCGGCGACCCGAGCTACGAGGTGCGCGCGGCGGCGCTGCTCGCGTTGTTCCAGGCCGACTCGACCAAGGCGACGCGCGGCAGCGCGGTCGCGTGGGGCCTCGCGACGCCGTCGTACCAGGACGTCATCGAGGAGTCGGCCTACCGCATCATCGCGCAGGGCGGGGACACGGCCGCGATCCCCGCGCTCGAGGCCCGGCTGGGCGGCGGCCGCTTCCCCGCGCACGTGCTCGCGGCGCTCGCGAGCCGGGGCAGCGCGCATGCGCTCGACGTGCTCGCCGCCCATCTCGACGACGAGCGCCGCTACGTGCGCCGCTGGGTCGTGGAGGCGTTCCGGTTCACGCTGGCGCACCCGCTCGCGACCGAGCGGCTCAAGGCGGTCGTCGACAAGCTCAAGTACGCCGATACGAAGCAGGAGGTGGGACAGGCGCTGGAGCAGCTCGCGAAGCCGGGATCGGAGGACGAATAGCGACCCGCCGCCACCAATAGTAGAACGGCAGCCCCGCGAGGATCAGCACGGTGCCGATGCCGGCGTCGCGCGGCTGCTCCGCGATGGTGTTCCCCACCAGCCACGCCGCGAACGCGATGAATACGATCGGCGTCACCGGATAGCCCCAGGTCCGGTACGGCCGCGCCAGGCTCGGCGCCCCGTGGCGCAACCGGATCACCGCGCCGCACCCCGCCGCATAGGACACGAACTCCGCGAAGATGACGTAGGTGAAGAGCTGGTTGTAAGTCCCCGTGAACGCGAGCGCGATCGCGATGACCGCCTGGACCACGAGCGACGGCACGGGCGTGAGAAACCGCGGGTGCACGCCGGCCAGCCAGCGCGGCAGCACGCCGTCGCGCGCCATCGCGTACGGCACGCGCGCGGCGGTCAGCACGATGCCGTTGTTCGCGCCGAGCGTGGCGACCATGATCGCCACGGCGACGAGCCCCGCGCCCGCGCGTCCCAGCGTCACCTGGGCCGCGTCCGACGCGACGAGCGACGAGGCGGCCATCTTTGCCGGGGACAGGACGTACGTGAACGAGGCCGTGACGAGGCAATACAGCGCGATCCCGATCACGGTCGAGAGGACGATCGAGCGCGGCAGGTTGCGCTCCGGGTCCTTCACCTCCCCGCCGACGTACGTGATCTCGATCCAGCCGTCGTACGCCCACAGCGCCGCGACCATCGCCACGCCGAACGGCGCGATCAGGCTGCCGAACGAGCCCTCGGGCCACAGGGGCCGGAAGTTCGCCGCGCTGCCGCCCGGGAGCACGAACCCCATGACGATCAGCGCCGCGAGCACGCCCATCTTGATCAGCGTGAGCGCGTTCTGCGTGACGGTGCCCGGCTTCACCCCGAGGCAATTCAGCACCGTGAGGGCGACGATGGAGGCGATGGCGACCGCCTTGATCCCGGCGGCGCCGAGCGGGGTGAAAAAGCCCACGTAGGTGGCGAACCCCACGGCGATCGCGGCGATCGACGCGGGATTGATCACGACGCCGCTCGTCCACCCGTAGAGGTAGCCCCACACCGGCCCGTACGCCTCGCTCAGGTAGACGTAGAGGCCGCCGGCCCGTGGCATCGCCGCCCCCAGCTCGGCCACGCACAGCGCCCCCAGCAGGGACACGGCGCCTCCCACGACCCACACCAGAATCGTGGGCGCCGACGCGTGGAGCTGGAGCGCGATCGTGCTCGGCACGATGAAGATCGCGGACGCGATGATCGTCCCGACGTTGATCATCGTCGAGTCGAGCAGGCCGAGCTGGCGCTTCAGCTCAGCCACGACGCAACCGTTGGCGATACGCTTGTTTCAAGAGGTTCTGGAAGTGATAGACGCCTTCCTCGAAGCGCACCGAGAACCGTCCTTTGTCATAGGCGCGTGACCCGAGGCCCTGCTGCACTCGCGCGCAGATCTCGGCGTCCTCCCGTTGCACCTTGTCGGAGAAGGCGACGTCGGCTTCGATCCGCTGGCGCGCCGCGGCCGACTGCACGTCCTCGTAGTAGTACCGGAAGGTCACGAGGCAGCGATCCGACGCGACCGGGATCACGACGTTCGACTGCAGCCGGCCCGGCACGACGTTCAGCATCAGGTTGGGAAAGACGTGGTAGTAGAGCGCATCACCGCCGCCCGCGGTGTAGACGTTGCGGTCGCCGGTGAGCGGGCCCACCTGCACCGAGTACCAGTCGCGCACCTCGGTCACGTAGCCCTCGTAGTCGTACAGCGTGAACAGCTCGGGGTGGACGTAGGGGACGTGGTACCCCTCGAGATAGTTGTCGACGTACACCTTCCAGTTCGCGTGCACGTCGTAGTCGACGCGGCGCGCGAACTGGAGCGAGTCGAGGCGCGTCGGCGCGATGCGCTCCCGGATGCCCGCGACGTAGGTCTCGAGCGGCCTGGGGCGCTCGGCCAGCGTCACGAAGACGAGGCCTTCCCACACGGCGAGTTGCACCGGCGTGAGGCCGTAGTCCCGCTTGTCGAACAGCTCGACGGCGTTGAAGTGCGGCACGCCCCGCAGCATCCCGTCCAGCTGGTAGGTCCAGCCGTGGTACTTGCAGATCAGCATGTCGGCGTTGCCGTCCTTCAGCGCCAGCGGGCCGCCGCGGTGGCGGCACACGTTATAGAACGCCCGCAGCGCGCCGTCCTTCCCCCGCACCACGATGATCGGCTCGCCGGCGACGTCCGTGACGACGTGGTCGCCGGGCCGGCCGAGCTGGTGCTCGTCGGCCACGTGCTGCCAGGTGGCCCCGAAGATCGCGTCGCGGTCGAGCTCGTGGAACTCCGCGCCGGTGTACCACGCCGAGGGAATCGTCTCGGCGCGCGCCAGCGGGCGGACCCGCAGGTCGGCCGCAGCGATCTTGGGAAAGGAGCCGTTCCGCGCCATCAGGGATTGAGCCGGTTGTACTTGCGCAGGATCTCCCGCAACCGGTCGTGCGGCAGGGCGTACACCGTGACGTCGTCCGCCCCCGTCATCGTCTGGGCGGCGAGCATCGCGTTGATGATCGCCTCCTCGGTGGCCTGGACCGTCGCCTCGAACAGGGGCGTGATCTGGTCGTTGGCGAGCATGGCGACCTGCGCGAGCCCGGAGTCGCGCGATGCGCGCTGGTTCGCGGTGGAGAACGCGATGAAGATGTCGCCCGACGAGTTGCCGGCGAGCCCGCCCATGCGGCCCACGCCGAGGGCGGCACGCTTCGCGAGCCGTTTCAGCTGATGAGACAGGAGGGGCGCGTCGGTGGCGACGACGATGATGATGGAGCCGAAATGGATCGCCACGGGCAGCCCGGAGCGCGGGCCCCCCCCCCGGCAAGGCTCCCGGCACGGCGTCAGGTCGGTGATCTCCTGGCCCACCGGCACCCCGGCGATGCGCAGTGGGCGGCGCCGCCCGTAGTTGCACTGCACGAGCACCCCCACGGTGTATCCGCCGTCGCGCGTCTCGAGCCGCCGCGACGCCGTCCCGATCCCGCCCTTGAACTGGTTGCACACCATGCCCGTGCCGCCGCCCACGTTCCCCTCGGCCACCAGCCCGCCGCGCGCGCTGTCGAGCGCGACCCACGCGTCCTGTTTCGTGACATGGAAGCCGTTGATGTCGTTGAGGCCGCCGTCCCACGTCTCGGCGACGACGGGCAGCGACCACTCGTCATGGCGCAGGCGGTCCTTGCGCACGTACCACTCGATCACCGCGTCGCGCACCACGCCTACCGAGTGCGTATTGGTGATCGCCACCGGGCCCCACAGAAACCCCGACTCCTCGACCCAGGTCGTCCCCGTCATCTCCCCGTTGCCGTTCATCGTGAACCACGCGGCGAACACGGGGTCGGCCGAGTCCCTGCCGCGGGGGAAGATCGCGGTGACGCCCGTGCGGACGGGCCCCTTCCCCACCACGAGCCTGCCGCTGCCCGACATCAGCGTGCGATGCCCGACCTCGACGCCGGCGACGTCGGTGATGGCGTCGAGGGGGCCGGGGGTGCCTTCGAGCGGGATGCCGACGTCGCGGGCGCGCTCGCGACGCTGCGCGGGGGCGGTCGCCGCCGCGGCCACGGTGAGCGCGAGAACGAGGGCCGTGAGCTTCATGAGGCGGGTAGGATACCGGGCGGCGAGAGGGGTGGCAAGCGCGCGAAACACAAGATCCTGAACCGTCGTCGTAGTGGTCGCGCCCTGAGAGGGCGCGCTCGGCCCCGGATGCGTCCTTAAGGACGCACCACCGCCGAGCCCGGGCTCTCAGCCCGGGACCAACTCGCGATAGATTCTTGGACTTATGACCGCCGGCCTCTCGTCGTTCACCACCCCCAGCTCCTACTGGCAGGCGAGCCGCGCGCCGCGCTACAGTCTGTTGTTCGCGCTGCCGTTGCTGCTGTTCTATCAGACGCTGGCGGTCTTGCTGTCGCACGGCGCGCGCTCGGTGCGGAACGGCGCGGACGTGATCCTGCAGAGCCTGTTCGTCGCGCTCGCGGGCAACTGGGGGCCGTTGCTCTTCATGCTCTGCCTGATCGGCGGCGGGCTGTGGCTCGTGACGCGGGACATGCGCGCCCACGGCTCGCGGCTGCGCGGCCGCGTGTTCGCCGCGATGCTGGGCGAGTCGGTGCTGCTGGCGTCGCTGTTCGGCCTCGCGGTGGGGAGCGTCACGTCGGGCGTCCTGGGCTTGCTGCAGACGCTGGCCCTGCCGCCGACGCGGGATCTCGACTGGTGGACGCGGCTCATGGTGTCGCTGGGCGCGGGGATCTACGAGGAGCTCTTGTTCCGGGTGGTCCTGGTCGGCGCGCTCGCGACTGCCTGCCGCGCGCTGTTCGCTTGGCGCCCCGTCACGGCCGGCGTGGCCGCCACGCTCGGCGGCGCGGCGATCTTCTCCGCCTTCCATTATATCGGCCCGTACGGCGACCGGCTGCAGCTCTACTCGTTCCTGTTCCGGATGATCGCGGGCGTGTTCTTCTCGGCGCTCTACCTGGTGCGCGGGTTCGGGATCACGGCGTGGACGCACGCGCTGTACGACTTGTCGCTACTGCTACTGCAGTAGGCAGTGTCGAGACGGACGGGACAGGCAACGGCTAGACGCACAGACGCACAGCGGTGAATAGGTGACGGGAGTCAGGTAGGCATTTCCTGGCTCCTGTATCCTGTTCACCGCGGTGCGTCTGTGCGTCTAGTAGTTGCTTGTGCTGTGTACGCGTCCGCTGTCTCCCGCAACCTGAATCTTTGAATCTTGCCCGTCGCCGTCTTCGGCAGCTCGGGGACGAACACGATCCAGCGCGGGTACTTGTACGGCGCGAGGCGCTGCTTCACGAACGCCTTCAGCTCGTCTTCCAGCGCCGGGCCCGGCGCGCGATCGCGCGCCAGCACAACGAACGCGAGCGGTTTCACGAGCTCGTCCCGGTCGGCCGCGCCCACCACGCCCGCCTCGACCACCGCCGGGTGCTCGACGAGCGCGCCCTCGACTTCCGCCGGCGACACCCACATCCCGCCCGCCTTGATCATGTCGTCGGCGCGCCCGGCGTACCAGAAATAGTCGTCCGCGTCGCGGCGATACTTGTCCCCCGTCCGCACCCACTCGCCCTGAAACGTCTGCGTGGACCGCTCGTGCTGGTTCCAGTAGCAGGCGCACGCGCTGTCCCCCTTCACGAGCAGGTGGCCGACCTCGCCCGTCGCCGCGTCGCGCCCGTCGTCGTCCACGACCCTCGCGTCGTAGCCCGGCACGAGCGTGCCACTCGACCCCGGCCGTACCCGGCCGCGCCGGTTGCCGATGAACGTGTGGCACATCTCCGTCGAGCCGATGCCGTCCAGGATCTCCAGCCCGAATCGCTCGCGCCAGCGCTCGTACAGCGCCTTGGGGAGCGGCTCGCCCGCCGAGAGGCAGAGCCGAACGGAGCTGAGGTCGTACGTCCGCTCGGCGCCCGCGACCTGCAGCAGCGCCGCGAACGCGGTGGGCACGGCGAAGAACAACGTTGGCCGCTCGCGCGTGATGGTCTCGAACACCCGCGCCGGCTCGGGGCGCTCCGGGGACAGCACCGTCGCGGCGCCGACGTGGAACGGGAAGTAGAGCGCGTTGCCTAGGCCGTACGCGAAGAACAGCTTCGCGACGGAGAAGGTGCGGTCGTCCGCAGTGATCTCGAGCACGTGCCGGCCGAAGCCCTCGCAGCACACCGGCATGTCGTGATGCAAATGAACCGCCGCCTTGGGCGTCCCGGTCGTGCCCGACGTGTAGAGCCAGAACGCGACGTCGTCCTTCGTCGTGGCGGCGGGCTCCAGGTCCTCGGACTCGCCGGCTACCAAGTCCTCGAGCGCCACCTGGCCGGCGCCCGCCCGGCCCGCCACGACGAGGCGCTCGAGGAACGGCAGCTGCCCCCGCACCTCCTCGATCGCCGGAGCCAGCTCCTCGCCCACGATCGCGACCGCCGCGCGACTGTCGTTCAGCATGTACGCGTAGTCGCGCGGCTTGAGCAGCGTATTGGTGGGAATGGCGACGGCCCCGATCTTGAGCGTGCCCCAGAACGCGTGCACGAACTCGGGGCAGTCGGGGAGCAACAGCAGCACGCGCTGCTCCATCCGCACGCCGAGCCGCTTGAGCGCATTCCCGACGCGGTTCGTGCCGGCGGCGACATCGCCGTAGGTGAGGCGGCGACCGTCGTGCAGGATCGCGAGCCGGCCTTCCCGTCCCTCCCGCACGTGCCGGTCCACGAACCACGCGGCGGCGTTGAAATCGCGGGGGATGTCCATCGCCGCCGATGTTACCCGTGGTCCGGGCGCCGTCAAGCTCGCGCCTCCGCCCGCCCTGTCGTATGTTGGCGCCGAGGGCCCGATGACGTCGCTCAGCCCGGTGCTCGCCCTGCTCCACCTCGTGTGGTCGCAGCAGCCTGACTCACTCACCACGCTGCGGGCCGCGCGGCGCGCGCAAGCAACCTTCGAGGCGATCCGGCGGCAGCATCTGCCGTATGGATCGGGCCACGCGGGCGGCACGTGCGACCTGCGGATCGGGCGCTTCTGTTACTGGTACGACGATGACCGCCAGCCCCCCGAGCATGCCGCCGCGGAACCCCAGCTGATCCGAGACGCCCGGGCCACGCTGCTGGCGGCGCTCGACGACGCGGGCGCGCGCCTCCCGGGCGACGAGTGGATCGCGGGCCAGCGGGTGCGTTACCTGGTCGAGGCCGGCCGCGACCGCGCCGCCGTCGGGGCGGCGCGCGAGTGCCGCGCGGACGGGTGGTGGTGTGCGGCGCTCCTGGGCCTGGCGCTGCACGCGGCCGGGGACTTCACGAGCGCCGACTCGGCGTTCGACGCCGCGCTGCGGAACATGCCCGCACCCGAGCGGTGCCGCTGGTACGATCTCGCGCCGCTGCTCCCGGACGAGCTGCGGCACCGCTACGAACGGCTCAGCTGCGATGACCGCGCGGCATTCGAGTCTCGCTGGTGGTGGCTCGCCGCCCCGCTGCTCTCGCGACCGGGAAACGATCGCCGCACCGAGCACTTTGCGCGGCTCACCCTGGCGCGCATCGGGCAGACGTCCGGCACGGCGTACGGACTCGGCTGGGGCGACGACCTGCGCGAGCTGCTGTTGCGCTTCGGGTGGCCGACATACTGGACCCGCGAGGCGTCTCCTTCCGTCACCGCGCCGGAGCCGTTGATCGTGGGACACGACCCGACCCCCGCGTTCCACTTCTTCCCCAGCGCGCGCGCGTTCGACGCCCCCGCGGACGCCACGAGCGACGATTGGACGCTCGCCGCGTCGCATGCGCCGGAAGGCTACGCTCCGGCCTACGCGGACACCTTTCAGCAGCTCGAGGATCAGGCAGCCATGTTTCGGCGCGGAGACTCCTGCCTCGTGGTCGCTGCATACGATCTCTCCGACTACGCCCTGTTCGGACACCAGGCCGCGCAGGCGGCCCTCGTCGTGGCGCGCGACGAGCACTCCCGCTGGGTCGCGCAACACCCGGCCCGATCCGACGGGCCCGACGTGCTCACCCTCTCGGCCTCCTGCGACGCACAGCTCCTGAGCCTCGAAATCGTCGCCCCCGGGGCCCGGCGCGTGGCCCGCGTGCGGCACGGCATTCGCGCGGGCGGCACGTCCGGATCGGGGCCTGCGGGGCTGGACGTGCTGTTGTTCGACGCGCCCGATTCGCTACCGGGCGAGCTCAGCGCGGTCCTGTCGCACGTGCTCGGCACGACCCGCGTCCGAGCGGATCGGAAGCTCGGTTTGTTCTGGGAGCTCTACGGCGTGACCTCCCCAGCGGGGCCCGTCAGCGCGTCACTCGCGGTCACGCCACTGGGCGTCGGGTGGCTGCGCCGGACCGTCGAAGCGCTCGGGCTCGCCTCCCACACGGCGACCATGAGGCTGCACTGGGATGAGGGGTCAGCGACGCGCGCGGGCGACGTCGCGGTCGCCAGCCGTGCGCTCGCCGTGGACCTGTCGGCCCTGTCGCCGGGCCGATACCGCATCGAGCTGACTGTGAAGGCGCCGGGCCAGGAGCCCGCCACGGCGAGTCGTGAGATCGAGGTGGTACGGCCCTAGCGAGCGTCGGTGGCCAACCGCGCGTACACCCCACGCGCGTCCGCGAACTGCTTGAGCACGGCGTTACGCTCCTGAGGCCTGTTCCAGCCGGTGTGCGCCCCGGCCGCGACCATGAGGCGGTCGATCCACCGCACGAAGAACGCCGCGTCCTCGGTTGACCGCACCGGCTCGCGGCCCACGGTCACGTAGATCGGGCTCGTCGAGGCGAACGGATAGATATCGAGCACCGGGAGCCGGGCGCGGTCGCCGTACGCCCGCAGGACGTACCAGCCGCTCCGGCTCACATCAAGCGACACGGTGGCCTGCGCGGCCGTAGGGGCGCCCGCGAGGGGGATCGTGGCCACGATCCCGCCGTTGCCGACGATCTCCAGGTGATCCACCGGGATGCTCGACCGCAGGCTCACCCGCGCGGTGAGGCGGGCGCCAGCGGGCAACCGGATCTCGTCGCCGATGTCGTGGCCGGCGATCGTGAACTCGAGCAGCGGCGCGTTCGTCACGAACGTCCGGCCGGCTTTGATCCCCGCCAGCCAGCGGCGGTGATCGAGCGTGGCGCCGGTCTTCACGTAGACGCGCACCAGGCCCGGAGGTCCACGCAGCGACGCGAAGTTGGGGAAGGCATCCGTCCCCGCTCCCGCGGGCAGCCGGAAGCCGCAGTTCAGCAGGCGGTACCAGACCCGCGACGTCACCAGATGGTCCGAGTACCCCATCACCTCGACGTAGTCCACCTTGCCCAGCGCCACGTCGGCCGGCAGCTCGTGAGTGAGCGGCTCCGTCGTGTCGGCGGGGTCGGGCGGCGTTTCGAACGGGTGCACGTAGCCGACCAACGCCCCCTGGGCGTGCGCCAGATCGGCGACGTCGGCGTTGGTAGGGGAGAGGCTCGCGGCGGCGGTGTTGGGATACCCGGCATACTCCGGGAGGATGTAGTGGTCGGTGAGGCCGAGAAACGCGATATGCCCCCAGTAGCTCGTGTGGTACTCCTGGCCGTGCATCAGCAGGAAGCGGCTCGTGGAGACGGGATCAGGACCGGTGCGGAAATAGGCGATGTCGGGGATGCGCTGCTCTTTGTTCACCACCAGGGCCTCCACGACGTGCAGGTCCTCGGCGCGTGCCTGGAACGCGAGGTGCGCCGGGGTGTCGCGGTACGCGCCGCCGTAATTCATGTGCACGTGCAGGTCGCCGCTCCACCACCCGTGCGCCGGGAGGTCGGCGAGCCGCTCGACCACGATGCGTCGCGTGACGGTGCGCGCGGCGCCGACCGTGAGGTCGGCGTGTGCGACGCGGTACTCCGGCCCGTGCCACACCTCGATGTGTAGTGCCCCCCCCCCAGCCGGAACGGTCACGTCGGCGGTCCCCACGGTGTGAAAATAGGAGTATTCGAACGGGCGCTCGGCGCGATCGAACGCCTCGTCGGCGTGGCGCCACGCGTCGTCCGGTGCATAGGCCCGGCCGTCAGGCCCGCTCACCGAAACCCGCGCGGCCAACGCATGGCCGTCCCGATCCACGATCACGATCCGGAGCTTCCCCATCGGCTCGCGATACCGCCGGTCGGTGACGACGACCCGCTGCTTCCGCGCCCCCGGCAGGTCGAGGATCCAGAGCGACGTGTCCCCCCCCTCGTTCGAGATGTAGGCGACATGACGGCCGTCGCGCGACCAGCGCGGCGCCGTGGCGTCGAACTCGCCGTAGGTGAGGGGAAACACGTCCCCCCCGTCGGCGGTCATGAGCCACAGTTGATTCCACTGGCGGCCGAGGTAGGAGCTGTACACGACGCGGGTGCCGTCGGGAGACCAGTCGGGGCGCGCCTTCCACGTAGTCTCCTCGTAGCGGATCTCGCGCAGCGGCGCGCCGGGAGTGGCGTCCATGCGCCAGAATCCGCCCGTCCCGTGGATATGCCCGCGGTTCGACACGACCAGCAGCTCGCGCCCGTCCGGGGACCACGTGGGCGAGATGTAGTGGTCCCACCGGGAGTAGTAGTAGCGCGGCAGCCGGGAGTCGTTGTCTTCCGTGAGCCGGGTGATCTCGCCGCTGGCGGGTATCACCGTGAAGACGTGCCAACGCCGGTTGTAAACACAGGACACGAACGCAGCCCGCGACCCGTCGGGGGCCCAGCGCGGCTCGACGTTCACGGCTCCGTTCCTCGTGAGCGGCCGCACGGCGCCGGAGGCGAGGTCGAGCAGCTCGAGCTCGATCGCGTCGCTCGCGTAGCGCGCGAACATGACGAACCGACCATCGGGAGACCAGTCCGGCTGGTAGTCGTAGCCCGGCCCGCTCGTGAGCTGCCGGGCGACCGTGGAGCCGATCTGCTGGCGCCACAGCGATCCCTGCATCGAGTAGATGAGCTCCGCACCGTCGGGCGACCACGTCACGGCGCTGGGGCCGCTCGTCACCTGAGGGACGTACATCTCGCGCCAGTAGTAGGCGTGCGGCAGGGCGACTTGCTGCAGCACCGGGGCGCGCTGGGCAAACGAGGGCGCGACGCCGCAGCAGGAGAGTGCGACTGCGACGACGCGCTTCATCCCTTCAGATACAGCTTCCGGGGGTCGAGCACGTCCCGCAGCAGCTGCAGCTCAGTCTCCGTCGGCGGCGCTACCTCGCCGAGCCGGGCGCGGCGGGCGAGCGGCCATCCCACCCCGGCCTGCACGTCCCCGACCGCGACGCCGGGATAGAGCGCCGCCAGCGTCATTTCGCCGCTCTCCTCGTCCGCCTCGAGGATCGCCTTGTCGGTGATCACCTTCACCGGCCCGGCCCCGGGCATCCCCAGCTCGCGACGGCGCTTGCCGTCGGGGCGCTGCCCCGGGCTCGTGATGAAGTCCACCCGCTCGGGGAAGGCGCGCGGATTGAGCTTCGAGACGATGAGGGTGCGTTTCGCATGGATCGCGATCTCGGCGGCGCCCCCCGACCCCGGGAGGCGCACCGCCGGCCGCTCATACGGGCCGATCACCGTCGTGTTGATGTTGCCGTAGCGGTCCACCTGTGCGCCGCCCAGGAAGCCCACCTCGATGCGGCCGTTCTGGAGCATCAGCTGGAACACCCCCGCCATGCCGCACACCATGAGCGAGCCGGTGACGAGCGCCGGATCGCCGATCGAGACGGGCAGCCGCTCCGGGACCGCGCCCACGGCGCCCGATTCGTAGATCAACACGAGGTGGGGGGCGTGCGTCCGGCGCGCCAGATTGCACGCCAGGTTCGGGAGGCCGATGCCGACGAACACGACCTCGCCGTCCGCGAGCTCCCGCGCGGCGACGGCGGCCATCATTTCCGCGGGCGTGTACGCCGGTTTAGAAGCCGTAGTTCACCCCGCTCGAGTAGCGTTCCTGCGCCTTGAGCCTTGCGACCAACGACGGCTGTTTCGCCATGTACGCCGCGCGGTCGGCGACGCCGCGGACGTACTCCTCGAGGTAGCCCTCGAGCCGCCCGGGATCGCGCGAGATCCCCTCCCACGCCACGTAGAAATCGTTGTCGCGGTCGTAATAGCCCTGGGCGTACGACGGGTGCGCGCCCCACGGCTCCACCACCACGGCGTCCACGATCATCCCCGGGATGAGCGTCCGGTTCGGGTCGGACCGGATCACCGCTTCATCCACGAGCTCTTCCACCACCACGATCACGCGCGTCGAGGCAAAGGCCGCCTCCTGTTGCACGCCCACGAGGCCCCAGATCTGCGTATTGCCCGCGACGTCGGCGCGCTGCGCGTGGACGACGGTCACGTCGGGGTTCAGCGCCGGCACCGTCGCGAGCCGCTCGCCGGTATAGGGGCACGCCACGCTCCGGATCCGCGGGTTCGCGGCCGGCAGGTCGGTCCCCATGTAGTCCTTGAGCGGCCAGAACGGCAGCCGCGCGGCACCCGCCGAAAAGCGCGCGACCATGCCGAAGTGGGAGTATTCCTCTAGCTCCAGCGTCGCGGCGCCCTGCCGCTCCACGGCGCGTCGAAAGGCGTGTAGCGACCCGACGCCGGGGTTGCCGGCCCACGAGAAGACGAGCTTCCGGGCGCAGCCCGCGGCGATCATCTGATCGTAGATCAGGTCCGGGGTGAGGCGGGCGAGCGTGAGATCGCGCCGGCCCTGGCGGATGATCTCGTGGCCCGCGGCGAAACAGATGAGGTGCGTGAACCCCTCGATGACGACCGTGTCGCCATCGTGCACGAAGCGGGCGATCGCCTCCCGCATCGGCATGACCTTAGAGGCGTTATCCGTCATCCGTTGTCCGTCGTCCGTAAAGGCGGCTCCGGCGGTGGCATGGTCCTGTTGTTTACGGATGACGGATGACGGACGACAGATGACGTCTAGTCCGTCATCTCCCGCAGGCACGCGTCAATGATCCCCAGCGCGGTGTCCACGTCGTACTCGTCGATCACCAGCGGCGGGGCGAGGCGGAGCGAGCTCTTCCCGGCGCCGAGCAACAACAGGCCCCGCTTGAACGCCCGCTCCACCAGCTCGTGGGGGATCTCGGGCGCCGGCTCGCGGGTCTTGCGATCCTTGACGAACTCGACGCCGATCATTAGGCCGCGGCCACGCACCTCGCCGATCGGCGGGTACTTCTGCTGCAGGCGTTGCGCGCCCGCGAGCAATCGCTCACCCAGCGGCGCGACCTTGGGCAGCAGCTCGCGCTCCACGACGTCCAGCGTGGCGAGCGCCGCGGCGCAGCACACGGGGTTGCCGCCGAAGGTGCTGCCGTGGGCGCCCGGCTGCCACTTCATGATCGACTCCTTCGCGATGATCGCGCCGATCGGCATGCCGCTGCCGAGGCCCTTCGCCGCGAGCAGAATGTCGGGCTCGATGCCCTCGTACTCGCAGGCGAACATGCGTCCGGTCCGCCCGATGCCGCTTTGGACCTCGTCGCACACGAGCAGGATGCCGTAGCGGTCGCACAGCTCGCGCAGTGCCTTGAGGTATCCGGGCGGTGGCACGACATAGCCGCCCTCACCCTGGATCGGCTCGACGAAGATGGCCGCCACGTCCCTGGGATCGAGCCGTTTGGCGAACAGATCGTCCTCGATGGACGAGACGCACCGCATCGTGCAGGCGGGCTCGCCGCGACAGAAGTCGCAGCGATAGCGATAGCCGTAGGGAACGTGGTACACCTCGGGGAGGAACGGCGCGAAGCCGGCCCGCTGCACCGCCTTCGAAGCCGTGAGGCTGAGGCCGCCCATGGTGCGGCCGTGGAACGCGCCCGTGAACGCGATCAGCGCCGGTCGCCCGGTCGAGTGGCGCGCCAGCTTGATCGCGCCCTCGACGGCCTCGGTGCCCGAGTTCGTGAGGAACACCCGCTTCTTGCTCGGGCCCGGCGCCAGTGCCGCGAGCCGCTCGCACAACGCCGCGAAGCTCTCGTAGTAGAAGTCGCTGCCGCAGATGTGGAAGAACCGCCCCGCCGCCTCCTGCACGGCGCGCACGACCTGCGGGTGACCGTACCCGGTCGACGCGACGGCGATCCCCGCCATGAAGTCGAGATAGCGGTTCCCGTCCACGTCCTCGACCACGGCGCCCGCCCCGCGCGCGACGACGAGCGGGTACTCCTTCGGGTAGGATGTCGAGGCCCAGCGGTTCTGCCGCTCGACGACCGCCCGTGCCTTCGGGCCCGGTGGCGGCACGACGATCCGCGGATAGTCCCGCTTCATCGCGACTCCTCGATGACGGTCCGGCTCTGCTCCCGCATGAACTGCGCGACGTAGTACGGCCCGCAGCCACCCTTGCCACTCGACCCCGATCCCTTCCACCCGGTGAATGGCTGCGCCCCCGGCCAGGCGCCCGTGGTGGCGCCCGTCCGCTTATTCACGTAGCAAACGCCCGCCTCGATCTCGTTGAAGAACCGCTCGACGTCCTCGGGCCTGGTCGAAAAGATGCCCGCCGTGAGCCCGTACTCCGCCTTGTTGGTCTCGGTGATGGCCTGGTCGAGCCCCGACACCTCGCCGATCGCGAGCAACGGCACGAACAGCTCCTCGAAGAACAGCGACGACGCGAGCGGCAGCTCGACGATGGTGGGCGCCACGTAGTGGCCGCGGTCGAACGCGCCCCCCGTCAACCGGGCGCCGCCGAGCAGGATCCGCCCCTCCCGTCCGGCCCGCGCCGCGGCGCGCTCGAAGCGCGCCACGGCCTCCCGGTTGATCACGGGTCCGAAAAACACGTCGCGCTCGGTCGGATCCCCCAGGGTGATCGCTTTCGTCTTCGCGAGCAGCTTCTCGAGGAACGGCGTCTTGACCCGGCGGTGTACGTACACGCGCGACGTGGCGCTGCACTTCTGATTCTGCAGCCCGAAGGCCGAGCGCATCACCCCTTCCGCCGCGGCGTCGAGATCGGCGCTGTCCATCACGACGGCCGCGTTCTTCCCGCCCATCTCGAGCAGGCACGGCTTGATCCACTGCTGCGACAAGCCCTGGAAGATGCGCATCCCGACCGCCTTCGATCCCGTGAACACCACGCCGTCCACGCCGGGGTGGCGCCACAGGGCCTCGCCCGTCTCCTCGCCCGTGCCCGGGAGATAGTTGAAGGCGCCGGCCGGCACCCCCGCGTCGCGATACACCTCGTACAGCTCGAGGCCGGTCCAGGGCGCGTCTTCGGCCGGCTTGTACACGACGGTGTTGCCTGCGACGAGCGCCGCCGCGGACATCCCCGTCGACAGCGCCAGCGGGAAGTTGAAGGGCGCGATGCAGGCGAACACGCCGTAGGGGCGGAGCACGTCGGTGTTCCGCTCCACGGGCGTCACGCGCGCCATGGGGCGCACGAACCCGGTCGCGTCCTCCACCTGCTGGCAGTAGTAGTCGATCAGATCGGCCGACTCTTCGGCGTCGCCCATCGCCTCGAGCCGGCTCTTCCCGACCTCGAGGCTCATGATCGCGGCCAGCTCGAACTTG
>Ga0209469_1000420_pt1 | contig 26321 bp, 24 predicted proteins | sample GraSoiAngelo_123_FD_185880 | JGI IMG/M metagenome (GOLD analysis project Ga0209469, IMG submission 185880) | Grasslands soil microbial communities from the Angelo Coastal Reserve, California, USA - 14_0927_02_40cm (SPAdes) (version 2) | ecosystem: Environmental > Terrestrial > Soil > Grasslands ... | reverse complement strand
AAGGATTTGGGTGCGATCTGGAAAACCTATCGTCCGTGGCTGGTGATGGCGCCGATCGGGCTGCTGGTTGTTTTCGCGGGACGCGTCCCGGTCATTGTTGGGGTGACATTGCTTTCAATCTTTGGGTTCAAGGAATTCGCGCGCACTTCCGGACTATATCGCGACTGGTGGATGACGGGTGCCGTTTACGCCGGCGTCGTTGCGGTCGGCATTACATCCTGGATACCGCACCCGCGCGGCGAAGAGCCAGGTGCAGGCTGGTGTGGATTGTTTATGGCCGTGCCGGTTTTCGCTATCGCATTGATCCTGCTCATTCCGATCCTGCGCAACCGCTCCCGAGGCGAACTGCAAAAAATGTCATTGGGCATCATCGGGTTTATTTACATCGGTTGGATGTTCGGGCATTTGGGTTTTCTCGCGAACGCGACGAATGCCTACGGGTTTCTTTGTTACATCGTCTTCGCGACCGAATTGAATGACGTCGCCGCGTTTACATTTGGCAGATTATTTGGACGGCATCCGCTTCGCAGCGAAATCAGCCCGAACAAAACCTGGGAAGGCGCGCTTGGCGCGCTCGCGGTTTCGATGGTTTTGCCGTGGGTGCTGCGATTTTCGTTTCCATTTTTCGGTGCGACACAATTGATTCTTACGGGGTTGATCGTCGGAATCGGTGGACTGCTGGGCGATCTCTCCATCAGCCTGATCAAACGAGACATTGGAACCAAGGACATGGGCGCGGCGATTCCGGGGCACGGCGGAATCTTGGATCGCATCGACAGCTTGATTTATGTTGTGCCGCTGTTCATGCACATGGCGGGATATTATTACCGGTTACGATGAAAACCTGGCATCACGATTCCGCCTGCGAGCTCGACCAACCATTGGTTGATCGCTTGGGCCGATTTCCGCGCGAGCCCGACATGCTGGTTTACGGAGTGCGCGAGCTGATCGCATTGATCATCCGCGGATGGCTGCGCATCTATCACCGGTTCGAAATTATCGGACATCAGAATCTTCGGACCAACCGATCGCTCATTATCGTAGCAAATCATTCCAGTCATCTCGACACGCTCTGCCTTCTCGCCGCGTTGCCCCTGCGCAAATTGCATCGCGCTTTCCCGGTTGCAGCTGCGGATTATTTTTTCCAAAGCATGCCGCGCACTCTTGTCGCTGCCGTGGTTACCAATGCGCTGCCCTTTGCGCGCCGAGTTCGCGTGCGTCGGAGCCTCTCCATCTGCTCGGAGCTCCTCAACGATCCCGAAAATATCCTGATCATTTTTCCAGAAGGCACGCGATCGGAAACGGGCGAGACCCGGGAGTTCAAATCGGGAATCGGCGCCCTCGTCGCCGGGCGTGACGTCACGGTTCTTCCCTGTTTTTTGCAAGGCGCTTTTCGCGCGTGGCCGAAGGGCCGACGTCTGCCGCGTCCACAAAAAGTTAGACTCATTGTTGGCGCGCCTCGCAATTATTCGTCGCGCAACGCAAACAAGATCGAGATCTGCGCGATCGCAGCGGAATTGCATCGCGCGGTGAAGGAATTGGGAGAAAGCAATGGAAGCGACTGAGCATGCCATGACGAGTTGGGACGGCGCCGAGCTGTTCTATCGAGCGTGGATTCCTCGCGAAGCGACCGACAAAGCGATTTTACTTTTTCATCGCGGCCACGAGCACTCGGGTAGGTGGCAGCAGACAGTCGATTTACTCGGGCTTCAAGACATCGCCGTTTTCGCCTGGGACGCGCGCGGGCATGGGCGATCGTCGGGCGAGCGCGGCGCCGCGAATAATTTTGCTGACGTAATCAGAGATGTGGACGCTTTCGCGCGCCATATTTCCGAGCGTTACAAAATCCCTTTCGAGAACATGATCGTTCTCGCTCACAGTCTTGCTGCGGTCAGTGTCGCGGCCTGGGTGCACGATTACGCACCGCCGATTCGCGCAATGATTCTGGCTACCGCTGCGTTTCACGTGAAGCTTTACGTCCCCTTCGCCATCCCGTTTCTGCGAATGAAACAAAAACTGTTCGGCCCGGGCCAAGTGAAGAGTTACGTAAAATCGAAGCTCCTGACTCGAGACCAGGAGCAGGCTGCGCAGTACGACGCCGACCCGCTTATCTTCCGTCAAATTGCGGTCAATGTTCTACTTGATCTCAACGATACGGCGGACCGATTGGTTGCGGACGCGGGCGCACTCCAAACACCGACGTTGATGATCGGAGCCGGCCGTGATTGGGTCGTTAGCCTCAAAGCGCAACGTGAATTTTTTAACCGGCTTTCGTCGTCGTTAAAGGAAATGGAGATTTATCCTGCCGCTTATCACGCCATCTTTCATGACCAGGATCGACATCTGGTTGTGCACCGCGTGCGTAAGTTTGTTTACGAACGCTTCGCCGAGCCGATTACGCAGCCTTCGCTTTTGAACGCGGACCAGGTTGGCTACACATGGGATGAATATGAGCGGCTGAAGTCGCGCGGCGGAATGAAGTTTGCCGTGGCACGAGCTGGACTAAGAGCGGCTGGCCAGTTGAGCCGCGGGGTAGATCTCGGTTGGCGGAACGGCTTCGATTCGGGACTTTCGCTGGATTACGTTTACGAAAATAAACCGCGCGGATCGTTAGGCGTCGGTCGTTTGATCGACAAATCGTATCTCAACAGCATTGGTTGGCGTGGCATTCGGCAGCGCAAAGCGAATCTTAAGAAGGCGTTGAGAAACGTAATCGAAAAGCTTCGTCAGGAAGGGCGGCCGGTTCGCATTTTGGACATAGCTGCCGGGGCCGGGCGATATGTGATCGAAACGATGCACGAGCTTCCAGACATCTCGATAAATGCGACCCTGCGCGATTATGAACAGGAGAATGTCGATGCCGCGCGAGCGTTGGCGCAGGAATTCGGACTGGAAAATGTGATCGTGGAGCGAGGCGACGCATTCGACCGCGATTCGATTGCCGCAATCGCACCGCGTGCAACGATCGGAATCGTGTCCGGGCTGTACGAATTGTTTCCCAGGAATGAACCAGTCTTGAATTCACTCCGCGGGCTTGCCGGAGCCATCGAGCCGGGCGGCTATTTGATTTACACGAATCAACCCTGGCACCCGCAGGTCGAATTCATTGCGCGCGTGTTACGTAATCGGGAAGGGGAACCCTGGATCATGCGCCGCCGGACAACGGCCGAAATGGATGAATTGGTGTGCGTGGCCGGTTTCCGGAAAATAGCGATGGAAGTGGACCAGTGGGGCATGTTCACCGTGTCAATCGCACGGCGCGCGGAGCCTTAACATCGCGTGCACGTCTCTCGCCTTAAAGCGTTCGCGGTTTCTGCAGGACTGTCGGTCCTGTTTCTGGTCGTTTACAGCGGTTGCAATTGGATCACTGGGCAACGCGGCCAAGTCGGCTCGTTTTATTTTCAATGGGAGCGCGCCATCCCATTCGTTCCTTTCATGATTCTCCCATACATGTCGATCGACCTCTTCTTTATCGCGGCCCCGTTCCTTTGTCGAACGGACGAGGAGTTACAAATCTTTTCGAGGCGGGTCGTAGCCGCAATTCTCATTGCGGGCGTTTGCTTTTTGCTTTTTCCGCTGCGCTTTGCTTTCCCGCGCCCTCATGCTAGCGGATGGCTCGGCGCGATCTTTGATTGGTTTCGCGGAATGGATTCGCCCTTTAATCTTCTCCCGTCGTTGCACGCAGCGCTGCTGTTGCTCCTGATCGATCTCTACGGGAGAAATCTTCGCGGCGTTTTCTTGCTCGCGACGATGCTTTGGTTCTTTCTTATCGGTCTCTCGCCGTTGCTCACTTACCAACACCACGTCATCGATATCGTCGGTGGTTTTGTCCTGGCCGGGTATTGCTTCTACCTCTTTCGCGAGCCTTCGCGCGTGTTGCCAGTCGTGGTGAACCGTCGCATCGGTTCTTACTATACAGCAGGAGCGGCGGTCGTTTTACTCATGGGCGCGATGTTCTGGCCATGGGGAGCCCTGCTTCTTTGGCCAACGATCGCGCTCGGCATGGTGGCGATTGGATACTTCGGAGCCGGTCCGGTCATTTTTCACAAGACGAAAGGCAAGTTGCCGTGGAGCACGCGGTTTGTGCTGGCGCCTTGTTTGCTCGGTCAATATTTCTCTCTGCTGTATTACCGCAGCCGATGTCGATCTTGGGATGAGGTCACGCCGCGAATCCGGATCGGCGGTAAACTAGGGTCCCGCCTCGCGAACAAAGCTTTGCGCTCCGGAGTGACCGCCGTGCTCGATTTAAGCGCTGAGTTTGCTGAAGCTAAACCGTTCCGCAAAATCAATTATCGAAACATCCCCATCCTCGATTTAACAGCTCCCACTCAGGCGCAGCTCGCGGAGATGGCCGAATTCATCGGCAACCACTCCCGAAACGGCGGCGTCTATGTTCACTGTAAGATCGGTTACTCGCGAAGTGCGGCCGCGGTCGCCGCTTATTTAATAATGAGTGGGACAGCGAACACTGCGAAAGAAGCATTCGCGATCATTCGCCGGGCTCGACCGTCCGTTGTTATTCGGCCCGAAGTGATCTCCGCTGTGTCCGAATTCGGCCTTCGACTTCGTCATCCCCCAGTAGCACTGACTCTTTTCTCCTCGCCTTGAATCACGGCGCACCTACATAATCGCGAGAATCTTATGAACTACAACGAACTGATTCAGCTTTACTTCGAGCGCTCGAACGCGATGCAACAATATTGGAATCTCTACGTCATCATCGTTGGCGGCGTCCTCGCGTTCTCCTCGCTGCGCAAACAGCCGGCTGCAATTACGACCGCCCTCGTCTGCATTCTATTCGCCCTGTTCGCCTATAAGAATCTCGATGCGATGAAAGACACAACCGCGCAACGCTTCGCCACGATTGAGGCGATCAAACAATTCGATTCTGCCGGTGCGACTGTCCCGGTCTCGAAGCAAGTGCGCGATCTAATCGAGCCGACTCTTACACCCGCAACGTTTGGAAGCGTCAAAGCCACCCACATCATCAGCGACCTGCTTACCATTATCGCACTTTGTGCAATGGAGCTTCGAAGAAGAAGGCTCAAAGCGAGCCCGAGTATGCCTTGAAGCACTCGGATCGATTCAAGGCTCGCACGAGAATTCCACGACGATAATTTGCCAGGACGTCTACTTTGTGAGCTCTTCGACGGGCGCAGCGTATGACAGCAATCACGATGTTTCCTGAAACAATTTGTTCAAATCTGCAGACGCAGCGCCGTTCGCCAGAAGATTGAATGTGCCGTGTGCTTTGATCTCTTTGGCGGCGCGCAGAAATGTGCCCCATGCAGCGAGGGCAAGGCCGGAACCGACAGAGATGCGCCGCACACCCAGGTCAGCCAGTTGTGACAGTGAAAGCTGATGATTGAATCCAGAGACGAGGACATTAACTGGCTTCGGCGCGATGGTCTTCACGATCTGCGCAATCTCATCTGGTTTACTAACGCCTGGCGCGTAGAGGCAATCAGCGCCGGCATCAGCGTAGACAGCAAGCCGGTCGAGGACGGTATGAAATGGATCGGGATCGTGCACCAGCCACGCTTCACAGCGTCCGGTTAGCACAACGCCGCTTTCCGAAGCGTCAATCGCAGATCGCGCTGCCCGAATTCGATCGATAGCCAATTTTTTTTCGTAGAGCGGTTTGTCAGTGCGACCCGTACTGTCTTCGATTGATAAACCGGCAACTCCGGTTGAAACGCAAAGTCGCACATTGTTCGCCACGTCTTCTGGCTGATCGGCGTAGCCGGCCAGGAAGTCTGCGTTAACCGGCAGCGCGGTTACTTCCACAATTTCCCGGATGTGGGCAAGCATTTCATCGCGCGGCACACCGCCATCGGGTTTTCCACGTGAGAAAGCGAAGCCTGCTGAAGTTGTGGCAAGCGCTTCGAATCCGAGATGTTCCAAATAGATCGTCGTTCCGATGTCCCACGGATTTGGAAGCACGAAACATCCGGACTCGTGCAGTGCGCGAAATTTTTCAATGACAGAAGTTTGTTGTGCTGAAGTCATGTCGAAAATCTTATGCTACTTCGGCTCGCGCGCGAGTTTGGTAACTTAGGCATCTTGTCCGCCAGTCGGACGGACTCGTCCCGTGGCGAGCCTGATTCGTCGCGCAGGCTTCCCAGCCTGCCAGGCCTGCGGGCAAGATGCCCGCTCGACCTAACAGCCAAGATGGCTGTGTTACGGCTTCATGCGGATTTCCAAATCTTCCGTAACGGGCCTTCGGCGCCGTAAATCGGATCGTTCTCCGGCATTGGCAAGGCCGCAATATTGTGATCGGCTTTCGGACGCTCGCCCGAAGCACCACGAAGTAAATCCCAACGGCGACCCTCGGGGTAAGCTCCGACAACGCCAAAATCGTCGCTGGCACCAACGTTCTGGTGTGCCACACCGGCCGGGATGACTATCAGATCGCCCGCATGCACCTCGATGTTCTTGCCATGCTCGCCGCCGAGTCGAAGAGTGGCAGCGCCAGAATAAACACCCAGCACTTCATGCGACGTGCTGTGATAATGAGGAAAGGAATAGACTCCGTCTCGCCACGAGTTGGTCCAGTCGTTACCGGCAAAACGTTGTTCGAAAATAGAACTAGGATCTTTGGCGTCGGTCGTGATCGCGTGTCGATAGACCAGCAAGGGCAGGCGACTATTTGGGAAAATACCGTCGTCGTTAAAATTCAATTGCTCCGGTTGAATGAAATCTTGCTGTTGGATCATAAGGGGTGTCTCTGTTCACATAACGCAAGAAAAGGCGAAGGCGGCCGTGGTAGGAGCAAAATTGTGATAGCTCCTGTAGTAGCCGCCTCGTTGTGTCGAGGAGCTCCTGCGGTGTCGCCCATGACAGCACAGCGACACAGCGGCGCTGTGGCTACAGTATCTATGTGACCTAGAAAATAGAACGCAGCACACCACCTTCTACACGCAAAGCAGCGCCGTTTGTGGCGGACGACAAAGGACTCGCCACAAATGCAACCAATGCTGCTACTTCCTCAATTGTAGCAAATCGTTGCAGCAGCGAGCTTGGTCTAACTGAACTAAAGAAATCCTTTTCTATTTCGTCAGGCGTGATCCCCTTCGTTCTTGCAACATCGGCGATAAATTGTTCGACGCCTTCGGATCGCGTTGGACCGGCCAGGATTGAATTTATTGTGACACCAGTGCCCGAAGTTGTTTCCGCCAAGCCGCGGGCCAACGCCACCTGCATCGTCTTGGTTACACCATAATGAATCATCTCAACCGGAATGTTCACAGCGGACTCGCTGGAGATGAAAATGATGCGACCCCAGTTGGCGGCCTTCATGCCCGGCAGGTAGTGCCGGCATAGCCGCACACCGCTCATAAAGTTTGTCTCGATGATGGAATGCCAATCGTCGTCGGTGATTTTGTCGAACGGTTTCGGCTCGTACACGCCAATGTTATTGACAAGAATATGTAGTGAAGGCAGAGCCTCGATGCATTTCGCGCTGCCCCGCGCCGTTGCGAGATCGGCAACCATGCCGCTGACTTTTGCGTCGCCGATTTCCTGTTGAATCGTTTTGACGGCGCCATTGACTCGATTCTGAGTACGGCCAGTAATAACAACGGACGCTCCTTCCCGGGCCAGGGTGCGAGCAATCGCAAAGCCGATACCAGCAGTCGATCCAGTAACCAACGCTTTCTTTCCGTTTAATTGCAGGTTCACAGGTTCAGTAACTATCGAACTTCTGGGTGAAATGTCTTCCCTAACTCCATTTCAACGCCACCTTAGTCTTCGTTTTGTTAGGCCACAACTGGCCGAGTCACTCTGAGCCTCGGATTACCGAACTGGAAGTGAGCACCACCGGTGGCGCCCACCTCCATTTGTTTCGCGTCCGATTATGAAGAAGAGAACGTGTGTTGTCATCACCTGATTCCAAGCGATTGGAGCGTCGCCGCATCCACCGTCCCCGTGACGCTCAGGTTGCGGTCTTCCTGATAACGGGAAATAGCGGCCTCTGTTTGGTCGCCGAGGGTTCCATCGATGTCGCCGTTATAGTAGCCAAGCTTCGCAAGCTCCGACTGAACCGCGCTCACGGTTGCGTTGGCCGCGGGCTGACCCGAATCGGAATAAGCTGGCTGATCATCATCGCTATATGGGGAGTAGTTATAGTAGCTGTAGGGATTACCAGAGTAGTCACCAGAGTAATCATAGGGACTGTAGCTGTTGTAATCGTACGGGTAACCGTAGTCGTAGGCGTAGTAAGGATAGTAATCCCATGGGTAAAGTCCCCACCAGAAGCCGTCAACAAAAACAAACACCTGGTTGTTATGAAAGTGGGCGTGATGTCTGTCCCAATCGCGATGCCAGTTGGCGTCATGCCGCGCAAACGCGCGGTTTCTGAGAAATGACTGACGGTTTGCCGAAGTCCGCGGATCCGAACCCCGGTTCCGCCCTGCAATTGAACCAACGCGATTTGATTGACGGTTTGTCGTGGGCGCGATTGAGCCCACACGACTTGGTTGGCGATTTGCCGCAACCACTCTCCCATCATATGGGCTTGTGGACCGACCGACTGAGCGAGCGATGCCCTGCGGCCGCACGGCAGCCATGCGAGCACCACCATATTGGAATCGAGGTGCGGCACTTGGTCTATCGACACTTCTGCCGGCAAAGTATGCACCCCGGAAAGCCGGTGCTCCTCGAACGCCACCGTAAAGGGCTGGCGCGGCACGAGAGCCGCCACCGGCACGGCCGCCTCCGCCAACGTGCCCGCCGCCACTATAACCGCCTCCGCCGCCACGAGGATCCGCCCACGTTGGCTGACTAAGGCTGACAAAAGCGATACCTGCTAAGCCCAATAGCGTAATTGTTTTCATGACATTAAGATCATAGCCGATACCCTCTGCTGCTATTGCGATTCGGTGGGATTTTGCGGTGCTACGGAAGAGTTGAGCCTCGCTCCCTCCTTTGGGGGAGGCCGCGGAATGGGATTATCGTCCCCGGCGAGTAACGTCACCTAATGACGAAGCACGAATGACGAATGACGAAACCCAAAATAATGAGAACACGACTGAGTGCGTGTTAGGATTCGTAATTCGGCCGATTAGCGAAAAGCTTTTGGCTGCGCGGAGAGATGCTCCTCGATCGTGTTGATCAACTCTGGAATGCTAATTGGCTTGGCAAGAAATGGATGCCCGTCGATGTGTACGCCAGCCTTGGCTTCGGTCGGCGTAACGAGTGCCGTGAGGAAAATGATGGGTGTGTTTTGCAATTCGGGGTCGGTCCGAATTTGTGCTGCGATATCCCCTCCGTCTGTCTCTGGCATCACTATATCGAGGAAGATCAGATCCGGCAGAAAATTCCGGGCGGTCTGATGAGCCCTCGTAGAGTCGTTCTCTTCGAAGACCAGATAGCGCCCTGTCTTTTCGAGAAGAATTTTGACAAGATGAGTAGTGTTCTTGTCGTTATCAACAATCAGAATCCGCCGCGCGGAATCGCCAATTGAATCTAGCCAGGAGAAAGCGACATCCGTGTCCCTGGGAAGGAAGTCTACTTCGATTACCTTGTTCATAGCTTGTTTGAGGATGTTGTTATCTTGTTGGCTTCCTAGCTCGTCAGCCATGTAACAAACCAGGCGCCGAGAAATCCAATTATTAAACCGATCAAAGGGCTGGAAACGGCGAACCAAAGCGGAATTGCCTCGCGTAATGGAAGTGCATCTCGTCGTCGCAGATGCCAGTGTGCGTCTGTGATTTGAACTGTTGAATGGCCCGATGCTTCCTGCGGCACTAATCGATCAAGGGAGTGAGTGGCTTTCATGCCTTCAACACTCGATGACGATTCCGTTCCGGCTAATGCGCGTGTGTGGGATTTTGCGATGCCACCGAAGAGTTGGTTGATGCTCCCTCTTTCGAGTGAGAACGGGTTGGTAAGCTTCGTGAGACCCATATCGTAATAAGGGAACGCAAACTACTTGGTAGGGCGCGACCGCCGGGCGCGCCGCGAACGGCGGACGGCCTGGCAGTCCGTCCCTACCTTCACCAGATTGATTCTGATTAGCGATAACCGCTGGAGACGACCAGCGTTTCGCCAGTGATCCAGCCAGCATCTGGTGAAGCAAGAAACACGACGACAGGAGCAACGTCGTCTGGCTTTCCGATTCTTCCAAGCGCGCTTTGTGCCTCAAACAACTTTTGGAAATCGCTTCCAACGAAGCCGCCTGCGTGAAGGCCTTCGGTTTCCACCATGCCCGGATTGATGGCGTTCACGCGGATTTTGCGCGGTCCAAGCTCCTTTGCCAGCGATTTGGTGATCGTATCCACGGCTGCTTTGGTCGCGCTGTAAACTGATGCGGTCGGCGGCGCCGACATGCTGGCGCTAGAGCTGATATTAATTACACTTCCGCCTTCGGGACCGAAGTACTTCGTTGCTTCCTGAATTGCTAAAAGTAAACCGAGAACATTCACGTCGAAGTGTTTGTGGAAATGTTCCTCGGTGACATTCTCCAGCGGAAGAAACTCGTAGACGCCGGCGTTATTAACGAGGATATCAAGCCTGCCCGAAGGCTTTTTTCGCTTCGGAAAAGAGACGTTCAACTTCGGCCTTTTTAGCCATGTTCGCGCGGACAGCGACTGCCTTTCCACCCTGTTTTGTAATTTCGTCCACGACCCGATCGGCTCCTTCCTTGCTAGAGGAGTAGTTAACCACCACGGCGGCGCCTTCGGCAGCGAGATGTTTGGCGATCGCAGTCCCGATTCCTTTTGACGCGCCCGTTACAATTGCAACTTTCCCATCAAGCTTGCCCGCCATAGCCTTGGCGAAGGTGGGTTTTTTCGTATTCGTTTTCATAGCATTTCGTTTTCTTTCTATTGATATCTTAACAGCAAAGGCAACCGATCTGCCTTCGGCGGAGCATCTGGTTAGCGCCAAAGGCGCTATCTCATTGCTAGCCTGGCATCTCGTCCCAGGAATCTGATTACCCGGCCAACCAAGCGCTGAAAGTGCGATTCAAGTGGCTCGCCCAACTCGTGGCGGAAGTGAGTCGCGCTTTCAGCGCTGCCGTTTTCAGGGACTCTAGGAATCCTGGGGCTTTGCCCCAGGCTTGACGTGATTGTCGCGCCTTTGGCGCTAAACAAGTGCAGGGCGGCGGACTCTGAGGACGACGAAAGACCGAGCAATTCAGCAAGACGAGATTCATAGGATTCGCAGGTAAGACAACCTCCGTTGGGCTCAATTCAAATCTGGATGCTGAACACGGAGAGCGTCATGAATTTCCTGTTGGAGTTTGAAGAGGCGCGTCTGACTACCGTTCGTCATCTCATTATTTGCGTTGTCTTCGTCAATCGTCATTTGTTCCAAGCCACCTGTAAATTGTCATTCTGAGCGAAGTGAAGAATCTCAGGGGACTTGTCGATCGATCCCAACGGCAATAAATCCGAGATGTTTCGCTTCGCTCAACATGACAAATCGTTTAAAAAGTGAGTTGTTGTCATGCGTTGGCTAACTCGTTCATGGTAGAATCGTCAAGATTGAGAAGCGCCGCAGCGGTGTTTTCTTCGAGATGTTTTACTTTTGAAGTTCCAGGGATCGGCAGCATTACGGGAGACTTGTTGAGTAACCACGCCAGAGCTACCTGCGCAGGCTGACCGCCGAGCTGCCTGGCGACCCTTGTTAATACTCCGTGCGGTTTCGCGAGATCGCCAGTCGCGAGCGGGAACCAAGGGATGAACCCGATATTGTTGCGCGTGCAGTAGTTTAAGACATCCTCGGAATCGCGGTGCGCGAGATTGTATTGGTTTTGCACGGTGGCAACTGGAACGATGCGACGCGCTGCTTCGATCTCGGTAACGTTCACTTCTGAAAGTCCAACATGCCGGACCTTGCCTTCCTTCTGAAGATCTCGTAGGGCTGCAAATTGATCGTCGGCCGGAACCTTGGGATCGATGCGATGCAACTGAAACAAATCAATACTCTCGACGCCTAGGCGTCGCAGGCTCATCTCGCATTCCTGTCGTAAGTAATCAGGTCTTCCTAGCGGAACCCACTTGCCAGGGCCAGGTCGGGTAAGACCCGCCTTCGTAGCGATAACAAGTCCTCGTGGGTAAGGATGCAATGCTTCGCGAATCAACTCTTCGCTCACATACGGTCCGTAGGAATCCGCCGTATCGATGAGGTTGATGCCGAGCTCGACCGCTCGGCGCAAGACTGCGATCGCTTGCGCTCGATCAGCTGGCTCTCCCCAAACGCCAGGACCTGTCAGCTGCATCGCGCCGTAGCCTAACCGGTGGACCGGAAGGTTACCACCGATTGCAAACGTGCCGCTCCTCGCAGCAGGTCTCGTTTTAACACTTGCCGCAGGAGTTAGTTTAGGAGGTCCCATGTGGTGCTGAATAACGTCGATAGTCTTGCTCATATATGTCCCTGTTATTCTTCTTCTCCCCTCTTTGTCTTAGTCTTACTAGTGCTTGTTCAAGCCGGAGCTTCGTACGTGCCAGGACTCTTAGGAGTAGCACGCCACTCCGGTTTGCGCGCCCTACTCGCTTTCGCCAACGCGTTTCGCACACCATCGGCGTCGCTATCAAATCCGAGCTCATCAATTAGACGCAGCACAACCGCCTTCGCTGCGGGATCGTCACCGGCGACGGGTAAGGCAATTCGCCCCGGGCTGCCTGGCGGCCGCCCCAATTCGTAAAGGTGCTCGGCATAAGTGGTGTTGAACGCTTTAACTACGGGACGACCGAGTTGCTGTTCTACCCAGCGACTTTCGGTCATGCCTTTTTCGATTCCATCAATGCGACCGTCACGTTGCTGCGGATAATAGTTGCCTGTGTCCACGACGACCACGTTCTTTGGCGTTTTCGCGAACAAACCGGCTGGCAAGGATGAGATGTTCCTTAACGGGATGGTCACAATAACTACCTCACCAGCCTGAGCCGCTTGCTCGACTGTGACCGGAGTCGCGCCAGTCTCTGCTGCCAACTCGGCCAGTGTTTCAGGTCCTCTCGAATTTGCGACGAAAACCTTGTGCCCAAGCGCACTGAAACGACGAGTCAGTGTTCCGCCAATGTTGCCTGCTCCAATAATCCCGATTTTCATAACCTGTCTTCCTATTCAACTTCGTATCATGTCAAGTCTCTTGACGTTCAAGTTAGATGAAATCTCCCGCCATTGCCCGTGCGAGAGATTTTTCGGTATCCCAAAAGTGACAATCTTCTTGTCACGCTGCATCGCAGGAGATCGGTTTTGCAATTTAGTCGCGCGGGAGAAAAGAAGCCTTTTGATCCGGCGGAGGGTTTGGCTTCATAGTTTTTCCATTTTTGCGGCGCCTGGAAGATTGGATGACCGTTCCGTTGGGACCAACAGCTGCGGTCCGCGGATCGCTCGTGTGGCTTGCTCGAGCAGGTCTATTCTTACGTTAAATTTAATCTGATCAAAGATTAGAATTTCGGTGGCAACAAGCCAGATGGTGAAACAAACCATCACGGTACGGAGCGGGAATGGATTGCGGCGGGAGATCGCTGCTCCAGGCGCACTCGGCAAATCGCCGTTTCCAAAAGTCCGATTAGCTATGGCGCGATCAGCGTCCGTTGCTTCTTCGATTGGGATGTTCATTTTCATGGTTGAGGATACATGGGGACGACAGAGGGCTGCTATTTCGCATTCGCGAGATTTTCCAGTATCACCGGCGAGGTCATTTGTTATCCCTCCTTGGAGATAAAGGTAAAGGCCACCATCTCGCCATGTGAATGATAGCCCGACCTTGTGCCCGTTGGGCTATAGGCCGAAAGAGGGAATCGCAATCCTTTCTTGCGTAGCACGGCAAAATCCAACGCACGCGCCGTGGCAACAGAAGGACGCCCTCCATAGAGTGTGAGTGTGAAAGCAAATATACCAGCGATTATCGCGTTCGTGCTCTGGTTGCTGTTTGTTGCGTCAAACGCATTCGCGGTGTTCAAGCCACCTTACCCGTTGAAGGCGTATCCACCAGATGAGACAATCGTTGTTACTGGTGGTTACGGAGAAGATGCCGTTGGCACTGCAAATCAGCGGAAGTAGTAACAAGATCACGGGAAACACAGCCATTCTAGCTGTGAGACCGGCCGGCACTCTGCCTGTCGTGCAAAACGAGCAGCCATGTGAGACCCGCGTTGCGTGATAGGCAGAATGCCTGTCTGCAATCGCCACGTCTCTACGTTTTGACTGCAGGCTCAGGCTCGCTCTTCGGCTTCATAACTTGCGGCGCTGCCGTTTTTTCTTTACGCCCGGCAAAGAGCCGCTCGATCACATAAAACGTTACTGGGATAAGGAAAATTGCGATCCCTGAGGCGGCGATCATACCGCCAATGACGGTCGAGCCCAGTACGCGTCGCGCCACTGCGCCGGAGCCGGTTGCGAACCAAAGCGGTAAACATCCAAAGATGAAGGCGAACGATGTCATCAGGATCGGCCGGAGACGCAAGCGTGCGCCTTCGAGTGCGGCGTCGAGGAGTGGTTTGCCTTTCTCGTATTCGTCTTTGGCGAATTCGACGATAAGGATGGCGTTCTTTGCCGCGAGACCGATGAGCATGATCAACCCGATTTGCGCGTAGATGTTGTTTTGCATTCCGCGCAACCAGAGCGTCGCGAACGCGCCGAACACGGCGACCGGTGTTCCGAGCAATACACTGAATGGCAACGACCAACTTTCATACAGTGCAGCCAGAATCAGGAACACGAAAATGAGCGACATTCCGAACACCACCGTCGGCGAAACGCCTTGCTGCGCTTTCTTCTCCTGATACGAGATGCCGAGATAATCGTATCCCATTTCATTAGGCATGGTTTGTCGGAAAACTTCTTCGAGCGCGTTCATCGCCTGATTCGAGCTATAACCCGGCGCAGCCGCCCCGTTGATTTGCGCAGAGCGATATTCGTTATACCTGAGCGTGAATTCCGGACCCGCGATGTCTTTGACTGTCGCGATGGCGTCAAGCGGCACGGGGTCGCCGTGCGCATTGCGAACGAAGAACTGACCCACATTCTTCGCATCGGTACGGTAATCGCCTTCCGCCTCAATGTAAGTTTGCCACGTTCGGCCGAAGCGGTTGAAGTAATTCACGAAAAATCCGCCCATGAACGTCTGCAGCGTTTGATACACCGAGGCGAGATCGATTCCCTGCTTGATCACTTTGTCCCGATCCACATCGACGAAGATCTGCGGGACGTTCGGCAGAAACGTCGGAATAAGGGTGGCTAGCTCCGGCCGTTTACGCGCCGCGTCGAGAAACGTGTTCACGTTTTGAGCGAGAAAGGCGACGTCTTTGCCGGCGCGATCTTCCAATATGAATTGGAATCCGCCGGAAGTGCCCACGCCCGGAATCGCCGGCGGCGGAAACGCGAAGGCCAGACCTTCGGTAAGACCGGCGAGCTGTTTGTTAATGTTGGCCTTGATCACGGTGTACTGTTCTTCCGGCTTGGTCCGTTCGCTCCAGGGCTTAAACGTGACGAAGAAGAACGCGCTATAAGTATTTTGCACGAGACTGAGCAAACTGAATCCGACCACGCTGGTTGTGTACCGGACGCCCGGAATTTTGCTGAGAATCTCTTCGATTTTGCGAGACGCGGCATCGGTTCGTTCGAGCGATGCGGCGTCCGGTAATTGCAACGCGAGAAATACGTAGCCCTGGTCTTCTTCCGGCAAAAAGCCACTCGGCAGTCGCGATCCAAACAGTCCCGCGCCGAAGGCGAGCAATGCGAGCAACGCGAAGCTGAGCACCGCTTTTCGAATGGCGAGGCGCGACCAGTTTACATATCCGTGCGTCGCGCTGCCGAACACCCGATTGAACTGATCGAAAAACCAAGCGAGGGGGCCGCGCGTCTTTTTTCGCGGCCGCAGCAAGATCGACGAGAGCGCCGGACTCAGTGAAAGCGCATTGAAGGCGGAGAAGATGACGGAGATCGCGATCGTTAGGGCGAACTGTTGATACAAACGTCCGGTGATCCCGGGAAGAAACGCCGTGGGAATGAAGACCGCAGAAAGAACAAGCGCGATGCCGATCACCGGGCCCGACACTTCGCGCATCGCCTGTAGCGTCGCTTCGCGCGGCGTCATTCCTTCTTCAATGTGACGCTCGACTGCTTCGACAACGACGATTGCGTCATCGACCACGAGACCGATCGCGAGCACGAGACCGAAAAGTGAGAGCGTATTGATCGAAAACCCGAACAAGGGAAACAATACGAACGTGCCGATCAATGACACCGGCACAGCGCACAGTGGAATCAATGTCGCGCGCCAGCCTTGCAAGAAAATGAAGACAACCAAGACGACGAGCGCGAGCGCTTCAAACAACGTCTTCAAAATTTCGTGCATGCCTTCGGTGACCGAGAGCGTTTGATCCAGCGAGACGGCGAAATCCATGTCCGCCGGAAAACGTTGCTTCGCTTCCGCCATGACTTGCCGCACACCCTGCGCGGCTTTGACCGCATTGCTGCCCGGCAACTGATAACATGCGAGAATGGCGGCAGGCTGTCCGTTGAGTCGGCCTTTCAAGTTGTAAGTTTGCGCGCCGAGATCGATCCGTGCGATGTCTTTCACTCGCACAAAGGAGCCGTCAGGATTTGCCCTAACGACGATCTCGCCGAATTCTTCCGGGGTTTGCAATCGTCCCTGCGCACGGACGGTGTAGGTAAATTTCTGTCCGCTCGGAATCGGTTCGCCGCCGATCTGCCCAGCGGGATTCACCGTGTTCTGTTTTTGCACTGCGGTGATAATGTCGGGAACGGTGATGCCGAGCTTGGCCAGTTGATCGGGCTTCACCCACAACCGCATTGCGTATTGACCGGCGCCGAACACCTGAACAATGCCAATTCCAGGAACGCGCGTCAGTTGATCGACCAGATTGATGTAGCCGTAGTTGGCGAGAAAAACTCCGTCGTAGCTGCCTTTCGGCGAATAAAGCGAAATGAGCATCAACGGCGCAGTCGTCGATTTTTTAACGGTCACGCCATAGTTGTTCACGTCGGGCGGCAATTGCGATTGTGCTTGCGAGACCCGGAGCTGCGTCAGGACTTGATCGATGTTCGGATCGGTGGCGATGTCGAAATTCACGATCAATCGGATGTCGCCACTGTTCGCGTTGATCGAGTACATGTAGTTCATGTTGTCGACGCCGCTCATCTGCTGCTCGATCGGCGCCGCGACCGATTGCTCGATCGTGAGCGCGTCCGCGCCGGTGTAGTGCGTTTGCACTTGAATCTCCGGCGGGGCGATTTGTGGATATTGCGCGATCGGCAGCGCCAGAATGCACACGCCGCCGATGAGCGTCATCAGAATCGCGATTACGATCGCGACAATAGGCCGCCGGACGAAAAACTCGGACATTTCTTAGGGCTTTTTTTGCTGGTCCGCTTTTGAAACAAACGCGTCGGCGGGAGGAGTCCAGTCTTTTGCGGTGACTGTCGATCCTTCGCGCGCTTTTTGGAGTCCTTCCACAACAACTTTGTCGCCTGGCTTCAAACCTTCCGTGACTTCCCACATCGCGCCGATACGCTCGCCCATTTTCACCGGACGAATGCTGACCTTGTTGTCCTGATCGACAACCGCGATTTGAAAGTTGCCCTGCAACTCGTTCACCGCTTCCTGCGGAATCACCATCGCGCCTTTTTTCATGTCGGCGACGAAACGCACCTTTCCGAACTGTCCGGGTCGCAAAATGTTTCCCGGATTCGGAAACGTCACATAGTAGCGGATCGATCCAGTCTTCGGATCCAGGCTGCGATCGAGCGCATAAAACTTACCTTTATGCGGATACACCTCGCCGTTGCCGAGGAGCAAGTCGAAGTCGAGGGTTTTTATGTAAGCATTGCGCTCAGTTGCATCAGGATGGCGCGAAACGAAATCGGTGAACGGCCCTTCGCCCGCAGTCACGACAGCTTTGATCGGATCGATTTGCGATACGGTTGTGAGCGGTCCCGTACTTGGCCCGACCAGATCGCCAACCTGCGCGATTGCGAACCCAGCAACACCGTCGATCGGCGCGGTGATCTTTGTGTATCCAAGATTGAGCTGCGCTTGTTCCACGGCCGCTTCATCGGCTTCAACGTTTGCTCTGCTTGAACCGGCGGCTGCAATCGCAGTGTCTCGCTCTTGGTCGCTGATCACTTTTTTCTTAAACAAGTCGAGCGCGCGCTTTTCGTCTGCATCACCTTTGACCTGGTTGGCTTGGTCTTTTGCCAAAGTGCCCTTCGCTTGTGCTAATGCAGCCTCGAACGGGCGCGGATCAATCTGAAAAAGGAAGTCACCCTTCTTTACCACGCTACCCTCCTGGTAGTCGCGTGAAATAAGGTAGCCTTGTACCTGTGCGTTGATGTTGGCGTTGATGAAGCCATCCAGCGTGGCCACGCGTTCCAGCACACGCGGCACATCTTGCGGTGTGACGGTTGTAACGAGTACTTCCGGCGCGTTTGGAGGGGCCTGAGCTGGCTTGCGCGAACAACCGGTAACGAAAGACACATAAATCAGCAGCGCGGCGAGAACAGCAAACCGTTTCATCAATTTATTATCGTTGATTGTGAACTGAACTGTCGAGCGCAGACCCCCCTAGGACTGTTCTTTATCTTCGCTGTCGCGCAAATGCCCATCAGTATTTCGACGAACTCGCGCGTAGTCTCATTTTTCGAGCGGCGTTAACAGTTCCTTTTCGTCCGTATCGACCACGAACACCGCCAGCAGCTTCGCGGCTTCGGTCTTGCTCGCGTTCTCATCAACAGTGTGCCGATCACCAGGCATCTCGGAAAAGTTCTGTCCGGCGCGATACGTAACAACCGGCCCGTTATTGACCGAAGTTCGAATGGCTCCTTCCAAAACCGTTGCGTAGATGAAAGCAGACTTGGGATGCGTATGGCCCGGCGACGCATCTCCGGGGCCGTATTCGACAAGCACAGCCTTGATGCTCTTGCCAGGCACATTCGGCAGAGCATGCTCGTAGACGAGCGTGGCCTTTGGATGTTTATCAGCGGCCATGCCTGAGCCCACGCCGAGAATGGCGACGACTGCGCAAACAATGGGTGCGTAGATGAAGCGAGACAGCTTGTTTGGTTCTGAAGTTTGGATTCGTTTCATTGATATCCTTTCTGCTATGTGAGTTTGGTTGAGGTTTGGGTTGTGATAAACGGTTCAGCGCTGTGCAGCCGAACGGCTAAGCCAGTCTGCGAAATGGCAGGAGCCGAGCAGCGCGTTTTCGCCCGGGACGAGGCTGCGTTTCTCAAGCGTCGTGCCGAAGTAGCGGGCTTGCTCCTCCGTTACGACAGAGCGGGGATCGTGATGCGCCACGAGGTATTCGCGCACCAGCTCATCAAACGGGACAGCATCAGGCCCGGCGATCTCGATGGTTCCATTCAACGGTTTCGCGAGGGCGATTTTGGCAAGGTTAGCGGCGAGATCGTCCGAGAAAATGGGCTGAAACAACACCGAGGGCAGGTGAACAGTCTGCCCGCTGGTCGCCTCATCAGCGATGCGCCCAACGAACTCAAAGAACTGCGTCGCGCGGACAATCGTGTAAGGAATTGGCGAAGCCTTGATCAGTTTTTCCTGAGCCACCTTCGCGCGCAAGTATCCGCTCGCGGGAAGCCGCTCGCTGCCGACGATAGAGAGCGCGACGTGGTGACCCACGCCGGTTTTCGCCTCAGCGGCGAGGACGTTGCGGGTCGAAGTTTCGAAGAATTCAATTGCGGCCCTGTCTTCGAACGAAGGAGAATTCGTAACGTCCACCACTACCTGCGCTCCAGTTAGAGCATCAGTCAAACCTTCTCCGGTAATCGAATTGATGCCGTGCGAAGGAGATGCCGCAACGACTTCGTGGCCGCCTGCACGGAGGAGGTTCACGACTTTGCTTCCGATGAGCCCGGTGCCCCCAAGGACGACTATTTTCATATTTTTGGTTTCAAATGTTTTCTCGTTCATGATGACGACATCATAGTAGCGTTATGGCTGCCGTGTAGTCAGGAGTTGTGTATACGGTCATGCGAGATTTGCATGAGACGCTTTGAAGACCTCACCATGCCGTTTCGAAAAACAGGGATCCACCGATCGGGTGGTTAGGATTACCTTTCTAAGAGGCTTATTTGCCAATCGCGGCCTTCCCAGCGCTGATCGCGTTTCCAAAAGAATGTAAAGGTAAACAGTGAACCGGCCGGCCAATCTGCGGTTCGAAAGTCTGCGAACCAGAGGTTCAATCTGCTTTCGTGAATTGCGTCCAAAAGATTCGTACGCGTGCCGCCATCGATTGACCAGACGACCGTTGCCTGGGCAGCAATGATAATGCGCAAAATTTTTCCGCGAGACATGCGCCGCATGGGATAGCGCAGAGTCCAGATCTCGTAATCGCTCCGCGCCGGGTGCAACACATAGCGCTGATATGCCGGTTCTACGCAACCAAGGCAGATGCCATCATGGCGGCTGCGCACCATGGAAATATATTCGGCATGCGACCAACACAGCGGCATTGCCGCACCGGTTGGGCAGCCGCGTTTCATATGGGCATCTGGCAAATCAGGTCCGTCCCATAACTGTTCGGTGAGCATTCCACCCTGATTGGCGAAATTTTCCATTGCTGTGATAAACGGCTTTGGATCGCGTGTGGCCGCCAGTTCGTAATGACCGCGTTCGCCGGTTAGAATCGGCCAGCAACGTCCGACGCCTGTACCGTCGAAAGCACCGCCGTCATCTTTTTGCCCGTAACCGTCGTGATTGTAACGACGCCAACATGGACCCTGTGGCAGATCATATTTGATCACGCGATCTATGACTTCGATCGAATCGCGAATGACCGGATCGTTGGCGTCGCGAATCCCGAATCGCACCAAGTGAAGAAAATCGCCGCCGACCACATTTCGCGCCGGGTGCAGACCGCCGCCGTTGGCGAGCTGAATCATTGCTGTATTCGGATCGGGATGAGGATCAGGCGCCTTAGGATCGGTCGGATTGATGCGAATATAGTGATGAGGGAATCCCTCGACTAGTTCACCCTGCGTTGTGACTGTCCATTCTTCGACGTGCGCCGCCAGCCAGTCGGCGTATGCGAAAACAAAATCCGCAGCCGCGGTTTCGCGGTATTCCGTCGCCCACTCAGCTGCACACACGAGAGCGGCAATTACGGTGGCGAGGGTCGAAGGCGAATAACCGGCGTTTTCTTCCCATCGGTCCTGGCTGGTAACTGGGCCTTGCAGGATCAAGTGTGCGGCAGCGCGCACAATCATCGTGCGTGGATTAAACAAGCCGAGCGCGTCTTGTTTGTGCAAACGCCATGCCAGTAATATTGGCGCGGCAATCTGGTCGAGTTGCAGGCCAGACCAATAAGCGGTCCCATCGATCCAACTATTCTGAGGAAAAGTTCCATCCGGTCGCTGAATGGCAGCCAGCCAGATCAACGCGCGCAGAGGCGTGCTCGTCTGCCCCGTGGCGAGAAGTGCTGTTGCGCTTTGTACCAGGTCGCGGGTCCACACCAGATGATAACCTCCCAGATCGTTGTCGCCCTTGGTTTCGCCCCAGGGGATACTCATCGATGCAACAATCGCGCCTTGAAAAACTTTGTCTTCATGCGCAGTCAGCACACAGCGGCTCAACCGATACATTCCGCCGCCGTCGGAGGTGTCGGCGCTGAAATCGAATTTTGGATTCACAACCGCGCGCTGCCATTGGCGGACATACGCCTGACGGTGTGACTCGAATGGCTCGGCCAGCGATTGGAACAACTTCGCGGTTGTACTTTGGTAACTGCGGCCGAATGCGACAGCCATTGTGAATTCACCGGTGCCTGGAAGATTGATTTCCCCGGTCAACGCGATGTTGCCCTCCTCGGCTGTGCGAAACTCCCAGTCCATTTGGAAATTGTCCATGAGATCCTGCCAACCATCGCTGAAACCGACGTAACCGACCGAGCGGCGAGAAAAACCGGTGCTGCACGCCATGATCAGGTGAACGTCTTTCCGCTGAGCGCGGATGAGTTTGATACCGCCAACTTCAACACACCACCCGGAGTTGCCGGCGCCAAAGCCGGCAATGTGAGGAGCTAGTAATGCGTAAAGTTGCAACTTCCCAAGTAGTGATTCATCCAGCACTTCTACTTTGGTATGAACGAGCAGCACCGACTGATGCGGATCTGCGAAGACATGTTTTATGACACGATAGCGTCCTTTCGGTTCCGAATTCGTGAGACGGTAAAGAAGGCAATCACGCTCCGGGTAATCGATCGTATGAATCAGGTCGCGTTTTTCCTCGTGGCAAAATGTTTCGCCGTCGCTTATGAGAAACTGAAAGTCGCGCGTGTTGGGTTGATCGACGTGTGGATAATAAATCTCGTTCACGATGCCATGACTCAGTGTGAACCAAACACGGCAGCTCGTATGATAGGCTGTCCCCACGCCTTCTTTGGCGCTCGAAGTCCAGCGCGGCTCGATTCCAGGCGCGCCAAATGCGATTGAATGCTCAGGCGGATTCATCGGTGAGCGTTGCGCTTTACCATGGAAACTGGACTCCCGTCGTGCTTACTCTTCACGTTCCTCGAGCTTCCGCTCAATCCGAGGGTCGGGTATCAACCAGAGAAGCGCGACGAATACATAGATTCCGCTGGCAATCCATGGGCTTACAAACGCGAGTGGAATGGCGGCAAAGTAAAGCACGGGAGAAAGTTTGCCTTTCCAATCCCTGCCAATTGCCCGTGCCAGGAGTGAGTCCCGACCTTCCTTGGCAATGATGGCGCGCTCCAGAACATAGTAAGCGATAGCCGCCATTAGTAGCACAAAGCCATATACGGCAGTCGGGATTGTTGCGAGATGGTTTTCGCCCATCCAAGCTGTCGTGAAAGGAAACAGCGATAACCAGAAGAGCAGATGCAAGTTTGCCCAGAGAATTCCGCCGCTGACCTGCTCTGTGGCTTGGAACAAATGATGATGATTGTTCCAATAGATGCCGAGGTAGATGAAACTCAGTACATAGCTCAACAGCACGGGCAACACCGGTTTCAATGCGGCAAGTTCGATCGCATGTGGCACTTTCAATTCCAGCACCATGATTGTGATGATGATGGCAAGCACTCCATCGCTGAACGCCTCGAGTCGGGTAGTTTTCATCCTGCTTCGCGCTGGGAGGCTTCGCAGGATTGGGGATGATTCGTTGCGCGAAGCAGGATGCCCTCCGAAGCTTCAGCGAAGGAGGGCCAGTGTATTACGTGTACCTTATTGAGAGTCTTTCTGCGCAAGAGGAGCGCTACGTGGGAATGACCAGAGATCTCAAACAGCGTCTCCGAGAACACAATCAAGGGAAATCTTCTCATACTGCAAAGTTCAAGCCATGGAAGCTAATCAGTTACATCGCGTTCACTAACCGCGCCAAGGCAGAAGCTTTCGAGCGTTATCTCAAATCCGGTTCAGGTCACGCATTCGCTAGAAAGCGCCTATGGTAATTCACTACTCAAGTTTCTCGAGCCAATCTCGTGCTGTTGTGACGTCATCACTGGTCAGGCCGTGCGCTGCCTTTGCGAAACGAATTGTGACGTCGGCCCCTGCGCTACGAAGGAGTTCTGCGAGGCGCTTTGCCTCGGATGCCGGAATGATTGGATCCTGATCACCCGCGCTGATCCAAACACGCACAGACGAAAGGTCGGGCAATGTCTCCGGAATAAGCGGCACCATGGCGCGAAATAGAATCGCTGCGTGCATGATTTCCGGACGAAGTAGTAACATGCTTGCGGCGATATTGGCGCCGTTAGAGTAACCAACGCCAACGATGTGGTTCGCTGCTAGTTTGTAATGCCGCACTGAGGCGGTGACGAAATCTGCAAGTTCGTGCGTGCGTGTTTTCAAATCTTCTAAATCGAATACACCTTCCGCCAGGCGCCGAAAGAATCGCGGCATTCCGTTCTCCAGAATTTTTCCGCGCGGGCTAAGCAACGACGCATTCGGATCGAGTTCGCGTCCGAGCGGTATGAGATCGCGCTCATTTCCACCGGTGCCGTGCAAGAGCAAAAGCGTTCGGTTCGAGTTACCCGGAACGAATTCATGAAGAAAATCTGGCTGCAGTTTCATTGTTTGTGTGGCACGTGGATCGCCGGAAGAATTTTCTCGATCTGCGAGCGTGCGGAGTCTAGCCACGGCGGCAACTGCAAATGAGTGCCAAGCTCCTCCAGTTTTTCGTCCCAAGTAAAACCGGGCGGCTCAGTTGCGATCTCGAAGAGCACGCCACCCGGTTCGCGGAAATAGATCGAATGAAAATAAATTCGATCGATTACCGGCGTAACGTTGAAATCGAGATCGACCAGTTGTTCGCGCCACTGAAGTTGCTCTTGTTCGTCACGCGCGCGAAAGGCGATGTGATGCACAGACCCGGCAGCGACACGTCCGGCGCCGGAATCAGGCAGACAAAGCAGATCGACGATTCGACCTGGCGCAGTGTCGTCATGCGATGCGAACCGAAACCGGTTTCCCGATTCCTCGATCAAACGGTAACCAAACGTGTCGGTGAGCAAACGCGCCGTCTTTTCGTACCCTTCCAAAGCAGCCGACACGCTGTGAAACCCCCGAAGTGCATGTTCCGGAGGAACCGAGCTGTCCGGCCACCGCTCAACTGATACGAGCGAATTTGAAGCGATGAGTTCGAGCAGGAGCCCGTCAGGATCGACAAAGCGAATCACTTCTTCTCCGAAACGCGATGGTATTCTTTCCGCCGCAACGTGCTGTTGTTTCAAACGCTCCAGCCAGTATTCGACCGAGTTAGGTGAAATCGAGAATGCCGTTGCTTCGATTTGGCCGGTGCCGCGAATTCCGCGCCGCGCGCCCGGCCATGGAAAGAATGTCAGGATCGTTCCAGGCGTTCCTCGCTGATCGCCAAAATAGAAATGGTAGGTACCCGGATCATCGAAGTTGATGGTCCGTTTTACGAAACGGAGACCGAGAAGTCCCACATAGAAGTCCAGGTTTCGCTGCGGATCGCTCGCAATCGCAGTCACATGATGAAGTCCGTGAATTGTTTTCGCCACAGCCATCACATCGTAAGCAAATGGATTCAATCCGCGAAAGCTTTCGGACGACGCGAATTTTCTTTTTGTCCAGCTGTTCCAATGAGGACCCACGCAACCATCGCACTCACCGCAGCCAGCATCCCTCCAATCGCCATGGTTAGCCTGAAGGCATGCACGAAAGATTCGGCGATCGTTTGTCCAATCAATTGTTTGGTCATGTGGTCCATCTCGTCAGGGAGAGAGGCAGCCGCGAGTTTCGTGCGCTGAGCTTGCAATGATTGCCACGCCCCAGGCGGCAGATTCTCGCCAGCCAATCGCCGATCCATTGCATGATTAAAGGCCTGAAGCATAATGATTCCAAGAACGGCGATCGCAAGCAGTCCGGCTCCTCTGGCAACTGCGTTGTTAATTCCCGATGCAACGCCAACCCGATTTTGCACGATCGAATTCATAACAGTCGTGGTAAGAGGCGCGACGCTTATGGCCATTCCTATGCCGAGTACAACAACTGCCGGGAAAAAGGTTTGCCAATAACCGGCGTTTACGCCGGGCAACATGAAAAGCCCGAAGCCGCAAGCTGCGATTAACGGGCCGATAACCAGCGGGATTTTCGATCCATACCTTTCGACGAGTCCACCCGCCCAACGCGAAAGAAGAAACATAATCAGGATAAATGGCAGGAAAGCTGCACCAGCTGCGGTGGCCGTGTAATGCTGGACTTGAATCAGATTCAGCGGGAGGAAGAACAGGGTGCCGCCGAGCGCGCCGTAAAGCAAAAACGTCAGTAGGTTCGCTCCGGTAAACGTTCGTGATCGGAACAGAACCAGCGGGAGCATTGGATTAGAAATCCGTTTCTCGATTATTAGGAAAAAGGCGAGCAGTACGGCTGCTGCAACGAGCGAGGCAAGCACTGATCGATCGCCGAAGCCAAGCCGTGAAGATTCGATCAGGCCATAAACTAAAGCAGCCAGGCCGAACGTTACTAAAATGGCGCCTAACCAATCTAGCCCCTTGCTCTCCTTATCGGAACTCTCCGGAACGCGCCACAGCGAGATAAACATTATCAGAAGGGCGATTGGAACATTAATAAAGAATATGGCACGCCAGGAAAGATGCTCGATCAACCACCCGCCGATCACCGGCCCTATAGCAGTCGTGATCGCGCTGAAACCCGACCATGTGCCGATCGCGCGTCCGCGTTCGTTTTCCGCAAACGAACTGCTAATGATTGCGAGACTGCCTGGAACGAGCAGGGCCGCGCCGAGTCCCTGTGCTGCACGTGCGACAATCAGTTGATGTATGTCGGGAGCGAGGCCGCACCACGTGGACGCCACAGCGAACAGAGCGACACCAATCAAGAAAACTCGG